>Ga0194055_10000004_pt1 | contig 168438 bp, 164 predicted proteins | sample SepL449m_MetaG_FD_155482 | JGI IMG/M metagenome (GOLD analysis project Ga0194055, IMG submission 155482) | Anoxic zone freshwater microbial communities from boreal shield lake in IISD Experimental Lakes Area, Ontario, Canada - Sep2016-L442-9m | ecosystem: Environmental > Aquatic > Freshwater... | reverse complement strand
CGCCGCAACCGCAAGTTCGGAGTTGGGAGTCACGCCGATTCCGAGGACAACGAGGTCAGCTGGGATTCGGCCATCAGCAGTGTGAACAGCACCCGACTCAAAGCCGGTCACCGCCACATTCGTCCGAACCTTCACCGAATGTCGTTCAAGGGCTACTTCGACGATGGCCGCCATCTCCGGATCAAGCGTGTGCATGACTTGTGGGCCAGCATCAACCAGCGTCACGTCGGCACCCCACATCACGAAGGCTTCAGCCATCTCCAAGCCGATGTAGCCACCACCGACGACGACCACTTTTTGACAGCGACTTTGCTCGGCGTACGCCAACAGTCGACTTCCATCGTCGAGGGTCTGCACCCCATGAATGTGCTCGCCGTCGATCCCCGGCAAATCAGGTCGAATCGGGCGCGCCCCGGTGGCAATCACCAAATGGTCGAAGCCCAAACGAAAACTACGCCCGTGCACACTGTCATGTACCTCAACTTGGCGACGGTCAAGGTCAACTTCGGTTACTTCATGGTCAACGCGAACATCAATACGATTCTTGTCGCGGAACTCGCGAGGGGTCCGGATAACCAGTGTGTCGACATCTTCGACTTCGCCCCCAACCAGATATGGAATCCCACAGGCCGAAAAACTCGCTCGATTCCCCTTTTCGAACGCGACAATCTCCAAATCCGGATCGAGGCGGCGCGCATTGGTCGCCGCAGTCAAACCACCGGCATCTCCTCCGATTACCACTAAACGCTGAGCCATGTTTCGCGAGGCTATCGCCCGAGGCGGTCCACTTGGGGACTAGGGCCTGCAAGGATGTCACCCATGGCTGTTCGCAAAGATTGTCGGCATTACTCAACCCGCAGCACCACTGGTGGCGACGTCGTCCAGCGGTGTCGAGTTGGCGCTGCCGAGCAGGCGCCGTTCGCCTGCCCAGCGGATTGCATTTTCTTTGAGCCTCGATCGGTCAGCAATGCCGGGTGGGAACGGTTCGAAAAACCTGAAGATGGTGACAAGTGGGGCGAATAGTGACGATGCAAATCAGGTAAGCAAGTCGACGAGACGCCTGAAGAACTCACTTCGCGCCACAACCTCGTCGCACCCGACTGCTTTGGCCTCGTCAAGGCGCGCTCGGTCTTTATGGGAACCAAAACCCACTGACTTCGGACGCGGGTTGATTAATCGCAGCGCGCCAATCGCGTCAATGACTCCATCTCGACTGAGATCGAAAAGCACCAGCGCTGGCATCGGTAACTGACCAGTGACAACGTCCACAACGGTTTTTGGATCCGCAACGAACTGCACCAGATCTCCGGCCGCCGCTTGCACCTTCGATCGATCCATCAGATCAGGCACGTACGCCACTATAAGTTCGAAACTTTCGTCACTCATCGCTGACCATCGAGTCGGCGCCGTGAGAGGTGCACGTGTGCCTTCGCCGCACCCCAGACCAACCCCAACTCTTGCAACGTCACGTCGATGTCAGAAAAAGAAACAGGTGTGAGGTCATAGACATCTTCGGGAAACTGACGCACTACGAACTCATCCCGGACAACTTCCGGGACACCTGCTTGCACAAGCACCGCAGTTGGATAGATAACCGCGGCACGCACGATCGCCAGCGGCCCTGTTTGCTGCTGATCGATATCGGATTCGAGCAATGCACGTACTCGGGGGACAACCGCGTCATGCGCCTCCTGGCCTGCCCGCACCGCGGCCTCCCGTTCGCTGGCGTCGACTCGCCCACGGTAAGCCACTAGCACCCGCTCGACACATCGTTCGACCCAACCGGCAAGCGCCGAATCGATCCCGTCAGCGAGCGCCAATGCGAATCGCTTCAGCGCGACTTCATCGGCAATGACGTTTTCACCAATTTCGGGGTTGGCATCAGGGCTCATCACGGCCCATGCTTGCCGACATGAACGATCCAACGCGCATTGAGCCGGGTCCCGGCCAAGAATCGGTTTGGGATTACCCTCGCCCACCAAAGGTGGAGCCCTCGTCGAGCCACATCGTCGTCGAATTAGACGGCATCGTGATTGCCGATACCAATGCTTCGATGCGAGTCATCGAAACCAGTCAGCCACCCGCTTTTTATATCCCCCGGGCCCATATTGCGATGGAACACCTCATACCTACCCGAACCCATACCTATTGCGAGTGGAAAGGCCAGGCCTCCTACTTCACGGTCGAAGCGGGAAATACGGTGCGTACCGACGCAGCTTGGACCTACCCCGAGCCACTGCCGGGGTTTGACGCAATTAGTGGCCATGTCGCCTTTTACGCCCAACTCATGGACCGATGTTTCGTCGACGATGAACAAGTCGAATCGAATGCCGGCCTTTTTTATGGCGGTTGGATTACGTCCAACATCGTCGGACCATTCAAAGGTGGGCCTGGCACCCACGGTTGGTAATGCCAACATGAACCGGTGAAGATTCGAGCGTTGTCCGTTTTCGAAGGCGTCGTCTATCACTGCTGGGCCGTCGACCCAACGAATCCGGCTAAACCCACACTCGAAGTCGATGCGTTACTTCGCGAGGGAGACGCGGACATCGTGAGCGGTCCACTGCTCTTAACCGTGGCGGATTTCATCGTGATGGCAGGGGGCCTCGAGTCGGCGCGAGTCGGGTTGCGTGAGCTCAATCGGCAAGGCCGGGTCGTCGAACACCTCGGTGCCGAACACATTAAGTTTCCGATTTGGACGCGAATAGAACCAGACGCAGACGAAGACTCATAACGTCCGAGTAACGGCTGCCGACTAACGACAGTTAGCTCAGCGCTTGATTCAGATTTCCTGATCGCAGCCCAGCGAGGTCAAGGGTTACGTATTCATAACCAGCTGACTCGACGGCGGCCACCACCTCGCCCCGTAATCGGACGACTGCTTCGATCTGTGCGAGCGGAACTTCAATGCGAGCGAGATTGTCATAATGACGAACTCGCAGGTCGACAAATCCCAACAGGCGCAATGCCGTTTCGGCTTGTTCGACACTTGCCAGCACGCGCAACGTCACCGGCGTTCCATAAGGAAGCCGAGACGCCAGACATGCGGCAGCCGGTTTATCCCAGGTCGAAAGTCCAAGTTGACGCGACACCTCACGGACATCCGCTTTAGAAAATCCGGCGTCGACCAGCGGGAACCCCGCGCCGCGTTGTGCCGCAGCCTGTTGACCCGGTCGATAATCACCAAGGTCATCGAGATTTACGCCCAATACGACGGTGGCGTTGTCATGTAATGCGAGCGGTCCGATGGCATCCATCAGCGCGTCTTTGCAATGGAAGCACCGATCAGCGTCGTTACGTCGATAGGCCGCATTTTCCATCTCAGCGGTTGCTACCTCCACCCAGTTAAGGTTCCACTCAGCAGCCAACGCCGCGCAATCGTGCCGTTCGAAACCGGCAAACGACGGCGAGACCGCGGTGATCGCCGTCACTCGGTCGCGACCCAACGTGTCATGGGCGACCCAGGCAAGAAATGCCGAGTCAGCACCGCCGCTAAACGCAACCGCAACGCGATCGAGCTGCGAAAGTTGATGGCGAAGCAACGCGAGGTCACCCATGCAGGACATCGATCATCGAGTCACGCGCCAATCAAGCCAACCTGTGACAGCACTTCGTGGATCGACGCGACCATGCCGGTATAGAACGCTCCGAACTCAGCGAATTCGGCTGACGCCTTATCAAAACGCATCGTATAGACGACCTCTTTCAGATCATCTGGATGCTGCGCGAACAGCGTCACACCCCACTCGAAATCATCAAGGCCAGTTGAGCCAGTGACAACCTGCAGCACGCGACCGGCAAAGGTTCGGCCTGATGCACCATGTTCGTACATCATCTTGCGACGCAGGTGATAGGGCGTCGTGAACCAATTCTGCTCGGGGTCGCGACGTTTCGACATCGGGTAAAAACACCATGCCGGCTTCCCCTCAGGCGGCAACTGCGGATGGAGCCGAGCTTGTCGCATCGGTTCTGGAACGCCTTGGGCATATTCGCTCAGCTCGGTCAACGAGACATACGAGTCAATAACCTCGAGACCAGCAAGCGTCACCGCCGCTTGAAATCTACGAAGTGACCACAGGTCAGGGCCGAGCACCATGAAAGCAAGATCAGCTTTGTGTCCAAGGATGGCTACTGACACCACGGTGTTTCCATCCGCGTCAGCCGATTTCACCGCGGTCGCGATTTCATCGGCATCAGCCAACGGGGTGAGCTTGCAAAAAAGATGAACCACGCCAAGGCCAACGGTGGGAGTTACTGGATCAGTCACGTCGGTGAGTCTACGACCGCTCCGTGAAATGTTCGATTACGCCGATGGCCAGGCGATCATTCCATCGGTGAGTTCAGCAAGTTCAGCGTTGGGTTCGGCAAAGTACTCCTCGAGGTATGCCCGAACTTCCGGATCGATTTCATCGGTATTTGCACCTTGGTTTCGAACTGCGAAATGCGAGCGATGCACGCTGGGAAGCCCAAGGAATTCGCAAACTCGACCAAAGGTGTTTTCAGGATCGGCAAACAGATCTTCGCTTCGTAACATCAGTAGCTGATGACGCGGAAACTCCGCGAACCACCAAGCCAATTGCTCAGCGTACCGACCTCGAGTTGCCAAACTCGAGGCAACGAATAGGTGGCGACTTTGCCGATCCTCAAGCATAGAAAACCCACCGGGCAAACGATCTGCCTCGGCACGAACCGCGGTCCCGAAATCCTCGTCGGTGTTCATCCACGGTTGAAACATCCGATATTGGCTCCATGCGCGCTCGACCGGGTTACGCAGCAACACGATCAATCGAGCGGTAGGAACGGTTGCCGCAATTCGTGCTGGTGCCTTTTGGTGAGCGAGGTAAATCGGCGTCGACTCACCGCAAATAGCCCGCTCGACATCGAAGCCTTTTGCCGCGGTGTCCAATGTCGACTGCCGGGGAAACCATGAGCGATACCAACGCTGGCCGCGATCAAAATTGCGCAGATCATCAAAAAAGTGAACTTCCTTCGCCGCGGCGGGAAGCACTAACGGGTGCGACGTCAAGTAGTCATACAGCGACGTCGTTCCACACTTCGAAGCTCCAATAATGATGAAGTCCGGCAGCGCTCGCATCCCCGCTGTTGTCAGACGAACCCCGCGAGCTACACGGCTACCCAAGGCGATCATGGCTGGTGGCCGGATGAAGCGTCACCATTGCGTTGTAGTCGGGAACCTTTGAGCCCGGTTCACGATGGGCAGGTCCGGACGCAAGTAAGACGTTTCCTTCGGGCCAGTAGATCTGCAGGCTTCGAGTGGGAAGGCGCACAAGTTTCAAGTGCCCAGCAAATTCGCCTGATTCCGAACGCAGGACTACTGAGGCTCCATCCGACAATCCCAGTTCCGCTGCGTCCGCTTCATCAATATAGATCGAATCGCGATTGCTGCCGGTCAGCGGATTTATTTGGTTCCAGACCATTGAATTGAATTGCTTTCCGCGGCGGGTCGCAACGGTGAACATCCCTTCGGGGACTGCAGTCGTTGGCGCATCAGCTACTGAGAAACGCGCTCGCCCATCAGCAGTCGGAAAGATGCCACCGTCACAGAGGTGACGACCTCCCCATTGGACGGAATCGCCCGTTGATCGCAGCGTTTCAATACCGGCATAAAGCGGAACGACCTCGGCAATTTCCTCGCGCAAGGTTTGATTGTCTCGCCAATCAAATTTGTCGGCAATCGCGGGATGAACCCGAGAAGCAACATCGGCAAACACCCGCCATTCACTGCGTGCTTCGCCAACCTGACGAGGAATTTCCGGGCTGAATACGATTCGCCGCTCGGTCGTCGTTTCGGTCCCCCCGCCTTCTTGTTCATAACGGGTTGCCACCGGCAGCAATATCACGTCGTCACCCGGTACCAACATCTGCGAACTAACCATGATGTCTTGGTGTACTCGCAATGCAACGTGATCAAACGCGGCCTCAACCCGTTGCGGATCAGGTAACACATCAAGAAAATTGCCGCCCGAACTCCACAACACGTCGATTTCACCGCGCTCGGCTGCTTCGATCATCTCGGGAGCGGTGAGGCCAACTTGATCCGGCACCGAAAACCCCCACAGGTGGGAAAGTTCGCGCGCCGACTCCTCGGTGATCTCCACACCACCAGGAAACGACGTTGCATACGCCCCCATTTCCGCCCCACCCTGCACTCCTGAGTGGCCGCGCAAGGGCATAAGCCCTGCTCCATCACGACCCACGTTTCCCCGGGCAAGCGCCAAGTTCACGATGGCATGGACTCCGTCAACCGAATCGCGGCGCTGGGTAATCCCCATGGACCACAACAGAATTGCCGCATCGGCAGCTGCGTACTCATCGACGAATTCCTCGACCTGTGCTTGCGTAAGACCCGCCTCGGGCAGCAATTCATCAAGTGAACGCGCACCTAGGTCTCGCACAAGGTCATTCCATCCCGTGGTGTGGGCATCAATGAATTGCTGGTCAATCAACCCGCGCTCAATGAGGACCTTCAGTGCGGCACACGCGAACGCGACATCACCACCTGGCCGAACCGGAATATGCAGGTCGCACATCTTGGTACCAAACAGTGCCGATTCCGCGTTCGATGGCACCCAATAACGGTCAAGGCCAGGTTCGAGATAGGGATTCACCACCACCACGCGGCAACCGCGGTGGCGAGCGAGATACAGGTACTTCATGAACACAGGCTGATTGTTCGCCGGGTTTGAACCCCAAATGACAATGAGGTCGCTCTCGATCACGTCTTGCAACGAACACGTCGTGGCAGCCACACCGATAGTCCGCTTGAGGCCTAACGACGACGGGGCATGACAGACTCGAGCCGCCGAATCAATCGACGCGATTCCCATTGCTCGCGCCGCCTTAGCCGCGGTGTAATACACCTCGTTGGTGATCCCGCGACTGGTCAGATAGACGGCCGAACGATCTCCACCGGCTGTTTCGATCCCGTCGGACAGCGCGCCGAGCGCCTCGTCCCAAGTGATGCGGCGAAAACCCTTGTCTCCCCGACGACGGCGCATCGGGTGCCCTAAACGACCAAGTGCCCGCAGTTCACTACCCGAGCAACGATGTAATGGCTCGACATCGTTGAGCACGTTTGGATCGAAGGCATTCGCGGTGTTGACTTCAAGCAGTCGCAGTCGCGTGGTGCACAGGTGGACTCCATCGATCGTCCAGTCGTGAAACCCCGCAACACCAAGCGCGCAACCATCGCACACGCCTTTCGAAAGAACATCCCACGCATATTTCAGATTCGAACGATTCGACCAAACTGCTCGGGCGATGTCACCGAAATGGTTCGGCTTTTGGTGACCCACGCCATTCGGTGACGCGCTCACCCAAAGTTCGGGATTGGGACGCTTCATCGAACCGATTCCGAGATTCTTTCGGGCGAATAGATGTTCATGCGGCCGCTACGAACAAAGCCAGCTAACACCAGATTGGCTCGGCGCGCCGTCGCCACCGCAAGCGACGTCGGAGCGCTCACCGCCACCAACGCGCAAAAACCGGCGGCCCACGCTTTTTGCACGATCTCAAAAGACGCGCGCCCGCTCACATACAAACCAAGGTTATTCGCTGGCAACTGATGATCGAGCAAGAGGCGACCAACAACTTTGTCGACGGCGTTATGGCGACCGACATCTTCGCGCACCAGTAGTACTTTTCCGGCCTCGGTAAAGGCGGCCGCTGCATGAACCGCTCCAGTCATATCGAATAGGTCTTGTTCGCTTCGAACCAGATCAGGCATCGAGGTCATGATGTCGAAACCGATCGATGACGTTCCCGACAAGGGAGCAAGTCGAGCGGCGAGTTCGTCAATTGATGTCGAGCCGCAAAGGCCGCATGACGATGACATAACGCCCAATCGCGCTGTCGGAATCGCGGCCAAACCGTCGGTCGATACCGACACAACATTGAATTCGGTGTCGACAGCCGAACCAGTTCCGCAATACCGGCAGCCCACAACCTCGACATCGCCCAGCAGCCCTTCGGTGAAGCAAAATCCAGCCGCTAGTTCAAAGTCGTGGCCAGGGGTGCGCATTGTCGTCGCAACTAGCTGCTCGTCAAGATGAATCGATAGCGGTTCTTCGACGATTAACGCATCGGGGCCGCGCGTAAACGATTCACCATCAAACGTGGTCGTAAGCACCGTGTCAGTTCGGCCCCGAGCCATGCCGCAAGGGTAGTTCGCTGCCGAGCGCGCCAAGGGCGCCCCTCTCGAGGCGCCCTTAGAACAAGACGTGAACGAATCAACGCGCCGAAATCGGCGGAAGCAATGTCGATCAGAAGTCGTCCATACCTCCGCCCATCGCACCGGCAGCCTCTTCTGGCTTATCGGCGATGACCGCTTCGGTAGTGAGGAATAGTGCGGCGATAGATGCTGCGTTTTGCAGCGCCGAACGAGTGACCTTGGCGGCATCGATAATGCCCGCCTTCACGAGGTCTTCGTATTCGCCGGTCGCGGCATTGAGACCTTCGCCGGCGCCAGCCATGTTGCGCACTCGTTCGACCACTACGCCACCTTCGAGGCCAGCGTTCGTAGCGATTTGCTTCAATGGCTCTTCGAGGGCGTGGGCGACGATACGTGCACCGACGGCTTCATCGGCCGGCAGGTCCTTGGCCATGTCCAAGACCTTCGCTTGGGCTCGCAACAATGTTGTACCGCCACCGGCCACAACACCTTCTTCGATAGCGGCCTTAGTGGTGGACACTGCATCTTCGATGCGGTGCTTTTTCTCCTTGAGCTCAACTTCGGTTGCCGCCCCGACCTTCAAGACGGCGACGCCACCCGAAAGCTTCGCAAGGCGTTCCTGCAACTTCTCGCGGTCATAGTCGCTGTCGGTATTTTCGATCTCAGCTTTGATCTGAGCGACACGACCATCGACGTCTTCACTGGCACCGGCTCCTTCGATGATTGTGGTCTCATCTTTGGTAACCGCAACCTTGCGGGCCGATCCGAGAAGGTCAAGCGTGGTGTTTTCGAGCTTGAGGCCAACTTCTTCAGTGATGACCTGACCGCCAGTAAGGATTGCGATGTCCTGCAACATGGCCTTGCGTCGATCGCCGAAGCCTGGGGCTTTGACGCTGACTGAGTTAAACGTGCCACGAATCTTGTTGACGACCAAAGTCGCAAGGGCTTCGCCTTCGATATCTTCGGCGATAATCAGCAGTGGGCGACTGGACTGCATGACCTTTTCAAGCAATGGAAGAAGGTCACGAACAGCGGTGATCTTGGATCCAACCAGCAAGATGTAGGGATTGTCGAGCACGGCTTCCATGCGCTCAGGATCGGTAACCATGTAAGGCGACACATAGCCCTTGTCGAAACGCATGCCTTCGACGAGGTCCATTTCCATGCCAAAGGTCTGTGATTCCTCAACGGTGATCACACCGTCTTTGCCCACCTTGTCGATGGCTTCGGCAATCATCTCGCCGATTTCTGAATCAGCCGAAGAAATACCAGCCACCTGAGCGATTTGGCTTTTGTCTTCGACTTCGTTCGACATTTCTTTGATCGATGCAACGGCAGTGATGACCGCAGCTTCAATTCCTTTTTTGATCGACATCGGATTCGCGCCGGCCGCGACATTGCGCAAACCCGCCCCAACCATCGACCAAGCGAGCACCGTCGCCGTCGTGGTGCCGTCACCGGCGACGTCGTCAGTTTTTTTCGCAACTTCCTTGACCAGTTCCGCGCCGATGCGCTCAAACGGATCTTCGAGTTCAATTTCCTTGGCGATTGACACGCCGTCATTGGTGATAGTCGGCGCGCCCCACTTCTTGTCGAGCACCACATTTCGGCCCTTCGGGCCAAGTGTCACTCGAACGGCGTCCGCTAGTTGGTTCATCCCACGCTCAAGTCCGCGTCGGGCTTCCTCGTCGAATTCAATGATCTTGGGCATTGCAAAATCCCTTCGGTGGCAGCGACCAGCAGGCCGATTCCGGGTTTCGATGCGGTGCCGGAACTGGCACCAGCGTTAGCACTCTCGGGTGGAGACTGCTAACAGCAAACCAAATCAGACGCCCGACCGCAACCTGAGCCGCAAGAATTTCGCAATGCGGACCATCGCCTAGCCTCTCATCTATGGTCGAAAAGCACCTCGAAGCGATCGTCATCGGCGCCGGCGTCGCCGGGTTGGGCAGTGCCTTAGCGCTTTCTCGCGCCGGCCATCGGGTCACCCTCATTGAGCGCGATGCCACTCCCTTGCCCGCCAATCCTGATGCAGCATTCGAATGGGACCGTCGAGGTGCGCCTCAAGTCCGACACTCCCACGCGCTCCTCGCCCGCCTGCGAAATCTGCTTCGCGATGACTTTCCCGACGTGCTCGATGATCTGCTGGCCGCAGGAGCTACCGAGATGCGCTTCGTCGACCAGATGCCGTTGGAAATCACCGACCGATCGCCACGTGACGACGATGAAGATCTCGTTGCGCTCGCATGCCGTCGCACGACATTCGAATGGGTATTGCGGCGAAGCGTCTTAGCCGCGACTGGAGTCACGATCCTCGACGGAACCACCGCTGAGAGTTTGGTGACCACCGCTACTCGCACGGACGGCACCGACGTGCCGACGGTTTGCGGTGTCCGAATCGTGACCGGCGAATCGAAAATCTCCACCCTTCGCGCTGACATCGTGATCGCGGCGGTGGGCCGGCGTTCGGCAGTACCCAAAATGCTGTCGCAGATTGGTGTTGATCCCATCGGCGAGGCCGAAGACACCGGAATCATTTATCTCTCACGATTTTTTCGATTGCTACCTGGTGCCGAGCCACCTCCGACCTCTGGCCCCATTGGGGGCGATCTCGGCTACCTCAAATATGCCGTGTTCCAAGGAGACAACCGAACTTTTTCGGTGACGTTCGCAGTCAGCACCGATGACTCAGAACTCCGTGTCATGCTGGTTGACCCCACCGGCTTCAGCCGAGCTGCAGCATTGCTTCCCGCAACTTCGGCATGGGTCGAATCCGAACGATCGATTCCGATTACCGACGTGCACGTGATGGGTGGCTTGCTCAATCGGAAGCTTGATTTCATCGACGAAAATGGATCGCCACTCGTCCTCGGTTTTCACGCCGTTGGCGACGCGCATACCTGTACCAATCCGCTTTACGGCCGAGGCTGTTCGCTAGCCATGGTGCAAGCAACGCTGCTGGCCAACGCGTTGGCAAACCATCCCGATGACCCGGTGAATCGGACCGTCGACTACGAAAAAGCCAGTGAACGCGATATTCGGCCATGGTACGAAGCGGCGTTGGCCCAAGATCGTCTCAGTCGCGGATCAACAGCCGATGCAGAATCCGACGGCATCGTTGACGACGGTGACGGTGACATCGAAAGTGACCAGGTAGACCCAGGAGCATTCATGCGAGAACTTCTTCGGGACGGGATGATGCCCGCGGTACGCACCGACGCATCGGTATTCCGTGCTTTTGTCCGCACGTTCAATTTGCTTGACCCGCCGGACCAGCTCATGAATGACCCCGAAGTTATGGCGAAAGTGATGCAGTGCTTCGGTGAACGAGACACTCGTCGGCCTGAAGCACCACTTGGGCCGCCACGCAAGATCCTCGTTGGAGCACTGGCCAACGAGGCGTAATCAACCGCCTGCGACGGCCTGCATAATCGAAACGGTGCCTCCATTAGGCACTGCGGTTGACAATCCGTCCATAAATCGGACGTCATCATCGTCGACAAACACGTTGACATAACGAACCAATGCGCCGGTGTCATCAAACAATTTGTCGCTGAAGCCCGGATGTTTTGCTTCCAGATCAGCCAAAACCTCAGCGACGGTGACACCTTCAACGCTCACACTTGATGCCCCGGTGGTCATTGTGCGAAAGACGGGTGGAACGCGAACGGTGACACTCATCGGGTAATCCTCGATCCTTGTGGGTCGCCTCGGCAACGATGCCAGGCTTGGCTTCATGCCTGCAGATCGTACCGGCGACCAGCCAACTTCGTGTTCAGGTTGCGTCTTGGCCGGTATCAGGTGACCATGAAGGCCGTGTCAGCGGCCACCGTAAGAACTTTCACTACTAACCAATTCGATGTCGCGCACCTCATTAGGGCGAAAGCAGACCGACAAATTTCGGTCTGCTTGCCAGCGCGGGACGAGCAGGAAACCGTCGGCGAGATCGTTCAAGCGATCCGAACGCATTGGATTGAGCGCGAATCACTCATAGACGAGATCCTCGTTGTTGATGACCATTCGACTGATCGAACCGCCCAGGTCGCCGCCGATGCTGGTGCAACGGTTCTGCAAGCCGAAGACATTCTTCCTGACTATGGCGAAGGGCACGGAAAGGGCGAAGCGCTGTGGAAATCGCTCTTTGTTGCCAAAGGCGATCTGATCATTTGGTGCGACGCTGATGTGCGTGAATTCGATCCGACATTCATCGTGGGCCTTATCGGACCACTACTCACTGAACCAGATTTGATGTTCGTCAAAGGTTTTTACGAACGACCAGTTGAAAATCAATCTGGCCGCGGCGGACGGGTTACCGAGTTGGTAGCTCGCCCGTTAATTTCGTTGTTGTTCCCCCACTTGTCGCAAATCATTCAGCCACTCGCCGGGGAATACGCGGGTCGACGTGAAGCGCTTGAGCAACTTGCCTTCGTCGAAGGCTACGGCGTCGACCTCGGACTGATTATCGACATCGCCGACCGATTCGGCCTCAACGCGATGGCTCAAGTCGATCTCGGGACACGCGTGCATCGAAATCGGTCACTCGATGAGCTTTCGGCCCAAGCCACGTCAGTTACCCAAACCGCGCTCCGCCGAGCTGCTCCAGACCTCCTCGGACCGAGCGCGACATTGGTTCGACCGGGTCTCGAGCCACTCGTGGTCGATGCCACCGAACGTCCACCGCTCAAAGACGTTCCCGAATATCGCCGCGCGGGAGCGTAGTTAAGCGATACCCGATACCGAAACAACGAACCGGTACCACCTCGCTGCCCACCTCGCTGAACTTGGTGGCTCCTAAGCGTGCATAACGGGTCGCCGCTGAGCCCAAGGTGCGGCGATTTCCAGCTGTCCAGCGAGCGATAGCAACGTTTCTTCGTCGCCGACTCGCGCTGCAAACTGCACGCCAATTGGCAATCCATCGGCGTTTTCATAGAGCGGAAGCGAAATAGCCGGCTGACCGGTCACGTTAAACATCGGGGTGAACGGCACATAAGAAGCGGATCGCAGCAACCCATCAAGCGGACTTTCGGCCGGCGAATCGAACGTACCAAGTAACGCGGGAACCTCGCCCAAGGTTGGACTCAAGATCAAGTCGTAGTCCGTGAGAAAATCTCCGATTACGCGTCCAATCTTCTGAAGTTCCTGCAGAGATTTCAGATAGTGCCCGGCAGTAACCGACAGCCCCATCTCGGCCAATGCCCATGACAATGGTTCGACATCATCAGCCGTGACATCTCGCCCCAAACGCTCTTGCCAGTCGAGCATGACCCACGCGTTTCCTGCCGCCCATAACGCGACGAAATGCTCGGTCATTGCGTCACCGTTGAACTCCGGCGCCGCCATCACCACCTCGTGACCAAGCGATTCGCATAGCTCGCCGGCACGCAACGTCGCTGCGTTGCAATCGGCATCGACGATCGACCCGGTTGGCGAATCAACCATCATGGCAATACGCAATCGGGGCGGCGGAGTTGAAACCGCAGCAAGGAACGAAGTCCCTCGGCGAGCCGGCGCAGCGTAGGGGTCGCCCGGCGACGGTCCGGCAATTGCGTCAAGCATCGCCGCCGTGTCTCGAACCGATCGACTCAAGACGTGTTCCGAAACCAAGCCGCTCATCACATCGCCATAACGAGGACCGCTTGGCACCCGCGCACGCGATGGTTTCAATCCAACCAAACCGCAACAAGAAGCAGGTATCCGAATCGATCCGCCTCCATCGCCACCGTGCGCGATCGGCACCATGCCCGACGCGACCGCAGCTGCTGACCCACCTGAGGAACCACCTGGCGACCGAGTCAAGTCCCACGGATTGCGAGTTGCTCCGAATCGTTCCGGCTCGGTTGTCGGCAGGATTCCGAATTCAGGAGTGTTGGTTTTCCCGCAAATCACGAGTCCAGCGTTGCGAAATCGGATCGTGATTTCCTGGTCGGAGGTGGACACATAGTCACCGGCAAGGCGGGAACCTTCAGTTAATGGCGTCCCCGCCAATTCCGCGGCAAGGTCTTTGAGGAGAAAGGGCACGCCTCGAAAGGGACCTTCGGGCAGTTCAGCGACCGCCTCGGCTCGGGCACGTTCAAACAACGGGAACGTAACCGCATTGATTTCGGGATTCAATCGTTCGATTCGCGAAATTGCCGCGTCGACCAATTCAAGCGGCGAGGCTTTTCCCGTTCTCACCAGATCAGCTTGCGCCGTGGCATCCAGACTGGAAAGTTCCTCGGTCACGTCGTTCACCTCTGGTCAGTCGGCGGCACATCGTTGCAATTCCGCATAAAGATAGACGCTAAATCAGGTCAATCGTTCGAAAACCGCGGCTTCAATTACCGCCAGCGTATCGGCCATCGCTCGCTGCTCTCCGAATCGCTCAACAAGCGAAACGGCATCGATACGCGCGTCGGTTCCGTCGAAGCATCGCCCCGCAATTGCCAAGATCGGAATGCCTAAATCGGAAGCCATTGCGGCCACACCTCCGACGACTTTGCCCTCGAACGATTCCGCGTCAATGAACCCTTCTCCGGTAATGACCATGTCGGCATGTTCAAGATGATCGAAAAGTTCGACCTCCTCGGCTACAACCTCGAAACCCGATTCGAGTTTTGCCCCTACGGCGGCCAATGCCCCGGCCAAACCCCCGGCCGATCCCGACCCATCGATGTCGCGCACGTCGACGCCGTAGTCACTGAGGTACACCTCAGCGAGTCGTTCAAGACGACCTTGCAGCAGTCGAACCTGCGATGGGGTCGCCCCTTTTTGGGGCGAGAAATGCTCAGCGGCGTCCAGGAACCGCGTTCGAACGTCGCAGGCCACGATCAACTCGATCGCTTTGAGTCGCTGCAACGGGTAGAGCGCCCGCAGCGCGCCAAGCCCACCGTCGGTTGTTGCTGACCCACCGACACCAATAACGACGCGCCGCGCGCCGCTGTCGATCGCCGCCGAAATTAATTCGCCAGTGCCTTCGGTCGATGCCGCGATCGCGTCGTTTCCAGTCGCTCCACCTACTAGGTCAAGGCCTGAGGCGCGCGCCATCTCAATGACCGCGCCAGTTCGGTCTAATCGCCACTCGGCGTCAACTGGTTCACCTAATGGACCCATCACCGTGGTAGTTCGATTTGGTCCACCAAGCGCTTCGAGGGTTCCTTCACCACCGTCGGCCATTGGGACCTGCTCGCAACGATGTCCCGCCGCGACCACACCGCGCTCGATCGCGCTCGAAACCTCACGAGCGGTGGCAGTACCCCTGAACTTGTCCGGTGCAGCGATTATCAACACGGCCGACATCTTGGCCTGCAACGCGTGACAGTGTCGCCGAATGGGGCATGATCTCGAAGTGACCACAGACGCTGCGAGTTCAGATCGAGTTGGCAAACGCCCAATTGTGATCGCTTCGAACCGAGGACCGCTGTCTTTTCGATTAGATAACTCCGGGACATTGCTTGCCCGTCGCGGTGCCGGTGGCCTGGTGTCCGGACTCGCACCGCTGGTCAGCAATACCGACACCATTTGGATCGCCGCCGCGCTTTCCGTTGCCGATCGGGTTGCCGCCAAGGATCCCATCGTCGAGCGTCACGGTTTTAGAACTCAACTGCTCGACATCGATCCCGAGACCTATTCGATGGCCTACGACGTGATCTGCAATGCCACCCTCTGGTTTCTGTACCACGGGCTGTTTGATTTGGCTCGGCGACCACGATTCGATGCGCGTTTTTCCGAAGCATGGGATGCCTTCCGATCGGTCAACGCGGCATTTGCAACGGCAATCGCCGCCACAGCTCCGGCCAATGCGATCGTGCTCGTGCAGGACTACCACCTCAGCTTGATTGGACCACTGCTGACACTTCAGCGGCCGGATGTGACGGCGATCCACTTCACGCATACGCCGTTCGCCAGTCCCGAACTCATTCGTGTACTGCCCGACCGCTTCGCAACCGAACTTCTCGAAGGTCTTGCTGGCTACCACTCCTGCGGGTTTCATTCGCAACGGTGGTCGAACGCGTTTATCGCCTGCTGCACCGAACTTGGCGTGCAACCACCACCGACCTTCGTGACACCGCTGGCTTCGGACCCGGCCGACCTGGCCGCAACTGCTTCGTCGGCTGAATGTGACGCTGCGTTCGACGAGCTGGATCAAACCATCGGTGACCGGAAATTTCTGGTTCGCGTAGATCGGATCGAACTGTCAAAAAACTTGGTTCGCGGCTTTCATGCCTTTGACGACCTACTCACGCGCTATCCCGAATGGCGAGAACGCGTGATCTTCGGCGCGTTCCTGTATCCATCACGCGAGGGGTTACCTGAATACCTTGCGTACCGCCAAGAAGTCGAGACAATCATCAAGCAGCTCAACGACCGATGGCGCACCGCCGAATGGGAGCCAATCGTCGTCGACCTTTCCGATGATTTTCCCCGGTCGGTGGCGGCATTGCGCCGCTATGACGTCTTGATGGTGAACCCGCTACGCGACGGCTTAAATTTGGTCGCTAAAGAAGGCGCGATCGTCAACGAGTACGACGGCATCCTCGCCCTCAGTAGTGAAGCGGGAGTCTGGGATGAACTTGGCCCTTTCGCGCGGCGCGTTCACCCATACGACATCAGTGATACCGCAGACGTACTCGCGGCCGCGCTTGCATCTTCGCCCGACCAACGAAGATCAGAATCGGCGTTGCTCAAAGCGACATCGCTCGCTCGGAGTCCGGCCGACTGGCTCGCGGACCTCATCGCCCAAGCGGACTAGTTAACAGTTCATGCATTGAGAGTCAGGAACTGGCCGCGTCTACTCATGCACTCGTCACGCACTCGCGGCGGCCGAAAACTGGCGCAGGAGGTTGAGCGCGCCCGCTGGGCCGTCGACCACTAGGTCGGCTCGATCAAGCAATGCCCGTGATGATTCAGATGTGCGCACCGCGATGCGCATCGTGGCCACGCCATCGCGAGCCAACTCATCTAACCCATCGAACGCCGGCAGGTCTCCGACGTCATCACCGAGAAAACACGCCGCGGTCAGGCCTTGCGCTATTGCCACCAACGCAGAACCTTTATCCACCGTGATTGGCGGGTGAAGTTCAAATGACATGCGCGCTGGCCGCACGACTAACCCCGAACCAGTCGCTTGGAGCGCGGCCCATTCCTGTACCTCGGCCTCGATCTCGGGGTGCTCGCGAAAATGCAACGTCATCGAAAAGCCTTTCGACTCGACCCTCATACCATGTGGTCCTTCGGCTTCAGATTGCGCCGCGACGTCATTGATGACCTCAGCCCATTCACGACCCAAAACATGCTCACTTCGCACTCCATCGACCACCGATTCAAGGCCGTAGACGCCTATAAGCGCTACCGCGGGTGAAAAATGTTGGCGAACCAAGAAGTCGACCGGCCTGCCCGACACTATTGCGACCCGGCCTACGCATGTTGCGAGTGCACCCAATGCATCCACCACGCCCGCGACCGGCACTGCGGTTTCGGGGTCGCTCACAATGTCAGAAAGGGTGCCGTCAAAGTCGCTAAAAATGCCAGTCAAACCCGGGCTAAGCCGGAGCCGTTCGACCATGACCAGCTCGTCCGAGCCCACCGGCTTCAGGGGGTGGTAGTTGTCGTGGTGGTGCGAGTCGAACCGGCCGTCGTCGTGGTCGTCGCACCAACGGCCAGCTTGCCATCGGTACCTATGACCACAAGCACCGTCGCTCCCTTGAGATCAGTCACTGGTGACGGAGTCGGCAGGACCAACACCAATGCGGAGTCGATGCCGAGATCGGCCGCGACAAGTTTCGCCTGCGCTTCATTTCCGGCGGTGTAATACACCACCGATTGCACTTGATTAGGGGCATTACCAATTTGAGGGGCAACTAAACCCGCCGCGATCAGCAAGTCAGCTACCTGGCGAGCCCCGGTTTTCGTTCCACTGGCATTTGCAACAAATGCTTTGACCGACGTTGGGTCGATCACCGGGATTGTTGTCTCATTAGTCGGGATTACAAAGCCCTCGCCGTTTCCGCCGTCGGCCGATTGAGCAGAATTCGAGTCCGTCGCGACCAGGCCGCCGTCGTCACTGAACCCTTTCGCGAGAAGAACGAAACCCACCAACAACGCGGCAACCACTAACACCGCGCCGACTACCGTGGCGCGTCGATCGTCAGGAGGTTCAACTGGCGGGCCCGAAGCTGTTGGACCTTGACCTCCCGGGTTGGTCACCGGCCCGGAGGCTCACTGGCTTGCAGACCTTCGTTCCGCGCTCGACGGCGGCGGTCTCGTAAGCGACGGAGTCTGCGGACAACGAGTGGGTCGTACTCATAAGCCTCGTCAGATTCAAGTAGCTCATTCAAGATTTGGTAATACCGCGCTGCTGAAAGTTCGAAGCGCTCACGAATAGCCGCTTCTTTCGATCCAGACTCGGTCCACCATGAACGTTCGAAATCGAGAATCGAACGGTCGCGTTCAGTCAGGTCCATTCCGGAACTGTGCTGCACCGGCCGAACCAATGCAAGGACCCTCTACGACCTGCACTTCAATCGACTTTCACCGCAACGTCGAATGCAGGTGCCAAGAACAAACGCCGACTAGTGCTCGAAGAACAATTCCCCAATTCCCCTCTGGCAGCTGCAAGGCGAACCGCGAAGTCACACTTAGGTCACACCAAGCCATAGCATCACCACGACTTCGTTCTTGCACGATCGGAAACGGTTCGAAAAGATCGGATTCCCGCCCGGGTAGCTCAGCTGGCCAGAGCGCCGCTCTTGTAAAGCGGATGTCGTGGGTTCGAATCCCACCTCGGGCTCAATTCTCTTCACCAGATCCATCGCAACGGTCGTGCCAATCAAGGAACTCTTTGAACGATCTGATCCCCACCGCCATCGTCATTGCAATCGAGCCGCTGCCAATCGTCGGCTTCATTTTGGTCGTCAGTACCGAGCGCGGTGTTCGCAACGGAGCGGCCTACATCGCGGCGTGGCTCGGGACCATCATCGCCATCCTGCTCGGAACCGTGCTGCTGACTGGAGGTGAGCCGCTCAAGACAGAATCAGTTCCCGGCCAAGCCATGCTCATCGGATACGTGGTCATCGGCATCGCGTGTTTAGGCCTGGCGCTCAGACGGTCGCGCGCGGAAGTACCTGATCCGCCCCCGCAACCTTCCTGGATGAGTCGACTTGACGGTATGACAATGAGCGGAGCCGCGGCGCTGGGATTTCTTCTGCAACCGTGGACACTCGTCGCGCTCGGAGTCTCGACGGTGCTTACCTCGGGAACGTCGGGGACAACGCAAGTGATCGAACTTGTCTTGTTCGTCGTGATCTCAACGTCGACCTTGGCCGCAATGGAGATTTACACCATCGTGTCACCTGCGACTGCAGGGTCCAAGCTCGCTGCGTTACGCACCTGGGTCGACCGCAACCGCAATCGTTCGATCATCATTCTCTTGATCATCATTGGGTGTTACTTAATTGCCAAAGGCGTGTACGGATTAGTGGCTTAGCTCTGATCGGGCGGCTTCATCGTGACTTGCAATGGCCGCCGACTAAAGAAATGTGGCCGACCGACCGCAAAGGGACGATCAGACGTCCACGGCGCAGTCGGTGCGTGCGTCAGGCCCGCTAATCCCAAGATCCAATCTTCATAACTGCCCCGAACGAGTCGAAATACTCGCCACCCTTCCTCGAGATCCTCACGAATTGGCAGTCCCGCGGTTCGCAATTGCGCGACTGCTTCATCAAATTCTGCTCGAGTGACTCGAATTTCGACATCGTCGACAGGATCAAAAAGCACGTCAACAATGGCCCGTTCGGGACCACCTGGAAGGCCAGCGGCCGAACCAACTCGAGTGACCGCCGACAAACCATGGGCAACAACCATGACAAATTCCGCGCCAGGCCCGGACGTGTTCGCATTCACGTCGCTGTGATCAAGGGACGACAATGCCAACGCGCCGGCATCAAGAATCGCTCCCGCGGTAACCACCCACGATTCGGTCGGAACCTGCGGCGGGAACGAGCTCAACACCGGAAATGCCGTATGACTTTGTTGTAGTTCCGAGAACCATTGCGCCAGCGACGACCAAACAGGCGATGGACCCAATAAACCCATCGCGTGCATTCGCCGCAACATGTCAGTCCCGACCGGCGGCATACCAAGAACGGGCCGAAAGAGGCCAACGCCTTGTTCCCGTTCACTAAACGCGGAATACAACGTCGGTAGAAAACTGATCAGCAACGCAACAAGCCCTAGGCCAATTAATGCCTCAAGAAAACTCAAGATGATGAGTCCGTTATTCGGAGGCTTGATGAAGCCGAGCGTGAATAACGACGACCCGCTCATCGCCATCGAATCGTTCATCGAACCTGCGTGCAAGCTCCAGTTGATAAATCCAAATCCGACCAATACCGATGATGCCCATGCCAGCGGCAGCATGACCAGCGACACCGGCGCGAAGAGTCGGGACCAGCCAAAACGTTCAATGAACCCGCGTCGCCGGATAAAGATGCGATTGGTCGCGGCAAACACAAACCGCGTGATCCGAGTCAGCCCACCAGTCGGCAACACCACTGTTTGCAGCGCTGATAACAACACGACCGTTATCAGCAACGATCCACCAACGACGGCGAGCAATCGAATCATGTTCAGCTCGGCGAACGTATGGTGTCAGTTGACATGCCCGGATCCGAAACCGCTGTGCCAGCTTCGAGGACGATCACGATGTAGGTGGTTTCGCTTTTCGAAATCACCGTCACGACTCCGGCGTAGGCCCCACCGACTTTGACGGTAGCGATGTATGCCGGCCCAACGCCGACCGCTGAGGAGCTTTCGATCACAAGGTCAGGGTTGTCACGGTAGAACTCATAGGCAGTCTGGGGCTTTTCGGGAGTCGTAAACACCGCGACTGATCCACCACTCGAAGATTTCACGAGCGACCCAGATCCGGCAGGGGTCGATCCGTCCGGCAACGGAAATGCCTTGGGCCAACCGGGTGGCAACTGTCCGTCGAGTGACAACGACGCCTGGCCGTCAGCCGTTGCCACTTCAAAAGACTTATTTGACGGCGTCGAAGTCGTTGTCGTCGGTGCCGTGGAAGTACTACTTGAACAGGCCGTCATCACGACCGCTGCCGCAGCCACAACCATTGCCACAACGATCCTGCGCGAACGCGTCACGGACAACTCCAGTTTCGTCGGCAGATGAATGTCGCCGATAGTAGCCACGTCGCCGTCAGCCTCGAGAACACGATGCTCCGAGCGATCGGCCGTCGGTCGACCACGGGGCAGATTCTCCAACGGGCCAATAGTCACCAGTCGATTGATCTTGTCGATAATCCACCGGCGGGGGACTTTGGTCGGCGACGACGCGAACCGCTTGCAAAAACCGTTCAATCTCTGAAGCAGTCACTGACAATCCGGCACTGGCCCGAACCGCCCCAGGAATGCGGGTGCGGTCTCCGTCAATCACGTCGGCCCGGTAGCGCTCAATTTCATCTGGTGCCAGTCCAAGTAATCGAATGAGATATGGATGAGCACAGAAGCAACCGTGGCGCACGCCAATCCCAAACTCGGCCGACAGTCGCGCCGCCACTAACGCATGCGGGACGTCATCAACGACGAACGCGGCAATTGCCAAGGTCGTTTGCTCAGGCGGCGGGCCAAGCAGTCGCACTCCCGGGATCGCGGCGAGACCTGCCCGTAACGGAACTGAAAGTTCTTGTTCGTGATTGGTGATCGTGTCCCATCCGATCGAGGTGAGAGCGTCAATAGCCGCGGCCAACGCGACAGCGCCAATGACATTCGGTGATCCTGCTTCCTCGCGATCAGGCGGATCACTCCAAATAACTTCATCAAGATCAACTAAGTCGACCGCACCGCCTCCGGCAAGAAATGGGTCGCCGGTAGCAAACGCCGAACGCGGTCCGATCAGCACGCCCGCTCCGAACGGTGCATACATTTTGTGGCCGCTCCACGCAATGAAATCAGCCATCGCGGGCATCGGCTGATGAGCCGCCAGTTGCGCGGCGTCGACGAGCACCTGAACGCCCCGATCATGCGCGGCCGCGATTATTGCATCAAGCGGCGGCAACCAACCGGTCACGTTTGTGGCACCAGTGATGGTCAACAGTTTTGGTGTCGGACCGTCATCGAGAACCGCGACGACATCGTCCGCCGTGAACATGCCCTGCGAATCACATTCCACGAACCGACGGGTCGCTCCGAGTCGAGCCCACGGCAGCAAATTTGCGTGATGCTCCGCAACAGTCGTGACAATCACATCGCCGGCGCCAAGCCGCAGTCGATACGCCAAATGATTGATTGCTTCGGTCGTATTTCGCACGATGATCGCAACGTCATCACGACCGGCTCGGCCAGCAAAGTTCATGACCGACTCACGCGCCTGTTCATAGGCCGCGGTCGCCATCTGCGACTTATACCCCGCGCCACGATGAACACTTGAGTACCACGGCAAAAACTCCGTTACCCGATCTGCAACTGTCGGTAGGGCCGCGGTTGACGCTGCCGAGTCAAGTGACAGGTAAGGCCGGTCAATCCCGTCAAGACACGGAACCATCAGATCGTCTCCGATAAGTCGCAGCGGAAGCACGGTCATGACGATGCAGTGAGACTTGAACAGTCATCGAACAGGACCTGTCCTTGCGCGACGATCGAGCTCGCCCCGAAACTCCATTGCAAGGTGGAAATAGTTGGAATGTCACTCAGCGGCACCCGATAACTCAAAACATTGGCCTCGACGTGCACCGGCGTCGCCAACGCAGTGAATTGCTCGACGCCCCCGGCGGCAGGATTTATTCCGACGCTCAGGACCCATGGTCCATTCGCACCTGTCGGCTCAGTCCTCAACTCAAACGACTTGTCCGGAGCGCTGAAATCACCTTGCAACATGGCAAAGAACGGCGAAGGCGCTTCTGCGATCGGCCCAACCATGGTGTAAGTCACCGCGAGCACGTCACTGTCGACGTGGGCTTCGGCGGTAACGATGTCGATACCGGCCGGAGACGACAAGGTTCCAACCGCCTTGACATCCGAGCCGATATCTCCGGTGGGATCGTCACAGATAAATCCTGTTGCTTCCGGTACCTCAGCCATTGATGGAGCAGTGTCAGCGCTTGTCCCCGACTCGGCTTTGCCTCCGCCACATGCCACAACAAGCGATGCACCGACCACGAGCATGCATCGCAGTGCCAGCGAGCGCACGGTTTAACTACCCATCCGGCGGCGGGTGATCTCGTAACACGCAAGCGCGCCGGCGGCGGCAACATTCAACGAATCGATTCGACCCTTGAGGGGAATATTTGCCACCGCATCGCAGCGTTCGCGAACCAGCCGGGACAGACCTTTTCCCTCCGCGCCAAGTACCAATGCCACCGGATCAGTGGCAACTGGTAAATCAAACAACGGATACTCGCCCGAACCATCGAGGCCGATTACCCAAACGCCGAGTTCCTGAAGGTGGCGAATCGCGGTCGGAAGCCCGCCGACAAGTGCGATCGGCAAATACTCAACTGCTCCCGCAGCTGCCTTCGTGACTGTCGGCGTCACGTGCACGGCGCGATGAAGCGGCAACACGACACCAGTCACCCCAGCACACTCGGCCGAACGCAACAACGCACCAAGGTTTCCCGGATCGGTAACTCCGTCAACCATCAGCAAAAATGGCGGCGGTGAACCCTTGGGCTGGCGCACCAAGTCATCGAGTTCTGACTCAGGTAGCTCGGCTGCCCGGGCCAACACACCTTGGGGAGATTCAGTCTTGGCCTCGGCAAACAACTTTGCTCGGGTCACATCTCGCACCGGTACACCCATGCTCATTGCCAGCTCCGCGATGTCGTTGAGGACGACCGCGTCATCCATGTCGGTCGCGACCCATACCTCTCGCACGCGACGCGTTCCCGCTAAGAGCAGCTCGCGCACGGCCTGACGGCCCTCGACCTGTTCGCCACCGAGGCCCCTCGGACCATTCTGTCGCCGCGGTGCTGAAGCGCGCGTGGATGCGGTTCTAGCCGCCAAACTCGCCCGCTTCGCCGCGCCTGGGCGATCAGCATTGCGCACTGACTTGGCCGCGTGGTCTGCGGTTCGCGCCGCAATGGCTTTTTCAGCTGCCGCTGACAACGGCTTGCGCTTTGCGCCGGCGCGCGCTGAACCCCCAGCGGTTCGGGCCGATGCAGTGCCGGGTGATCCTGGGCGCGCGGCCCGACTCTTCGCTCCACCGCGGGCGTCATCTTTCGACCCTCGTTTGGGCGAGCGACTCGATGATGCTTTTTTACTGCTCCGACGAGACGAACGTGCTGCGCTCATGACAGTTCCACCAGCGCAACCGCGTAACACGCGATGCCCTCGCCTCTGCCGATCGATCCCAAGCCTTCAGCTCGGGTCGCCTTCACTGCGACCGGCGCTCCGATCGCGGCCGTAAGCCGTTGTTGCATCGCAGCGCGGAAAGGCGAAACTTTTGGCGCTTCCAGCACCACTGAACAGTCGACGTTCACTGGCTGCCAGCCAGAAGCTCGGACCCGGGTAGAAACTTCAGCGAGCAAAGAGATGCTGTCGGCACCGGTCCATTGTGGATCAGAATCAGGAAAATGCTCACCAATGTCGCCAAGTCCTGCTGCACCAAGTAGCGCGTCCGCACAAGCGTGGGCAACAACATCTGCATCGCTATGACCTTCGAGGCCCGGTACATCTTCAAACACGATCCCGCCTAAAACCAGACGACGCTGGGGGTCATTACTAAATGGGTGGACGTCAAAGCCGAGCCCGACACGAATGGACATGACGTCAAAACTACTCGGTTGGCAGTGGTTCACTCTGCCGGCACAATCCACCCGTGACCACAATCACGGTTGGGTCACCTCAGCTGCAGTGCTGCAAGATCAAGGTCTCCAGGGGCGGTGATCTTGAGGTTCCGAGGGTCACCCGGCACGATCACCACGAGCCCACCCATGTCTTCGACCAACGCGGCGTCATCGGTTGCATGGGGGTCATCTTCGTGAGCGTCGCGCAACATCTCAGCGCGAAATGCCTGCGGAGTCTGCACCGCAACGAGTTCATCGCGCTCGACAGTCTCGACTACTCGGCCTTGATCGACTCGCTTGATCGTGTCAGTTACCGGCAACCCCGGGATCGCCGCATCGGCACCCGCGAGCACGGCTTCGATAACCGATTCGAACAACGCAATTGAGGCCATCGGCCGAGCGCCATCATGCACCACAACGATGTCACAATCGTCGGGAATAACTGCCAACCCGTGGCGAACTGAATCGGAACGTTGCGCGCCACCGGCCACGACAATGTCGGCCAAAGGTTCTGGGTCGTCAGCGAACTCGGGTGCAACGACAAGAACAACGCCATCGGACACCACGCGTGCTTGTTGCATCGAACGGTCAACCACTCGGCCACCACCCAAGAGTTCGTATTGCTTCAACACGACCGGGTCATAACGGCGGCCATGGCCGGCAGCTAACACGATGGTCCAGGTGCTCACGGCGAGCCACCTGCACTCGTTCGAGGAAAATGAAGATGGCGCATATCGCTCCGATCTAGGGGCGGAAGGATCGTCAGGGTATTGCAAGCGCACGCTTTTCGCGCATCGCCAAGGGCATTCGTGCTGCGCGAACTAGCCTTGGCGAATGCCTGACCTTGCGCTCCTCGCCTCTGTTGAGCTCTTTATCAGCCTTGACGAATCCCAGCTCGACCAGATCAATCAAGCCTCGACGACCTTGATGGTCAATCGCGGCGACGTTCTGTTCACCGAAGGCGATGACCCGACCGAATTGTTTGTCGTAGTTTCTGGTCGCATTGCCATCGCCAACCGGTCGATCGACGGGCGCGAGTCAGTGCTTGCGCTCATGGAACGTGGTGACCTCTTCGGCGAGATGCCCCTCTTTGACGGGCTCCTCCGTTCAGCCGAAGCTCGAGCACTAGAGGCCAGTGAAGTGATCGTTATTCCATACGAACCCCTGAAGAAGCTGTACGAAGAAAGTCCGGGTCTGTTGTGGAAAGTCGTTGAGTTGCTCGCTGGTCGCATTCGCATCACCGACGAAGCGCTCGCCGATACCGTCTTTCTCGATGTGACAGGCCGAACCGCCAAACGACTGCTCGAACTTGCCGGCGAGGTAGACGAATTCGCGCTTCCCGTTACCCAAGAGGAGCTAGCGGGAATGGTCGGTGCATCGCGCGAACGAGTCAATAAAGCGATCGCCTCGTTCATCAAGCTGAATTGGATCGAACAGTCCGATCGGCGTTATCGCATAACCAATCGCGAAGAACTCGAACGGCGCGCTCGTTAACCGCTTATCCATCGCAGGTTGGGCGGCATCACTAGTTAAGGCCCATCCAAAAAGGCAAGCGCTCGTGCCCATGCATCTTTCGCATCTTCAGGTCGATGAGTCGGACGAGTGGGGTCGTGCACAAAGCCGTGTTCGGCTCCTTCGTAAATAACGACCGCGACATCGGCCGCCTGGAGATCAGAGATATCCGACATCGGAACCGATGTGTCGTCCGAACCAACCAGTTGAAGTACCGGGCATGCCCCCGGAGCCGTCACGAAATCGATTGCGTCTGATTGTGTTGGGCTTCGCCAAGCTTCAGGCATTCGAATCATTCCGTAGAAGGACACCGCTCGGCGAAATCGACCGGTCATGGCAGCTTTCATCGCCCACATGCCGCCCATACAAAACCCGAGGATCACGACATTTTCAAATCCGGTGGCATCGGCCGCCTGCTGAATCGTGTTGAGAACCTTGAGATCATCGAAGTTGCCTACCGAAGTCAGCCGTTCGGCAAGGGTCATCGATTCGTTTCCGGCGAATGGTTCGGGCGCTACCACAACCCATCCGTTCTCATCAGCAAGTTTGGCCGCCATCTCGTCGAAGAGCGGACGCAACCCCATGATGTCGGGGCAGAGCACAACTCCTTGCGTCGCTTGCCCCGTTGACGGTTCGACCCGTTCGGCCGGTGTTCCATCCTCAAGCTCAATGCGCATCAGGTATACCAATCTGAGTTGCTGGACTCAGCCCGTGCATGAAGCAGCGTTCCACTTCGCCGACAAGCCATTGATGCAGTGTAATGCGAGCCGTGAGGCTTAGCCGTTGGTGAATCGCTCGGTTACGCGGGTCGTTGGCCGGTCAATCCGGCGAGGGCCAGCGCCTCGGCCAACGTGCCGGCCCGAAGCGCTTGAATCCCTTCTGGTGCCTCGCCGGAAAGTTGCGGCACGATGGCGTGGGTAAAGCCCAGTCGCGCTGCCTCGGTCAATCTGCGCTGCGCTTGGGACACCTGCCGCAATTCGCCGCCCAATCCGATTTCGCCGCACGCCACTAGGCCGACCGGCATCGGTAGATCGAGCTTGGCCGAGGCCACCGCTAGCGCAACGCCAAGATCGACGCCGGGCTCATTCACCTTCACGCCGCCGACGGCAAGCGCGTAGACATCATCGCTGCCGAGCAAGAGTCCGACTCGCTGGTCGAGTACCGCTAGCAGCAGCGGCAAGCGACCGGAGTCGAGTCCTTGTGCCGACCGCCGAGGTGACGGCAGCGACGACTGCATGACTAACGCTTGAATCTCAACCAGCAACGGTCGGTGGCCTTCGATTGTCGGCACCACGATTGAACCCGAAACACCCGGCCGGCGATCGGCAAGGAACAACCCACTTGCGTCGGGAACGGCGGCAAGGCCAGCATCGGTCATTTCGAATAAACCGAGTTCGTCAGTCGAACCGAAACGATGTTTCGACGCGCGCAGCAAACGAAGTGCGTGGTGACGCTCGCCCTCAAATGACAAGACAGTGTCGACGACGTGTTCAAGCACGCGCGGACCAGCGAGGGCACCATCTTTTGTCACATGACCAACTAAGACTGTTGCCAGACCGCGTGCCTTCGCTTCATGTACGAGCCGAGCCGCGCATTCACGAACTTGAGCGACCGAGCCCGGAGCCGAACTCATTGCCGGTTCATAGACCGTTTGGATTGAGTCGACAATCACCAAGTCGGGCTTGACTTCGTCGAGGTGGGCGATGAGGTGCGGTAACGCAGTCTCGCTTGCCAAGAACAAGCGGGGGGCAAGCGTGCCAAGTCGCTCGGCTCGCAACCGAACTTGTTGTTTTGATTCCTCGGCCGAGACATACAACGCGGTTCCTCCAGCGACTGCGACAGCCGACGCGACTTGTAATAACAACGTCGATTTACCGATCCCCGGCTCGCCACCGACCAGGGTGACTGAGCCTGGAACTAAACCACCGCTCAGGACGCGGTCAACCTCGCTGAGTCCGGTCGATCTCGGATGCCATTCATCGGCGTTGACGTCGGCGATCGGCACCGCATGATCACGCGTGCCTAAAAACTGCGGCTCGTCGGCCTCCGCCGTATCGAGTTCTTCAACCAGTGTGTTCCATTCCGCGCAGGTCGGGCAGCGGCCTACCCACTTCGGGGTGGAAGCTCCACAGTCACTGCAACGAAATACCGACCGAGCTTTGGGCATCAACTGACCCTACTCAGCGGGTGAGACCACGATCTAGAATCGAGCCATGCACGACATCGTCCATGAACTCACCATCGCCGCTCCCGCCGAGCAGGTATTCGACGCAGTTGCGACCGCTGCGGGCCTTGCAACCTGGTGGAGCAGCGAAGTCACCATCACCGGCGGGCAAGGTTCTGACTCCGACGATCAGTCCCTCACCGACGGATCAACTTTTGAGGTTGGCTTCGACCAGGGCGCGGTCATCATCAAGCTGCAGGTCGACAGCATTGTGCATCCTGTCCTTTCCCACCTCACCTGCATTGATGGTCCCGCCGAGTGGCCGGGCACACAACTCGCCTTTCGCGTCGAACCGGACAACCATGGCGGAACGGTGGTGCGGTTCTGGCACGGCGGTTGGGAATTCGAAGACGGCGCGCTGCCCCGTTGCAGTTTCCAGTGGGCGCTGTACCTCGACAATCTTCGTCGAGTCCTTGAAGGCGGCGACGTTCACCCGCAGTGAGCTAGGCGAACCGACCGGGTCAGTCGGGCGGAGCAGTCTCCACAAGTTCGAGCGGCGGAGTTTGCAAACCTTCGACTGCCCGGAAGGTGATTTCGAGTTCGCCGGTCGCAACGTCAGGCTCAGCATCCACGATAATCGTCTCGCCCGCTCGGAATTCCTTCCACAACAGGCGCTCTGAGAGAGAATCTTCCACCATTCGTTGGATTGCGCGCCGCAATGGTCGAGCACCGAGTGTCGGGTCGTAGCCACGATCAGCGAGCAGGGTTTTGGCGGCCGGGGTGAGCTCAAGGCCAAGACCTTGACCTTCGAGTTGCACGGTCACCCGGCGGATCATGAGGTCGACAATCTCGGTCACTTCACCCTTGCTGAGTTCATGGAACACGATCGTGTCGTCGATACGGTTCAAGAACTCAGGGCGGAAGTGCTGCTTCAGCGCGTCGTTGACCTTGGCCTTCATCCGTTCATAGCTGATGGCTTCGTCCGCCTTCGAAAAGCCCAAGTTCGCCTTGCGCAAATCTTGGGTTCCTAAGTTCGACGTCATGATCAGCACCGTGTTTCGGAAATCAACCGAGCGGCCCTGACTGTCGGTAAGGCGCCCCTCTTCGAGAATCTGAAGGAGCGTGTTGAAAACGTCCGGATGGGCTTTTTCGATCTCATCGAACAACACGACCGAAAATGGCTTGCGCCGAACCGCTTCAGTGAGCTGGCCGCCTTCTTCGTAACCGACATATCCAGGAGGCGAACCAACGAGTCGGCTCACTGTGTGCTTTTCCATGTATTCAGACATGTCGAGTTGAATCAACGACTCTTCATCACCGAACAAGAACTCAGCCAACGTTTTGGCCAATTCGGTCTTTCCGACGCCGGATGGGCCGAGAAAAATAAACGAACCGCTCGGGCGCTTCGGATCCTTCAACCCGGCACGAGTGCGGCGAATCGCCTGACTCACGGCCTTGACCGCATCTTCCTGACCGATCACTCGCTTGTGAAGCTCGTCTTCCATGCGGAGCAGCTTCGCGGTCTCTTCTTCAGTCAACTTGTAGACGGGAATACCCGTCCAAATCGACAGAACTTCGGCAATGGCTTCTTCGTCGACCTCGTCAAACAGGTCGATACCGGAGTCCTTGATCTCGCGTTCTTTCGTCTCTTTTTCGGCCAAGAGTTCTTTTTCGCGGTCGCGAAGTTTGCCAGCTTCTTCGAAGTGCTGGCCTTCGACGGCGTCTTTTTTCTCCTGAACGACCTGCGCGATTTGGTTCTCGAGTTCTTTGTAATCCGGCGGCGCTTCCATGCGCTTGATACGCAGACGTGAACCCGCCTCATCAATAAGGTCGATCGCCTTGTCCGGCAAGTGACGATCAGAGATATAGCGATCAGCCAGGTTGGCCGCAGCTACGAGCGCTTGATCAGTGATGGTGACTCGATGATGGGACTCATAACGATCACGAAGTCCCTTGAGGATTTCGATGGTGTGCGCAACCGACGGCTCTTCGACCTTGATCGGCTGGAATCGGCGTTCCAACGCCGCGTCTTTCTCGAGGTGCTTGCGGTACTCGTCAAGCGTGGTGGCGCCGATCGTTTGCAATTCACCCCGAGCAAGCATCGGCTTGAGAATGCTGGCAGCATCGATCGCGCCTTCAGCCGCACCGGCTCCGACCAAGGTGTGCAGTTCGTCGATGAACAAGATGATGTCGCCGCGAGTCTTGATTTCCTTGAGCACCTTTTTGAGACGCTCTTCGAAATCGCCTCGATAACGACTTCCCGCCACCAACGAACCGAGATCAAGTGTGTAGAGCTGCTTGCCCGTAAGCGTCTCAGGCACATTGTCGGCGGCAATTGCCTGGGCCAAGCCCTCAACAATCGCGGTCTTGCCGACACCAGGCTCACCGATGAGAACTGGATTGTTTTTGGTGCGGCGACTTAACACCTGCATCACCCGTTCGGTTTCGCGTTCGCGACCAATCACCGGATCAAGCTTTTTGTCGCGCGCGAGTTGGGTCAAATTGCGACCGAACTGATCGAGAACCGCTGAACCCGACGGCGTTTGTTCGCCCGATCCACCAGCAGTTGCCCCCGCTTTTTCTTGGCCACCGGGACCGGAATAGCCAGACAGCAACTGAATCACTTGCTGACGGACTCGACTCAGATCTGCGCCAAGTTTGACCAGCACCTGCGCCGCCACGCCTTCACCCTCACGGATGAGGCCCAACAAAATGTGTTCAGTCCCGATGTAGTTGTGCCCAAGCTGCAGCGCTTCGCGCAACGACAACTCGAGGACCTTCTTGGCTCGCGGGGTGAAGGGAATGTGGCCAGAAGGTGACGAACCACCTTGACCAATAATTTCTTCGACCTGGCTGCGCACGGCCTCGAGTGAAATCCCCAATGACTCAAGCGCTTTCGCGGCAACGCCCTCACCCTCATGGATCAAACCAAGAAGAATGTGTTCGGTGCCGATGTAATTGTGGTTGAGCAGCCGCGCTTCTTCTTGGGCCAGCACCACGACTCGACGAGCTCGGTCTGTAAATCGTTCAAACAAGAAACTGCCTCCCAAAGGCGGGGGATCGTCTTTGGAGTGTAGCAACCTCTTTCGAGAACACACGGCGGCGCATCCAACATCTCAATTCGTCTGAGAACCGCCACCGAGTTGGGGTCCTACCCGGTCTGGCGGGTAGCGTCCTGACGTGGCAGACCCCAACCCACTGCTCCAACTCCCGACTCTCATCAGCGACCTCGGCGAGGTCGAAACATTGCTCCGCCGATCCGTTCAGGCCGAGAACCCATTTCTGACTGAGGTCGCAAGCCATTTGATCCAAGCCGGAGGCAAACGGGTTCGACCGGCATTCACGGTCACCGCAGCCGCGTGCATCAGCCCAACGATGGTGCCAGCTACTGCTGAAGTCATAAGCGGGGCCGTCTCAGTTGAACTGGTGCACCTGGGATCGCTCTACCACGACGACGTCATGGACGATGCGATAACTCGTCGAACGGTCGAAAGCGTCAATGCCCGCTGGGGCAACCTCAAAGCCATCCTGGCCGGCGATTACCTCTTAGCTCGCGCATCCGAAATTGCCGCGTCGCTCGGCACCGAAGTCGCGGGCTTGCTCGCCGCGACCATCGCTCGGCTGTGCGAAGGCCAGGTGCTTGAACTCCAATACACATTCGACCCCACTCGGACCGAAGCTGCATACCTCGCATCGATCGACGGCAAGACGGCCGCTTTGCTGGCCACCGCGTCGCGCATCGGCGGAATCGTCGGAGGCCTCGAGCGGCCGGTGATCGAACAACTCACCGAATTTGGACGTAATTACGGCATGGCATTTCAGATCGTGGATGACATTCTCGACGTCGTCGCCACTGACGAAGAGTTGGGCAAACCTTCGGGACACGATCTCGTCGAAGGTGTTTACACCTTGCCGGTCATTCGAGTCATTGCCAGCGCGACGGCATCGGGTGATCGACTCGCCGAACTTCTGGGTCAACCACTCGACGATGCACAACTTGCCGAAGCGCGAGCAATCGTTCGCGAAAGCGAGCACGTCGATTCCGCGCTAGATACCGCCAAGTTTTACGCTGACGAAGCAGCATCAACGCTCACGGAGATCGCCGACACCGAGGCAGGCGCGGCACTCGTTGCCGCGTCGGACCATCTCCTTGCCGCCGTTCGTGCTGCGGCTCAGCGCTGAGCGCCACAACTCACAATTGGTTACGTCGCAGTTTGCAGGGTCTCCACCCGGGTCCGGTCAAGGAAATCCAGGACGGTGCGATTAAAGGTCGCCCCATGTTCAAGCATGAAGCCATGAGCCGCGCCACGAATGACCACGAGTTCGGCCCCCGGGATTTCGTCGGCCAACTCTTCGGCATCGCCCATTGGCGTAAGAATGTCTTGGCTTCCGACTAGCACCAACGTTGGAACCGAGATCGCGCACAATTCGGCTCGAAGCGCGTCGTCCATGGCCAAAATCGCCCGGACTTGCGCCACGAACGCTTCGGGAGATCCCGTCATGGCCATCGGACCGACTAAGCCCACCGCGGGCCAAAATCGCCGCAGCGAACGCGGCCCAATAAGCCAACGAACCGCTTGCTTTGCGAACATTCCCATCCCCTGCAATTCCGCCGTCATCGCCCACTCTTCAAGTAGTTCGCGTCGCCACGTGTGATGGCGACACGCAGTGCACGCCAAAACAAGTGACTTCACTCGTTCGGGGTAACGCACCGCGATGATCTGAGCGAAAATGCCACCCATCGACGCGCCGAGCACATGTGCCTTTTCGACGCCGACGGCATCCAAAACCGCGATGCCATCAGCCGCCATCACCTCAAGGTCATATGGCGCCGGCGGATGGTCTGATCGTCCCGCTCCCCGATTGTCGAACACGATGCATCGATAGCGACTTCCCAAGGCTCGGCGCTGTCGCAACCATCCCCGACTATCGGCGCCGAGGCCCTGGATCAACAACAACGGCTCGCCGCGAGGTGATCCGAACACTTCATAGTGCAATCGGGTTCCGTCAGACGCTTGAGCGAATGCCATGAACTGCCACGGTAGCGGGAGCACCGAGAGAACATGTCGACCCAGAACCCGCACTTGTGATCAGCGGTCCACCTTCGGCAGCGTGGCCAGCGGGTGAAGTCCGATCTTAGCGATCCACATTCAGCAGCCGTTGCAGGCGTTGACGCACAGCATCGGCAAGTTCCGCTGGATCGGCATCGACTTTGCGGCGCGTCACAATCGGCCGTCCAATTCGAATCGTCCACCACCGCGCAAACTCAAGGCCGGCAACCGCGACCGGAATAATCGGCACACCGGCGGCAAGAGCGACGGCAATCGGGGTGACCGGTACCGGTCCGGCGTGATACGGATGCCGTAGTTCGCGGTCCAAAGGAACCGATACCAACTCGCCGGCGCGCAACAAGCTTCGGAGGTCGGCAGTTCCGCTGGGAACCGCTCCGAGTCGCCGAGCGAGGGGACCGAGCGGACCAGGCAATGATGCTCCACAACCGGTCGTTCGAAGCGGCCGGCCCGTCACCTGTTGCACACTCGCCGCGAGCACGGCTGGCTCAGAAATACCCAACCGCCGGGTATGGATCACCAGCGCTGCTCCAAGTTCCGGCAGGAACTCTGCTCCATCGATGTGCAGCCCCCAACGAAGCTGAACCAGCGGTTGACTAGCCGCAACTAAGTCGCGATCAAGACCCCACTCGTCGATCGTGAACCGTCCCGAGATTCTGCGACCAATAATCGCGGGTAAGTCATTGCGTTCGAAGTCTGGGTCAAGGGCGATGAGTGCTTCATCGACAAGCGTCATGCCGCTTGACCGATCGTGCCTGGTACCACTCGCACGACTTCGGACCATGCGTAGAGCTCCTCGACGATTTCCGGAGTGGTGCGCTCGGGCCGTAAACCAAGCAGTTCTTCCACTCGAGTTCCGTCGGCCACTCGGCCTCTCGTTAGCAATTCGTGCACATGATCGGGGATCGGAGATCCAGCCAACTCGCTCAATACCCGCGCCGCTGGCCAACTCGGGGCGATGACCGGAATCGGGATTCGACCACCGATTCGCGCCGCTTGAGAGGTTGTCATGGCACCGGAACCAACAACGTTGACCGGGCCATCGATCGGATTTCGAAGCGCCGCGACTAGCGCGGACACCGCATCGTTTTGGTGCAATAAAGAAAATGGCGGGTCGCCCAACGCTCGGTAAGGCACTGCCGGAAGGCGCAAGTAACGACCGAAAGGGCTCGCCATCGACGGTCCCACGATCGGAGCGAACCGAATGCAAGTCACCGGAGCCGCAGCGTGAAGGCCGCCGTCGACACAGACGCTCTCAACGTGTGCAAGTTGATGACCAAACGGCGCAGTTGGGTCAGGTCGAACCGATTCGTCGGGACGAACCGGCCCGCCGCGACGTCGGCCGTAAATTTCAATCCCTGAACGCACGATGATGCGGTCAAGGTGGCCGGCATCCACAGAAGCCCGCACCGCAGTCAACGTTCCGGCCGCGGTGCGTTCGACCGATGACTTGGGGGTCGATCGCGCATTCGGTTCGTACACTCCGAGATGCACGAGCGCAGTTGGCTTGAATTGCGCAATAAGTTGGGTGGTCTTATCGCGGTCGCGAGGATCGACCCGATGGAATTGCGCGTTATGCCTCCGGCGCGGCGGATCGATATCAAGACCCATAACTGCCTCAACTGCTCGATCATCATCGAGCAGGTTTGCGAGGCGAGTTCCCAATTCGCCGCCCATGCCTGTAATTAAGACCCTCATCGCCACTGACGGTAGCGGGTAAAGCTCACGTTGCAGCGGCACTTACCACGAGGCGATGAGTTCGCGAACGGTCCATTTCACACATTTTTTTCATAGACCAATCGAAGGCCATGCAAGGTGAGCCATGGTTCGGAGTGCTGAATATATTTCGACAGCGGCGTGATGAGCTCTGCTAAACCGCCGGTAGAAACAATGGTGCACGGACCAAGTTCGGCCTGAATGCGCTCACACAGTCCATCGACTTGCGCAGTAAAACCGTAGATCGCTCCGGATTGGATGCATTCGGTGGTGGTCTTGCCCAGCACGCTTCGAGGTTCAACCAGTTCGACCGCCCCTAACGCTGACGCTCGTCCCACTAACGCATCCATGCTGATGCCAATTCCCGGGGCGATGGCTCCGCCGAGGTACTCGCCTTTGGCCGACACCGCGTCACAGGTAGTGGCGGTACCGAAATCGGCAACGATCGTTGGTCCGCCGTAAAGGTCGAAGGCTGCGACCGCGTTTGCGATGCGATCGGCACCGACCTCTTTCGGATTTTCCGAGAGGATTGCGATTCCCGTTCGCACCCCAGGTTCGATCATGACCGGATCGAAGTTGAGATATCGGTCGGCCAACTGGCGAAGCGATTCTTTTACCTGCGGGACTCCCGACGACACCGCCATCCCATCGACGTCATCGAGCGTGAACCCACGTAACGCGAGAAAGCCCTGAAGCAAAACTGCGGTCTCATCGGCAGTACGCCGAGCTTCAGTCGCAATGCGCCAGTGGACGATGAGGCCGTCTTCAGGACGGCGATCATCGGCAATCGCTTGGCCGTCGAGGTCGAATAATCCAACGACGGTGTCGGTATTTCCAGCATCAATGGCGAGTAACACGGTGTTCATTCTCCATTCAACGGGGTCAGGAAGGGTTGATGTCGAGGCCGATATCGAGCACCGGTGCAGAGTTGGTCAATGCACCCACGGAGATCATGTCGATTCCTAGCCCGGCATAAGACGCGACGGTGTCGATCGTGATGCCGCCAGAAACTTCGAGCAACGGACGTCGTTGTCCCGTCGACTGCGAAAAGACATCAGCCGCACGCACACAGGCTAGGACCTCATCAGGGGTCATGTTGTCGAGCATCAGTGCATCGGCACCGGCTTGAAGTGCCGATTCAACCTGATCAAGTCGATCACATTCGACGTGCACGGTTCGAGCTGGCCAACGATCACGTGCCGCGCTCACCGCACCACCGATACCCATCAACGCGATGTGATTGTCCTTCAGTAAAATCCAATCGGACAAGTTGCCGCGATGATTGGAGCCGCCGCCCGCGCGCACCGCGGCCTTCTCGAGACTTCGAAGCCCCGGTGTCGTCTTGCGAGTGTCCCAAATGCGCCCAACACCTGCCGTAGCAGCAGCATCGACGAATCGTCGCGTCAGCGTGGCAATCCCAGAGAGGTGACCAAGAAAATTCAGCGCGGTGCGCTCGCCGGTGAGTATCGAGGCCAATGGGCCAGAAACCGTCCCCAGTTTGGATCCCGCTTCGACCGAATCGCCATCGACTACGCGCCAATCCAACTGCACCGAATCGTCAAGTTGGGCAAAGGTTTCCCGCACGCACGCCGACCCTGCGATTGTGCCCGGCGAACGCGCAACGAAGACCGCACTCGCAACCAAATCGGAGGGGAGCAAGGCCGAGGTGAGATCGCCGAGCGGCGCCAGGTCTTCAGAAATTGCACGACTAACAGCATCGACCACCACCGAACGCGGCGGTTCAAGTGGACTCATGATGTCGGCTCCATATCAAGGACCTCCCAGCACGATGCGGTAACGGAACGTCGCATCAATTGTCGGATAATCAGAACGAGTATGCGCGCCACGACTTTCAGTACGGCGCGTCGCCGCGGTCAGTAGTGCTCGGGCGACTTCGACCAGATTTGACAGTTCAGCGATGTCCGGACGATCCACAACCTCAGGCAGCTCGTGGCCGATGCCATCAATAATTGACATCGTTTCGCCAAGCGAACTGGCTGAACGGAGCACACCGGCACCAAGGGTCATTGCGCGCTGAACTACATCAAGCGACGACGCCACTTCCTCTGGTCGCGGCACGACACGATCACTGGGAATTCCTTGTGGAGCGTCGCCGGCGCCGAGCAGTTTGGGCCCCGGGCGCCACTGGTCATCTCGGGTGCCGTCGATCACCGAAAACTCATCGGCGTCAAAAGTTTCAAGCACTGACCGCATCGCCCCGGTCGACGCGGGACCAAGTTGACCGGCTTCGATCGCTTCGATCACCCGAGCGCCAAACACCATGCCTTCAAGAAGTGAATTCGATGCGAGTCGATTGGCACCATGTACCCCTGAGCACGCGACTTCACCTGCCGCCCAGAGCCCGGGCAGCGAAGCCGATCCGCCCAAATCCGTGACGACTCCACCACCGAAATAGTGAGCGGCGGGCGCGATCGGCAGCCAGTCACGCGTCGGGTCAAGACCTGCCGAGCGCAACGCAGAACTGATGGTCGGAAATCGATCATCGAAAGCTTCGAGCTGAGTTGCATCAAGCCACAAGTGGTCCACGCCCTCATCAAGCATCCGGCGGATCATCGCTCGCGACACTTCGTCGCGCGGCAATAACTCGTCAACGAATCGTTCGCCACTTGCGTCTCGCAGCAATGCCCCGTGGCCGCGCAATGCCTCAGAAAGCAGTGGCCGCGGCATTTGCGGATGATGCAACGCGGTCGGATGAAACTGAACGAACTCAACGTCAGCAACAGCCGCACCGGCACGCAATGCCATCGCAATACCGTCTCCGGTACTTTCAACTGGATTGGTCGTAACCGCGAAAAGTTGACCAGCACCACCGGTTGCTAACAACACATTCGTTGCTCGAACAAAGTGGCGCTGACCATCAGCGTCAAGCGCGACTACTCCGACACACCGCCCAGCTTCGACGATCAAGTCCAACGCGAACGCGTTTTCGAGGAGCGCTGCCGCCGTGCGATGCACCGCATCAACCAGCGCTCGTTCGATTTCCACACCGGTGGCTGCCCCACCGGCGTGCACGACCCGAGCGAGACTGTGACCGCCCTCACGCGCCAACTCAAGCCGCCCATCACCATCGCGGTCAAACATCGCGCCAAGCGCAATCAGTTCATTGACCCGACCTGGTCCTTCGTTAACCAGTACACGAACCGCGTCCACATCGCAGAGCCCCGCCCCGGCCGCCAACGTGTCGGCGAGATGAAGGTCAGTTGAGTCCGGGTCTTCACCTAAAACTGCGGCGACACCGCCTTGAGCCCACCTTGTCGTTGATTGATGCAGCTCACCTTTGGTGAGCACGCCAACACGAAATCCGTGGGTATCCGCGGCGCGCACCGCGGCCGATAGGCCCGCAACACCGCTGCCGAGCACCAACAAGTCCAATGTCGCGTCCCATTTGCCTCGTGTCATCACGTCAATCCCAACTCCATGTGGGCTCTTGCGTAATGGCAGAGTGCCTGAGAGTCCGCATCAATTGCTCCTGGGAAGCTTGGCGCCACGATCGGTCGCCAGCGAGTGTGTCGATCATCAGCAACTCAGTGCTGCTCGGGTACGACTACCCCGAGGTTATCCAACAGACGCGTTGCACCGAATCTTGCCGCTACCAACAGCCGTAGTTCGCCGCGCAGCGTCGCGGGTTGCGCCAACGTCGAGACATCTACAACCTCGACGTAATCAATATTGGCAATTGGTTCTTGTTCAATCACGCTGGCCACAGCGCCACGCACTCGATCAGGGTCGATTTCGCCGGCGAGCACCATCGCGGCGCCCGTCTCAAGTGCCCGAAACAACACCGTCGATGCCGCCCGTTCGTCAGCGTTTAGGAAGACATTGCGGCTCGACATGGCTAGGCCATCTGGTTCGCGAACAAACGGACACCGCACGACTTCGACTGGAAACGAAAGATCCTGAGCCATTCGACTTACGATTGCCAACTGCTGAAAATCTTTCTCGCTGAAATAGGCCCGACATGGACCAGCGATGTTGAAAAGTTTAGCAACGACGGTCGCAACTCCTGTGAAGTGACCAGGTCGACTCGCGCCTTCCATCGTCGCGGCGAGCGATTGAAGCGCAACCGCAGTGACCACCGGACGGGGATACATCTCCTCAACCGACGGCGCGAATATGACATCAATGCCAATGGACTCGGCCAGTGCCGCGTCAGCGGAAAGATCGCGCGGATACCGCGCAAGGTCTTCGTCTTCGCCAAATTGCAGCGGATTGACAAAAATCGACACCACTGCGACGTCACACTCAACGCGAGCTTTGCGCATCAACGTGGCATGACCATCGTGCAGTGCACCCATGGTCGGAAACAACCCAACGGTCGCGCCCGACTGGCGTGCCGCGTCAAGCACTGCACGCGTTTCAGTGATCGTTGTGAGTACCTGCACCCGCGAATCCTGCCTTAGTGGGGTTCGACCTGCCACCCCTGGGTCGAAGTTCCGCCACATTCTGTCGCTAGCCACGGCACTCATCGAGCCCGTGGGCAGCCCAGATCAAGCTTCCGGGACTAGCCGCCGAGCCAAGCGAACCATTTCTTGATATGCGGCGCGCTCGTCAGGATCAAGCGCGGCAAGGTGGCGATCTATCGTCGCCCAATCGCCCCGAGCTGCCGGTCCCGTTAGCGCTGCCGCTGGCCCTAATTGGGCAACATTGTCGACGGTGGACCGGACGAGTTCGACATACGCGGCAAATGGGACACCCGCGCTAACCGCAATTCGTTCGGCTTGACCGAGCAGCGCAACAACATGGTTCGAGGCGATCACCGCGGCCGCGTGGTAGGCCGAGCGATCCGAGTCTGCGACTTCAAACCACCTTCCACCCAGGTCATCAACTACCTCGCTGGTGATTGAGTCACCCGCGATAGCGAACCACCCCCCGCTCACTAACCGCGTTGCGCCAATATCGGGAGTCGGCATCGCAACCAGAGGGTGAACCGCGCCGCGTCTCGAATGACTAGCGAGAACTTCGAGACCGATCGAACCCGCAACATGCGCGATCACAGTTTCTGGTCGAGGTTCGATCAACGCCGCAACTTCTTCGATTGCCGCGTCCGGTGTTGCAATCAACACGAGGTCAACATCGGCGGCGGCGCTTGCAACGTCGTCACCTCGGCTCATCACCGACGCAACTCGCCATCCGGTTTGTGTAAGTGCCAAGGCAAATGAACGTCCGGCACGACCACCACCAATAATTCGAACGCGACGGCGTGCACCACTTGGGTTCGCCACGATCAACTCACGGCGTCGTGGAATGGTCCCAGCACGCGCACCCGCCCTTCGGCTCGATCTTCCCAATCGGTCGAAACGAGATCAGGTGCGATTTCTGCGAGGGGGGCCATAACAAAACGACGTTCAGTCATTCGTGGGTGCGGAACCTGAAGATCGGGTTCGTCAATGGCACCGCTTTCCAGCCACAAGATGTCGACGTCGAGTGTTCGAGGTCCCCAACGCACTTCGCGAACTCGGTCGCCTGCTGATTCCAGTCGATGGCACACACCGAGTAATGCGTGCGGTGACAGTTCAGTCGCGACTTCAACCACGATGTTGAGATACGCGCCTTGGCCCTCGGGACCACCGACAGGATCGGTCTCGTAAATAGACGAAACGGCAACTACTCCGGTTAGCGATGCAACGGCTTCACGCAGGTAGGACTCTCGGTCGCCAAGATTGGACCCAAGTCCTAGCAGCGCACGCATGCTTCAGCGCGTCCGCCGGATTGAGACACCCGTCGTCTCAAGATGCTGAGGCACCGGTGGGCGAAGCTTGCGCACCGTCACCGTCACGGCAAGCACCCGATCGTCGGCGAACACCACCTCAGTAATGCGGGTCGCCAGACGCTCGAGGAGCGAAAATCGTTCGCCGGTAATGACGCGTTCGACAATTTCGGCGATCAGTCCGTAATCAAGCGTGTCGGCGAGATGATCCGACAAACCGGCAATCGAAAGGTCAGCTTCGACATCAAGATCTACCTCGATTGGTTGAGGCCGCAGTTTTTCTTCCGGCAATGCGCCGCAAATACCCATTGCACGCAGGCAACGGAGTTGGATCAGATCAGGAACAAATGCAGACATTTCGATTCCTATGCGCAGCGAGTCAGGACCTCGGAACAATCCGAGGGATTGGACGTGAAATCTTTAGCGAGGCAAGCGAGCAGCGACGGAAACCAAATCACGACCGGTCGGCCCAAGCTGGCGCTGGGTGATCTGTTCAATAATCGAAACCGCTCGGGGGCCAGTATCGATCAGGCCATCCCAAATCAGGAAACCGGCGAGCGCGCCGCAGAGTCGGTCGCCGAGTTCTTCGGCGTGCATGACCACCTTGGTGCCTCCAGTGATCAGTTGCTTCACATCGGGGAACAATGCCGCAAGATAACTCGCGGACTCCTCGGGATCGACAAAAGGCCGGTGTTGCCACGCCACACCTAGATCGTCGTAGTTGTGCAGGTTGTGCCGCGACCCGATCACTGAAATCACGCAACCAAAGCCTTGCTCGCGTATCCAAATAATTTCTTCTTGGCGACGGACGCGCCGATGGTTCGTGCCATACCCGCCAGGGCGTTCACACACGGCCAGCTGATCTTTGATTATCCAGTGGAAATTGCGAGGCTTAATGCCCTGCGCCCACTTTCCTTTCGTTGCCACGCTGCTCATGCTGCCACGACTTTGGCCGCTTCGACGGATGCTTTGACATCATGGACCCGAATCATCGATGCACCATGGGCCATCGCCCACGTCACCGTTGCGATCGAAGCCTCAAGTCGGTCGCCAACTTGAGTCGGCTCATCGTTGCCGTCTGAGGCGCCTAATAGGTCGCCAAGAAAGGCTTTTCGACTCGTTCCGACCAGGACCGGATAGCCCAAGTCAACGATTTGGTCGAGATGACGCAGCAGACTCAGATTGTGAGCAGGCAACTTCGCGAAGCCGATTCCCGGGTCGACCCAAATTTCTTTTACCCCCGCATCAGCAGCTCGCGCGGCGTGAAGAGCCAGAAACGCTGACACTTCAGCCACGACATCGTCGTAGTGCGGGTGGTCTTGCATCGTTTTCGGATCACCAACTCGATGCATCACGACATAGCCAATCCCTGCCTCACCGGCGATCTCAGCAAGTTCAGGTGACGCAGAAACGTCGTTGATCAAGGTCGCGCCAGCATCAATCGCGGCTCGGGCGACCACCGGTTTCACGGTGTCGATCGAGATCCTTACTTTCGGTGACAGCGCTGCGACCACGGGCACCACTCGCCGCAGTTCTTCGTCGTCGGGAACTACATCAGCGCCCGGTCGGCTCGACTCGCCCCCGACATCGACGACTTGGGCGCCATCGGCGATGAGCACATCGCCATGGGCAATCGCGGCGGCGTGTTCGAGGAAACGACCGCCATCTGAGAACGAGTCGGGCGTCACATTAAGAACACCCATTACCAATGGAATCACGCCCTGAAAGGTACTCCCCACTGTCAAATCGAATGAATGTGCAGCCTATTTCACTAGGCGCCGGAGTTGATGAACCGCATGGCTTCGAACCTGGTCGCCGTGTTGGCCCGGAACAAGCCGCGCACCGAAGACGTAACCGTGGATGACCCCGGCTTTTTGACCCCTCGCATCGACATGCAGAGATGTTCTGCCTCAATAACCACCAACACACCTCTCGGTTGGAGCGTGCGTTCAATTTCATCGGCGATTTGCGTCGTCAGGCGCTCCTGCACTTGTGGTCGTTTGGCAAATGCGTCGACGAGGCGAGCCAACTTTGAAAGGCCCGTCACACGACCATCCTTGTTGGGGATGTAAGCGACGTGCGCTTTGCCAATAAAGGGCACTAGGTGATGCTCACACATCGACGTAAGCGCAATATCGCGTACCATGACCATCTCGTCATGCCCAGCTTCGAATTGCACTTCGAGATGCTGGTGAGGATGTTCACGCAGTCCCGAGAACACTTCGTCATACATTCGGGCGACTCGATCAGGAGTGTTCACTAATCCGTCCCGATCGGGGTCTTCGCCGATAGCAAGCAAGATTTCGCGAATCGCTGCCGCTATGCGCGGAAGATCGACTGGGGCCAATTCGGGTTCAGGCGGCCGTGACGCAACAACTCGAACTTCGTCGGCCGGATCGTCATCATCAAAAGGTGGCAGATCAAAAATCTCGACCCGTGCCGAGCTTCCGATTTCGTCACTCACGTCGACTCCCAACCGCTGGGCCATTTTCAAGCGACCACTTTGGCCCCTTGTACTTCCCCCTAGATCGTACCGCTACTGCCCGCGATCGGTCGGGTCGGAATGGAGTTCGTCGACGTAGGAGTGAATAGCGGGCAAGTTTCGATAGCGCTCATCCACGTCGAGGCCGTAGCCGATCACGAATTCATCCGGGATCCGAAAGCCGACATAGCGGATCGGCGGTTCGGTTTTCTGTGCCCCTTGCTTCAAAATGAGCGAGCAAACCTCAAGACTCGCCGGCCCACGACCTCGCAGGTTCTTCAGTAAGTAATGCAAGGTCAGGCCGCTGTCGACAATGTCCTCAACCAAAATTACATCTCGACCGGTCAAGTCCATATCGAGGTCTTTGACGATCCGAACGACGCCACTGGTTTTAGTCGCGCTTCCATAGGACGCGACTGCCATGAAGTCGAACTCGACGGGGAGGTCGATGGCTTGTGCGAGATCGCTCATAAACATGAACGCTCCCTTCAATACACAGATCAGTAACGGTCGCTTTTCGGCATAGTCCCGAGTGATCTCTTGACCAAGTTCGATGATGCGCGCTTGAAGGTCGTCTCGGGTGACAAGAACCGGGCCCAGGCGAGGATCCCCAGAAAACGAGTTTGAATCAGACGAAGCCATGACCGTCAGACCCTAACCAATCTCATTCGCGGCGCGCCCATCAGTCGATGACTCCAACCGGAGCTGACCTTGAGTTCTCGCCACAGTCCATCCACCACCAACTTGGGTTGAACGACGTTCAACCCTGGCAACAGCAAGCACTCGATCGACCGTCGCCGCGTCTGGAGGGTGGTTTTCATCCGAACATCCGCGCAACCATTCACGAACGGCAATACGGGCAAGGACTAACGGCGCGCTCGCGAGTTCGGCGGCATTGGTGACATCAATCGCCTCCGCATGGGCGCGCAGAAAATCAACCGCGTCGCGCGCCAAACCAGCCTGTCGCACCAACACGGGCACGACATCGCGACTCGAAATCTCGGTCAGAAGCGGAAGCACTTCGTGGCGAACTCGATTTCGACCAAATGCCGGGTCGTTGTTCGACGGATCATTCACCACCGATAGTTCGAGAGTCGCGCACAATGCCACCGTCTCTGATCGACGTAACGCCAAAATCGGGCGTCGGGCGTCGGCCCGCATCCCCGCCATTCCTTCGAGTCCGGCGCCACGCATCAAGTTCAGAACCATTGTTTCGGCTTGGTCATCGCTGGTATGGCCAAGCATCGTGCCGGTTGGCAGCGCGGCGTGACGCGCGATGCGAGCACGCGCTTCTAGGTTCGGACCACGTGCGACATCGACGTGGACTGAGCGAAACGCGGCGCCGAGAAAGGCTGCCGTCAGGGCAACTACCTCTGACTCGTCGGCAGAACCGAGTCGCAATCCGTGGTCAACGTGCACTGCAGTCACCGACAAACCCGACGCCACGGCAAGCGCAAGAAGCGCGGTCGAGTCAGGTCCACCTGAAACGCCGCATGTCACTGCCGATCCAACTGCGGGGAATCGGCATCGCTCCAACAGCGGCGCCGCGGCTGCCCCCAACTGTGCGACATCGATCAAACCAGCCATGATCAGGCCGTGGCAGCAGGGCGAAGTCGTTGAATCCACGCGTCCGGTTCGCGGATTTCGGCCAAGCTCGGGAGGTGATCGGGTTGTTCCCACGCCCGAGCAAGCAGTGCAGCGCCGCCAGCGTCCTCGACGACTTCGATGAAGCGCTCGCCTTCCACATATTGATTCAACTTTGCTTCGAGACCTACAAGTTGTTGTAAGAGCTTTACTGCACCATTTGCTTGCCGCCGGCGTTGCCTCAACACCCGGGCAAAGCGATCCGCGCTTGGAACAAGTCCCCGCCCGGCACGATCCATGGTCACGTCTCCGTGACCTTCGAGCAGGCTCATCATCCCGCTTACTTGGTCGAGTACTTCGCGTTGTTGCGGCGACGCGACCAAACCCATCAGGCCCCCATCGGCGAGCGGGTTTTCGCCCCGACGAACTGCCGTCGCGACGCGGCCAATCGCCTCGACAAATCGTTTGGGGTCAACGTCGGCCGCGTCAAGGGTCTGGCCGACCAGACCAAGAAAGTGCGGACGCATCCACTCAACTCCCGTGAACTGGGCACGGTGGGTGACCTCATGCAGCGCGAGCCACAAACGAAATTCTCGGGGCGGAAATGCGAACTGTTTTTCGATCGCCAACACGTTTGGTCCAACGTAATAAACCAAATCTTGTTCGGTGGGATTCTCCTCCTCGATGATCAATAAGTCATATTGACCAAGAACACGCGTTGACATCCAGCCGAGCATCATGCCGACTTCCGCTCCAGCAAATTTTTGGGCCAGTGGTGACAATGCACCGGCGTTGGCGCGCGTCCCAAATTTTTCGAGTAGCGGTCGAAGCAATCGTTGGAATGACGACACGTTTGCCGCGATCCATCCCGCACGATCGGTCACCCGAGCCCGTGCTGGCCCGGCGAGTGAAACCAACCCGGTCTCTGCGGCTACCAGCGCTTCAGCTTGCTCAGTGAGTTCGGCGAAGTCAGGTACCAGCGATGCCGAATGATACGACTCACTAAATGGCTCACGTCCGGCAACACGGACTGCTACGCGCTGCGCGAAGTCCCAGTCCACGGCTGCCGCCACGGAGTTCAGTCCCTCGGGTACCGAGGAGCGACAACCTTCTTGACGTACATAATTGCCGTACCAATCGCCAACAAAATGGCGGGGATGAGCAAGGCAACGGCGATCCAAATAGTCCAAAGTCCGAAAACGACCATGGCGAGATTCTAGGTCCGCGAAACGGTCCGGCCCCACATCGGCTCGTCGACCGCCTACTTCGAGGTCACCGATCAGTCCTGGTTAGGTCGTGATCAAGCTTCAGGACTTTGAGGGAAGGCCGCCGAGAGTTGCTCGGCAATGCGATTCCGCAATGAATCAGGAACCTCTTCGGTACACCGAGCCGCGATGACGATTCGTAATTCGGCCTCGAAGTCGAACGCCTCGAAACACGGGTTGCAGTCATCAAGATGGCCCTTGATCGTCGATCGCTTCTCGTCAGTCAGTTCACCGTCGATATAGACATACAGCTCGCGAATCGCTTGTTCGCAGGGCGAAGGCTCATGATCGTGACCGTGGTCGGACGAACCATTGGCGTGTGGTATTTCAGATCCGTTAGCCATCATTGTTCACTTGACAGTTCTCCGGGGACCGGCAAAAACAGGTGCCTCTAGCTCAAGATTCGGGTTAGCCAGTTCGTCGGGAACAAGTCCTCGTTGGCTGGCGAAATCGTATAACCCCTTTTGGAGCGCCTTTCTTCCCCGATGGAGTCGACTCATGACCGTTCCGATCGGAACGTCCATTATTTCGGCAATTTCTCTGTACGAAAATCCTTCGACATCGGCGAGCAGCACGGTCATTCGAAACGCCTCTGGGAGCGACTCAATCGCTTCCTTCACCTCGTAGTCGGTGAAAAAATCCATCAACTCGTCTTCGGCGCTACGCCCGGCGACGACCGCTTCGAGTCCACCTAGCCGCCGGTAGAGAAAGAGGTCTTCAGCTTCGTCAAGCGCGGTCTCTTCGGGTCGGCGCTGTTTGGCGCGATAGGAGTTGATGTAGGTATTGGTGAGAATTCGGTAGAGCCAAGCCTTGAGATTCGTTCCTTCGCTATAGCCACCGAAGCCCCGATAGGCCTTGAGGTAGGTCTCCTGCACCAGGTCTTCGGCGTCAGAAGCGTTCCGAGTCATACGAAGCGCAGCCGAATACAGGGGCCCCATAAATACCATGGCCTGCTCCTCGAAATGCGACTGCTCAGCCATCTCAGTCACCGTAGCCGCAGGTCGGCGAACTCGATTGTGCCGACCGTCATAGAGTGTCGCCATGTCCGACTTTACGAACCTCCCGACACCACCAACTTCGGTTGATTTTCATTTTGATGTGATGTGCCCCTACGCGTATCAAACGTCGCTTTGGATGCGCGAGGTTCGCGATCTTGCTGGCATCGATGTTCGTTGGCGATTTTTCAGCCTCGAAGAAATCAATCGCGCCGAGGGCAAAAAACATCCGTGGGAGCGTCAGTGGTCGTACGGATGGTCCATGATGCGAATCGGTGCGTACTTGCGTCGCATTGATATGGACTTGCTCGATCGTTGGTATCTCGCTGCGGGCAAAGCGCTTCATGTGGACGGCCGCAAACCGCATCGACGCGAGGTTGCCGAAGAGTTACTCAGCGAACTCGGCCTTGATCCTGCGATGGCGCAGGCGGCGATCGACGATCCGACAACCGGCGAAGAGGTGCGCGCCGAGCATGACCGCGTCACCGCCATCGGCACCTTTGGGGTTCCGACGTTGATTTTTGACGACGGTCAAGCACTTTTTGGTCCTGTGCTCATCGACCCGCCGACTGGCCAATCGGCCGTGCGTCTCTGGAATGCCATCACCGCTTGGCTCGAATTTCCGCACCTCTACGAGTTGCAGCGGCCGAAGCAACAGTCAGACCTTGAAGCAATTACCGCAACGTTTCGGCCTTATTTCGAAGCACGCGATTGGGAATCGATCCAGACAAAAGCGCCGTAATTATCTACCGGCCGGTCACGTACCCCAGCGACGTGACCATCGTCCTGCCGTCGAGCCACCTTCAACTACTTCTTCAGCCGAAACGGGGAATGCCATGGGCGCCGCCAGCATTTCGTCGATCACCGATACCGGCACGGCGGGGCTAGAGAGATAACCCTGCGATGCCGCCGGTAAGGTCGCATGCAGCCACGACGAGCACTTCGCTCAACTAGGCGTGATCTCTACGGCGACGAGATTCCAGCGATCTCGTAACGTCGTTGAGGAATCAGCGATCGTGACAACCGTGCCCGCAAGGGTCGTCGGCGCGACCATTGACTGACACCAGAATGTGTCGCCTGAGGCGGTATCGATCCACTGGTGGACGATGCCTTGACCAGCCATTGGTGAGCGAGCGATCGCACGATCCCAATCGTTGCCAACTCCGTAAACCCAGGACCCAGCAACTGTTGTCGTCAACGATGCTGCCGGTGCACCGGTCAGACCGTTACCCGCGCCGGTCGCGCCGATACCAGCCGCGCCCTGAAATGCCGAAACGGTGAGCGACTGATCGAAATTGGCGCGAGTCAACGTCGAGGTCACCGCGATACTTGACAGCGCGACACCAGCCCGCGCCTGCCAGACCTCAGCGGTGCCAAATTGAGTATTTGCTCGGCGCACAAGCGACCAAACCAAACCACCGCCTGTGACCACCGCGCTTTGCGCGGCAGTCGTTGGTCCGTCAGCAGAAACAAACGCCACCAACAACTCGCCTTGAGCTGCAGTCACGAGCGGACCGGTCGTCCGCGCCCCCTTGCCATCCACGAACACGGTTTTGTCGAGGACGACCCGACCTGTTGCTACTGGTGACGTCGTGAAGGTGAAGTCACCTGACGTTGCCGTACCCGCGATGTTCGAGCTGACAACCCGATAGTGATAGGTCGTACTCGCGCTCAAACCAGAAAGCGTGCGCACATGGGTGGTTACCGAAGTTGCATCCACGCCGGTCGATGAACCGTAAGAACCCGTTAGGCCGTAATCGACCGAACTCGACGATGACTGATCAGTTGTCCAACCAATCGATGCTGATGTCGTGGTGATCGACGACGCAGCTACCGCCGAAAGAATTGGAATAGTCGGAGGCGCAGGCGGCAACGCCGGAATTATTTCGACTGCCGCCATATTCCAACGATCGTTCAACGGAGCCGTATCGGTCAGATTCACCACCGTCAACGCCGACGGCGTCGGGGCGAGCGTCGACTGCACCCACAGCGTGTCAGCCGCAGGCGTATCGATCCATTGGTGGACAAGGACCTGCGCGGCCGCCGGAATCACCGACGCAGCACGATCCCAGTCGTTTGCAGTTCCGAACACCCATGAACCAGATTTGGTCGTCGTGAGCGCTGCTGACGGGGAACCAAGAAGGGCTCCTCCGCTCGCCGAAGCACCAATACCGGCCGCGCCTTTGAATGCGACAACCGTCAGCGATTGGTCAAATCCAGCTGCCGCAAGGGTCGAACTAATCGACACGCTCGACAACGTGCCAGAGGCCGTCGCCTGCCAGATTTCTGCGGTGCCAGATTGGCCGTTGGCCCGACTCGCTAGGTTCCAAATCAACCCCCCGCCGCTCAGCGTTGCTGATTGTGAACCGGTGCCGGCGCCATCGGCGGCAACAAATGCGACGATCACGTCACCAGCTGTGACTGTCGAGAAACCCGTGACGGTTTGCGTGTCACGTCCATCGACCGACGAGGTTGTATCTACTGAAATGGTCGCGGTCGCCACTGGCGTGATCGTGAAACTTTGCGACACCGGCGGAGCGGCACTGTACGCGCCAGACCCAGACTGATTCGCGATCACCGTGCAGGTGCCAACCGTCAGCAACGTTACGACCGAACCATTCGTGCCGCCGACGGTGCACACCGATTGGGTCGAGGTTGAAAATGCCACGGCAAGTGACGACGTAGCGGTCGCGGAAACGGTCAGCGGTGTTTGGGCGACCGTACGAGCGGCAATAGGCGCAAAATTGATCGATTGCGCCATCAAACCTGATGACGTCGTAAACGTGTAGTCAATCGACGCCGTCGTTCCGATTGAATTCACACTCGTCGCCTGAAAATGATACGTCGTTGCCGGCGTCAAACTCGTGAGTACGACTGAATGGTTTAAAACCGGATTCGTGACAAGCGGTGATGACGATCCGTAACTTGCGGTCGGGCCATAGGCAACTTGGGTAGACGACGGTTGGTCTGTCGCCCACGAGATGGTTGCCGCACTGGCCGTGATCGCCGACGAGGTCACTCCACTAATCGTGGGAGCGATGGGCGCAACACCCAACGGTCGAGCAATTTCGACCGCCGCAAGGTTCCAACGGTCGCCACTCGGTGCCGTGTCACCCATCGTGACAACTGTTTCGACCGGTCCAGCCGCACCATCGAGTGATTGCGTCCAGAAGGTGTCGCCCGAACCGGCATCGAGCCACTGATGGACAAGTGACTGACCCGTGTTCGGCACTCGAGCGATGGCCCGATCCCAGTCATTGCCAACGGCATATACCAACGAACCCGTGCGCGACATCTTGAGCGCCAGCCCGGCAGTACCGCTCGCACCGCTCGCCACCGAAGAAGCTCCCACCCCGATCGCTCCCTTGAACGCCACCACGGTCGCCGATAGGTCGTAAGTAGTCCCAATCGTCGACCGCGCCGTCACCGTTACGTTGGTCAACGCGTTTGGGCTCAGGGCTTGCCAGACTTCGCCGACTCCAGGTTGTGAATTAGCGCGGGTCGCTAACGTCCAAGTGAGGCCAGCGCCCGACACGATCGTCGACTGGAATCCCACACTTGGACCATCGGCCGAAACGAACGCGACCAGCAAGTCTCCAGCTGGCGCGCTGAGAACTGGTGTCGTTACCGACCCGCGACCGTCACTCGACACGGTGGCATCAACCGTTACCGGCGGTGCGAGCGCGGGCGTCGTGAAGGTGGCATCACCCGAGACGCCCGCGTTGCCGTAGGCATCGAGTCCCTTGACTCGATAATGATAAATCGTCGACGGCACCAGACCCGTCACAAGCACGAAGTGGGTCGATGTCATCGCGGGGTCACGAGTGCTAGATGATCCGTACCCGATCGTGGTTCCAAACTCGACTTGGCTATCAGCCAACTCGTCGGTCGTCCACGCGAAAGTTGCTTGGTCGGCTTGAAGGTCAGACAAACGGACGTTAGAAAACACCGGCGGTACGACTCGAGGTGCGGAAGTCGTGAACGAAGCAGTCTTCGTTGCGGTATTGCCAGAGGAGTCGGCACTTCGCAGTAAGCATGAGTAACTCGTACTCGGCGCCAACCCTGTGATGGTTTGCGAATGCGATGTAATGAGCGACGGATCCAACGCAGTTGACGCGCCGTAGGCCAGCGTCGGTCCGTAATCAATTTGTGATGTGGCCGGCTCGTCGGACGTCCAGTTTACGGTTGCGCGGTCCGGACCAATTGCCGTCACGGTGTCGCCAGATAAGACAGGTGGGATGTGGTCATTGCTCACGGCCGCTAGCAACTCAACACCGACGAAGTTCCAATGATCGCCAACCGGGTACGTATCGCCGAGGTTGACCGTCGTCGACGAAGCCGGTGTCGGGGCGGTCGTTGCTTGAACCCAAGTTGCATTCGAACGCGATTTGTTAAGCCATTGCTGCACCATGACTTGGCCAGAAATCGGGGTATGGGGCGTGTAATTGTCGGGGTCGTTAGCGACACCCATCAACCATGAACCGGGGGCAGTGGTGGTGAGCGCGGCAACCGGTGCTCCGGTCGTGCCGCTCGTTGCCGCGACTGCGCCAATGCCTTTTGCGCCCTTGATCGCCATCACCGTCATGGCCTGATCAGCTAAGCCCGATACCAACTTTGCCGAGACCACAACGTTTGCAAGCGCGGTCGGAGCGAGCGCCGTCCAAACCTCAGCCGTGCCCGCTTGCGCGTTACTGCGCTTTGCGAGCGTCCAGGTCAGACCCGCGCCCGAAACCGTTGATGTCTGTGGCACCCCGGCTGAACCTTGAGCCGAAAAAAACGCTACAAGAAGTTCATTCGGTGCCGAGGTTGAAAACGCTGAAGTCGCAATCCCTGACGAGTTGGTGGTGGTGGCCTGAATTGACTGATCGAAAATAAATGAGCCTTGAGAAACCAGCGGACTGACCGTCTTGACCACGTCGCCAGTGATCGAGATCTTGATGTCAGTGACATTGTTACTTTCGTCGGACTCGGCAAAATTTGCGCCAGGATCAACGACGGAATGGAACCAGTAGGTGCCGTCTGGCACCCCAGTCATGTCAATACTTTGGCCCGGGTCGAGACGGTCATAAAGATCGCCCCAACCTGGATCTATACCGCGCACTGCACTTGGGTTGACGCAGGTGGCTCCGGTATAAGAAATCGTTGCCGGCGAGTGGGTGATCGTGGGGTCGACCCGCACCGAATCACCGATACAGAAACCAACCTTGGGGCTGAGAGCCACAGGGGACCCCAGAGAACCATCGGGATTGGTGGCGTAGATACCGAACGACGCCAGCGGAAAATGGAAATGCCCGTGGGCCTGATGCCACAAGAATTGATCGTGCACCGGCAATTGCTGTTCAAGAACCGGATTGTTGCTCGCGTCATAGGAATACAGCCGTTGCATGCCCGAAGCCGACGCGGTAACGGGGTCGTAAGTCGGCAAGACATCGAGCGGGCCTTGACCGGCGTTGAACACGATGTGCTCGTATTGAAATTCGGTCGACGTCGGCGTCGAGTGCGTGATCTGAAACTTGTCTGCCGGGATCACCGACTGCAGATCGGGATACGCGATAACTCCGACCGCCGATGCCGTTTGGGGTCGCACCACGATGGGGACAACTACGAGAGCGCCCAACAAGGCGACCACGCCGGCTAACGCGACGAAGCGAACAGTCCGCGCCCGTTTTCTCAATTCAAATTCCACTGAAACCACCCGTGTAGGCCGTTTAACCTAACGGCGGCACCCTGTGAGGGAAAGTGGAGCAACCACAAACGGGCTGAATTCTCCTTCAGGTCCACAGATGTCGGTGGTGCGGCACCATTTGCAGGCCTCTGGGATCGCACCGCGTCTTCGCTCCGCGTTTTCATACGACCTTCGCGCACCAACTTTCGGCCGTGGAAATCCGTTCGCAGCCCAGTTTTCGGATTGCTAAAGTCTCTGTCGGCGGCCCGATTCCCACGAACCCCGGGACTCGGGCTGCCACTTTTTCGGCCCCCGAAACTTCGGCAACCCCATCTGGGCAATCAATCCGGATGGCACCGCCGACACACAACTCAGGTCCGGGATCGACCAAGTCGTCAATCCAGCGAGCGCTTTGATAGTAACGACATCGCAAGATCCGACCACGTCCTTTCACCACGCCGGATCCATCGCCGCCAAAGTAAGCGCAGGGTCACCGGGGAGTGGCATACCAACCGGAACCGTGCAATTTTACGTCGATAGCGTATTGGCCGCAACGGTTCCGCTTGTGTCGGGCCGGGCAAGCATTTCGCTCGCGTCACTCTCGATAGGGACCCACATCATCACCGCGACCTAGTCCGGATCGACGAACTTCAACGGATCAACCACCTCGGCTGACTTCACCCAAACGATTCACTAGCAAAGACGTCAACGCGAACACCGCCGGTCGACCCCGACTTGTTCGGCTGCCAACGTCATCGCGTTACAGCTTCGATTTTGCTATTTTCTCCCCGCTCGTCATCGCGGCGGCCCAACACTTTTGAGGGGAATAATGACTGAAAGAGCAGTATCGGATCCGACAATGGATCGCTCGCCTATCCATGCATCGTATGTCTCATTGTTGTTCGCCGGGATCGGTTTGATTGTTTGGGGCACCGGATGGGCATTGGTATCGAATCAACCGTCGCTCAACGCTTCAAGTTTCGCGAACGTGTTGTCGTTTTTTGGGGCGCTCTTTGTGGCAATTGGGATCATCACCCACATTGACCACCTCGCCAAACGGATCGGCATCGGCGCGGTCACGCTCGGAATCATCGCGTCGGCATCGGCGGTAATCGCCGCGCTTCCTGGAATGTTTAAACTTGACACGCTGCGATGGCAGCAAACCACGCTGGCTCTTCGTGGGATCGAGTTTTTGTGCGCAGCGTTAGCGCTGGTGTTGGTCATCACCCACAAAAAATCGATTGAATCCGCTAGAGCAGCCGCGCCGGACAGCAACAACCCGAAAGCGCTCCTCGAACCCATCCATGCCTCGATCGCGTCGCTCACCCTTGGTTCAGTCGGCTTTGCCATGATCGGCGTGCGATATTTGGGGAACATGGGGATCGAAAATGGTCACCTTCATGCTGCACCCATGCTCAAATTTGGTGGAGGCGGCTGGTTGCTCGTCGCGCTAGGCATCATCATCCATATCGACCACCTGACCAACCGGCTCGGCTGGTGGACAGTCAGCCTTGGCGTAGGTGCCGCCGCGATTTTGGGCTTGGACAATGTAGCCAGAGTCATTGTCACTGACATGACACAACCTGGCACAGCCGCGTACAGAAACTTCTTCCTGGCACTCGCCGTTTGTTATGGGATGGCTGGCGTCGCGTTTCTCTTTGTCGCTGCCCGCAAATACAACCTAGAAAAAACGGCATAACCCGCACCGGTGGTTCGCACATTTCACCCGCCATTACAAAACCGGACAACCGCGACCCGAAACCGCGAACAACGACGGTCGATTCGGGTTTCGGGTTAGGGCTCGCGACTGCATCTTTTTCGCAGGCAACACAAGGGGTTCAATTGAAACGTTTTAGAACGGTCGCGCTTGTTACCGGTTTCGCGCTTTTTGGCGGTGTCGTCGCACTGTCGGGCACTACCCCCGCCGGTGCCGGTCAGTTCCCTGGAACCAACGGCAAAATCGCGTATTCCAAATCTTTGTCGCCGTGTTATTGCGACAATATTTGGTTAATCAATGCCGATGGCACCGGCGACACCCAACTCACATTCGGGACGTCTGGATACAGCACGCATCCGTCGTGGTCACCGGACGGCACCCGAATCACATTCGCCAGCAACCGGGACGGCGACTGGGAGGTCTACGCAATGAATACCAACTGGACCAACCAAACCCAGGTCACGACCACCGCCGGCGGGAACAGTCAATCTCCGGCGTGGCAATCGATCCCGATCGCGATACCTACAACCACGACTGTTGCGCCGACCACAACCGCATCCCCAGCTGATGTCGCCGCAGTCACCGCGACCCCCGCATTCACCGGCTAACCACCGTCCGACGCTGCGACCAGCCCTAGCCTCGAACCGCTCTGACGGGGAGGACCGGGGTTACATCAATACGTTGAGAGCCCGAGAGGAGAATTGAACTCCTGACCTGCTCATTACGAGTGAGCTGCTCTACCGACTGAGCTACCCGGGCGGGAGTTCGCAGATTAGCAGCGGACGGTCAATGCGCCGGTAGCGAGCATGCACTGTCGATTCCCAGCACATGGTTGAGGCGCCCAAATGCTATCCACGATCCAATCGACATCGAGAGTTCCAACACCTCGGTGTCAGAAAACGAACTGCGCATTCGAGTCCAAAACACCTCGTCAGCATCGAGGCTCAGATGTTCAACCGCGAACCGCTCTGCGTACTCGGCGGCCAATTGTTCGCGGTTCGATAGGTCACTGCTGTAACGCCAGTTCGCCACCTGGTCGTACATCGATTCCTCCACCCGCTCGCCGTCTCGCTCGGTGCGCCAGTCCAGGCAGAACACACAGTGATTTATCTGGGCGATACGAGCACGAGCACATTCGAATTCGCGCAATGACAACGTCGAATTGTTGTACACGGCCGCCGAATAGCGCGCTGCAGCGTTTCCTATCTCTGGGACAGCTTCGCCCCAAATCCATGCAATCGGTTCTCGGTCATCGGGCAGGTCGATTCGCAACGTCATAACGCTGACCGTAGGTCAGACACTTTGGACCGTCGAACAGGTTCGAAAACTACCATTTCGGCACCACTTAGTGCGCACGACCAATTCGTAAAAACAAGGCTTGGAGTTGCAGCGACTCGTTGGGGTTTCGCACGAGTCCACCTGACGTCACCTGAATCGCTGCCAACGCAATCACCAGTGGCGCGGGCCTGGAGCTGACCACGAGTTCGGAATGGTAATGACGAGATAACACCAACAGGCCAAAACGAATCTCGTCGGTTCGCAATCGACGCAACTCGCGTTTGTGGGCATCCTCGAGCGATTTTCGACCAGACCCTCGCTCGCCGAGCTGCGTGACGCGGAGGTCCAGCGCGGCAATCTCGCGTTCTTGGCGTTCACGAAGTGGACCGGCTGCATCTTCAATCATGGCGAACAGTTCGTCGACGAGCCGCGTGACGGTTGTACCGGTGCCGTCGAGTTGCCCTGGCACCGCCGCCCAAGCATCTCGACGCAAGGCCAAGCGCGGGTCGGTGGCAAGTAACCGTGCGCGTCCAAGATCACCATTGGCTGCGGCAGCTACCTCGTCGGCAAGCTCTCGACTGACGCCTTCGCTTTCAAGACACGCGGCAATTGAAGGTGCCGCCACCGGCCCAAGATCAATGCGGACACAACGCGATGCGATCGTAATCAGCGTCGGCGGAACAGATTCAGCCAATACAACGAAGAACGTGCCTGCCGGTGGCTCTTCGATTGTCTTCAATAATTTGCCCGAGTTCTCACCCGACAACAGGTGAAACTCGTCAAGCACAAGCACTTTTCGCTGTCCCTCAAGGGGCGCGGTCGCCGCCCGTCGAACAATGAGCTCGATCTGATCGCGGTTTATCGACGCGCCCTCACGCTCAATGACATCGAGGTCGGGGTGTTGTTCGGCGATTGCTAACCGCCGATGCCGTTCGGCCTCGTCACCAATTGTCTGCTCACTCAACAATGCGGCGGCGAATGCAGCCGCCAAGGCGCGCTTGCCCGACCCCCTCGGCCCGACGAGAAGGTAAGCGTGCACCGGCGCACGGCTCGCGGCTCGCAATTGGGTCACAGCGTCGCCTTGGCCGACGATCGTCGACCACGGATCTGTTTCCTCGACCTCAGACACCGAAACAAAACTCACAATGGGAGTTGTAGCCGCTCCCGAAGCGCGGCGCGTACCGACGACTCAACGGCCGATTTCGAACCACTCCCATCAATGACAACCCACCGGTCTGGATCAGCATCCGCCATCGAATGAAACCCTCGCCGGACACGCTCGTGAAACTCGTCGCCTAAGCGCTCCATCCGATCTAGACCCGTACCTAAGCGCTCGGCAGATTTGGCCGCCGGCACATCGAGCAGCAACACGACGTCTGGCCAAATACCATCGGCGGCCCAATCGGAAATCGAGCGAATCTCATCGAGGGACATTCCACGACCAAAACCTTGATACGCCAGCGAACTAAACGCCGATCGATCGGACACCACCATTCGACCTGCTGCAAGTGCTGGTGCCACGACTTGCGCCATGTGTTGGGCTCGGTCAGCAGCCATCAGCAGTGCTTCGGCCCGCGGAGCGAGTTGCTCGGTGGCCGGATCAAGCAGCAACGTACGAAGCCGAATGCCAATGTCGGTGCCACCTGGTTCGCGCGTCAAAACGCCATCGATCCGATTGGCAAGCAATGCCGACTGGGTTGACTTGCCGCAACCTTCGCCGCCCTCAAACGCTATGAACCAACCACGCCTCAACTCACCGCCACCGCTCTGCGTGTTGATCATGTCTTCACGCGACGCGAAGGATGGGTTCCGGCAACCGATGCATCGGAACGCTGGCCTGACCGCAAAGAAAGCAACGCTAACAATCCAGCCGCCACGATGATCAACGCCGCAAGCCAAAGCGCCAGCCTGACACCTGGCACAGCAATTTCGGCTCCGGCCAAGCTGATCGTGCCGCCCAACCACTTCATCGACAGCCCGCCCAGCACTGCTGACAGCAGCGGACCAGCAACCATCGATACCAAAACACAGAATCGCACCAGAGTGTTCAACGAACTGAACACCCGACCTCGAAGATCGTCATTCACCTCTTGTTGGAGCAGCACAAACCCCATGACATAAACTGGGCCAACCGTGACACCCATTAGACCGACAAAAAGGGTTGCTGCGGCAAGGTTCGAACTGCATGCTGCGGCGAAGAGGAACACCCCAGCCAGCAGCAACGATCCGATAAAAACTTTCGCCTGAGGCAATCGTTTCTGAAACGCCGAAACACCTACCGCGCCAATCGCCACTCCGAAGCCCAGCGCCGTAGTGAAAATGCCATACCCGGCTGCTCCGGCCCCCAACACCTCGGTCGAAAACACGGCGCCAAGTGGAATCAGCATTCCGCCGCCGATCAAGCCCGTCGCAAGACCAATGTTGACGGCGCGAACGGTGTGATTCAAAAAGATGTAATGCCACCCTTCGCGCAATTCCTGCATCACGTGAGCCGAGCGCACCCGCATCGACGGTTTGGATTCATGAATCGTCTGTGGCACCCGACGGCGACCGATCGGAAGTGTTCGAATCAATAATGCCGCGAGCACAAACGTTGCACCGTCGACGTAAAACGCGAGCGCCATTTGGTTGACTGACAAAAACGGCACCGCGGCCGTTGATGCAAGCCACGCTGACGCACCGGCCAACAACGCAAATAGCAACGAGGCGAATGGAAACGTTCCGTAAGCCGCGGCGAGCGACAATGAATTCGCGGTTGTCAGGTGATCGGGAGGTACTAAATTCGGCACGCTGGCTTCTTTGGCCGGCGACCACAAAAGCGTGAGCACTTCGAGCACCAGCGACGCGACGACCAGGCCCACGAGATTGCGAACAAACGGCAAACACACCACGACCGCGGCACGACCAAGATCGCACGCGATCATCACCTTCTTACGATCCCAACGGTCCACCAAAACACCCGCCATCGGCCCAAAGAAAAACCCCGGGACGATACGCGCCGCCATCACCAGACTGATCGCGCCCGCCCCGGCACCCGGCCCGTCATTGCCCCCGAGGTCAGCTGCCAGCAAGATGATTGCCGAAAAGCCCAGCCAGTCGCCGGTTGCTGAAACAACCTGAACGATCCATAACCGAAAAAACTCATGGGAACCGAACAGCCGAACGTGCCAACCAGGGCGATCTACTGGCGAATCGGGATAATGCTCGCCCGTTTGTTCGGAGCTGTGTTCGGAGTTGTGTTCAGTACTGCGTTCATTGCTGTGATCGCCCACGTGCAAGTGGGCAACGCCCGCTTGGCTGACATCGTGAATAACTTCGCCCAACAGATCGACCGCGGCGGCCATATCTTCGGGTCCGGTCGGCGTCGCGATGGTCCGTGCCTGGCTTACTTGACCATCACCTTCGCTCTCGTCGTCCCACGATTGCTTAGAGCGCAGCACGGCCACGGAATTCAACGTTAGAGCGGCTCGCCCCTGCCTTTACGCGATGCCTGCAGCTTGCCGGATAGTCCACCAAATCACTGCGATTGCTCGCGTACCCAGACCGAAGTTGTTTAGAAGGGTTCATCATCCGGAGACAGGCCCGGATCGGTCGGGGTCGCGCCACCAAGTTTCGGGGCCGACGGCGATTTGGAGGCCTTCTTGGTGGCCTGCTTAGTTGTTTTCTTCGCAGCCTTCTTGACTGATTTCTTCGTTGATCGCTTGGCCGTCTTTTTCGGAGCCGGGCCACGGTCACGGCGATCTTGCAGCAGCTCGGAGGCACGTTCATCAGTAATGGTGTCGACGTCGTCTGACTTTCGGAGTGAAGCATTCGTCTCACCATCGGTCACATATGGACCAAACCGGCCGTCCTTCAGAACCATTGACTTTCCGCTAACTGCGTCGACACCAAGTTCGCGAAGCGGCGGCTTGGCCATCTGCCCTCGACGCAATCTGGGCTGAGCAAATGCAACCAGCGCTTCGTCGAGCGACACGGTGAGCAACTGCTCTTCATTGGTCAGGCTTCGACTGTCTTTCTTTCCATCAGGCAACACCTTTTGAAGGTACGGACCGAACTTTCCATTCTGGGAAGTTATCTCGACACCGTCGGCTGGATCGACGCCTACAACACGCGGCAATGACAAAAGGTCGAGCGCATCGGCGAGCGTGACGCGTTCAAGGGTCATCGTCGAAAACAACGACGCCATCTTTGGCTTGGTTTCGCTTTCGTCGTCGAATTCTCCTAATTGCACATAGGGGCCAAACCGCCCTGACTTCGCATAAATCGTCAGGCCCGACTCGGGATCACTGCCCAATGGCTTGCCGCCTTTAGGCGCAGCGAGTAACTCAATGGCCTTTTCGACAGTCAACTCATCGGGTGCCAGACCAACCGGGATACTTGCAGTGTCTTCACCCCGCGAAATGTATGGACTGTTGTCGCGCCCTGGCTTTGCGATTATCAGCACGCCACTGGCATCAAAACCGATCGGGATGGCGTTGACCGCGGCCGCATCGATGTCAGCAAGGCGCGAGGAAACCTTGTCTTTGAGACCATCACTTCGCTGACCATTCCGGTCGGCTGAACCGAAGTAAAACTCGGAAAGCCAGGGGACAAGTTCTTCATCGCCACCGGCGATTTGGTCGAGACCGTCTTCCATCCGGGCTGTGAATTCGTAGTCAATCAAATCCGGAAAGTGCTGCTCTAAAAGGTTGACGACGGCGAATGCCTTAAACGACGGCACCAACGCGGTGCCCTTCTTCCAAACGTATTCACGATCTTGAATGACCTTGATTGTCGATGCATACGTCGATGGACGACCGACTCCGATTTCCTCGAGCCGCTTCACCAAAGAAGCCTCGGTAAATCGCGCCGGCGGTTGCGTATCGTGACCATTGGCCACGATGTCGCTCGCGTTGACGACATCGCCCTGATCCAACGAGGGTAGTTGACGCTCTTGTTCCTCAGCGTCGTCTCCCTCGTCACGGTCAACGACGTAAGCCAAGCGGAAACCTTGGTGAGAAACAATCGTTCCGCTCGTAGCGAACTCGACGTCGTTCCAAACGAACGTGCCGGCAGATGGTGTCGGAGCTAAGGCAAGATCAATCAGTTGCTCGGGCGTCGGGTTTTTTGCGCCAAGCCGAACGGTCACCGTCTCACCGGTTGCATCGGTCATCTGCGAAGCAATCGTGCGTTTCCAAATCAGCTCATAGACCTTCGCATCGTTCGCATTGACCTCCTTGGTCACATCTTCGGGCGAACGGAACGAATCACCAGCCGGTCGAATCGCTTCATGAGCCTCTTGGGCATTTTTCACCTTGCTGGCATAGGTCCGAGGCGCATCAGACATGAACTCTGAGCCATAACGCTCAGTGATCTCGCGGCGAGCCGCGCTAAGCGCGGTATCCGACAGCGTCGTCGAATCAGTACGCATATAGGTGATGTATCCAGCTTCATAGAGACTTTGCGCCGATCGCATCGCCATCGATGCCGAAAGGCGAAGCTTGCGTCCGGCTTCCTGCTGAAACGTCGAGGTCGTGAACGGCGCGGCAGGCCGTCGACGGTAAGGCTTTCGGTCAACTGAACGAACGTCGAATGAGATGTCGTCAGCGGCAAGCGCAGTCGCCAGTACCGCGGAGCGTGAGCCATCAAGCAACGCGACGCCATCGCGCAGCACGCCGTCCTGACCAAAATCTTTTCCTGTGGCTAAACGAACGCCATCAAGGTTGACCAAAGTCGCCGAGAAGTTGCGTCCCGGACCATCGGCTCCTGCGGCCGAAGCGAACACGCCTTCAAGGTCCCAATAGCCCGCCGATACAAATGCCATGCGCTCACGTTCACGGTCAACGATGATTCGCGTCGCGACACTTTGCACTCGGCCGACGGTCGTTCCCTGACCGACTTTTTGCCTCGCCGCGCTCGCTAAAGGGCCGTAGCCGTAGATGCGATCAAGAAGTCGCCGAGCCTCTTGTGCATCGACCAATCGACGGTCGATATCGCGCGGATTTTCCATCGCCAATCGAATCGCTTGCGGAGTGATCTCGTGAAACACCATGCGCTTGACCGGCATCGAAGTTGGCGGATTAAGAACCTCGAGGAGGTGCCACGAAATAGCTTCACCTTCGCGATCCTCATCAGTTGCGAGGTAGAGCTCAGTGGCATCTTTCATTAACTTCTTCAGGTCACGAATGCGATCGCGTTTGTCGGCACTCACCACATACAGCGGCTTGAAATCGTTTTCGACCTCGATGCCGAGGATTTCCCAGTGGCGCTTGTTCACCTCAGGGACATCGGCGGCGCGGGCAGGGAGGTCACGAATGTGACCGACCGAAGCCTCAACGATGAAATCGCCCTCGAGTGAGTCCGACTCATCGAGAAAACGCTGGATTGTCTTGGCTTTCGCGGGAGACTCGACGATGACGAGGGTGGTGGCCATTGCCGACAGGTTGTGAGCATCAAGGTCAATCTGTCAAACGGTCACACCTGACTCGGCCTCCGTAATCGGCTCTAGAGGCGGGGATCGGCAATACTCAGGGGATGGAGATCACTGGCGAACACAGCGCCACCAATCACGCCGGATCCCCTGCCAGCCGGGATGGCGGCGGCTCCGAACAACGTCCCTGGGGTACCTACGTCGTCCTCGATGACGCTCCTGACTGCAAAGTCAAGCGAATCACCGTCAGCCCGGGCCAAAGGCTCAGCTACCAAAGCCACGCCCATCGGTCAGAGCACTGGGTCATTGTCAGCGGACAGGCAATCGTCACCTTAGATGGCATCGATAACGCCCTCGTCGCGGGGCAATCAATTCAGATCGGTCAAGGTGCAGCCCACCGGGTCAGCAATCCCGGCGCTGAGCCACTCGTTTTCGTCGAAGTGCAACTCGGTGACTACTTCGGCGAGGATGACATCGTTCGATACTCGGACGATTATGGACGGGCGCCAGAATCCGGCGCATAACAATTCGACGCGCTGAACTGGCGCGAGGGAGAACTCATGGACTTCGAACTCAGCCCCATCGCTCAAGACCTGCAGTCGAGATTGCTCGACTTCATGGACAGCCATATCTATCCGGCCGAGCAGGTCTACCGAACCCAGATGGCCGAATCGGATGATCCTCACTTCCACCCGCCGGTCATTGAGGTCCTGAAGACTGAAGCCCGCTCACGCGGATTGTGGAATCTATTCCTTCCCGAAAAAACCGCATGGACGGACGGACTGAGCAACGTCGACTACGCGGTGCTCGCCGAAATCATGGGGCGCAGCGGACTGGCATCCGAGGCCTGCAACTGCGCCGCACCCGACACCGGCAACATGGAGATTCTCGCTCGCTTCGGAACAACCGCCCAGCAAGAACAATGGCTTCAGCCACTGCTCGAAGGCGAAATCCGCTCTTGTTTCGCAATGACTGAGCCTGCGGTCGCGTCGAGTGACGCAACCAACATCGAATGTTCGATCGTCCGCGACGGCGACGAATATGTCATCAACGGTCGCAAATGGTGGATCTCAGGAGCAGCGAGTCACCGTTGCACCGTGGCGATCCTGATGGGTAAGACCAATCCGACCGGGCCGCGTCACCTCCAGCAGTCAATGGTCTTGGTGCCCATGGATACACCGGGACTGACCAACGTGCGAGCACTTCCAGTTTTTGGCTACCAAGATCGTGAAGGCCATTGTGAATTGGTGTTCGAAGACGTTCGGGTCCCGGTTTCGAACTTGCTCGGGGAGGAAGGCGGAGGATTCGCGATAGCGCAGGCCCGCCTCGGACCGGGCCGCATCCACCACTGCATGCGTTGTATCGGGATGGCCGAACGCGCGCTCGAGTTGATGTGTCGCCGAGTCACCTCGCGGGTGGCTTTCGGCAAGACGCTCGCTGAACAAGGCGTCATTCAGGAATGGATTGCCGATAGCCGAATCGAGATCGAGCAAGTTCGCCTTCTGACAATGAAGGCGGCGTGGCTGATGGACACCGTTGGCAACAAGGGTGCCCGTACCGAAATATCGGCCATCAAGGTGATCGCCCCGAGTATGGCGCTGCGTGTCGTCGACCGGGCGATCCAAGCTCACGGCGGTGCTGGCGTGAGTAACGATTTTCCGCTGGCTGCTATGTATGCCGGACTGCGAACCCTTCGGCTTGCCGACGGCCCCGACGAAGTCCACCGCATGCAACTGGCTCGACGCGAACTTCGAAAGTACGAGCAGAACGCTCAGAAGGTCGAGCCGCTCACCAGCGGCGATATCGGCGTGTCACGCTGACAGTCTGAGCTAACTCGACAGGGTGCCAGTTCTGTTATCTGTGGTATCCGCTTGAACAACTCGGCTCCTCACGAGCTGCACAACCGTTGCCGCAACATAAAATCTCTATCTGCATGGCCCCGCCGAACCCAACCTCAGCCATGCCGACCTCGTGGACCACTCGCGGCTGAATCCGGATCAACGCCAGAGTGCAGGGCCGAATTGAGGTCGCCAAACATCGCGATGATCTGATCCAACCTGGTCACCGCAAATACCTGGGCAACCCTTGCAATTGCGCCGACGACAACGAGGTCGCCGCCCACGGTCCGAGTGCGTTTCACTGCGCCAACCACCGCGCCCAGCCCAACCGAATCGACGAAATCGACGTTCGAAAGGTCGAGAATCAGCCGGGTGTGGCCTTCGGATACCAAACCCACAACGCGCTGATGGAGTCGCGGTGCGCTCGCCAGTTCAAGGTCACCGAAAATTGACACCACGGTCCAGTCACCCTGCACGGACACGTCGATGGCGAACATCACACCGAGTCCTCCCTCGGAACGTCGACCAATTGGCGATCGGAAGTCAAAGGCTACCGCGCCCCTCGTCATGCTGAGCTACCTGCCAAGTCCAACCCCTACACTGATCCTTCGTTCAGTCCGATTTCTCCGGAACGATGAACGCCTCTAACCAGATCGCATTGCACTCGACGGTCCGGCGATTCAAGGAAAACAATGGCGACTGCCGCCGCACATGATCTTGAAGATTTCCTCAACGCGATGGCCGCTGATCGTCGGATGATTCACGTCGAACGCTTGCCCGCTCGCCTTGCAAGCACGAGCGCGCTCACGATGCCTTTAGCCCCGGAAATTCGAGATTGTTTGCCGATTGACGAATTTTGGATTCACCAAGCGCTCGCCATTGATCTCGCTCGGACGGGGCAGTCGGTTGCCATCGCCACCGGAACCGCCTCTGGAAAGTCGCTGTGTTACCAAGTCCCGATCGCCGAAGCGATCGGGGATCTATCCCAGCCTGCAACCGCGCTCGCCATGTTCCCCACCAAGGCGTTGGCGCAAGATCAGCTTCGAAGCCTGACGGCATTTCAATTTCCACATGTAGTCGCAGCGACCTACGACGGCGACAGCAATCCGTCCGAACGCACGTGGGTTCGATCACATGCCAACGTCATTTTGACCAATCCGGACATGCTGCATCACGGGATCCTCCCTAACCATGCGCGTTGGGCAACATTTCTCATGCGACTGCGTTACGTCGTCGTCGACGAACTTCACACATTGCGCGGGGTGTTCGGGACCCACGTCGCTCACCTGTTGAGGCGCCTCCTGCGTCTTTGCGCTCATTACGGTTCACGCCCGACGTTTCTGTTTTCGTCTGCCACCATCGGTGAGCCAGGCAATCTCGCGTCGCAACTTTGTGGTCATCCGGTTACCGAAATTGTCGAAGATGGCTCGCCGCGAGGCGCTCGTGCGTTTGTTCTCTGGAACCCAGCAATACCTATTGACGCAAAAGACGAATCAGAGTTTGTGCTTGATCACCAGACGCCCCAACGGGCATTCGCGGCGACCGGTCGACGGGGTGCATCATCAGCCAATCGCGATAGCGCCAACCTGATTGCCGAACTGATCCGACGCGGTCATCGGACAATCGCTTTTTGTCGCAGCAGAAAAGGTACCGAGGTCATCGCCGCTGAAGTTCGTCGTCGACTTCCCGATGAATTGTCCGAACTCGTTCGGCCTTATCGAGGCGGCTACTTAGCCGCCGAACGCCGAGCCATCGAAAGCGACCTTTTCAGCGGAAAACTCCTTGGCGTTATCGCGACGACCGCGCTTGAACTCGGAATCGACGTCGGGGGATTAGACGCTTGCGTCGTAAACGGTTTCCCCGGGACGATCGCGTCAATGTGGCAACAGGCGGGACGAGCCGGTCGGTCGACCCAAGAATCGGTGGTGATCGTCGTCGCCGGAGATGACCAGATCGACCAGTGGTATATGACTCACCCCGACCAAGTATTTACGCGAATGCCAGAACCCGCGGTCACCAACCTCGCCAATCCATTCATTCTTTTTCCTCACTTGGCATGCGCTGCGTATGAACTACCGCTGGGTTACAGCGATGATCAATGGTGGCCTAACACGCTTGAAGAAGGCATCCGGGCACTCGCCATCGAGGACAAACTCAAGATTCGCGACCAGTTCATGGGCATCGGGTCTGAGCCACGTGCGGTGTGGTCTGGGCGCGGATGGCCAAGTCGGGCGGTCGGATTACGCAGCGGGTCTACGCGCGAAGTTCGTATCGCTCGACCGGATGGGACCCTCGTCGGCACCGTCGACGAGGCGCGCGCCGGTCAGCTTGTCCATGCCGGCGCGGTCTATCTGCACCAAGGTCAGCACTACCGCGTCAATGTCCTCGATCTTGATGAGGCAGTGGCCATCGTAGAGCCGTTTGACGGAAGCGAATGGACCCAACCCCGCACGACGACTGAAGTCACCATCGTGGCGACCGATGAAAGTCACCCCGTCGGACGCAGCCATATCTCTCTCGGGTCGGTCCAAGTCATGTCACAGGTCGTGGGATTCAAGCGATTCGAGGCCATCACCGGAAAACTCATCGAAACCGAGGTACTCGAGCTTCCACCCAGCGAGCTCAACACCCGCGCATTTTGGTACACCATCGATCAGCAACTTCTCGACGACGCCGACATCGAAAATCAAGCGGTGCCGGGAACCATGCACGCGATTGAGCACGCGGCGATTGGTTTGCTGCCGCTGTTCACCATCTGCGACCGGTGGGATGTCGGGGGCCTGTCGACTCCGTTTCACCTCCAAACGTCACTTCCGACGATCATCATCTACGACGGCTACCCCGGCGGTGCCGGCATTGCCGAACTTGGCTTTGCCAATGCTCATCGACATTTGCGCGCCACGCTTGACGTGATCGACACTTGCGCCTGTGCATCAGGCTGTCCATCTTGTGTGCAGTCCCCAAAGTGCGGCAATGGCAATGACCCGCTCGACAAACACGGTGCCACGCGTTTGTTGCGCTCGTTGCTAGCCAATGACGTCGACGATTCAGACGGCATCAATTAGTCACAAAATATCACTCGCTTCGCATCACGGCTTCCGCTTCGAGTGTGATGTCCGGAATCACCGCACCGAGCAACACCACCGCGGTCCGGCAGCGATAGCTGACATGTACGCGCACTGATTGCTCGGTTGGCACATTTCTGGTGAGTTCCACTTGCAGCCTCGATGGATCAAGCGGACCGGCACGTTGCGCTGATTGCGTTATTACCCGCAGGTCACCGCGAGAACTAACTGCTGCTGTCCGCACTGCCTCGCGTGCAGCGTGAACGACCAAAACCTGATCGGCGATAACCAGACCGACCTGTACGACAAGCAACACCAGGAACACCACGAGGGGGAGGGCGAGCGCGAGTTCGACAGTTGCTTGGCCCGACGTTGAACGGAACGTCAAGGTGCGGTGTCCGTTTGCCCGCCGAATGGCGACCGCCACTGGCACTGGCAAGCCCGGCTGCGCCCTCCTCCCTCGACGGCTCACGTCACCGCACCAATCACGTGCGACAACACGGTTTCGAAAAGTTTGCTGATCGCGCCGGATTTTGTCGCCCACGTGACTACGAGTGCGGCGATGGCCGCTGCGCCCAACAACACCAGCGCATACTCCGCAGTCGTCTGACCGGCATCGCCGCGCAAACTCAGCTCATTTCTTGACCACCCGGTACCCGACGCTCGAGCGCGTGTACGTGTTACCAGGACCGTGTGAATACTCAGCAGGAGTTGAATCATATAAATACCCTTCCGTTCGTTCATTCGGTGTCGGGCGCTACGTCGCCAACGAGATCCGACGAGTAATGCCGGAACTCGGATTGGGGGTGGAGTGGTTCGGGGTTCTTGACCGATCAGTGGGGAAAATCGCCAATGGATCCCAGCGCCAGCGGCACCACCGTCAGCAAACCAAACGCAGGCAAGATGCAAAGAACCAGCGGGAACAACATCTGAACGGGGAGGCGACGAGCAATTTCCTCGGCGTGACGACGGCGCGACATGCGCGACTCCAGGCTCAGACGGTCCAGAGTCGGACCCAGGGGGACGCCATAGCGTTCGGCCGAAGACAGCGCTGCAGCGAGTGGACGAAATGCCTCTTCGGTCTCCGCGAGCCGATCGAGCACGTCGGCAAGGCGCTCACCGACAGCAACCCGCGCTGGCACACCGGCCACCATCGAGCCGGTCACGCCTGGGGCTCGCGAAGCCACCGCGATCGTCGCTTGATGAATGGTGAGTCCCGCGGCAATCGCCAAGCGATACAACTCGACGAGGTCGGGTAACTCCGACGCGACTCGATCGGCGCGACGACGGCGAGCAGTACGCGCGCGCAGCAGCGGCAAAAACCACATCGCCAGCCCAATTGGCATTGCCAACATCGGAATAATGGCGCCGACAATGACGACGAGCACTACTACTGAGCCAACGCGTCGATCGGCCAACCCATCATCGCGGCGACGCGCCAACCGACGTACTGCGTGCCCCACTTTCTCGATCACACCGAGGCAGATCACCTGCACGCACATGGTGCGCGACATGACAACACGGCGGACGCGAGCCGTTGCCCTGGTTGGTTGATTGACATCAACCGATTGACCATCGCGTGATTTGTTTTCGAGCTGGTTAAACCGAAACGGTGGACGCCGAGTTGGCACCAACACGAAACCGATGGCACCAGCGGTCAGCGCCGCCGCGATACATGCTGCACGCGTCACGTGACGCGCCTGGTCATTCGCGCCATCCATACCGCGCCAGCCAAGTCGAGCGCGATCCCCCCAATCATCGATGACAAGCCAATCGGAGAAAAGAAAGCGCTATGGGCGATGCGCTCGTCGGCAAGCGCTCCCAACGAAATGAATGCAATTGGCGCAGCCACCATCACGAACGCGCTCGCACGGGCCTGTGAGGTCAGCGCCCGAACCTCGCGGGCTAGCGCGGCTCGGTCACGAAGCCCGCTGGCCGCCGAATCTAACGATTGAGCCGATGCACCACCGATTTCGGCGCCGAGCGTCAATGCCGCACCGGCAAGCAGACGGGCCTCATCACCGTCCTTCGAAGACCAGGTCAACAAGGCATCGCCAAGCGACACTCCGGCTTGGACCGACCGCAGGGCACCACTCAAGTCGGTCGCGTCGCGATGTGATCCCGACGCACTTGCGCACGCTTCGAGTGCTTGGACCAACGAACAACCGGCCCGAAGACTGCGCGCGACGCTTTCGAGCAGTGCAGCATGCTCGGTGTCGCTGCGCGGATGTAACCATTGCACCCGCCGAGCCATCCCACCGACAAACCGCCGACTGCTGACCAACAGACTCGTTTTTTCTCCGTCTGACGCGAACCTGCTTCGCTGCCAGTGGCCACTTCGCCGCGGGTGATCGAGACGAACCGATCGAGACGGTGACTCCTTCAATGCCGTCATGCGATTGCGAGTGCATCGTTCGGTCTGCACCCGCACAACCGCAGTAACCGTGACAATGGCCGCAGCGACTGCACCCAACGTACTGAGCGACCGATTCACAACCACGAGTGACAGCACCCGAGCATCGAGCACCCGCACGATCACGGCTGCAGCCAACATTGGTCGGCTGGACCGACCTCTGGTCGCCGCACCGGCCTCACGGGCAACCCAGTAAGTACCCCGCGCGTAGTCAGCGGACAAACGATTAGGGCGCCATTGCCGGACTCGCCTACCTCGGCAACTTCGACAATCGAGCGAGACCCGTCACTGGAACGGGCGACCTGGACAATGAGATCAAGCGCCGATGCGATCTGCTCCCGAACCACGCCGTGAGGCAAGGCGACATCGCCCATCAACACCATGGTCTCGAGTCGGCGAAGGGCATCAGAGGTGCTATTGGCGTGACAGGTAGAAAGCGATCCTTCATGTCCAGTGTTCATGGCCTGCAACATGTCGAGCGCCTCACCGGAGCGCACCTCGCCGACGATGATGCGGTCGGGGCGCATGCGCAATGAGGCACGCACAAGATCTCGAATCCGGACTTCACCAACACCTTCTGCGCTCGGTGGACGTGCTTCGAGTCGCACGACGTGGGGGCCCGGCAATCGAAGCTCCGCCGCGTCCTCGATCGTTACGACACGTTCGTGAGGCAGGATCGCAGCGGCTAGCGCATTGAGCAAAGTGGTCTTTCCGGCGCCCGCTCCACCAGAGACCACGATGTTGAAACGGGCCCGCACTGCCCATCGCAACATCGCAACCAAGTTCGGCGCCGCGACATCCTCGAGTTCGATCGGCCTCGCCGCGAATCGCCTAATGGTGAGACAAGGCCCGTCGATGGCAAGTGGGCCGATGATGGCATGCACCCTTGAGCCATCGGGCAGGCGAGCATCAACCATCGGGCTCGAGCGGTCAACGTGCAATCCCAGTGGTGCCACGACTCGTTCGATCAGATGCAACACGGTCGATTCAGTCAAGACCAATTCGGTTGGCGCTACGCGACCGAAGCGCTCAACCCAAACGTGCCCGCCGGGGTTGACCATCACATCACTCACCGTCGGATCATCCAGCAACGGTTCGAGCACGCCCAACCCAACGGCTCGAGCCAGCACCGCATCGGTGACCGCCGCGACGTTCGCATCGCTAAGCAATGGTGCTGCTTGGCGCACCAGCGCGTTGATAACGACTCGACCGGCCTCACGATCCGCGGGATTGAGTTCGAGATCATCAGACAGGACTCGACCATGCACCTGCGCGGCGAGGTCCGTGAGATCCCACTGGGCAGCACCGCGAATACCGCGTACCGGAGCAACACTCATGCCGCTTTGCCCAACGCACGCTCGAGTGATCGAGGGAGGCGACCCGCGAGCAATCCCGCGTCGACGGCGCGAGCGACCGCAGGATCGACAACGACTTCAGCAACGACATCGACTCCGAGCACCTGTTCGATGTCGAGCCGACCGAGGGCGCGACCTGCTTCGACGACGAGTACCACCCCAGATGGTCGTAACGGAGCGGCAACCAATCGCCGAAGTGACAAATAGCATGCTCGTGTCACGGCGAAGCTTTCAGACGAACTCGCAGCTAACACCGCCGCCGCAGGACTTCCATTGGCTGGTCCCCAGCTCGGGATGCCGGCGTCGACCACCACCGAACGCGTCTCAGCCGCGAGCAACTCGGCGAGTGCTTCAGCTCGATCGTATGGCCCGAGTAAGCCCTCGCCGCGTGGCAGCAGGCTCATTCGGTCACTTATCGCTACCTCGAGGCGCCCAAGGCCATCAGGGGGCACTGACGGGCCCGCTGCGAACCACCCAGCAAGACCTGGGCCCGACGGCTCCGGAAAACCCATCGCCGATGGCAAGTCACCAGCCAGATCGACGAGTAACACCCCAGCATCGGATTGGCGATCCAACAAAACGGCAAGCGCCGCCGAAACCACGGTGGTTCCTGACCCGCCTTTACTCGACCAACACGTAACAAACATGATCCCCTCCTGTGCGAACTCACCGCCATGAGGAGGAAGGGAAAGCTGAACGTAGCTCGACACTTGAGATCATTCAAGGGGCAATTCGGCGTCAGTCCCATCATCGACTTTGGCCGCATGAGAAACGATTCATCGAAGGTGCGCCGAATCTCACCACCGCCGACCGTATGCTCAACCCATGGAGGCGGCCTTCTTCGACCTCGACAAAACAGTCATCGCGAAGGCTTCGATGGTCGCCTTCGGGCCGTCGCTCTATCGCGAAGGCATGATCTCCCGTTGGCTCATCGCTCGCGCACTGTGGAGCCAATTCGTTTTTCAACGAATGGGTGCTGACGAAGAACAGATGGCGAAGTTTCGCCAATCCGCGTTACGCGTCACTCGTGGTTGGGATCAGGCAAAAATCAGCGCCATCGTGCGCGAGACGCTGGCTGAAGTCATTGACCCAATCGTCTATGACGAAGCACTTGACCTCATCCGCGAGCATCAGGCGGCCGGTCGACGGGTCTATTTGATTTCGGCATCTCCCGAGGAGATCGTCGCGCCATTGGCCCACTACCTCGGAGTGGACGAAGCAATTGCAAGTCGCGCCATGCTTGATGAGCAAGGTCGATATACCGGCGAAGTCGAGTTCTATAGCTACGGCCCATTCAAAGCTGACGCCATCATCGAAGCGGCCGCCCGTCACGGCATCGACCTCGAGCAGTCGTACGCCTATTCCGATTCAGCCACTGATCTGCCAATGCTTGAGGCCGTCGGACATCCGGTGGTTGTGAATCCCGATCGAGAACTTGCTCGAATCGCCCGCGACCGCAAATGGGAAGTCAGACATTTCAGCAACACCGTTCCGCTGCGGGACAGAGTAACCATGCCGCCGGTCCGCCGAACGGCCGCGGGACTTGCATCGGTGCTCATTCTCGGTGGCGCCGTCACCGCAGGCTGGTGGCTGTGGCACCGCGAAACAACTCAGACCAACCCCGTTGGGTGGTCCAATCACCTGTTACGGATGGCGCAAAGCGACCGATCGGTCACACCATCGCGGTTTCAGAAAGTCAGGCGTCTTGAAGCTTCTTCACTGCGAACGCAGCGAGGGCAAGGACGACGAGGAGAACGAGGATCTTCTTCATGACGGTCAGCATAGGCCGCGCTACTAGGTCCCTGTCTAGGCCGATTGGGTCACCCGTGGCATGGGAGGGGATGTGGGGCCCCGCTCAGCGAGTCGTGGTCGAGACACCGAAGCGACTGACGTCACCCCACTTCGATAGCTCTCAGGTTGCTCTAGACCGCTAACAGGTCCCGGGCACCGGTATCGCTTGATGGATGGCGCAGTTTCGACATGGCACGGGCCTCGATTTGGCGGATGCGCTCCCGGGTCAGGTTGAAGTGTTCACCGACTTCTTCCAAGGTTCGAGGCTCGCCGCGGTCCAGCCCAAACCGGAGTTTGAGAATCTCGCGCTCGCGTTCGTCAAGTGGACCGAGAAGACGGGCAATTTCCTCGGGAAGAAGAGCGGTCGCCGCTACCTCGAACGGAGACTCGGCAGAACGATCCTCGACGACATCGCCGAGTTCGGCATCGCCATCTTCGCGGAGCGGTTCACTGAGCGACAACGGTTCGGCGGCAAATCGAAGCGCCTCAGTCACTTTGTCCTCGGGCATTTCGACTTCTTCAGACAATTCAGCCAACGTGGCTGGTCGACCAAACTTTAGTTCGAGCCGGGCCCGAGCCTTCTGCAAACGGGCAAGGGTGTCGCCCGCGTGAACTGGCAGTCGGATCGTACGGCCGGTGTTTGCGATGCCACGGGTAATGGCTTGGCGGATCCACCAGGTGGCATAGGTCGAGAATTTAAAGCCCTTCCGCCAGTCGAATTTTTCGACCGCGTGCATCAGGCCAAGGTTTCCCTCTTGGATGAGATCGAGCAGGGGAAGTCCTGAAGCTTGGTACTTTTTGGCGATCGATACCACGAGTCGCAAGTTCGACTGAACAAATGTGCGCTCCGCGTCTTCTCCCGCTCGCAGCGCGCGTCGCAACTCGCGTTTGCGAGCCGCAGTTTGGGTTGCCCCCGATTCGACCTCAGCGCGTGCCGCAGTTCCAGCCTCGATGGCTTGAGCGAGGCGGACCTCGTCGTCTTTGGTGAGCAGGGGGTATTGCCCAATATCGGTGAGATAAAGTCGGACGAGATCTTCTTCGTCTCGTTCGACGCGCTCCTTAGCCAACATGCACCTCTTCGTTTACGGGGATGACCGGGGAGCCCGGAGGTCCAACTCAACAAGACAAAACTCAACCGAGGATGAGCCGCGAACTTCATGAAACTGCTCGCTTCAAGTTCGAAGGGAGCAGGGAATGTTTCTTTACAATACCGATGCGGTCAAGGGGTCCCACTCGCGGCGGGCCTCCGAACCAAGCTCATTTCCCGGAAAACCGTGTAATTTCATGGGTCTGGCGAGTCTTTTTCTTGCGATAAACGGCCAAATAAGTGTTGCTACAACCGCGAACTAGGGACTACCGCTATGGACGAAGAGATCGATCTCACCTTGGTCACCATGACCTTCGATGCCTCCGATCCTGAACAATTGGTCGGCATTTTGGCTCATTATGTGGTGATCAGTCGCGGCGAACCTGGGTGCCGAAATATTGACCTTGCTGCGTCATCGACCCGGCCCGGCCGCTATGTCATCATCGAAAAGTGGGAATCACCTGAGGCGCAGCAAGCCCATTTCGATTCGCCATCGATGATTGGAATGGCTCGAGCGTGCACCGGTTTGTTGAGTGACCCGCCACACATTGACCTCCATGAAGCGATCAGCGTTCACGATCTTGCCTGATTAGGCGAGTCGGGCAGCGGCGGCATCATCGGCGAGCGAGGTGATTGCTTCCCAAGTCAGGTCTGTGCCGGTCCACAGGCGAGTAAATGCTTCGTCTGCCACGTCGGTAAAGCCAACCCGATTACGGAAGGCATACAGCCGGCGCTGGCGTTGACCGTCGATTCCCAGCCGGTCCAAGCGACCCATGGCATAGACGTCCCATGCCACTCGGTGAGCCAAGTTCAAGTCGTCATCGGCGGGCGGATCACCAAAGGACGGATCTCGCCGGTCATAGACATGGACCAACAATTGTCCCAACGTGGACGCCACCTGCGGCATGCCCAACTTGCGAGGATGACGAGGATCTTCGAATGCGCCGCCCTCAATCGCCAAGACAACCGGATCGACCGATACCACCGCCGTGCGACCGAACGGCGTTGCTTCATCGACTTCGATCCGAATGTCGTCGGAGCTTGCGATCCCGAGAAGCGCCACGATTCGTTCAGCCTCGGCGGTAATCGTCGGCTGGTCGTATTCGACCATCACAAATGATTCGGGCGCAACAATGACCGGCATCTCAGGCCTCTCCAGAAGTTGAAGACGATGCGCGAGCCGCAATGCGATTCCGAGAGGCATCGAATTCGTTACGCGATTCGAACGAAAGGGAGGCGATGTCATCAATCTCGTCGGTATTGAAACCAGCAAGTTCGCGAAACCGGCGCGCCAGCAAAATTGGACTGTCGTCTTCTTCGCCGCGCGCCCCACCAAGTGAGAACAACTTGTCGACAACCCGCTGAAACTCAAGGGCGCGAGCACGTCGATCAGGATCATCAGCAGTGAGACGGCGAAGCCAGTCCGAACCCATCTTCACGTGGGTAACCTCATCGGCCAGCATCCAGTCCTCGCAAAACTCCAGTACCGGATCGCCTGATTTGATGCCGAATTCCCGCATGGTGTTGAACACGTCGATTGCTAAACCCTCGAGCGCCCGATTGACGCCAGTCAAACGAAGCACCGGGTCAGGGTTACATGCGGCCTCGTAGAGGAACACCGACTCGGCGAACTCCCCGACCTCGGTACCCATCCACTCGCCAAGCTTGACGGAAATCTCACAATGGCGAGCCTCGTCCCAACACTGCCGGGCCATGTCAAGCTTGAGTTCAAATGGTGCCTCAGTCGGACCATTACCGATTGGGAAATCCCAACATGTGCGGCCAGCTCCTTCGAGTGCCTGAATCTCACCGGTGAAAATGCCATGCATCAACGCTCGAGCCGCGTCCGGACCATCAGCCCGCTCCGGCGTTAACGGAGCACGTTGATTGCGCTTCTCGGCAGGCATTGCCGCAAACCGCGGATCGCCCGCACGCGCCATAAGTGCATTGCGGACAAATCGCTCGTCGCGAGCCAGTTCGGCTGACGGCAGCGCGTGCCTCACGCCAATGCCCCGCGATCCACACCGTTCATACCAATCGAGCCTGGCCCGGTCACGCCGCCGGCCAGAACCATGAGTTTCTCAAGCGCGGCCTGATGTTTGGTCGCCCGGTCAACTTCATCGGGGGTCTCAATCAATGACTGAATCATCATTTCGCCGTCGCGCCAATCGTCGAACTCGTCCTGCAACGCGAAACCGATCGAGCGAATCGTGGGCGCATCGGTAATGGTGCTCGTGTTATTGAGGTGGTAGGTGTAGGCCGCGATTTTGTGCGGGATCAGCACCCGATACACACCCACCAACTTTTCAATGGTCAGTTCGGGCGCTTCTGGTTCGGTCATCGCATCAATGAACGCGACAATTTCATCGTTCGCTGGAACGGTCAACCGATCAGGGTTCATCTCCCGAAGTTCCGGTAGACGTTTGTGCCAAAGCTCCGCATGCCATGCATGGTGATAGCAGTGGGCGCCGAGACGCATCTTCACGTCGAGTTCAGGGACCGTAGCAATCCATCCGCCCAGTACCTCGAACAATCGCGTTTCGATCCACTTGTAGTTACCGACTCGCCGAGCTGATTCCTCGACCGTGAACAACCCCGGAATTTCCCGTCGGTCCCATGGGGCAAATGCCGCTCGAGCCTTAATCGGATCAGCCATGTTGTCTCCTGTTCGCCGAACTCACGGGGCCCCCGTGTTCTGGTCCGTGACTGTACCGGTGAGCGACCATCCCCGCGAAACATACGCGACGACTAGCCCCGATACCGGTTGGTGATGGGAAGCCGACGATCTTTGCCAAAAGCCTTGGTGGTGATACGCACGCCCGGTGGAGTTTGGCGACGTTTGTATTCAGCCCGATCGATTAAGCCAACAATGCGCTCAACCAAAGCGGCATCGAATCCGTCGGCAATCAACTCGCTCATGGTGCGGTCCTGTTCAACATAGGCCTCGATGATCGGGTCGAGCAGTTCGTAAGGCGGCAGGCTTTGATCGTCACGTTGATCGGGACGCAATTCAGCCGACGGGGCTTTTTCCAGCACCGTTTCGGGGACAAGCGGTCGCCCAGCGCGTTGGTTGAGGTCGCGGCACAACCGATAGACCAACAATTTCGGGACGTCTTTGATGACCGCGAATCCGCCAGCGGTATCGCCGTAGAGCGTGCTGTAACCAACCGCGCTTTCGCTCTTGTTGCCAGTCGTCAAAACCATCCAACCAAACTTGTTCGACAGCGCCATCAGTGACATTCCCCGAATACGCGACTGCAGATTTTCCTCGGTGAGATCAACATCTTGCCCGACAAAACTCGGCGCCAACATGTCAGTAAACGCGATGAACGCGGGCTCGATGTCAATGACCCGTCGATCGATTCCGAGATTGTCAGCCAACAATTCGGCGTCAGCAATCGAGTGGTCACTCGAATAACGCGAAGGCATCAACACACCATGGACGCGATCAGCACCCAATGCATCAACCGCGATTGCCGCAACAATCGATGAGTCGATCCCACCCGACAATCCGATGACGACTTCACCGAAGCCATTCTTTGTGACGTAATCGCGTGTGCCGAGAACCAGTGCTTCATAGACCTCGTGATCCGATGCCAGCGGTTCGGCAGACAGCAGCGATGCCAACGCTGGACGTGAATCCATCGGGCTCGCGGCTGAGACAACAACAACTGACAGTGCTGATTCGGCCGGTGTTACTCGATCGAAAGTGGTGAGTTCAGTTATCGCGAGTGTCTCGACAAACTGACCCACTCGCGTGACGACTGCTCCAGATTCATCAACCACCAGCGATGCGCCATCAAAGACCAGTTCATCTTGTCCACCAACCAAGTTCACATACACGATTGGGCAGCCCGCCTCGATCGCGCGTTGGCCAATGGTCTGCTCGCGCAATGTCACTTTGCCGGCGTGATACGGCGACGCGTTGCAGTTGATGATGAGTTCGGCGCCACCGCGACCAGCATCAGCAACAGGGCCGTCTGCACTCCATGCGTCTTCGCAAACGCTGACACCAACCCGAACCCCGCCGATCAAGTACAGATTCATCGCTTCTGCACCGGGTGTGAAGTATCGCCGCTCATCGAACACTTCGTAATTCGGCAAGCGGCGCTTGCGATAAGTGCCGAGCACCCTTCCATCGGCACAAATAGCGAGCGCGTTATACAGATCGCTCCCCTCGCGGTCAACAAAACCGACGATTGCCGCACACTTCGCCGTTGCCGCCGCAATTCGTTCGAGACCAGCGATATTTTGTGAAACAAATCCCGGTTTCAACAACAAGTCCTCGGGCGGATAGCCGGTGAGCGCAAGTTCGGGAAAGGTAACGAGATCGCACTGTTGTTCTTCTGCCTCAGCGATGGCGGCGATGATGCGGTCGACATTGCCGTCGAGGTCGCCCACCATCAAGTTGAGTTGCGCCAGGGCGACACGCAATCGAGCCATTGTCCGCAGTCTAGGAGTGCCGCCGCTGAACGCCCTTGCCGATATCGGCAACAATCAGTCCGATGCTTCTACCTCGGACGCTTTCCGATCAGGAAAACACGTGGAACCTCGAGCACGGAGCGCCGTTCGGTTTTGCTTCCACTCGTCGAACCCTGCTTCAGCGAATCACGTCGCGACCAGGCGAGGATCGTGCATTGCGTGATGCTGGCCCATTTGGTTTGCAACGAAATTCTGACACCCGGACGGGGGAATATCCGTGGGCCTTTCATCAGGTCGCACCCCTGGTCGGTCTTGACGTGGTGGAAATCGGAGGCTCGCTGTCAGGGTTTCAATTTTCGTTATCAAAGCAAGGTGCCCGAGTCGTCAACGTAGATCCGGGTAGGGACGAAGAGGCCCGCTGGGGTTCCACCTTGCCGTTCACTATCGAGACGATGACACGCCTGAATCGGGTCTTCTCCACATCGGTTGAGCTCCGCAACTGCACCTTGACCAACGCTCAGTTCGCGTCCAATTCGGTCGACCGAATCGTTTCGATTTCGACGATTGAACACATCGCACCAATTGACCTACCGGATTTAGCCCGAGAGTTTCGCCGCATTTTGCGACCAGGCGGTCGCTGCGTCCTCACCATTGATCTGTTTTTGGACCTCCAGCCATTCACTGACGCGGATGAAAACGTGTGGGGGCGCAACATCGATATACAACGCTTCATCGCGGACTCAGGACTCACCCTCGTGACCGGTGAAACCAATCGCTTGAATGGATTCGCTGACTTTGACCCCATTGGCGTGCTGAGCGATCTCAGTCACGTTCGTATCGGATCGACCTACCCGGTTTGCGTGCAAGCGCTGGTCTTAGAAAAGCCCTGACGTCGGTGGACAGACGGCCCGGCGCGACGAGGGGAAGTGGCGAACAAGCCACTTCCCCTCGCTTCAAGCAGTCATCTTGACGTTCGAATGTGAATTCGAACTCGATGCCTAGTTGGCTGCAGCAAGTGCCTCACAGCAGGTCTGCACCACGAGGCGGGTAACCGTGTACGGATCGCAGTTCGAGTTCGGACGACGATCTTCGATATAACCCTTCTGGTCGACGTCGACCTGCCACGGGATACGCACCGATGCACCACGGTCGGAAACCCCGTAACTGAATTCGGTCCATGCTGCAGTCTCGTGCAGACCCGTAAGCCGGCGTTCAACACCAGGTCCGTAATTTGAAATGTGCTCGCTGGCATTTCGACCGAGCGCTTCGCATGCCGTAATGATCGGCGGATAGCTCTCGCGCATGGCTTTGGTCGAAAAGTTGGTATGAGCGCCTGCGCCGTTCCAGTCGCCAGGAATCGGCTTAGGATCGATCGTCACCGCAACACCAAAATCTTCGGCGATGCGATAGAGAAGCCAGCGGGCGATATACATCTCATCGCCGATGAGCGGCGGTCCAATGGGGCCAATTTGGAACTCCCACTGACCCATCATCACCTCGGCGTTGGTCCCCGAGATGTGCAGTCCCGCATTCATGCATGCAGTGGTGTGAGCTTCGACGATGTCGCGGCCCCAAATCTCATCCGATCCGACACCGCAGTAATACGGGCCTTGGGGACCTGGATAACCACCTTTCGGCCAACCCAGTGGATAGCCGTCACGCAAGAAGGTGTACTCCTGCTCGATGCCAAAGATTGGTTCCTGATCGGCATATTTCTCCGCGACGGCAACGCACGCGGCACGGGTGTTAGTCGGATGCGGAGTCATATCGGTGAGTAACACCTCGCACATCACGAGCACGTCGCCCTCGCCACGCAATGGGTCAGCACATACAAAAACCGGGTTCAGCACGCAGTCGGAGTTTTTCCCCGGCGCCTGGTTGGTACTGGAGCCGTCAAAGCCCCAGATCCCCGGATCTTCTCCTTCCTCAATGATTTTCGTCTTGCTTCGCAGCAACGGCGTGGGTTCCCAGCCGTCGATCCAGATGTATTCAGCTCGATATGCCACAGGACTCTCCTACGTAGGGCGGCAGGTGCGCCGCCGGTCGATACAGGTCAGAACCGCCCACACCGACTCGGTGTAGCCAGTGAGAGGATTCCAAATTTCAGTTTCTCATCCGTTGCTCTTGTGTGAACACTCTATGAACACGGCGGCAGTCAAATCTAAATTTGGGCTGCCCGTGCCATCATGTCATCCATGGAACGTCAGCAAGATTACGTATTGCGCACCGTCGAAGAGCGTGGCGTCCGGCTTATTCGCCTGTGGTTCACCGACGTACTCGGTCAGCTCAAGTCGGTCGCGATTTCGCCTGCTGAACTCGAAAATGCCTTCGAAGAAGGTATGCATTTCGATGGCTCGGCCATTGACGGGTTCAGTCGAGTGCAAGAAAGCGACGTGCTAGCGCGGCCTGACCCGAACACATTCGAACTGCTTCCGTGGGCAAAAAGCGACGATCCGTCAGCACGCATGTTCTGCGACATTCTCAAACATGACGACACCCCGTTCGAAGGCGACCCTCGACAAGTCCTTCGTCGCAACGTTCAACTTGCACGCGACGAGGGCTACTCGTTTTATGTCGCGCCAGAAATGGAGTTCTATTACTTCGCCGATGGTGACCCATCGACGCCACCAAAAACGCTCGACTCCGGTGGGTATTTTGATCTCACTACCGCTGATGTCTCAAGTGATCTTCGAAAGCGAACAATTCACATGCTCGAAGCAATGGGCATACCGGTCGAGTACTCATTTCATGAAGATGGTCCGAGCCAACACGAAATCGACTTGCGGTATACCGACGCGATGTCGATGGCCGACAATGTCATGACCTTTCGTCTCGTCGTGCGCGAAATAGCACTTGAGCAGGGCGTTTATGCGACCTTCATGCCGAAGCCAATCGGTGGGGTCCAAGGTTCAGGCATGCATACGCACCTGTCATTATTCGAAGGCGATGTCAACGCGTTCCATGACGCCGACGATCCCTATGGGTTATCGCAAACTGCACGCGGGTTCATTGCTGGCCTGCTTGTACATGCTCCCGAGATCACCGCGGTCACCAATCAACTCGTGAACTCATACAAGCGGTTGATCGCAGGTTACGAGGCACCGGTGTATGTGACCTGGGCAAGAAACAATCGCTCAGCACTGGTTCGTGTACCGCTTACCAAGCCAGGCAAACACTCATCAACCAGAGTCGAATACCGCTCGCCAGACCCAGCTTGCAACCCGTACTTGGCGTACTCGGTTTTACTCGCCGCCGGCCTCAAAGGAATTCGTGAAGGCTACGAACTCCCGCCTGAAGCGTTGGCCAATGTGTTTGAACTCACCGCCGACGAACGGGCAGCAATCGGCATTCGTCCGCTGCCGCAATCGTTGAGCGAGGCGCTCGATGTTATGGAGCAATCCGAGCTCGTTGCTGAATGTCTCGGTGACCATATTTTCGAGTGGTTTCTGCGTAATAAACGCGCTGAGTGGCTTGACTACAAGACACAGGTCACCCAGTTCGAACTCGACCGATATTTACCTAACTGGTAGGGATAGCCCCAGACCATGGAACCACTCCTGTTGTTTCCCGATCCGCCGCCACCCGAGCTTTCCCAGGCCCTTGACCTGGTTGGGTTCCCGTGGAACGGCGTCGCGAACGAGAGCGACGTTGATCGGATCGAGCCCGACGACGGCTGGTCCGGGGCAATCATTTGCGCTGATAGCGACCCCGAAACTGCATTCGCGATCTGTCGGGCGCTGCGCAAACGCGATCTTCCGCTCGAACCGGTGCTCCTGGTTATTTCATCTGCACAATTGGTCGACCTCGACCTTCGTGACGACCTGTTCGATGATTTCTGCCTTTTCCCACTTCGTCCACACGAACTCGAAGCACGCCTCAAACATTTGTTTTGGCGGACCGGCCGGGGTACCCGACCCGAATTGATCGAATACGGCGACCTCGTCCTGAACCTCGAGACCTACCAGGCGGCGATCTCGGGTAAGCCACTCGACATGACGTTTATGGAATACGAATTGCTCAAGTTCTTAGCGTCGCATCCGGGAAAAGTTTTTTCTCGAGAAACACTGCTCAGCCGAGTTTGGGGCTATGAGTACTACGGCGGCGCTCGCACCGTTGATGTCCATGTGCGGCGTTTGCGCGCCAAACTCGGCGAGGAACACGCCAACCTCATTCAGACCGTGCGATCGGTCGGCTACCGATTCGGACAATCGCGCTGGAGTCTGTAGGCCGGGCCCGTCATCGGGGCCGGTCATCGGGGCCGGTCATCGGGGCAACGTGTCCAGTCCGCTAGTCGACGCCGACTCACGCTCCCGGTCTAAAACGAAAAGTGGCCTCCCAGTAGGGAGGCCACTAAACGAAAAGTCAGGTACTGCTCAGACGATTTTGACGTCCTGTGCTTGCTCGCCTTTGGGGCCAGCAGTCACTTCGAACTCAACTGCCTGGCCTTCTTCGAGTGAGCGATAGCCGGTTGACTGGATCGCGCTGTAATGCACGAACACGTCTTCGCCTCCCTCACGAGCGATGAAGCCATAGCCTTTTTCGGCGTTGAACCACTTAACGGTGCCGGAAGCCAATCCGATCCCCTTTCCTTACTGCGGGGTCGGACGGACCGGGTCCCTGCTCGTTTGCTGTAACGAAAGAAAGGCTAGTCCGCGGAGCTCACTCGATGCCGAAAAAAAGTGTCAGCGTGGATTCAACCGATGGTGAACCGGCTACGCGCCAAGTTCGAGGTATTCCGATCCTTGGAACGCGACATCGACATCGGTCTTGAGAACCCAGCCCAGGAATGCCGCAACGAGCGCCATCGACATGACGATGAACACCGGCATAACCAACAAGACAATGACGATAATGACGGCTCCAACCACGCCACTATCCAATCACGTGACGGTGAGTGAAGCCAACATCATCGGGTTGATGAACACATTGACGTCAACGCGTCAGGAACCGACGTATGCCCATGCTTCAATTTCGACGAGCGCCACAAAAGGAAGTTCACTAATCGCGATTGTCGATCGGGCTGGATACGGGGGAGAAAAAACTTCGCTATAGATCTGATTGACTAGGTCAAAATCGCGCATGTGGCGAAGAAACAACGTGGTCTTTCGCACGTCGACAAGCGTCGCGCCTTCACTCGCAAGCAAGGCCGACAAATTGACCACGGCCTGGCGGAACTCCGCTTCGACACCCCCAGAGACCAGCGCTCCATCACTTGCGCCAACCTGACCAGAAACGATCAACCAGTCACCAGCACGAACAATCGGGGAGTAGGGGGGCGATTGGCTTGCGGTCATCGAATGGCCTCACAGGATCAAGAATCAGACGGCCGATAATGGCACGTCGTGAGATTACGAACGCAGTCGAATCGCCGTGGGCAATTGGGGTGGGAATCCCTGATGTCGCCAAACTGCGGCAGCCACCGCAACAAATGCCGCATCGGAGCCATTCTTCGGCTCACTTGCCGACATTTCGATGTTGACAGCGACATGGGGCATATCGACGGCGCGCAACACCCCAAACGATCGAATCGTCAGATCATGGATTTCACCGACTTCGTCGACGGTCAGCGATTCCGAAGTCACCCAACCAATCGCCATGTGTGCCGCTCCGATCACATAGGAACGAAGCACGATTTCATCAAGCGGATCACCACAGGAGACCCGCACGTGCACGACTCCGTCAGGCGTGATATCCGCTTCGGCGAAAGCGCCGGTCGAACCTTGCACTCGAATGGGACTCCCGATCGCAGTTGGATTCGCCGCCTCGTTGAGCAACACCACTTCAGCCCAGCCAACCGCTCGGGACGCCATTGACGTCGGCGGACCGGGCACATCGACCTCGATCACTTCGAGCAACGGGGCAATCGAACGGATGTGATCGGCCACACCTTCAGTGCGAGCGATGACCACGACACCAGTTCCGTCAGCCCGAATGCCTGCCGCCATTGGCGGACGTTTCGGACCGAGTCGCACCGAGTCTTCCCGAGACAACAACACCAACACCGGCTGGCCATAGGCGATCGAAAGCGCACGGGCTGCCTCGGGTGCGGGCGAATGGACCTTCCCGCCAAAAGCCCCGCCATTGGCCAATGGCGAAGCCGGTTCACCGTCAGGCTCGCACCACGCGGCATCAGTTTCGAGATAAGCCGGTTCCACCCAGGACGTTCGCAGGGTTGCGACCCAGTCGCCAACGGGAAGCGAAATCGGTAGCACCGATTCGGCAGTCGTGCGACGGCCTTGCACCTTGCCTGCTCGCCGTCGCGCTTCGGCCAACGTCTCGCCGACCGACCATCCACCGGTGCCATCGGGCACCGCTATTAGAGCACCATCTGGCACGGTGTCGGCCGCGAATCCGGCGCGGCCCAAAACGATGTCGGCCCCAACAACTTGTGTGGTTCCGCCTTCAATCGTGGCGCGACGACTCGCCGCTTCGAGACTTCGTTCGCGTCCCACAACAAGCCCGGTGTCGGAATCCGTGAAGTCGCCAAAGGCCTGATAGGCCTCAACGATCGTTTGCCAACCCGTGCAACGGCACAAATGCGCCTGCAGCGCGCGCTCAACCGCACCTACGTCGTCAGCCGCGATGCCTTTCGATCGCAAAGCCTCGAGCCGCATAATGATTCCGGGAGTACAAAACCCACATTGGCTTGCTCCAGTTGCAGAAAATGCCTCAGCCCAACGTTGCGTGGTGGGTTCAGGAAGCCCTTCTAAGGTAACGACCGACCGCCCCGCGACCCGCCGCGCTGGAGTGACACACGCAACTCGTGCCGCCCCATCGATAAACACCGTGCAGCAGCCGCATTGGCCTTGCGGGCTGCAACCATCTTTCGGCGTTCGCACACCCAACCCATCCCGCAGAACATCCAACAGCGTGCTGCCATCGTCAGCAACCTCTACCTGCTGACCATTCACCTGCTGACCATTCACGTTGAGTTGCAGTACCGGAAGGTGGTGGCTACTCACTGAACGAAATACCCGCGATGGTCACATTGCATCATCGGAGGATAGGTTCAGCCACCATGCTGAGCACATATCGACCCACCGTTTCTCGACGCGCGCTGCTTGCGGGCGCGGCTGGTCTCGTCTCAAGCGCCGCTCTTGTTGCCTGTGGTGCGGCCAAATCGTCGAGCAACGATGCTTCATTGGCAACCAACGTGGCGTTGACCCCCGGGGACGGCACCGCGAACCTGATCGCCTTGTTCGGCACCGATGCCGCATATAAGTACGTCGTCAGTGGACATCCGCAACGACTTGCCTTCGGCATCAATGACGCTCGTGGCGCGCACGTCCTTGACGTCCCGACCACCCTCGACTTTCAACTCAGTAAAGACGGCGTGCCCATCGGTGGCGCAATTCCGGTGGTCGGCCACAGCGACGGCGTGCCGATTGGGTACTACCCCTACCGGACGACATTCGACTCGCCGGGCCAATATGAAGTCCAAGTCACCCTTGATGGCGTTGCCAGCACCGTTCGATTCGACGTCGGCGAACCGGCAAACAGCCCACTCATTCAGCCGGGTTCGGCGATGGTTTCGGTGGCGACACCCACGCTCGCCGATCATCAGGGAGTCGAACCCATTTGCACGCAACCTTCCGGCACCTGCGCGTTTCACACCATCACGGTCGCCCGAGCACTCACCACCGGAAAAGCCACCGCGCTGTTGGTTTCGACTCCGGAGTTTTGCCAAATTGGTGTTTGCGGACCGGTCCTTGAACTACTCAATGACATTGCACCCAGCTATCCGTTGATACAAACGATCCACGCTGAGGTGTATACCAACGCTCAAGCCGCCCTCGATCAAACCAACAGCACTGTTTCGAAATCTGCGATGCCCGAAGCTCCCGCGCAAGCAGTGGACTCGGCCACGCTGGCGCCGGTCATCGACGCCTATGGCCTCAGCTACGAACCGGCGCTGTTCATCGCGAATGGCTCCGGCCAAATCGTTGAGCGCCTCGACAATATTTTTGACCGCGCTGAGCTGACTGCTGCATTCAAACGCATCTCGTAATCACCGAGCCGTTGGTCACCCACTGACGATCAACGGAATCACCGATCAGCTAAATGACTGACCGCAACCGCAAGTCTTCTGCGCGTTCGGGTTGTCAATCGCAAACCCGGCGCCTTGGAGACCGTCGCTGTAATCAAGCGTTGCACCCTGCAGCAGTTGCGAGCTCGACGGGTCAACGACAACCTTCACGCCAGTCGCGTGATCCAAGACAATGTCGTCAGCAGCCTGATCAGTGTCGAAGAACATCTCGTAGCTGAAACCAGAACATCCACCGGGGCGCACAGCTACCCGCAGCATCAGTTCGTCATTGCCCTCTTGGGTAATGAGGTCTTTAACCTTCACTGCGGCGTTGTCTGTAAGAGCAATCACGGGTAGTCCTCCAAGCGAGATGGCCACACAAACATGTGGCGCGACAATTCAATGCTAGCGGGATCCAACCCCGAGTGGAACCCAAAGGCAAACAACAAGAAGCGGGGTATCCGGGTCCGGACCGGTAAAATCGCTTTGTGCCCGATTCATCAGACTCACATGACCGCTCCGATGGCTCGTTCGGCAATGGCCTTCCAACGCCTGAAGACATCATGGGCATGCTCCGAGGCGTCATCGATCCCGAGCTCGGAAGCGACATCGTTGAGCTCGGAATGGCCAAAGGGGCATCCGTCGCCGCTGACGGTCTGGTTGTTGTGACCATTGCGCTCACCACCGCGGGCTGTCCCCTCCGATCCCAAATACAAAAAGACGTTCGAGCGCGAATCGAATCGCTTCCCGGTGTCGTGAAAGTCAAGATCGAATGGACCGAGTTGAACTCGGCCGAAAAAGCCGCCGCTATGGCCAAGGCACGATGGAATGTCCGAGAACAAGCCCCTGACACGATGATCCCGGCCACGACTCGAGTCATCACCGTGGCATCGGGAAAAGGCGGCGTCGGCAAATCGTCAGTGACGGTCAATCTCGCGGCCGGAATCGCCGCCAAGGGTTTCACCGTCGGCGTTCTCGACGCCGACATCTGGGGTTTCTCTGTGCCACGAATGCTCGGGGTGGAAGGTCGACTTCAAGCCGCAGATGGCGACGAAAAACAAATCTTGCCCAATGAGAAAGCAATCGGACCTGGATTGGTCAAGGTCGTATCGATGGGATTTCTCGTCGACAACGAAGAAGAAGCGCTCATGTGGCGCGGACTCATGTTGAATCGGGCGGTTCAACATTTTCTCGAAGATGTTGCTTGGGGCGATCTTGACTATTTGCTGATCGACATGCCCCCGGGTACCGGAGATGTTGCAATGGGCCTTGCGCGCATGTTGCCTCGCGCCGAAATGATCATCGTCACAACGCCAGCGGTAAGTGCACAAAAAGTCGCAATCCGCGCCGCCACCATGGCGCGCAAGAGTTACCTGCGCATCGTGGGTGTCATTGAGAACATGAGCGCGTTTCAATGCGAACATGGCCACAGTTACCCGCTGTTCGGCGTCGGCGGCGGTGAGGCTCTTGCTCGCGATGCCGGCGTGCCACTCCTCGGCAGCATCCCAATTGAGTCATCAGTGGCCGCAGGTGGCGACGCGGGAGAGCCCGTCGTACTCGGCGAGGGTCCAGCCGCGGATGCGTTTCGGGCCATCGCCGATCTTTTGGTTCATGAAGCCGTCCCACCAATCGAAATGGCGGGTTGTTCGGCCCGGATGCTCGATGCAGCCGTTGCGGCCCTAGACGTCTTGGATGCCGCAGCGCAATCGTAAAAGCAGCCTGATTTTTATTCGGTTGGATCTATCGCCAAGCGTCGACGGGCCTGGCGGGCTTCCATCAGTCCGGGCAACGCCGCAAGCCCACGAATTGGTTGAAACGCATCGCTTGCATCGGTCAAGCGCGCGTCCTCATCAGCGGACAGATCAAGGTCGGCGGCCGCAACATTTGACTCGAGTTGGGCCACCGAACTCGCACCGGGAATCGCGATCACATTTGGTCGACGAATGACCCATGCCAACGCGACCTGAGCCGGTGTTGCCCCATAACCGGCCGCAATTTCGCGGAGCGCGGATAACAACGGATGAGCCCGTTCCAAGTTCTCGAGAAGAAATAAAGGATTGTTACTTCGCACACCCGGTGGCGGTGGATGGTCAATGTCATAGCGGCCGCCGAGCAAGCCTTGACCTAACGGGCTATAGGCGATGATCACCCGATCATTTGTCTGTGCATACGGCAATAACTCACGTTCGGGTTTGCGCGATACCAAGCTGTATTGCACCTGATTCGAAAGCACCGGACCGCCGAGTTTGCGTTCCGCCAATCGCCATTGCAACAGGTTGAAGTTGCTAACACCCACCTCGCGCAGCAGGCCAACTCGTTGCAATTTCGACAACGCCGCAATCGTCGGACCAAGTGGGAACAGCGGGTTGGGCCAATGCAACTGGTACAGATCGATGTGGGCCACACCGAGTCGCGCCGCTGACTCGACGGCTCGCCACTCGGTAACCGGTCCTACGGGAACTAATGGAAAGAGTTTCGTGGCGACGAAGGCTTGGTCGCGACGATCACCAAGCGCGGCACCAACAATTCGCTCGGACCGACCGAAACCGTAAATCTCAGCGGTATCGATCACGTTCACACCCAGGTCAAGCGCTCGGCGCACAATCGCCTGAGCGGTGGTTTGGGCGTAGTCCGCGCCGTATCCCCACTCTTTCGAACCGAATTGCCAAGTGCCAACGCCAATCGACGACAGGCGCACTCCGCTTGCATCTACATAACGCATGGCGCCACGTTAGGCCGGAGAAATCGATCTGAGCATGGTCAACGCATGCGCATCCGGCGAAGCGACTCGGGAAGCTCGCCCTTCACCCGCTGACCTACGTCAAGATCAACCAAAGACAGCGCCCCCACCTGCGAATCATCACTCGCTACCTTGCACTGATCCTCGGCTGAACCGCTATCGACGCCAAGACCTCTGAGGATCAGGCGACAACCAAATTCGGTTTCGATGGACATCGATTCAGCCAAGCCTTCAAACACATCGATGACGACTCCGTCGTCGCCGGGATACATCCCACGGAGATATTCGGGTGCATAGACCACAACCTCGCCAACAGCACCCACCGGCGCCTGATCAGGACCCGGCCAAAAATCCTCATAGAGAAACGGGGCCGTGGACTCGCAGCAACCCGTACCTAATGTGATGGTGAGTACGCCAGCACGACTTAAAACTGCTCGGCGAACTACCTCAACGGCGGCATCTGTCGCGGTGACCTGCATGGAGGCCATGCTAGAGGTATGCGTCGCAACTCGCTGTTCGTCACCGCCGTGACATTGACGATTGCCATCGCGTTGACGAGTGCATGCGGCGGCCCACCTACGGGGATTGAGGTGGAAGCCCATACACCGCGTGCCGCGATCAACCGATCGACCGTCGACCCCACCGTCATTGCCAACTCGTCGTTGGGTAGTTCGCTGTACCGGGCCATTGCGGCACGGTCCAGCAATTTCGTTTTCTCCCCTTACGGGATCTCCGTCACCCTTGCGATGGCCGCCGCCGGAGCGCGAGGTTCGACCGCCGATCAACTCAACGTCGTGCAACATCTCACACCCGGCCTCAACCTCGATGAAGGCCTCAACGCGATCGGTCAGGAACTCGAAAATCGATCTGGCCCGCAATCCAATGATCAACGCCGCGGCGAAATCGCTCTTGATCTACCCACGTCGTTGTGGATTCAAAAACAGACGCGAGTGAAGCAACCGTTCCTCGACACCCTGTCGACCATGTTCGGTACCGGAATCCGCACCGTCGACTTTCGTTCTGACCCCGAAGCATCGCGCAACGCGATGAACAACTGGATCCGTCAAAACACTCATCGCGATATCGAAGGTCTGGTACCTCGCGGTCTCATCACTGACGTCTCTCGACTCGTGCTGACTTCCGCCGCATCGCTCAATGCACCTTGGGATATCCCGTTCGAATCCCTCAAGAGTCGACCAGCCAAATTCACCTTGATCGACGGCCAGTCGGTGAATCCGGTCACGATGACCGTGCAAGCTCCGGCTGGATTGTTGTATGCCAAGAGCGACGGCTGGGAGGCGGTCTCACTGCCGTATCTCGGTCGCCAACTCGAGATGGTGGTCATCGCCCCTGACCCCGGTCGTTTCGCTGACGTTGAGGCCCGCTTCGATGGTGCCGAAATGCAGCGCGTCATCACATTGATGCGACCCATTCCCATTGAACTCCACTTCCCGAAATTTGGATTCACAAGCCAACAAAACCTCGCCGACATGCTCATTGAACTCGGGGCGCCCGCGGCATTCACGCCTGGTGATGCCGACTTCTCAGCGATCACCGACGACGAACCGCTTGCGATTGCTTCGTTCCCACAACAGACGTATTTGTCAGCTGACGAAGATGGAACCGCTCAATCCACCGCATCCCAGGTCATCCGAGCCTCGGCGAAAATCACCGTTCCGCTCACGACCGTGCACATTGACCGACCGTTCATCGTCATGGTCATTGATCGAGCAAGTGGCGAACCACTCGTGCTTGGGCGAGTTATGAATCCGACTGCATAGACGACCCCGCGGCCCGAACAACCTTCGCTGTTGCGTACAGCCGCGGAGACATCCCGCCTGCCGGCAATACTTCGAGCACCCAAATGGTCACCGAACCGTCCGGGTTGTCGACGACTGCGAGCTCGATCTCGTCGTCGCGCTCAATGGCCGTTCGGTACTCGAGTTCCGCTCGCATCGGTGGGAATAGGTGCGGACGCGACGCTATGACGTCTTCGACCATGGACCAAGTAGCGGCATTGTTCACGTGGCCGAGTAAATCGAAATCGGTAAACCGCAACACCCAGTTTCGTCGGGTCGCGTAACGGGCGACATCACCATCATGCTGTAATCGGGCCGAAACCACTCGCCCACGAGCAGCTTCGTCGTAACACTCATGGAATTGCTGCGGCAACGTCGTTGGACGGCCGGTTTTCCCGTCAAGGTGGACCCATAATGATGCCGATTCGATCCTCGCGCCCGACTCGCCGTTCATAGCCACCCGGCGCTCGGCCCAGCGAGATCCCGTGCCGGAACAAAAGGTAGTGAGGTCCAGTGATTCTCGAAAGTGCGCCGAAACGCCGATTTCGACCACAGTTCGTCGCACCACCCATGCCATATCGTTTTCGAGCTGAGCATCAGCGGTGTCATCGCTCGACACGTCTTGAACAAAGCGGGCAATGGCATCAAGGCGCAGCCGACCGTCAGGACTCAGGTCACCGAATCGGGCTCGCCGAGATGCTGTGAAGGTCCGACCTGTAGTCGGTATCGGCAACATTTCGCTAGCAGCAGATTCGGTCATCGTGACGACGCTAACGCCTGAGTTCCGGCGCCTCGAACTAATTCAGTTGACTCTGACGTGCGCGCGTGGTGCCATTGAGACTGTTGCGCACCGGCGTTTCGCCCTCCACCCGAGCTCCCACGTTTGGCCAGTCCGGAGATTTTTTTCGTGAAAACCATCCTTGACCTAACAACCAAGAAGGTCGACGGCGTCGCATTGCGCGCCAGCACGACGCGGGTTTTTACGACCATTTCGTGGTCGGTCAACGTCGGCCCCACCGGCGCGTATCCGGCCCACTTTCATGCTGACCATACAGCCAAGGCCACCCGCCACCTGACGGAACCTCCGCTCTAAGCAACGCTTAAGCGAAGACGATTTCCGAACGGCCGCCGGGTTTACCCGGCGGCTTTTTTGCATTTTCCATTCCGCACCGACCGCACAACGAGACCAGAAGGAACAGCCCATGTTGACCATAACTAGCGAAGAACTATTCGATCCAAGTTGGTGGGACCAGGCCCAATGCCGCGACAGCCAAGCAACGCTTTCGGGAGTTTTCTTCTCCGAAGAACTCCAAGACATCGCCCAAGCAAAGTTGATCTGCGCCGGATGTGAGGTGTTAGGCCAATGCCTCGAAGGTGCAATCTCCAGGCGGGAACCTTGGGGAGTCTGGGGTGGTCAACTTTTCCGCGATGGCCGCATCCTTGCCTCCAAAAGACGGCGGGGCCGACCCCCACAAGTCGCTCGACCCCAAGACCAGCTTCCCGAAATTGCAGTGCCAGACCGTCTTCGACAGCAGGTGCAGCTGCGCACCGCCTAACCGATCAGTCGGTGCGTACTGTCGCCCACCAGCCACACGGCGGTACCGTCGGGGGGCCTACGCGGCGTGCCTATGGAAACCCAGCCCCGTGATACCCCTGTTTCGACTCCGGCCCGACCTGGGCTTCGCCGAGGCGTTTGGTCGGCGATCGCGATTGGAATCGTTGCCGCGGCGGCCATTGGTTTACAAGTGACGACCCAGAATGGCGATTCCAAGGGATCGGTCACAGTGCTCGAATCCACTGCAACCGAGGCAGCGATTCCCAACCCACTTCTCGGCGCTGTTTCAACCCCTGACGATCTCATCGGTCGAGTAATGCCCGAACACGTCCTTGAGCAATTCGACGGCGATCAGGGCTCAATACGTTCTAATGGCAACAATCCAACTGTCATGAATTTATGGGCATCGAATTGTGTCCCGTGCGTGACCGAAATGCCGGACCTCGAACAGGTGCATCAGGACTACGGGAGCCGGGTCGACTTCGTAGGTATCGATAGTGGCGAAGGAATCGACCTCGGACGCAAACGGGCGATCAGCACCGGGGTTACGTATCGCCTGCTGTCAGACCCGCAAGGTGCAGTCGCCGCCTCCATCGGCGCAAGTTCAATTCCCGTCACCGTGCTGGTCCGATCCGATGGCACGATCGCGTGGGCGCGTTTCGGTGGTGCGGTCGATCCGACCGAACTACGCCAACACATCGATCAGGACTTGTTGTCGTGATTCATGCCCCGCTCGCTTACGCATTTGGGGTCGGTATGGTCGCGACCGTAAATCCGTGTGGATTCGCCATGCTTCCGGCCTATTTATCGTTCTTCCTTGGCCTTGAAGGGGCCCAAAAGGACACGCGTGCGAGCGTGTTCCAAGCGCTGCGCGTCGGGGCGACCGTCACCGCCGGATTCTTGGTCGTTTTCGGTGTCCTCGGAATAGTTCTGAACAGCGCGCTCGGTTCAATTCAACATTTTTTGCCGTGGGTCACCATGGTCTTGGGCTTGGTACTCATCGGCTTCGGCATCGCGCTGCTGCGCGGCCACGCATTTTCATTGCGCATTCCGACGCTGCCCGGTGGAACCAACACTCGACAGCTCACTTCGATTTTTCTCTTCGGCATGTCCTATGCACTGGTTTCGCTGTCGTGCACCATTCCGCTCTTCATCGCGGCCGTCGCACCAAGCTTCACCGGTAGCAGCTTCGCTTCAGGATTAGCCGCGTTTTTCGCCTACGGGTTAGGTATGGGAGTCGTCCTTGTGGCGCTGACAATCGCCGTCGCATTAGCTCGGCACTCATTGGTGCGATCGCTTCGCCGCGCGCTGCCTTACATCTACAAACTGTCTGGCGCGCTCCTCATTACTGCAGGCGCGTACGTCGCCTACTACGGCTGGTTTGAGTTACAGGTCCGCCGAGGCGACGTTTCCGGTGGCGGAGTCGCACAACAGGTGTACGAATGGAACAGCACGATCGGGTCGTGGATTCAACGCACGGGACCGATCCAGATCGGCATCGTGCTCGTCGCGGTGATTGGGGTCACCGTTGCACTCGTGATGGGTGGACGCCGTCGGTCAACCTGATCAAGGCCATCCCGATAACGTCGTTACACCATGTTCGACGAATTACTGACCCAGCCCGGCGTCGACGAGCTAAGCGTCCTGCGCCCGTCGACAGTCGGGTTCATGGCTTTCCATGGGGGATCGCTTGAACGGGTCACCGATGACATCGCAATTGCTGCCGCTGAACAATCCGGCAGTTCGGTCTACGCCGTGGTTCAGCCCGAAGGATTCCGGTGGCATGTGCCCTCGAAGATGATCGATCCGGTCCATTCGCGTGCGCTGAGACAGTTTCTCGACCATGTCGATGTCATCATCGCCGTGCATGGTTTCGGTCGACAAGACATGTTCACCTCGCTGCTTCTCGGCGGACAAAATCGTCCCTTTGCCGCTCATCTTGCGAGTCACCTTCGCCCTAGCCTTCCCGACTATGACATCGTCGATTCGCTTGATCGAATACCGGAAGAGCTTCGAGGACTCCACCCCGATAATCCGGTTAACCGTTCCCGCAACAGCGGAGTGCAACTCGAATTGCCGCCGCGCGTTCGCGGACTCGGACCGTATTGGTCATCTGCCGACTCCGAAGGTCGGGTCCCCCATACCGACGCACTCATTTCGGCATTAGCTGTCGCGGCGCAAACGTGGAATGCCACAAGCACCTAGCATCCACGACTATGGACATTCGAGCGTTTATTGAACCGCAGCAAGGCGCGTCTTACGCCCAACAATTAGCTGTCGCGCAACGGGCCGAAGCACAGGGTTTCGAAGCCTTCTTTCGGTCAGACCACTACTTGAAAATGGGCGACGTGAGTGGCATGCCCGGACCTAGCGACACGTGGGTCACTCTGGGGGCAATCGCTCGCGAAACCACCACGATCCGACTCGGGACATTGGTCTGTTCGGCGACGTTCCGACTGCCTGGCCCACTCGCCGTCGCCGTGGCTCAGGTCGACGAGATGAGTGATGGACGAGTTGAGCTTGGCCTTGGAGCTGGATGGTTCGACGATGAACACACTGCCTATGGCATTCCGTTCCCGTCACTAGGCCAACGATTCGACATGCTTGAAGAACAACTCCAAATTGTGACCGGACTATGGCGCACACCGATCGACTCACAGTTTTCATTTGAAGGCGACAATTACACCGTGGTGGCTTCGCCGGCGCTTCCAAAACCGGTGCAACCCAATGGCCCCCCCATCATCATCGGTGGTTATGGACCTCATCGCACTCCCCGACTTACCGCTCGATATGCCAACGAATTCAATTTGCCATTTGGGTCCGTCGAAGTATTTACCGATCAAGTTGGCAATGTCCGCCGGGCATGCGAAGCAATCGATCGCGATCCGGACGATGTGGTGTACTCGGCCGCCTTGGTGCTGTGTTGTGGCACGAACCACCAGGAACTTGAGCGGCGAGCGGCCGCAATCGGTCGCAGTTACGACAACGATTTACGGGCCAATGGGCTGGCTGGATCCCCAGCTCAGGTTCTTGACACCATCGCCACGTATGCCGAGGCCGGTGCACAACGGATGTATCTCCAAATCCTCGACATCGACGACCTTGACCACATTGACTTGGTCGGCGAAGAAGTTCTGAAACTGCTGAACTAACCCGACGAGGGCCGGCTCGATCAGGGACTTCAGCGGTCAGGGACTCAGGCGATCGACCGACCACTGTCGTTCGAGACCGCCGGCAGCTTCAACGCGCCGATAGCGAAATCGATCGTGCAATCGCGACGCGCGACCCTGCCAGAACTCAAATTCACTGGGCACAATTCGGTACCCGCCCCAGTGCGGCGGCCGAGGCACATCGACACCAGCAAATCGGGCCTCCACTGCAGCGACGGCCGAATCGAGTTCATCGCGACTTCCAATGACCGTACTTTGCGCTGATGCCCAAGCGCCGATCTGACTTCCGCGCGGACGGCCCGCAAAGTACGCGTCTGACGTCGTCGCAGAAATCCGCTCCACCTGTCCGATCACTCGAATTTGGCGGCTCAACACATGCCAAGGAAAACACACTGCGATTTCAGAATGCGCGGCCAATTCGCGACCCTTCCGACTCTCGTAATTTGTGTAAAACGCAAAACCACCATCCGACCAACCGCGCATCAACACATAGCGCGATGAGAGGATGCCTTGGTCACCGACAGTCGAGATCACCATGGCTTCAGGTTCATGCATTCCGCCATCACGAGCGACTTCAAACCAACGCCGAAATTGCTCAAACGGATCAGGATCAAGGTCTGCTTCGACGATTCCTTGGTCCATAAGTTCTGCTCGGAGATCATCAAGTCCCATGGCATGAGTCAAGCCCCGCAGCAGCCGCCACGACAAGTCACTGGCCCTTGGTGCCCAGCCCGGGCAGGGGCGTGGTCCAGGGTTTCACCAGCTGCTTGCTGCTTCCGCCTCTATGCTCGCCTCGGTAATCCCACCACTGAAAGATGACGCCGTTGAGCACAGAGATGCTGCACCGCATCCAGTTCGGTTTAACCGTCAGCTTCCATTTCATCTTTCCGCCAATGTCGTTGGGCCTCGGGCTGATGTTGATTATTTTTGGCGCCAAAGCCGTTCGAAGCGGGGATCCAAAGTGGCGGCAGCTATCGACTTTTTGGGTCAAAATTTATGGCCTCATTTTTTCGATGGGGATCGCTACCGGCATCGTCCAAGAGTTTGAGTTCGGCACAAACTGGTCGCAGTACTCCCGCTTTGTTGGCAACATCTTCGGCAGTCTCTTAGCTGCTGAAGGGATTTTTGCCTTCATGCTTGAAGGCGGCTTTTTAGGGCTCATGTTGTTCGGCGGAAGTCGACTCGGAAACAGAATGTGGCTCTTTGCGACGTCGATGGTCGTGCTTGGCGCCACCTTCAGCGCTGCGTGGATCGTCATGGCCAATTCGTGGATGCAGACACCGCAAGGTTACGAAATCAAAGACGTCGGCCAAGGAAACCAAGCGTTTATGACTAGCTTTCGCGAAGTCATATTCACTCCGTCGTTCGGACCAAGGATCCTTCACCTCGTAGCTGCCTGCTGGATGGTGGGCTCGTCGCTGGTTCTCAGCGTCGGCGCGTACTACCTATTGAAAAAAAGACACATTGATCTCGCTCGAACGATGGTTCGGGTTGCGTTACCGATTTTCACCGTGCTTGCGCTGATGCAGGTCATGATTTTCGGTGCCAATCAGGCAATTGAAGTCACCAACCAGCAGCCCGAGAAGTTGGCCGCGATGGAGGGGCTCTACGATTCAAGAACCTGCGCGCCGATGTACATCATCGGATGGTCCAATGAAAACGCTCAGACGACAACGGGGCTTTCGATTCCGTGCATGCTGAGCATCTTGAGTTACCAAAATAAAGATGCCGAGGTGACTGGGCTCAATGCCTACCCCACCGACGAATGGGCTCCAGTGAACTTGGTCTTTCAGGTGTACCACCTGATGATTGACCTTGGCATGCTATTCATCGCGATCGGCGTCGTCGCGTGCGCACTGTGGGTGTGGAAGCGCAAGATCTGGGATCAACGCTGGCTCCTTCGCGTCTTAGTCTCAACGATCGTCTTAACCGAATTCGCGACAATCTCCGGATGGTGGACTGCTGAATTCGGTCGCCAACCGTGGATCGTTTGGCAGGTGCTCAAAACCAACGGCGCGCAGTCGCCCACTGTCTCGTTTGGCCAAGTCGTGTTCTCGATCGGCATGTTCGTGGTGCTGTACGTCATCGTGTTCATCGTGTTCATCAGCCTGCTCAATCGAAAAATCAAGGAGGGTCCGAGCCTCGAACCCGACGATGACGCGACAAGCTCGCTACCCGATTCGTTCGGCGAGATCTTTCGCCATCGGTCGCGAGTATCAGGCGGAGGCGACTGACCATGTGGCTCAATACGACTTGGTTCGTGCTGTACATCATGATTATCGGCGGATACGTCATTCTTGATGGATTCGATCTCGGCGTGGGAATGCTGTCGCCGTTCATCGCCAAGAATGATTACGAACGACGCATTCTGCTCAACGCGATCGGGCCGGTATGGGACGGGAACGAGGTGTGGCTTGTGCTCGGCGGAGGTGCACTGTTCGCGGCATTCCCCATTGTCTACGCATCGATCTTTTCGGGTTTTTACCTCGCCATGATGCTGGTTCTGCTCGTCTTGATTCTGCGAACGGTTGCCATTGAGTTTCGGTCGAAACGCGACAGTCCCCGATGGCGCTCGATGTGGGACTGGTTCTTTTTCGCCTCATCACTCGGACTCACCGTCTTACTCGGCGTCGCGCTCGGAAATGTCGTCCGGGGGGTATCGCTCGACCAAGCCGGCAACATAAACGTCAGCCTGCTCGATCTGCTCAACCCATTTTCGGTGTTCTTGGGAATCACCGCCGCAGCGATGTTATGCCTGCACGGAGCCATCTTCTTGACCCAAAAAGTCGAAGCCGAACTTCGCGATCGAGTGACGGCTCTCATTCCCAAGTTGCTTCTGACTTTCGTCATCCTCATGACCACCTTGATCATTTGGACGCTGAAGCTTGACCGGGCCATTGCCCGCAACTATCGCGATCGACCGTGGATCGCTATCTTCCCCGCTCTGGGATTACTCACCGTTTTTGCCGCCTGGCGATTTGTTCGCAAGCAGTACTACCTCAGTGCCTTTATCTCGTCAGCCGCAATGATCGCGGCGTTGATGGCGGCGATTGCCGCTGGGCTCTATCCGGTGATGGTGTCGTCAACACTCGATTCGTCATTCGACCTCACGGTTAACAATGCTGCGTCTGCACCCGAGACGCTCACCGTCATGTTGGTGATCGCGATCATCGGCATGCCGTTTGTTTTGCTCTATACCGTTGGCGTCTATTACTTCTTTCGGGGCAAAGTTCAACTCGATGACGAGAGCTACTGACCGGTCGTGACGATGGATGCTCCAACGAGGACCATCCTTTCGAGCGCGGTCAGGTTACGGTCAATCAATGTGGCCCCGTCGACTTCTTGAGGGTGACCTAATCGCCCGAAGATGGCTTTTAGGCTCGATTGCCTGCGGAACAGTCGCTGGCGCCAGTCTGATCATCTGGACTTTGGTGCTCGCGTTGGTTTTGAGCGATGTCTTCATCGGACACCAGCACCTCAACGAGGTCTGGCAACTCGTCGCGTTTCTCGTCGTGGTCCTTTTCACTCGGGCCGCGATGATGTGGCTCGGCGCCGTCGCGAGTCAGCACGCGAGCAACCGACTTCGCTCGACGCTGCGCGCCAATACCGTTCGGCAGCTCACTACCGTTGGCCCCGCTGGATTGACCGCAGAACGAACCGGCGAACTGAGTGCGACAATCGGAGCGGGAATCGACTCGCTTGACCCGTACATCACGTCATTTCTTCCCGCGCTCGCACTAAGCGCCATCGTGCCCATCGCCGTACTCGTCGTAGTTGGATTCCTTGACCCGGTTACCACCCTGGTGCTGCTGTTCACCGGACCGATGCTGCTCGCACTCCTCGCGGTGATCGGCGGCCGGACCAGGGTGCTCACCCAACGCCGCTTCGTCGAAATGGGCTGGTTGAGTTCGTTTTATCTCGACATGATTCGAGGTTTGACCACCCTCAAGGCCTTTGGGCGGGCCAGCGATAGCGCCCAAACGATCGGCGAAGTCAGCCGCATGCACGGCGAGTCGACCATGGATGTGCTCCGGACAGCGTTCCAAACCTCACTCGTCATGGAGTGGGCCGCCACGGCTGCCACCGCGCTCGTCGCCGTCGAGGTGAGCTTTCGGCTCGTAGGCCACCGCATGACATTTACCACTGCGCTCGCGGTATTGATGTTGACCCCGGAATTCTTTATTCCATTACGACGACTCGCGCTTGACTATCACGCAGGCCAAGCCGGTCGAACGGCGATTGAGCGCCTTAACGCTCTGGCCGATCTCCCACGGCTGGTTCCCACTGGGCCATCGCTGATCCCCGCATCGGATCGATCGAACGCGAACCTCACCACCGCTCCATCATTGATCGGACCAGCGATCGAGTTTCGGGCTGTCAGGTTTCGTTTCCCCGGAGCAGATCGCGACGCAATCGATGCCGTCACGTTTCGCATCGAACCAGGAGAGACGTTGGCTCTCGTTGGTGAAAGCGGAGCAGGAAAATCGACGGTAGCGAATTTGCTGATGCGGTTTATTGATCCAACCAGCGGATCTATAACCAGCGACGCCATGCCATTGAGCGCGTCCGATCCAGCACAATGGCGCAGAAATGTGCTGTGGGTTCCGCAGTTCCCGACTATTTTCGCCGGAACTGTTTCCGACAATATTCGCCTCGGAAAACCTGATGCTTCTTCCGAGGAGGTTCGACAGGCCGCCCAACTTTCACTCGCCGATCAGTTCATTGATGAACTCCCCGATGGCTTCGACACCGTCTTAGGCGAGCACGGATTGCAGCTGAGCGGTGGGCAACGCCAGCGCATCGCCATCGCTCGCGCTGCCCTCCGCGGCGGGTCGATCGTCATTCTCGACGAATTCACCGCTCACCTCGACCATGAAAGCGAATCGATAGTTATCACGGCGATGCAGCGACTCATCCGCGAGCGCACATCGCTCGTGATCGCACACCGAGGCGCGACCATCGAAGCAGCAGACCGAGTCCTCACCATCGACCGCGGCCGCATCATTGGGCTCGACTCATGAATACCAAATCAGAAGCAAATCCGCTTCGCCGAGTGGTGCAACATGTCGATGGCTATCGATCTTGGATTATCGCTACAGCGTTGCTGAGCTTCGTGTCATTCGGCGCCGGTATCGGGTTGATTGCCATGTCGGCCTACCTCATCTCGCGATCAGCGCTACTGGAATCAACTGCTGCACTGGCGACGATCATCGTCGGTGTCCGTTTTTTTGCGATCACTCGCGTCGTGGCTCGATACGGCGAGCGGTATATAGGACATCTCGGCACCTTTCGTTTTTTGACCCACATTCGAGTGTGGTGCTTCCGCGCTCTCATTCCGGTTGCACCGGCAGCCTTGTTAGGCCGCGCCAGCGGTGACGTGCTCACCACCATCATTAGCGATGTTGACACCATGCAGGATTTGTACCTCCGTGTTCTTGTACCGCCTCTGGCTGCGGTGCTCACGATTGCAACTGGGTGTCTGGTACTTAGCTCATTCGGCGTGACATTCGGCATTGTGCTTGCACTCTTCGCGGGATTATGCGGAGTCATGCTGCCGTTGGCCATTCGTCGAATGACCCGGTTGCCATCATCGGCCTTGGTGGCCAGCCAAGCCGAGGTCAATACCGCCGTCGTCGAATGTGTAAGCGGTATCGCTGACTTAATCGCCTTTGGTCGCGAGGACTTCTTTATCGATCGAGTCGCGGCAATCGACGAAAACCAAAAAACGCAGCGAGCCAAACTCGCCAACGCTCGGGGCATCGCAGCCGCAGGCAACGCGACGATCATCGGGCTCGCGGCAATCACCGTCTCGGTGCTGGCCATCGGTTTCGTGGACCATGGCTCCCTCAACGGTGTTTCCCTGGCGCTGATCCCCTTGGTGACCATTGCTGCGTTCGAAGCGATCGGACCCCTGAGCTCGAGCTATGAACACCTCGACCGCAGCAAGGCCGCAGCATCGCGATTGGTCAGCCTGATCGACTCAGGGTTCGAAGTCCTCGATCCCCATGAGCCACATGCCTTCACGATCAAGCGCTCGACCCCTATTTCGCTCACGGTGTCGCATCTCACGTTTCGCTATCGATCCAACGACGTTCCGGTGTTTCGAAACGCGAGTTTCGACATCCCCGCCGGATCAACCGTCGCCGTCTTGGGACCCAGCGGAGCGGGCAAATCAACAGTGGTCAATGTGTTGTCACGCTATTGGGACTACGAGGATGGCTCGATCAGACTTCAAGGCGTTGAACTACGTGATCTAAGCGGAGATGCTGCCCGTCAAGCAGTTGCCGTAGTCGCCCAACGAGATCACATATTCGACACGACGCTGCGCGACAACCTGTTAGTTGGCGATGGTGAAGCGGCTGACGATCGGCTCTGGGCTGCTTGCGACGCCGCCGATCTAGGTGATGTGATACGAACTTTTCCGATTGGCTTAGCGACTCGAATGGGCGAAAACGGCAGCCGACTTAGTGGAGGCGAACGTCAGCGGCTGATGATCGCCCGCGCCTTGCTCGCCGATGCGCCAATCATGATTCTTGATGAAGCGACTGCACACCTCGATGAACCAACGCAACAACGGGTGCTCGCCGGCGTGCGCGAGTGGCGACAAGGTCTGACGACCATCGTTATTGCCCACGATGTCGGTGCGGTGCCCACTTTTGATTTCGTCCTCAAGGTGCATGACGGAATCATTGAAAAGCTAAGCGACAGTGACCGGGAGGGTTCCTAGCAAAACTCGCACAAACCAGCGCTCAGCGACGAGCCGTTTCGATTCGAGTCGCGCCCCGGAGATACGGCCACAGCACTTCAGGAAGTTCGATTGACCCGTCTGGTTGTCGGCCAGTTTCAACCAACGCGGCCCAAATACGCGGAACGGCCAACGCTGATCCGTTGATGGTGTGCACCATCTCGGTCGCTTTGCCTTTGCCTTTTTCGTCGGGCTCAGACGGCCGATACCGGATGTTGGCCCGCCTCGCTTGATAGTCACCGAACCACGAAACCGATGACACTTCAAGCCACTGGTCCACACCCGGCGCGTAGACCTCAATATCAAGCGAACGATGATGGGACTGGCCCATGTCTCCCGTACAAATATCAAGAATTCGGTAGGGCAATTCAAGGGCTCGGACCAACGCCGTCGCGCGTTCAAGGATTTCTTGCAGCATCTCGGGCCCTTGAGCCGGCGTCGAATAGGCAAGGAGTTCAACTTTGTCGAACTCATGGACCCGCAGCAGACCTCGAGTATCTCGTCCGGCGGAGCCAGCTTCGCGGCGAAAACATGGCGAGTAGGCCATCATCCGCATCGGAAGCCGGTCTTCGTCGAGGATTTCGTCCATTGCTAACGACGTCAATGGCACCTCGGCGGTCGGAATAGCCCACAGATCATCGCGCTCAAGGTGATAAGCGTCATCGGCAAACTTTGGCAACTGTCCGGTTGCGGTCAGCGTTCGGCTCGAGACCAAACTCGGCGGCCGAATTTCCTCATATGCATCAGCATTCCGGTCTAACGCAAACTGGCACAACGCCCGCTGCAATGTCGCACCCATACCGCGGAAGGTGACAAACATCGAACCGGAGACTTTCGCCCCTCGCTCAAGATCGAGAATCCCGAGCTCGTCACCAATGTCCCAATGGGGAACTCGTTGGTGCATGCCGTAGCCATCAGGGTCAAACCCCTCGACTCGGAGCACGACATTGTCTCGCTCGTCGGCCCCGTCGGGCGCGTCGAGTGCCGGCACATTGGGGATCTGCAATAAGAGGTCGCGGAGTTCGACCGCGAGTTCAGTCGTCTCCTCGTCTAAGACGGCCTCTCGCTGACCGAGCGTGCGACTTTCGGCCTGAAGCGCCTCGGCTTCTTCGGTCTCACCATTGCGTCGGAGATTGGCAATGAGTTTCGAGAGTTGCTTGACCTGCGCCCGCACCTCGTCCCGCTCAGCGGCAAGGTTCCGTTGGCGCTCATCAAGCACTCGCGCGCGCTCGATCGGAGCGAGATCCTCACCCCTTCGGGTCAGCCCCATTGCCACGGCATCGAACTCGGTACGGAGTCGGCGAACATCAAGCATGGACTGCAACGTAGCAAGCCCAGTCCGATCTGCTGACCACAGTTGGGTCGCACTCACGGCACAGCGATAGCGTCGGGGGACGTGTCCAGCATCAAGCCCGACCCAAACTTGGCGATCGACGTGCGTGATCTCACCATTCGCTACGGCGAACAGGTGGCGGTTGATCAACTGAGCTTCGGCGTGGTTCCCGGCACAGTAACGGCACTGCTCGGACCAAATGGCGCGGGCAAGACCTCTACCGTCGAGACGCTCGAGGGATATCAACCTGCGACGAGTGGCGTGGTCCGGGTACTTGGGCGGGACCCAATGCGCGACCACGCCGAACTCACCACTCGTGTCGGCGTGATGTTGCAACAAGGAGGCGTGTATACCGCCGCACGTCCGCCCGAAGTCCTTCGCCTCTTCGCATCGTATTATCAAAACCCCGAAGATCCTGATGAATTACTCAACCGGGTCGGGCTGAGTGACCGTCGCCGATCAACGTGGAAATCGCTTTCAGGTGGCGAAGCCCAACGGCTATCGCTCGCGCTTGCGCTCGTCGGTCGACCGGAATTGGTCTTTCTTGACGAGCCAACCGCCGGAATCGACCCCAGCGGTCGCCAATTAATTCGCAGCGTCATCGCTGACCTGCGTGACCGCGGGGTCACGGTGTTGCTCACGACGCATGATCTCGACGAAGCCGAAAAATTGGCGGACCAGGTGATCATCATTGATCACGGTCGGCTCTTGGCAGCGGGAAGTCCAGCCGAGCTAATGGCTAGCGACCAACAAGCTGAGATCCGTTTCGGTGCTGCCGCTGGCATCGACGTCGCAGCACTCAGCATCGAATTGCAAGCGGCCGTGACCGAAGTGTCACCAGGTGAGTACCGCATTTCCGGGCCGCCCGATGCATCAACGGTTGCATCGCTCACCTCGTGGCTCGCGGCCAACAACCTCCCAATCGGCGATCTGCGAGCCAGTCGTCAGCGACTCGAGGATGTATTCCTTCGCTTGACCGAGACGGCCGACGGCTCTGGGCCGAACCCATGAAGGCCTACCGCGCCCAAACCCGCATGGAAGTTTCGCTGAGCTTGCGCCAAGGCGAGCAATTGTTAGTCAGTATCGCGATCCCTTGGCTGCTGCTCGTCTTTTTCTCGCTGGTCGACGTGCTTCCGAAACCAGACTCCGATGCACATGCAGTCGATTTTCTCGCTCCAGGAATTCTCGCCTTGGCCGTGATGTCAACGGCGATGGTCAGCCTCGGTATCGGCACTGGCTTCGAGCGGCACTACGGCGTTCTCAAACGTCTCGGAAGTACTCCGCTCGGTCGAGGCCGACTTATTTTGGCCAAGATCACCATGGTGTTGTGTATCGAGATGTTGCAGGTCGCGGTGCTGGTTCCAACCGCGATCGCGCTCGGTTGGCGACCAGATGGTGCACTGGTTCTCGCGGTACCGGCCTATGTGCTGGGAACCGCCGCCTTCGCGGGCATCGGACTCCTACTGGCGGGAACCCTCAAAGGCACGGTCACGCTCGCAGCGGCCAATGGCGCCTACTTGGTGCTCTTACTACTCGGCGGCATGATCATTCCGCTGTCGAAATTGCCCGAGCCCATTCGACTGGTGGCCGAACTCCTGCCAGCCGCCGCGCTTAGCCAGGCCATGAACGCCGCCTTTTCCGCTCACGCGACTGCGGGACTCGGGCCATGGATTGTGCTGGCCGCGTGGGCGATCGGCGCCCCCATTGCGGCAATCAAGTTATTTCGGTGGGAGTAATGCACGTGCTTCCGGACGACGTTGTGGTCCGATTGGCGGCCCGTCCATAAGGTCGCGTTCTTCGACCAACACAATTCCCTGACGGTCAGCTTCGAGGTGACGAGCCGCCCACGTGAAAAACAAGGCGGTGATGATCACCCACAGGTAAGCGACCTCGGCCAGTTTCATAATCAATCCTGCGGCCACTTGATCGTCGAGCGCGCTAATGCCCCAAAGCCTTGGATCGTGGTTATACACGGCGTAAATAACGGTGTCGGAGTTGGCGAGCCAGGCTGCGGGGAGCGTCGGAAAAATCGACATCGCAAACAGGTACACCATCTGACCTGGCAGCGTCAGCCGCAACTCTTTCCATGGACCGCACACGGGAATCCACATGATGAACGCGGTCACGACTAACACCACATGCACTGAATAATGGAACGGTCCGTTGTGCACCGCGAGCGTCACCACTGCTTGCCAATGACTCAACAAATTGGGCAAATTAAACAACAAATAGGCGACCAATGGTTTCGATACCTTGGTTAATAGCTTCCAGCCGCGACCGCCCGCCGGGACTACCAAACGTGCCAGCCACTCCGGTGTCGCCAGCCAAAAAAGCGGTGGCACCATCATGGTCAACAGCAAGTGTTGAAACATGTGGGCCATATACAACCGCTGTTCGGCGATGTCGTGCAGCGGCCAATCTGACGCCAGCCATAGCAAGCCCACCCCACCAAAAAACGCCGCGGTTTGCCGACGCGTAAACGGTCGTTGCCCGTCGTCCATCACCTTTGGCGCCACGACCCACCGCGCGTAAATCCAAAGCCCGACTGCTCCCGCAATAAGGATCCATACCTCGGGATGAGGCTGCCAATGCCAAATTGGATCCGGTGCCGCGAACATGCTCACAGCATCACGAGATCAGTGGTGACCTGGCCACCACACGTTGAACATGGTCAAGACCGCTAGGTAGACCAAGACCGCCAAAACTAGGCCGGCATAAAACAGCCGGGTGAGAATCGGCTTGTCGAATTTCAGGTGCATGAAGAAATACGCGACCGTCCAAAATTTCACCGCCATAAGGATCATCAAGACCGTGATCAGGCCAGCCTTGTCGCCCCAACTCCACATCGGAAACCCCGGAGCGGCATATGTCGCAATCTCAATGCAAGTGAGAGCACCCAGTGCGAGTGCCACCCACACATACTGGCGCTCGCGGGGATAGGCCTTGTCGGCGCCGTCAAGGGCGTCGGTCGGAATCGTTGTCGCAGTCTCGGTCGACATGTGCAAGAGCTCCCTAAGGAATGAGGTAGACGACGGCGAAAATGACAATCCACACGACATCGACGAAGTGCCAATACAGGCCAACGACTTCGACGGTCTCAGCGCGATGTTCGGGCAATCGGCCCCGCAACGACAACAGCAACAATGACACCAACATGATGATGCCGACGGTTACGTGCACGCCGTGAAAACCAGTCAAGGTATAAAAAGCCGACGACGAGCGACTCGTCGTGTACCCCATGCCTTCTGACTTAAATGCGGTGAATTCATAAATTTGACCAGCGATGAAGGTACCGCCCAACAGCGCAGTACCGGCCAGCCACGTGCGAAGCCGGTGATGATCGCCCCGCTCAATCGCCGCCACCGCGAGCACCATCGTGAGCGAACTCATCAACAACACAAACGAACTGACGGACGTAAACGGAATGTCATACACCTGCTTGGGGGCAGGTCCTTGCTCAATGGTCAGCGGAGTCTTATAAAGCAGGTAGGTCGTGATGAGACCGCCGAACAACAAACATTCCGAGGCCAAGAAGATCCACATGGCCAACTTGGTATTTGAAATCCCGGTATTGGTGTTTGCCTCGACGTGACCAAATTCGGCCGCGAGGCCCTCTTTAATGGCAGATTCAGCCAACGGTCTCAACCTCTCGATCATCAGCAACGGCGCCATCGTCTGTTGATGGATCCGATTCGCTTACGGCACCGCCAGTGGCATCAACGCCGGCCTCGAGCGATGGATCAGCCTCACCACCGGAATCGGGCTCATGGTGGTCATCGTGACCGCCATGAGCGCCACCTGGAGCATCGGGTGACTCGAGTGCCCAGCCATAGATCGCGGCCACGACGACGAGTCCTCCGAGCATGCTCAACCAAAGCGTGTAAATGAGTCCATATGCAACGAGTGGCAAACCGAATGCCAACACAATGGGCCAATACGACGGGGACGGTAGATGCACGCCAGTTGAATCACCGGTTTGGCAAACCTCTTCGGTGGTGTGGGTCCGCACGAGTCGGTGATCAGGAGTTTCCTCGTACTTGCGATACCAGAAATCGTCGATTCGGGTCACGGTTGGAATCGGGTCGTAGTTGTACTCGGGCACCGGACTTGGAATCATCCACTCAATCGTGCGGGCATCCCACGGATCAGGGCCAGGCGCCGGCAAGTTCTTCGCCTTTGCCCGGCTATAAAAAATGTTGAACAAGAAGAGCGCGACGCTCGATGCCAACGTGAACGCCCCAATGGTCGCGACTTTGTTCCAGATCTCGAATCCATAACCAGCGTCATAGGTGTAAATGCGTCGCGACATGCCTTGGAGCCCAAGAATGTGCATTGGTCCGAATGTGAGGTTGAACCCGAGGAGCATCAACCAGAAGTTTGTCTTGCCCAACGCTTCGTTGAGTAAATACCCGAATGCTTTCGGCCAGAAGAAATACATGCCTCCCATGAAGCCCAAGAACGCACCACCGAACAGTACGTAGTGGAAATGGGCGACGATGTAGTAGGTATCGGTCTGCTGGGTGTCGGCCGGAGCTACCGAGTGGGTGACGCCCGAAAGGCCACCGATGGTGAACATGGCGACTAGGCCAATCGAAAACAGCATCGGCGTCGTAAACTTCAATTTTCCGCCCCACATCGTGGCGGTCCAGTTCAAGATCTTCACGCCAGTCGGGACGGCGATGAACATCGTGGTGAGCGAAAAAGTCGTGACCGAGATAGGTCCGATACCCGATACGAACATGTGATGCGCCCACACGCCCCAACCCATGAAACCAATCGCGATACCCGAAAACACGATGAACGGATAGCCGAAGATCGGCTTACGCGCGAACACCGGCAAGATCTCCGAGACCAACCCGAACGCGGGCAAGATCATCAAATAGACCTCAGGATGACCGAACACCCAAAAGAGGTGCTCCCACAGCAGTGGATTACCGCCACTCTTGACGTTGAAGAAATTCGCTCCGAACAACCGATCGAACATCAACAAGAACTGCGCTGCGGTCAGCACCGGGATCGCGAACAGCAACAAGAACTGTGTCACCAAAGTCATCCAGGTGAAGATCGGCATCCGCATCAGCGACATTCCGGGGCATCGCAAATTCAATACCGTAACGATCAAGTTCACCGCACCAGTCAGTGACGCAATGCCGGTGATAATCAAGCCGAGGTTCCAGAAGTCGATGCCGTGGCCTGGCGAAAACAGCACGCCAGAGTTCGGGGCGTACATGAACCAACCGCCGTCAGCTCCGCCGCCAAACAACCAACTCGAGTTGAGAAACAGGCCGCCGGCGAGAAAAGCCCAAAAACTGAACGCATTAATGCGAGGGAACGCCACATCTCGGGCGCCGATTTGCAGTGGCATCAAGTAGTTAGCGAATGCTGCACCGATCGGCATCACGACCAGGAACACCATGGTGGTCCCGTGCATCGTGAACACCTGGTTGTAGAGCTCAGCGGAAAGCAAAGTTCCGCGTGGGGCCCACAACTGAGCCCGAATCAACAGCGCTTCTGAACCACCGATGATGAAGAAGAACATGGCGGCCGCGCCATACATAATGCCAATCTTCTTGTGATCGACAGTAAACAGCCAAGCTCGCCACGGGGCTCTGGGCTTGACCGGCCGTGCGAACACGCCAAGCGGGGTGAAGTCGGATGTGTCCTCACCACTAGTGATTGCGAGGGGACCGGGCTCAACGAGGGCCATGTGCAGACTCCGGGATGGCAGCGACGAGTCGCAGGGGGTTGGCTAGAAAAATCGAAAGAGACAAACACGTCATAGCGGAGCCGATCACTTCAGTGTGGTGAGGTAAGCGATCAATTGATCGATCTGGACTTCGGTGAGGCCCAAGTTGGGCATGCCGCGCAGAAGGCCGGCTTTGTTCGGAACTGCGGATGCTGGTTTCACACCCGGAGGGTTACGCAGCCACGATTCGAGTGCTGGGCGGTTGACCAGCGCCTCGTCTATCGGACCGCCAACGAGCGCGGCTCGCGGATTGCCCGGTAACGAAACGTTGTTGGGATCTCCCGGCAAACTCGGATCATTGGGGTCGTCGGGAGCGTAAAGATTCTGAATTGAGCCGATGAAGGTTCCGCGGCTCATCAGATGGGTTAAGTCCGGAGCAACTCCGGATTGCAACTGGCCAGCCACGCCAGTCTTGGGATCAGCAACTTTTTCGTTGTTGACTCCATTGATTAGATGGCACGACGAGCAAAGTTGACCCAAAAACACTGCCTTGCCAGCAGCGGCTTCGCTTCCCGCCGCCGGCTCGACTGCAGTACGCAATTGATTCGCCACCCAAAGGTCAAACTCGTCTTGGGGCAATGCGCGCACGATCATGCGCATGTTCGCGTGGGAAAGGCCGCAGAACTCAGTGCATTGCCCTCGGAACACTCCGGCGTGGTCAGCCTGAATTTTCCAGGGATGGTGTTGGCCGGGAACCGCGTCTCGCTTGCCGTTCAATGCCGGAATCCAAAAACTGTGAATTACGTCATTCGATGTCACCGACAGTTCGACGACCTTGCCCACCGGTATGACGAGTTCGGTAGCGGTGGTGATATCGGCGTCGCCTTTGTAATTGCCGTCGTGGTTGAGGTCGTAGTGATATGCCCACCACCATTGCTGACCGCTCACTTCAACTTGCATCGCCTGGGGTTCTGGCTTGTTGAGGTCAATCAAGGTCATCACGGTGAACACGCCAACCGCGGCGAGAATCAATGCCGGCAGCGCCGTCCATCCGATCTCGAATGAAGTTTTACCGTGCAACTGAACCGGGAATTCGCCGTCGTCATCGGGACGTTCACGGAACTTCCAGGTAATGAAACCAATCGCACCAATGACCAATACGCCAACAACCCCAGCGACGAAAAACACTGGATCAACCAGCGTATTGATGGCCGATGAGAACGTGCCCTGCGGCACCAACGTCGTCAGTTGATGACCGGCGTTGCCGGCCCATTTGAACTGAGCGGCCATGAGCACGAAGATCACCGTGACGATCGCGATAACGATCGCGATCAGAACTCGGGCGAGCAATCGTCGACGAGGTGACGGCGGCATTGAGTCTCCTTGCGAGGCCATCAGGACCTCACGTCACAATTGAACAGGGGGGAAAATCCGACGGCGACAGAAGCTGACATGACCTAGTTGCCCTCGCCGGCAGGTTGCTCTTGCGTCGCTGGTTCGTGCTTTTCAAATGCCCGAGATCCACTGATTGCGCCGATGATCCCACCAGCGATGACCGCGAGACCGAGCACAAACAGCACCAAAATCAAGACCGAACGGCTGATCTTTGGCCGAAATGCAATGAGTGCAGCCCCGGCGAACATGACTCCAGCAACAACAGCAAATACCACGGCCGAACTGATTCGACTTGGAAGCGCAAGCAGCACCCGAGAAAACCCGATCGCCATAATGCCGACTAGCAGCGTCGCCACCACTGGCAATCGCAGTGGTTCGGTTACCTGCTGATACAGCTCGAGGTTTGCCGTGTCGTCTCCGGTTGCTCGCTCGGCCCATGCCCGGGCCGTCCACATGAACACCGACGCTCCCAACACGACTGCTCCGGTCAAGGCCAGGCTTCGACTGCTCATCGCCAGTCCGATCAGCACGATGACCACACTGAACACGCTGATAACCGGCCAATAGTTAGCGCCCAACGGAGCCCGAGTGAGGGGTACCTCATCGAGTTGGGCGATTTGTGCTTCGGCCGCGGGATCGGCATCGCGGAAGGCGGTGAACAAACCAGCCAGCGCAGCAGTCACGACTGCTACCCCGAGCAAAACCGTGTAAGCCAAGTGATCGCCGATGCCGCCCTTCCAGCCGACCGACAGCGGTCCGACAACTCGCGACACGATCGGGTCGGCAGAGTTGCTGCCCAGCGCCGCGATCAATGCGCCAAACGTCGCAGCCAAAGCAAGGCTGACATACAGGCGGAACGTAACGGTGATTGCTCTTGTCTTTAACATGCAGTCCTACTTCGTCACGAAGATCACGAACCAGATGAGCGCGTAGATCGCGACCATCACATGCCAATACATCGCCGCAGCAGCGATACCGTCGTGTTGACGACTGGTGAACTGCCCAGCGAGCGCCCGAAAGCCCATCAACATCACGAAGATCATCGCTGAAATGATCATCGCGAGGTGTGTGCCGGTGATGGCGTAAATCATTGATGCCAACGGAGGCGTCGTCATAAGATTCAGTTTCATCAACGAGTAGAGGTAACCCTCCTCAACGATGAACGAAAAGGCCAGCAACAGCGTGACCGCCAACGCCAGATAGGTGTTGGCGCGGTCGTCGTTCTTGATCGCTGACACAGCCCACTGAACCGTGAACATCGACAACACCAAGGTAAGCATCATCATGTTTGGTTGGGTAAGCGGCAGCACGACATCGGCTGGAATCCATGAGCCCACGTCAACGAGGGCTTGGGTTCGCAGCGCGAGGTAAACAGCAATCAATCCAATGAACAACATCGCGATAGCCGCGGTCACAAATGCCGTGCCCACCAACAACACTCGGGCACGAGACTCGGGCGGAGGGGGTGGCCCATCCACTGCTGCAGTTGGATCCACTAGAACGGTTGCGGCCATCAGGACGCCTCCTGCGCTTCGTTGATGTCCAACAAGGGCTCAGCCGACCGCACCGGATCGAGCGCATCAAAATCGGCTGCAGTTGGGGGCGAAGCGGCTATCCACTCAAGCGTCTGGCCGCGTCCCCACGCGTCAGCCTCGGGCTTGTTGTCACCGTCGCCGGTCAGCAACCCGATCACGACGGCGGCGATCGCCACGAACATGAGGACTAAACCAAACGCCGAAATCCCTTGCAGGGCTTTTGCTGCACCAGTCAACCCATCAAATTTGACCGAGAAACCAACCACCATCAGCGGCAGTCCCGCAAGCAGTCCGCCGACGAGCGCGACAACCGCGGCAAGTTTGGCCAAACCCTCAGCCGCGAACCGGCCAAAAATCTTTGGGGCCCAATGAATGAGCCCTCCCAGGCTGGCCAAAGTCGCAGCGGCAACCACCAGCAACATCTGACCGTCGGCGAATGGCGTCGCGCCACGTTCGATCCACACTGCATCGTGAAGTTGCAGCGGCTTGATCATGAACAACGCTCCACCGAACAATGCGATGGCGAGAACCGCCACCGATCCCAGCGCGAAAAGCAGCGAACTGGTCAGCAGCGGCTTACCCGATCGCAGGGTCGTGATCCACCCCGCGAGCAGTGCGAGGAACGGCAGCAAGATGAGCACGCCCATCGCCACAAAAACCGCTTGATTCATAATCTCGGGCGAATACACCGGTTGGACATACGCCCCGAAACTCAAGATTCCGAATGCGGCGATGGCCGCCATCATCAAACCGCGTCGCTCCTGACGAGCACCGCTCAAGGTGGCCAGAACGTCAGTCACGATGCCGAGCGCTGGAATTGCCACCACATACACCTGAGGCTGGCCGAAGGCCCAGGAAAGCTGCAGCCATTGGCCCTGGCCAAATGATGTGCCGTTGCCGTAGTGATGGTCGACATAGATCAACAACAGGCTGGCTAGAAGCACCGGCAAGGTCAGCAACCACAGGCTTCCGGCCACGACCATGGACCACGCAAACATAGGGATCCGCATCAACCGCATGCCGGGAGTTCGCAAGGCAATCACCGTCGTGAGGACGCAGACAGTCGCCAGCAACATCGAAATGATCACTAAGGCAAACGCCACCAAATAGAGGTCGACGGCCTTTGCACTGGTGCCGCTTGGACCACCATCGATGGCAAAGGAGGTCGCAACGAGGACCGACCCGATAAGCCAGCCCCAAAATGCCATCGCAGCGGCACGGGGAAAGGCAATGGTCCGAGAACCAACTTGAAGCGGAATCAGGTAAGTAGCGAGCCCTATGGCAAACGACACCGCAAGCAGCAGCACTAACGCGATGCGACTGAACGCGAAGATCTGACCAATCCGGTCGAGCGGAAGGAACGCTGAGGCCTGATGTGCTCGGTAGAGCGCATCGAGGCCGACGCCCACGACGCCAAAGAACAACGACGCCGCCATGTAGGCGCGGCCGAGCGACTTGTGGTCGCCCGTGCCGATGAACCCGGCGAGTCCGCCGGGAACGTGGTCGCCGAGTCCCACGAAACGCTCGGTCTCGGGGGTGTCAGCTGGGGGCTGGGTGGCTGGTCGTGTCTCGGTGATCGCCATGTCAGTGCAGGAGTGACCTCGCCGTCACCGGTGTCCACGATCGGCATCGGTCACGGGATCGAGACCGATAACGATCAGGCTGGTGACGCCTGTAAAAGGAACGAACATTGACTCTACACACCGCATGCCGGCCGGCGGAAAACCCAGGCCATCAACGGTGCGAAAGTTGGACTCAAATCGGCATTGCATCATGGCCCACACCGCACCACGACATCGATGGCCATTGCGGCAAAAAGCAGCGTGATATAGGTGATCGAATAGGCGAAAAGCCGCATAGCGACCTTGGCTGATTCGGTTCGATACAAATCGAAAGACAACCAAAGAAATCCCGCACCCAGCACCACCGCGGCCGCGGCATATATCAAGCCGAGGTGAGCCACTGGCGCAAACACCAAAGTGAGACCAACAACGACCACCGTGTAGGCGATGATTCGCTTTGCCGTGGTGTGGAACGACGCTACCGACGGAAGCATCGGCACGTCGGCGGCTGCATAGTCATCCTTGTAACGAATGGCGAGCGCCCAAAAGTGTGGTGGCGTCCAGAAAAAGATCACCCCGAACAACACGACTGGGGCCCAAGCCAAACCTCCCGTCACCGCGGACCAGCCAATAAGTACCGGGGCGGCACCGGCGGCGCCGCCGATAACGATGTTGCTGGTCGAATTGCGCTTCAGCCAAAGGGTGTAAATGAAGACATAAAACAAACAGGCAGAAACCGCGAGCACTGCGCTCAGCAGATTCACCAGTGACCACATCCACAAAAACGCAGCGACTTCGAGTGAAACCGCGAAGATCAGTGCATGAGTTGGTTCGATTAATCCAGTGACTAGGGGGCGGTTCTGCGTCCGCTTCATCAACGCGTCGATGTCGCGATCCACATACATGTTGATTGCATTGGCGCCGCCGGCGGCCATAGTTCCGCCGATCACCGTGGCTGCAATCAACCAGAGCGATGGAATGCCCTGGTCAGCAACGATCATCGTCGGAACCGTCGTAACGAGCAGAAGCTCGATAATTCGCGGCTTGGTGAGGGCCACATAACCGGCGACACGCGATCGCAGCGAGGGGTGCATCGTGGTAGCCATCGGGCGCAGATCGTAGGCCGACCACGCGCAGCGTGAACAATCGTCGTCGCATTCTTTCTGCCAACGTTCAGACCCCCCGACGGCCAAGGGGTGAACCCCATTGAATTGGGGGCGGCACGGCCACCACGCGTACCCTCAAAGCGTGCGCATTCCCCGCATAGCCGGTTCCACTTACCGATACATCACGTTGATTGCGCTTATCGCGGTCACCACTATCGTTGTGACCGGCGCGGCTGTGCGCCTGACTGGTTCTGGGTTGGGCTGTGACAACTGGCCGGCTTGTACCGAAAACACCTTCGTGTCGGGAACCGGGCTGCACCAGCAGATCGAACAAATCAATCGGCTATTCACCGGAATTGTTTCGGTCGCCGTCATCGTCGCGGTCCTCGGATCGCTCGCCCGAGTTCCTCGTCGTCGAGACTTACTTTGGTGGTCGACCGGCTTGGTCGCGGGGATCATCGCTCAGATCGTGTTGGGCGGCTTCACCGTGCTGTTCCACCTTTGGCCTCCACTGGTGATGGGTCACTTCGTGCTGTCGGCCATTTTGGTTTGGAACGCGGTGGTGCTTCATCATCGAGCTGGGCACCCTGACACACCCGGTGTCTTGATGGTCCCACCGAACGTCGCGAAAGTAAGCCGCGCCGCGGTGGCATCTGCCGGGCTCGTACTCATCGCGGGAACGGTCGTCACCGGTACCGGCCCGCACGGCGGCGATGAACGAGTTGATCGGTTGCCGTTCATCATCGAAGACGTCGCGCGAGTCCATAGCCTTCTGGCGTGGATCATGCTCGGCCTGCTCGTCGCCACCTTGGGCCTGGCCTACCGATCAGGAGCAAGCGCACGTCTGCGTCGCCGCGGGGCCGCGGTGTGCGCACTCATCGTTGCGCAAGGCGCGCTCGGATACACCCAGTACTTCCTCGGGGTTCCACCTGCGCTCGTGCTTTTACACATTGCGGGTGCCGCCGCGGTGTGGATTGCGGTGTTGTCGTTGCACCTTTCGTTGACCAACCACCCTGAACATGGCGAAATGGGCGCGACTGGTGAGCACGGTCACGTGACGTCGTCACAACCATGAGCAAGACTTTCCCCATGCCGGGCGCTGCTGCACCCATGACCAGTCCAGTCGAAATCGACGAGTCCACCCCGGACACGTCAACCGACCCTGAACGTCCATGGGTCGTGTTGGTATGGAACGACCCCATCAACCTGATGGACTACGTCACGTTTGTGTTGCAAAAACTTTTTGGCTATCCGTTGGCAACCGCGGAACGATTAATGCTTGACGTCCATGAAAAGGGTCGGGCAACCGTTTCGAGCGGCACCCGAGAAAAAGCCGAACTCGATGTCTTCCGCCTTCACGAACATGGCCTTTGGGCCACGATGCAGCAGGACTGAGCATCACCATGGCTCGATCAATCCCATGGCCAGGAAAACGACAGCCACCGCCATTGATCGAAATTGTCGAAGGCGGATACCGAGTCAACCTCGGCGACGTCGAGCAACGCGTATTGAGACAATCGTTTTTCGACCTTCGTATCCTGGTCAATGAGCGCGACGCGTCGACGCGTCGATTGTTTCCGAATGCCTACGTCGACCAACCGCAACTTGAAGCCGAATATCAACAACTCGTCGGCGATGACTTGGCCCAGTCACAACTCGCGGCAATCGACCAAGTCGAACAATCGATCGATGGCAAAGTCGTCGATCGCGCTGGCCTCGAGCAATGGATGCGCTCAATAAACGCTATCCGTCTCGTCATTGGCACCAAACTTGATATCAGTGAGGACCCAGAACGACTCAAGCGAAACGACCCAAGATTTGCCGCCTACCAGCTGTATGACTTTTTGGGCCACCTCCTTTCATGGATACTTAGCGCGTTGCGTGAACCAGACTGGGTCGACCCGGCCGGCCCTCAATCAACGAATGAACTGCCATGAATCGCGCAAAAAACGCTCTCGAATTGAGTGTGCGGCGCCCTCTGGTATGTTGTGTTGCCCCATCAGGCACGAGCCCCCATCGTCCAGTGGCCTAGGACGCCTGCCTTTCACGCAGGTAACACGGGTTCGAATCCCGTTGGGGGTACTTGTCAGTGCAATACCAAGGTCCCGTGGTGCAGTTTGGAGTGCACGCCGCCCTGTCAAGGCGGAGGTCGCGAGTTCAAATCTCGTCGGGACCGCCCCATCCATACGCTCAAAGCGCGTGGACATAAACGTGGTCGGGTAGCTCAGTCGGCAGAGCGGCCGCCTGAAAAGCGGTAGGTCACCGGATCGACGCCGGTCCCGACCACCACTCGAAACGATGAGACCCTTGCTCCGGCAGGGGTCTCATCGCGTGCGAACGCCTGAGCCCTTTATCAGAACTGCGCAAGAGACATGAGAACAGCGCAAGACACAACCCAATCACGCAAGGCCGAGTACAGCAAGTAAGTCCGCGTGGTCATCGATCACGTGGTCACCCTCGAGTGCATTCGCGACCGCGGGATCATCGAATGCACCCCGATAACGAACCGACGTCATACCCATTGATTTTGAACCGGCGACATCGGTTCGTCGGAGATCACCCACATGCACGGCCCGGGCGACTTCGATGCCCCCTAGACCAGCCAACGCGTGCTCAAAGATTCGACGATCCGGTTTATACGCTCCGACCTCATCGGAAAACGACCAGTAGTCGAATAGGTCAAGCACCCCGTGAGCGGCCAGGTAACCACGCAAGGCGGGAGAAGGTGTCAAACCAACATCGCAGATAATTCCGAGACGAATCTCACGCTCTTTAAGGGCAATCAACGTTTCTTCAACATGATCGGCTAAACGCACATCGATCCCGGCTGCACCTTCAGCAAACGCGGCAATACCTGCTTCACGTGCTTCACCGACAATGCCCGCCGCCAAGCGTTCCAAAACGATTTCGCCGGCGTCGCGGGCAGTGAACTGTCGATTATCCCGCCATGCCTCATTGAACAACCCGAAGCAATGTTCGAATGCCAACTCAAGCGCATCACCATCGATGTTGTATCCGTATCGCCCCAACGCTTCATGAATGGCGGCTGCCCGCGCTGAACGAGTCCCCGAGTTATTGGTGAGCACCAGCGTCTCCCAAAAATCAAACGTGACCGCTTCGACCTGCCGGCGAATCACGAATGGAGCGGGAGCACTACGAGCAAACCGGTCATCGGACAACGCCTTCACGGATTGCTGCGTCGCCCGCAGCTTTTGCCACGAGGCCCACGACGCGCTTGTCGAATACTGACGGAATAATGAAATCGGCCGCCAAGTCGTCTTCGCTCACAGCAGCAGCGATGGCATCGGCGGCCGCCAATTTCATTCCTTCGGTGATTGCTGTCGCTCCGACGTCAAGTGCGCCGCGAAAAATGCCGGGGAAGCACAAGACATTGTTGATCTGATTAGGGAAATCACTTCGACCAGTGGCGATCACCGCCGCGATTCCTGCTGCCTCTTCTGGACGAATTTCCGGGTCAGGATTTGCCATCGCGAACACGATTGGTTTGGTACCCATCGTCCGCAGATCATCGGCAGTGATGAGTCCCGGACCGCTCACGCCGATAAAGACGTCTGCACCCCGAAGCATGTCGCCGAGGGAACCGCTACGCCGATCAGGGTTGGTGTTCTCCGCAAACCACTGTTTTGCCGGGTTCAATTCGCTGCGGCCATCCCAAATCGCCCCACTGCGATCCGTACCAATGACATGACCGACACCGCCTTCGAGCAACATTTTACTGATCGCGACTCCGGCCGCCCCGACGCCGGCGATAACCACGTTGAGGTCGGCCAATTTTTTGTCGACAATCTTCAACGCATTTTCAAGCGCAGCGAGCACCACAACCGCGGTGCCGTGCTGGTCATCATGAAACACCGGAATATCGAGCAGTTCCTTCAAGCGTTCCTCGACTTCAAAACACCTTGGTGCCGCGATGTCTTCGAGGTTGATTCCGCCAAACACCGGGGCCAAACGAACCACCGTTTCGATGATCTCGTCAGCATCTCGCACGTCGAGACAAATCGGGAACGCATCAACGCCGGCGAACTCTTTGAACAGCAACGCCTTGCCTTCCATAACTGGCATTGCGGCTTCTGGCCCGATGTCGCCGAGGCCAAGGACGGCAGTGCCATCGGTGACGATCGCCACGGTGTTTTTCTTAATCGTTAGTTCGTGGGCCAACCGTTTGTCGGCCGCAATTGCGTTGCAGATTCGCGCCACGCCTGGCGTGTAGGCCATCGACAAATCATCGCGATCGCCAACCGGCGCCAGCGATAGCACTTCGATCTTGCCACCAGCGTGCATGGCGAAGGTCCGGTCTTCGCTGGCCAGCACATCGATACCGGGCAGCGCTTCGATCGCGGCGAGAATCTCGGCCTGGTGAGCCTCGTTGCGACAATCGACAACGATGTCTTCTTCGAGGAATGCCTGCTTGGCCTCAAAGCCGTCAAGGCCAGCGATATTGCCGCCGGCAGCGCCAATCGCTACCGCCAGCCGTCCAAGGTCGCCCGGTTGGTTCGCCATGCGAACCCGGATGCGGAGTGAATATGCGGCGGTCGGTGTATCAGCCATAGAAACCAGACGCTACCCGCGCCTCAAACCCGCGCCCCAACTCGCGGGCGTATCGCTTCGGCCGAACCGTCAGGCGCCTTCGTAATCAAAACCAAGATCGGGGGCCGTGACAAGCGCATGAAAGCCGATACCAGCCTCTTCGGCCAGTGACCGACATGCTCCACCCCGATCGACAATAACCATGATCATCACCGGATTCGCCCCGAGTTCGCGCACCACACGCGCTGCTTCGAGCGGAGACTCACCGCGGGTCACCGTGTCCTCGGCGATGACCACTTGATCGCCCGGCAAGAGCGCTCCGGCCAGCCGACCCGCGACGCCGTGGTCTTTCGCTTCTTTTCGGATTGCGAACGATCGGAGACTCCGACCTCTCGTCGCGGCAATAGCAGCAACGCCATAGGCAACGGGATCAGCACCGAGAGTTAACCCCCCAATCGCATCGATGTCATCGCCAATGGCCGCAAGCGCGAGATCGGCAACTAACAATGCCCCTTCGGGCCGACACATCGTTTGCTTCGAGTCAATAAACCAACTGCTCTTGCGCCCAGACTTCAACGTGAAATCCCCGGTTCGAACCGAGTGCGCTAGAAGGTGTTCGACGAGTTTGGCGTGGCTCACACCCTGCAACGTACCGGACCGGCACCAGCGGCTGCCCCGGTGGCGATTAGACCAGCTGTACGAGGCCGCTTCCCTCGACGATGGCGCCAACAACTATCGCCCGCTGGTCGTGTGATCGCAACACATCGAGCGCTTTGTAACTTTCGTCCTCGGGCACGGCCACGATCATGCCAATACCGAGATTGAACACTTTCGCCATTTCGTCGTCACTCACGTCACCGAGGCGTTGCAGTTCAGCAAATATCGGGGGCATCTCCCACGATGAACGTTCGACTACTGCATCAACCCGAGGTGACAGCGCCCGATTCAAGTTTCCAGGAATTCCGCCACCGGTGATGTGGGCAATTGCGCGAACCTCGACGGCGCGAATCAGCGCCGCAATGGCCGGAGCGTAAACGACCGAAGGTTTCAGAAGTTCCTCACCTAATGAGTGATGTGCGCCCGGATAAGCCGGATCGCCTAATGCCATGCCAGACCGGTCAAAAAGGATGCGCCGAGCCAGCGAATACCCGTTCGAACGCAGGCCGGGGGACGGCAGTCCAATAAGCACATCGCCGGGTCGCAGGTTCTTTCCGGTGATCATCTGATCGCGCTCGGCAACACCGACGGCAAAGCCGACCAAATCGAATTCGCCAGGCTCCATCGCCCCTGGGTGCTCAGCCATTTCGCCACCGATAAGCGCGCAACCAGCTTGTCGACAGCCTTCAGCGACACCCTCGACCAACTGCTCGATGTGAGCTGGATCGAGTCGACCTACCGCGATGTAGTCAAGGAAGAACAGCGGCTCAGCGCCTTGGCAAACGATGTCGTCGACACACATTGCGACCAAATCGATACCAATCGTGTCGAATCGATTGGCTGCTTGTGCGATCAACGCTTTGGTGCCCACGCCATCAGTGGATGACACCAAAACTGGCTGGCGATAGCGCGCTGAATCAAACCCAAACAGCCCGCCAAACCCACCAATGTCACCAATGACTTCGGGACGAAAAGTCGAGCGAACTTTGTCCTTAATGCGCATCACGGCTTCTTCACCGGCTGTGATACTCACTCCAGCTTGTTCGTAAGTCTCGCCCCCGGTTCCCATCAGACCTCTCGTCGGGCATCTGCTGCCGGCATAGACACTTCACTTGGCGACATCGCCGCCATACCCGGCAGCGCCAACGCGACTTCGACGGGCTTGTTGACCTCGAGCACGCTTTTGCCCAGGCCCAAAGGAATAGCGACCGGATACGCGCCCGTGAGACATGCATCACAGAACCCGGCTCCCACCGCGCCGGTCGCGGCGATCAACCGATCAATCGACAAATACGACAACGTGTCAACGTTGAGGTATGCCCGAATTTCTTCGACACTCATATTTGCCGCGATGAGTTCGCCGCGTTCGCCGGTATCCATGCCGTAAAAGCAGGGCCAACGGTAAGGCGGAGATGACACCCGTAGGTGAACCTCAACGGCTCCTGCTTCTCGAAGCATCCCTACCAGCGCGCGGCTCGTAGTGCCGCGAACGATTGAATCGTCGAGCACAATAAGTCGCTTCCCGGCGATGTTGTCGCGCAGCGGATTGAGCTTCATGCGAACGCCCAACGCGCGCATTTCTTGGTTGGGTGCGATAAATGTGCGCCCAATGTAGCGATTCTTGACCAGCCCTTGGCCATAGGGAATGCCGCTTCTTCGCGCATAACCTTCCGCCGCCGGCATACCCGATTCGGGCACTCCCATCACGAGGTCGGCCTCGATCGGGGCTTGCTCAGCTAACTGCTCGCCCATCCGAACGCGGGCCGCGTGAACACTTTGGCCGTAAAGCGTCGAATCAGGTCGAGCGAAATAAACAAACTCAAAGACACACAGTTTGGGATCAATCTGATCGGCCTGAAACACGCGCACTGATCGATAGCCGCTCGCATCAATAATGATCATTTCGCCCGGCTCAACCTCGCGAACGAAATGCGCCCCTACGACGTTAAGCGCGGGAGTTTCCGATGCTAAAACCCATCCGTTATCGAGGCGTCCCAAGCACAACGGCCTAAAGCCATGGGGATCGCGCACGCCAACGACGTGGCCCTCGTCCATCAGCACCAGCGAGAACGCTCCCTTGAGCAACGGCATCACCTCAAGGAGTGCCCGCTCAAGCGCTCGGCCGTCCGAACTTGATTCGGGATGGCGAGCGAGTTCCATCGCGATCAATTCGGCGACAAGGTCGCTGTCACTGCTCACGGTGCCGGGAAGCATCCCGGCGTCGGTCGCAAGTTCCTCGGTATTGGTCAAGTTGCCGTTATGGCCAAGCGCGAACGTATGTGCACCCACGTCTCGATAAACCGGCTGCGCGTTTCGCCAAGTGTTCGAACCAGTCGTCGAATAACGATCGTGGCCGATCGCCAAGTGGCCAGTCAGCGTCGCCAAGGTTCGTTCGTCGAAGACGTTCGACACCAAACCCATGTCTTTTACGACCGTGATGGATTCGCCGTCACTCACTGCCATGCCAGCTGATTCCTGGCCCCGATGTTGCAGCGCATACAAACCGAGGTAGGTCAGATGGGCAACGGGTTGGCCCGGCGCGTAGACACCGAATACGCCGCAGGCCTCTTTCGGGGTGTCGTCGTCAACGCCAACATTGCCGAGGGTGAACGAATCGTCAGCAGGCTCAGACGAGCTCGGGGCAATCCGTGATGACTGCTTCTGCGACAACGTCACGCCGTCAGTCTAGGTCGCGCATCGTCGGTCCCAAGCCCATCAGTTTGCCTACGCCAAGGTTCACGAAATCAACCTTGAGTTGTGCCCGCACCCAACGCCGACGGAATTCGATCGCTCCACGCGTTCGTTGCCTCATCCAACCCAATGTCGAACAGTCCCTTGACCGAAAGCCGCTCGCCGCCGGCTACTCCGATTCGAGCCGTCGGCACGCCAGCGGCATCACATTGGTCGAGCACTGCTTGCAGTTGTTCAGGATCAACACAAACCACGACCCGAGACGGCGACTCGCTAAACAGTTCGGCTCCATCGTGTACCCGAGCCACTTGAAAACCGAGACCTGATCGGACAGCCATTTCGGCCAAGGTCAAACCAAGGCCGCCCGCGCCGATGTCGTGGATACCGGCGATGATGCCGTCATTGACCAGAGATCGAACAAGTTCGGCGACGTTGCGATGAACGGCGAGGTCAAGTGTCGGAAGACTCCCACCGCGATGGCCTTTGCGACGCGCCCATGCCGAACCCGCGAGCTCCGATTGGGTGGCACCGATCACTACCAATCGACCACCGTCGATGAAACCAACCCCGGGCGGGCGACGGTCAAGGCGATCAATCAACCCCAGCATGCCGACGACCGGCGTGGGATCGATGTCCTCGCCCTTTGACTCGTTATAGAGGCTCACATTGCCCCCGACGACCGGTGCAGCCAACTCACGGCACGCTTGTGCCATGCCGTCAACTGCCTCTGAGAGTTGCCACATCACCTCGGGATGGGTCGGATTGCCGAAGTTGAGGCAATTCACGACCGCCAGCGGCCGCGCCCCCACACACGCCAGATTCAACATTGATTCAGCGACGGTCAGAGCTGTTCCTTGGCGTGGGTCGACCGCGCACCAGCGGTGATTCCCGTCGGTGGTCAATGCCAAGCCGCGCCCGGTGTCTTGACCGGTCACCGGATGCTTTAAGCGCAGCACCGCTGCGTCGCCTCCCGGTCCTTCCACCGTGTTAAGAAAAAGTTGATGGTCATATTGCGACCACACCCACGAAGTGTCGGCCAGCAAGTCGAGCAAGTCGCTAGCCACATCTTCAAACTCTGGCATCGGCGCATCGCCAAGCGTGCGGCTGGTCTCATCCCAACCAGCGGGAGCTTGCATCGGCCGGTCGTAAAGCGGCGCGTCTTCATGGAGCGATGCCGCGGGCACGTCGGCGAGTACCGGACCGTCCCAGCCATCGAGAATACGAAGGCGTCCGCCTTTCTCGTCGCCGGAGGCCGGTCCGGGAGTCACCCGACCGATAACCGAGGCCCGCACATCCCACTTGGCACAAATCGCCAGCACTTCATCGAGACCATCGGGTTCGACGATGGCCAACATGCGCTCCTGGCTCTCACTGGTCATCGTTTCGAACGGCTCCATCCCCTGCTCGCGCAAGGGAATCGCCGTGACGTCAACATCCATTCCCATACCGCCACGAGACGCTGTCTCACTCGTCGCGCACGTCAAACCAGCGCCGCCAAGGTCTTGGATTCCAACAACTAAGCGGGCGTCAAGTAACGCTAAACACGCCTCAATCAGCCGCTTTTCTTCGTAGGGATCACCAACCTGAACACTTGGTCGTTTCGACGCATCAGCTTCGTCATCGGAAAAGCCAGCCGAGGCGAGCACGCTCACCCCGCCGATTCCGTCCCGCCCGGTGCTTGACCCAAGCAACACAGCCAAGTTTCCTACGCCGGTCGCGGCGCCGAGCACCAAGCGATCAGTGGGCAACGTTCCGAGACATAACACGTTGACCAGGGGATTCTCGGCGTACGTCTCGTCGAATACGGTTTCGCCGCCAATAGTTGGCACGCCAACCGAATTGCCGTAGCCCGACACGCCGCTGATGACGCCCTCGGCGATCCAACGACTGCGAGGATCGTCGAGCGGACCAAATCGCAGCGGATCCATGATGGCAATCGGTCGGGCACCCATAGTGAAAATGTCACGAAGGATTCCGCCGACGCCGGTGGCAGCACCTTGATAGGGCTCAATCGCCGACGGATGATTGTGGCTTTCAATCCGCAACGCGGCCGCAATGCCATCACCCACATCGACTACGCCCGCGTTCTCACCGGGCCCGACGAGCACCCATTCACCCTCGGTCGGCAGTCGTTTGAGATGAACTCGTGACGACTTATACGAACAGTGTTCGGACCACATCACCGCGTACATCGCGAGTTCGAGATGATTGGGCTCACGGTCGAGAATGCGATCGATATCTTCGGCCTCGGTATCGGTCAATCCGAGCGCTCGATGAAGGGGTTCAGCCATGGCTCGACGCTACCCGAGGCCACGAGTCCCAGTGAGCGGACCGCATCAAGCAGGAATCGCCGCGGCCGACAGGAGCGACTGCAACAGCGGCACCCCGTCAGTACTGCCGAGCAGATCATGGACCGCGCGCTCAGGATGCGGCATAAGCCCGACGACATTTCGCCCGACCGAACAGATCCCTGCGATGTCATCGACCGAACCATTTGGGTTGTCGACATAGCGCAACACCACTCGGTCGTCCCCACGCAATTCAGCCAACGTTTCTGGGCTGCAGGTGTAATTACCCTCGAAGTGGTTGATCGGAATGCGCAGTCGTTGACCGATGTGCGCGCTCTTTGTGAGCACTGATCGAACCGACTCAACCTGCAGTTCGATAGTGGTGCAAAGGAACTTCAGACCGCGATTTTTTTGCAACGCCCCCGGCAACAAGCCCGCTTCGGTCAACACCTGAAAACCATTACAGATGCCAACAACCGGTCCGCCGGCCAACGCGAATTCGCCAATGGCACCCATGACCGGAGAAAACCGCGCAATCGCTCCGGGCCGAAGCGCGTCACCATGAGCGAACCCGCCGGGGACGATGACGGCATCAACATCGCGCACCGTCGCATCACCATGCCAGAGCACTTCGGCCGATCCACCCAGATCGGTGATTGCCTCAATCGCATCTTGCTCGCAGTTCGAACCCGGGAAGAGCACCACACCCACCCGAGGGCTCACGTCGAAGCTCGGGTTTCTGCACGGATAGTGATAACCGATTCTTCGATAACCGGATTCGCAAGAAAACGGTCGCAGAGGTCTTCGACTCGGGCGCGAGCGGTTTGTTCGTCAGTCGCGTCGACCTCAAACCGGATGCTCTTGCCAACCCGAACCCCATCGACTCCGTCGAATCCCAAGGTCGGTAACGAACGCTCGATCGTCGCTCCTTGGGGGTCCGCGATACCTGCACGCAACTGCACGTCAACATGAACCGAAAAAATCATGCTCCTATCGTCGCACACCCAGCGGGGTCAGTGGTCAGGATGCGACGCCGGGCCAGGTCGAGAAGTCCCGGCCAGTAATTCGTTCATAGGCATCCACATAGCGAGATCGAGTCGCGGCGACGACTTCAGGCGGAAGCGGCGGCGCCGGAGGTTGCTTATTCCAGTCCAGGGTCTCGAGCAGATCCCGAAGCGGCTGCTTGTCGAACGACGGTGGGGTCGATCCGGGGTGCCAGGCATCGGCGGGCCAAAACCGAGACGAATCCGGGGTCAGGAGTTCGTCAGCGACGACCAATTCGCCGTCGATCAGCCCGAGTTCAAATTTGGTGTCGGCAATCAAGATGCCACGTTGACGAGCCCACTCGGCGCCGCGTCGGTACAACTCGAGGGAGACAGATCGTGCTTTTTCGGCGAGTTCGCCACCAATCAAATCGGCTGCCTGCTGGAACGAAATGTTTTCGTCATGGTCGCCAATTGCCGCCTTGGTCGAAGGGGTAAACACTGGCTCGGGCAACTGGTCCGATTCGACGAGACCAGCAGGCATAGGGGTGCCGTGCATGGTGGAGTGGTTTTGGTATTCCTTCCAGGCTGAACCCGTGATGTATCCACGAACGATGCACTCGACCGGAAGCATCTCGGCTTTTCTCACCAACATCACGCGACCAGCAAGCTCAGGATTTTGGGCACCGTGAGGCATGTCAGCCAGGTCAGTTGAAAGCAGGTGGTTTCCGACAACGGTTTCAAGATGTTCGAACCAAAACGCCGCCATCGCGGTGAGGACTCGCCCCTTATCGGGGACTGGTTCGCCCATGACGACATCGAATGCAGATATCCGATCTGAAGTCACAAGCAACAACCGACCGTCACCGGCGTCATACATGTCGCGGACTTTCCCTGAATACACATGGGGCAATTCGACTTCGCTACTCACTGACGCTCCTTGTTGCTGTAAGCCGGCCAATCTTGCGTTGACCGAACGACTTGACCCGCCGACGCAATCGGCTCGATGAAGACTCGAACATTTCGAAATCCGTGACTTGGCGCAAAAACGCTTTCAACTGCGCTCCAGCTTCAGTTTCGCGCGCGCTCATAGCGCCAGTGCGAAATGGATTCGCCACTCGATATGTTTCGTAGAGACCGGGGTCGTTGTCGACAGCCACCACATGATCAGCCAACGCCGACATGCTGCCGTGTTCGTAAAACGAAATAAAACTCGCCGGGTCGAAATCAAGGTCGACACATGGATTGCCCCAATAGATCGGAATGGTGTCAGCCTGAAAAGCATCGATGATTTTCTCAGTCGTATAGCCGGGCAGTTCACTGTTTTCAAACGCGATAGTAAATCGGTACTTGTTCAAGACTGCGATTTTTGACGGCCGAAAATCTGCGCCGCGGCGAGGACCTAGATCTGGATCGTCGTGGTTGTGCCGAACCCCTCCCAACGAATCAACCGACCGTCGCGCATCCAACAAGTCGAAAAACCCATTTCGAAATCCAGATATGTCATGGGAATACACATACGAACAAAACTTCCGACTTGCTAGCGGTCGAATCACCGCGAGATCGTTCACCAGATCAGGAACCGTGCGTGCCGGTCCCGGGATCCATCGCAGATGACGCGAATTTCCGGTAAGACGCCAGTCGATCGTGAAGTGCGGTCTGAGTGGATAATCAACCGGCTCCAACGAAATGCCCACACGGATACCCTGAGCTGATTCATGCCTATGCCCAAACGTTGAGTGCACCACCACATCAGCGTGCTTAACGTCATCGCTCAACCGAATTCCGTCGGGCATCGACGTAAAAAAGTCACTCGTTCGAACGTCGAAGCCGGGCCAGAAGTCGGCATAGGCCACCTTCAGAGAACTCACTGACGCGCCCCCGTTCACAAAATGGGAGTTGGTTCATAGGCCATCGCGTCGGGATACTCCGCCACGATGCCTTCAACCTGAGCAACGAACGTCGCGACCTGACGCGGCGCAGCGCCGACGAAGTCGATGGGGCTTGCCACCATCGCAGTCAGGTCGTCGAGGCTCAAACCAAGCCGCCCGTCAGCAGCTAACCGTTCGATCAAGTCATTGCCCTCGTCTCCGCCTTCTCGTTGAGCCAACGCGACCGCGATCGCATGTTGCTTTATGACTCCGTGCGCGGTTTCTCGACCGACGCCAGCGCGGACCGCAGCCATCAATACCTTGGTCGTTGCCAAAAACGGGAGGTACCGGTTGAGTTCGCGGTTGATAACTGCTGGGTAGGCACCGAACTCAGCGAGCACCGCAAGCAACGTCTCAAATACCCCATCGGCGGCGAAGAATGCGTCCGGCAGCGCGACCCGCCGAACGACTGAGCAGCTCACATCGCCTTCGTTCCATTGATCACCAGCAAGTCCGGCCACCATGGTGAGATACCCACGAAGGATCAGCGCGAACCCATTGATTCGTTCACACGACCTGGTGTTCATCTTGTGCGGCATCGCCGATGATCCAACCTGCCCTGGTTGGAAACCCTCGGTGACCAGTTCGTGCCCAGCCATGAGACGAATGGTCAGCGCGAGACTCGACGGTCCCGCGACTGCCTGCGCCAATGCGCTAACCACGTCAAGATCGAGTGAGCGCGGATAGACCTGCCCGACGTTGGTGACAACGGAGTCAAAACCCAAATGACGACAAAGTGCTGTTTCAAGTTGATCGAGGCGATCGAGGTCACCATCGAGGAGGTCAAGCTGATCTTGCTGAGTCCCGACTGGACCTTTCAATCCTCGCAGCGGATAGCGCTCGATTAACTCGTTGACGCGTAAATACGCCTGCAAGAGCTCCTCGCCTGCATTCGCGAAGCGCTTCCCAAGGGTTGTCGCCTGAGCCGCGACATTGTGGGTCCGACCCGTAATCACCGTGTCGGAATACTGCGCCGCCAGATCAGCGATTCGCGCCAACGTTGAAACCATCCGTGATCGGATCAACACCAATGACGAACGAATTTGCAACTGTTCGACGTTTTCAGTGAGATCTCGAGAAGTCATTCCCTTGTGAATCTCTTGGTACCCGGCCAGCGCCGAGAATTCTTCGATTCGGGCTTTTACGTCGTGGAGAGTGACCCGCTCCCTCGCTTGTATCGATTCGAGGTCGACTTGATCGACAACTCGCTCGTAGGCCTCGATCGCTTCGATCGGGACTTCAACCCCAAGGTCTCGCTGCGCCTTTAGGACCGCAACCCACAACTGTCGTTCAAGGACCACTTTCGCCGCCGGTGACCAACGGGCAACCATGTCAGAACTCGCATAGCGATCAGCGAGTACGTTCGGGATATCGGGTTTCACGGCCAAGTCCATTTCTTGGGATCAGATGCTCGGCCAAGCCCTTGAGATGGGAGGCGAGTTGTGGTCAAGCGACATTCTGCCAGAAACCCTCAATTTCGCGAGTTCTCGGCCGATGCATCAACCCTTGATGATAACGGGCGACATCAACTTGCCGAAGATCGGACCGGTACATCTCTTGCACCGCGCCAGCAAACGGACGAGGAATCGAACCATGACTGATGGTTGCGCCAAGCACCAATTCAACTTGGCCATTGACGTTTGCCGAACATGCGGAGACGACTTCTGTGGCGAATGCCTGATCTATCCATTCGGGCCCGACAAGATCCCGTTTTGCCTGGACTGCGCATTAGCGGCGTCGGGCGTGCGATCCGCGACCGGTCGCTCACCACGATTGTCAAAAAAACACATCAAAGCCCGCCATGACGCGTGGCTTGAGCAGCGACAGGTGATTGACGAGCCAGAGCCTGCGCAGCAGCAAAGCGTCGCCGACGAACTCGATCGGGTGTTCTCGGAGCCATTTTTGGTTGAGGCTGACGCAAACGAAGGTGACCCGTTTGATTGGATCGAAGATCCAAACAACGACCAAGGCGATCACGGCGATCGCACGCGATTCTGACCGATTGGTCGGACTAACTCGCCGAACGGCGAACCCGGTCCTCGCTCAGCTTGGATGCAAGTGACTCGTCGCTAATAGCCAACATCTCGATGACCAATAGTGCGGCGTTGAGTGCCCCGTCGATCGCCACCGTCGCGACGGGAATCCCCTTGGGCATTTGCACCGTTGAATACAACGCGTCGACTCCATTAAGTGCACCGCCCGACAGCGGAACGCCCACCACCGGAAGCGTCGTATGGGCCGCCACCACTCCAGCGAGGTGAGCCGCCATGCCTGCTCCGCATATAAAGGCGACATAGCCGTTCTCGCGGGCAGTGCGCACCAATTCGACAACCTCAGCCGGATTTCGATGCGCGGACAACACGCGCACATCCACCTCGATGCCAAATGCCGCAAGCGTGTCGCCTGCCGGTCGCATCTTTTCGGTATCACTCGTCGAACCCATCAGGATGCCGACCTTCATTGTTGCCCTCCTTGTTGGCATGGGTCAGAACACCAGCATGCACGCAACTGAAATCTTGCCATCATGATGGCAAGTCGCTGACGGTTGCTGTCAAGTTCGAACTGCCACTCGAACTGGCTCGCGGACCTTGAGCCGCGACTTCGGCAATATCGGATCGGACCTGCATCCCGCGCCAGTGCAAACACGCGACAGCCTCATAGGCACGATCGCGCGCCGTCGCAATATCTGGCCCCATTCCGGTCACATCAAGCACACGGCCACCTGCAGTCCGCAATCGGTCGTCGTCTCCAGCTGAGACGCCCGCACAAAAAACGGTGACGCCTTCGACCGCACGGGCTTCGTCCAGTCCACCAATCGCGTCCCCAAGACGCGGTGAATGGGGATAGCCATCGGTGGCGCAAACAACCGTGACCGCGGCATCGCTGACAAATTCCGGTTCGCTACGAAGCGATCCCGACGCGGCCTCGGCGAGCAGTTCAGCCAAGTCGCTCGACAATCGCGGCAAGACCACTTGAGCTTCAGGGTCTCCGAAGCGGATGTTGTACTCGATGACTTTGGGACCATCAGGGGTCAGCATCAAACCGGCATACAGCACCCCGCGAAAATCAATCCCGCGCGATTGCAGCGCCGAAATCGTCGGGTTCACCGCTTGATCCATCACCAAAGCCAACAACTCTTGTCCGGCAATGGGCACCGGTGAATAGGCACCCATTCCGCCCGTATTCGGTCCACTATCACCCGCCAATAATCGTTTGAAGTCTTGCGCCGGTGCCAGCGCAACGGCGCGCTTTCCATCACAAATTGCCAACACCGAAAGCTCGGGCCCTGTGAGGCCTTCTTCGATGACAACGCGGCGTCCCGCATCACCAAATGCGGAACCGGACAAAAAACTGCTCACAACCTCGCGAGCCTCGTCAATCGACTCGGTCACGGTCACGCCTTTGCCCGCAGCCAAACCGTCGGTTTTCACCACGTACAACCCATCAAGCGTTTCGAGATAGTCCTGAGCCGAAGCCACATCATCGAAGGTGCCATATCGGGCAGTAGGCACAGCTGCGTCGACTAACACCTGCTTCATCCATGCCTTCGAGCCTTCGAGGCGCGCCCCGTCTGCGCCGGGACCGAATACCAACTTGCCTTGGGCTCGCAGACGGTCGGCCAATCCGTCCACCAAGGGGACTTCTGGTCCAATCACGAAAAGGTCGGCGTCGATCGCCTCGGGGGGAGTCGCGACCGACCCGGGTATGCCCGGGTTCCCAGGCGTAACGACAACATCCGATGTGCGTCGGAGCACGTGAGCAATCGCATGTTCACGACCGCCCGAACCTACGACGCACACCTTCATGGTTGCTGAGATGCGAACTGCAAAAACTGCTCACGACCGGGGCCAACGCCAACCAAATTGATCGGAACGCGAATCTGTTCTTCAAGAAACGCGACGTATGCCAATGCAGCCGCCGGCAGATCGCTTCGCTTCGTAGCCGCGGTCAGGTCACTGTGCCAGCCAGGCATATCGACATAGATCGGCTTGGCCTTATGCAGCACCGACTGATGATAGGGAAGGTGTTCGAATCGCTCACCGTCGAGTTCATACGCAACACAAACCCGCACCGTGTCAAGCGTGTCAAGTACATCGAGTTTGGTCAACGCGATCTCCGACAACGAGTTCAGGCGAACGGCGTGACGCATCATTACCGCGTCAAACCAGCCCACCCGACGACGACGGCCGGTGTTCGTCCCGTATTCGCCTCCACGGTCGATCAGCAGGTCGCCGGTCTCGTCGGTCAATTCGGTCGGAAACGGACCGGCACCCACGCGAGTGACATAGGCCTTGGCGATCCCAATCACCCGATCGATGTAACGCGGCCCAATACCGGCACCCGTGCATGCGCCACCGGCGACGGGATTCGACGAAGTCACGAATGGATACGTTCCGTGATCTAAATCAAGGAACGTCGCCTGTGCTCCCTCAAGGAGCACCTCTTTGCCGCTTTCGAGCGAGTCGTGCAACAAATTGACTGTGTCGGCGATCATGGGAGCAAGTCGAGGTGCGCAAACATCGAGATACGACGCTGCAATGTCGTCAGCCGAGAGCGGTAGTTGATTAAACACTCGCGAGAGGATCGCGTTTTTTTCTTTCAACACCACGTCGAGTTTTTCCCGAAAGATCTTCGGGTCGAGCAGATCTTGGACCCGCAGGCCAACGCGAGCCGCTTTGTCGGCATAGGCCGGACCTATGCCGCGTTTGGTGGTACCAATCTTGTTCTTCCCAAGCCGGCGCTCAGTGACCTTGTCGAGCTCCTGGTGGTACGGCAGGATCAAATGAGCGTTGCCGCTCACTTTCAGTCGACTGGTATCAACACCGCGTGACGCCAACATGTCGAGTTCGGCCAGCAATACGCGCGGGTCAACCACGACGCCATTGCCGATGATCGGGGTGATGTGGTTGTAAAGGATGCCGCTCGGAACCAGTTGGAGAGCAAACCGTTCGCCGTCAACCACCAAGGTGTGGCCAGCGTTGTGGCCACCTTGATAGCGGACGACGAGGTCCATCTCTTTTGCGACGAGGTCGGTGAACTTCCCCTTGCCCTCATCGCCCCATTGGGTACCTACGACGACGGTCGCTGGCACGCGTTGTTCTCCTTGGAAGGCGGCGTGTTACGAGTCAACCCTAGTCGGCCCGTGACGCTCGCTCGTCTCAGTTTTGTCGGAGGGTCCCAAACAACTGCGGCACGAGCCATTCGCCGATCACGACGCTGCCCTCCAACGTGAAGTGGACGCCATCAGGACGCCAATCGGGATCCAGTTCGCCCTTAGGCATATTCTTCAACCAACTGTTGAGGTCAATGACCGACATTTGCGGGCGACTCTCAGCAACTTTTCGAATGATCGAGTTGAGCACGGCGACCCGCTCCGGTTCCGCTTCGGCATAGGGCCCCGGTCGCATGTTGAGTCCCATGTGATACTGAGGATCCAACGCGGGACACGTAAGCCACGCCACCTGGGCCCCACCGGCCGACAGTTGGTCAACTGTCGCAGTGATCGCTGCTGTTTCGGCGGCGTCGTAAACAGGATCACCCGGGCTTCGCCAGATTGACTCGCCGGGCAGTTTTCGATCCGAAACGTCGGCTAGGCACGATAGGACGATCACCAAGCCCGGGTGATACTCGTTGAGATCTGCAGTGATCGCCGCTGGACGACCGAGACAATCGGCAGTCAGCTTGCGGTTCTCATTCAAATTTCGAAGTTCGGCACCAGTCCAAATCGGGCACGCGATGAGCGAATTGGAAACCAAGCCCGTTCCGCCATGATCGGTGAGCGAATTCTTGAGCCCGCTGGCAATTGACCAACTCAGTGAATCGCCGAGGAGCAACGCCATGCGGGGCGGCGGTGCCGTTACCCGAGGAGTCGCGCCGGCCGCTACTTCGCCAACGCCAAGCTTTCCTGGTGCGATTAGGTAACGATTGAGATCATTTTTCGCTAGGCCGCCGGTGGCGATGGGATTAGCAGCGACCGTTGGCGATGACAACAACCCCGACCGAACCGCAAGGTCCATAGTGCCCGGTGGTGGACCAACGTTGACCGTCACAAACACTAAGCAAATAACCACCATGGAGATGGCCGCGGGCACGACGAAATAAGGCGCCCAGCCTCGAATGACGCGACCCGTCAAAATACGTTTTTCCAACAGTTGGTAACTCAACGTGGCGGCCGCAAAGGTCACGACCATGCGCAAGCCGAACAACGGCCACAGTGCCAAACCGGTTCGCTCCGGCGTTAGCCACAGATAAATCGGCCAGTGATAGAGGTACGCGCCGTATGAGACGACACCTGCCAACCGCAGCGGCTGGCTCGACAGGATCGCTCGTAGTGGACCGAAGTGCATCGCGCCCAAAATCAACGAGACCGAAACAAGCGAATAAGCAATGAACCCGCCATGATAAAGCCACGCATCTTGCTGATGCACTCGATGCCAGCACAACACGACAACGAAAAGTCCGACGAGACCCAGTGCCGCAACTACCACTGACATCGCCCGACCTTTGAGCCACGAGCGGACAGCAGGTTTGGCAAGAGCCAACGCGAGGAGCGCGCCGACCAGCAACTCTGCGGCCCTGGTCCCGGTGCCGAAATACACCCGACTCGTGTCGGCTGGGTCGTAGAGCAACACCGAAGCCAGTAACGACATGGTGATTGCTATGCCAAAAACCATCGCCAGAAGTCGGTGTGACCCGTGGGTGATTTTCAAAACGATGACAACAACGATGGGAAACACCAAGTAAAACTGCTCTTCAATCGCTAGTGACCAAAACTGCAAGACAAGCGACGGAGCCGTGAACAATTCGCCGTAGGTTTGTCCAGTCGCAATGAAGTGCCAATTCGCGACATAGGCGAGTGCCGCGATGACATCGCCACGAAGCCGGGCCAATTGAGACGGGTCGGCGATGGTCGCTCCCATGACCACCACGACGGCCAAGCAGGTGAGAGCCGCGGGCATCAGGCGGCGAAAGCGGCGACTCCAAAAGCCTGAAAGGCCAATTCGACCGGACCGGCGATGTTCTGAGACCAACAGCGTCGTAATCAAAAACCCTGACAAGGTGAAAAACGTCGACACGCCCAAAAAACCGCCGACCGCCCATCGAAATCCGGCGTGAAAAACCAAGACTGCGATGAGTGCCAACCCTCGAAGTCCTTCGAGTCCCGGTTCAAATGGCATCGAACGTTTGGCGCTAGGACGCGTGTCAGTCGCTGGTTCAGCCAACAGGTTTGTCGGCGGGTTCGTCGCCAAATCGGCGTTGGACGTGAATGCATTCGAAGCGGTTGTCAAAGGGTCGTTGGCCGGAGAAGCGGTATCGTCGAAGACCTCGCGATACAGCGCATCAAGGCTCGGACTCGAAGCCTGGGCGTCCCCCTGGACAATCATGGACGAAACTGTAGGCCATGATCAGCTCAATAATCCGAGCGGGCCTTATGGGACCAGTGATCTCTGACCACTCCAGCGACGGCGAATAGTGCGATCGGCTAGCAATCCAATCACCACCCAGACCAAGGGCTCAATCAGGAACCGGAAGCGCTGATTCTCGCCGACTTCGAATGCATTGCCGAAAAGAAACGTGAAAAGAATGAGGCCGCCAATCGCCGCCACCGCCACTCGGATTGCGGTCGGACCCCTTCTAAACCAGCGAAAGCCTGCGACGAATGCGGCAAGTACGGCAATGAACGTCGTCACGATCGCCAGCAAACTCACCGGCAAGGTGAAACGCGGCTTGCCCTGATCGCCAAGACCTTTTCCAAACAACGGATCGCTCGTCACCACCGGCCGAATATTCACGACGAGTCCAAGCCGCTCATACAGCGCGCTCAACGGCTTGATGTGCACTTGGTTCGCTCGGAGCGCGTCGTATCGGTCACTCGGGCCGAAAAACAAATACGCCGCGAAGAGTTCTTGCCGCGCGTAGTTCGCAGGGAACATCGCAATCGTCGCCAACGCATCGCGTTGATAGCGATTGTTCACCCGCAGAAAACACTCGTAATCGAAATTGGTCGTGCCATTACTTTTCGTCGGCCGAGCAACCTCAGCTATGTCGGAGTGCGCGACCGTGCAGGGTGGAAGCGCTCCCGCATACGCGTCGTAGTTTTGAAACGTGCGCCGAATTGCTAACGGACTCAAACTTCCGTCAGCAACTTTTTCGGCTCGGTCGTACAACGACGTACCAGGCAAAACCGCATGCGCCATGTTCATTCCTGACCACGATGACAAACTGGGTTGTCCCCACAAAACCGCGTTGCGGACCACAAAAACGCTGAGAATTAGACCGGGTATAACCACCGCGAAGATCACGGCCCGACGCCGAGCGACTGGACGACGAGCGACTAACGCCATCACCGCGACTAGGACAAACAGCAGCGGATGCAGCAGCGACCGAGTCAAAATGCACGCGACCGTGACACTCATCAGGGCCGCCAAACTCAACACTCGCGGTCGGGCTACATAGGCCGCCAAGAGGTCGACTGCCACCGCGATCCCGACGACCGTCGGGAATTCGTATGAAAGCCAGTTGCCATAAAGCATGACTGGTGGGCTCACTATCACGGCGCAGGCAACAATGACTTGAGTTATTCGCGATGTCCCAAATCGACGCAAGAGGTCGACAAGGACAACGGCGAGCACCGCGGCGAGCACCGAATACAGGACAAAAAAACTCGAGGCGAGCGAAAGCGGCGAAAACCGCAGGACCAAGCCAATCGTTGCGTTCAGCATCGGGGGCTGCGAGTGTCCGAACCACACCGTTTCAATGAGACGAGTGCGAAGTAACTCGGTATCGGCGATCTGCCACGCCGTTGGGACCCATTGCGTGTCGAACCGAACCCCGGCCGCAAAAATTGCGATGCGACTTGCCACTAGAACCGCAAGGACAATGACTGTGGACCGATCCAAAAACCACAATGATCGCCGCCACCACGAATCCCGCATTGGGCGAGTAGCTGCATCAGCCAAACTAGATGGCCGGGTTCCCTGTTCGGTTGGCAGGTCAGCCATCCGCGCACAGTACCGCAGACCCCCACGCCGTCTTCGGTCCGCCGCTCTGACACGCCAACGCCATGTTCCGGACACGACGCCACCTGGACAGTTTGCGACCCTATGCTCGCGGGGTGCCGGGTTCTAGCATTTTGACGCGAGAGCGCGCGACCAAGGCACCATCCACCCAAGGTCACATGGCCGGACTCGATGGCCTCCGCGGAATCGCGGTAGCAGCTGTCGTCACCTACCACCTATGGCCCCACGCGTTACCCGGCGGATTCCTCGGGGTGAGTGTCTTTTTCACCTTGTCGGGTTTTCTGATTACCCGACTGCTCCTTGTCGATCATTCGAAGACTGGCGGAATCAGCCTCAAGCAGTTTTGGATCCGGCGATTTCGCCGATTGATGCCTGCCGCGTTGAGCGCGCTCGCCATTATCTCAGTGGTGTGGCTGCTCGCGGCATGGATGACCAAGGCCATCTCGGGCGACATCACCGCCGCGTTGTTGTATGTCGCAAATTGGCGGTTCTTGTTTGAAGGAAGCGTGTATGGCACCGCTTCAGAGACCTCGCCGGTGTTGCATTTTTGGTCGCTAGCGATCGAAGAGCAGTTCTATCTGATTTACCCACTCACGGTCTGGGCGGTCCTTCGGCGGAAACGGGCTGCCGCGCCCACCGTCGGCTTACTGCTGTTGGCCATGCTGGCGGCGAGTGTGGCCTACATCGCGTACAACTCGGGACATCAACTTGTTGTCTATTACTCGACGTTCTCACGCGCCGCCGAGTTGCTCATCGGCGGATTACTTGCCGTCGCCACTGCGATGTGGCCATTACGGCGAATACGCAGCTGGATTCGGCCAGCTGGGCTGGTGGCCGGCATCGCACTCTTGGGATTAATGGTCAAAACCGACGTCTACAGCCCTATGTATTCCCAAGGCGCGCTCGTCGGCGTTGCACTGTTGTCGGCAGTTGTAATCCTTGCCGCAACTCGCTCCGGATGGTTTTCTCGGGGACTTTCACCAAGACCACTCCTGTGGCTCGGCCTTCTGTCGTATGCGGTGTATCTCATTCACTGGCCGTTGCTCATTGGGCTACGCGAAGCCGGATTGACTCCGTGGCTCGTCACGCTGCTAACCGTCGTCGGATCGCTTCTGCTTGCGGTCCTGTCCGGCCATCTCCTTGAGTGGCCGATTCGCGAACGCCGTTGGGTTCGACTGCGCCCGTCAATGTTGTTAGCGCCAACCATCATCGTCGTCCTTGCGTTGTGCCTGATCGGCTGGCGAACAGCCGCACCAAATGTGGTCGATTACGCATCGGCGCAACAACGCATCGACGAACTCATCCAGAACTCCGCTACGTCAGTTCCTGTCGAAGCTGATCCAAACGCGGTAGATCCATCGATACCCCGACCACTGACGCTGGCGTTTTTTGGCGATTCCACTGCGCTCATGCTGGCGGTTGGCGCGGCAAACGCCGGCCCATCGATTCAAGTGACAGGAAACTGGTCACGATTAGCCTGCACAATCTCGCGCCACGGCGAACTCAAAGGATTCACCAGCAGCGATCAGGGGCCACCTGGATCGGTTGAGCGTTGCGACTGGACGAGTGAATGGCCCGCCACTGTTCCGGCCGGCGGCGTCGATCGGGCCATCGTCTACGCCGGGTTTTGGGACACGCTCCCACGACGTATTCCGGGACTTTTTTCGGGGTGGGAGACCATCGAGGCCGAGCCGTATCACACCTATCTCGGGCAAGAAATGATTGCAGCAACCGAATCGCTTCACGCAGCCGGCGCCAAGAAAGTCGTCTGGCTCACGCTCGCGCCGAACACCAAAGAAGACAACGCGACCAACGCCTATCGCGTCGGGCTTTACAACGACCTCGTTGCCCAAGCGGTCGCAGCCCATCCCGATTACGCGATGAAGGTCAACTTGGGTGAATTTTTTCTCAGCGCTGGGCGCGAACTGCGTCCCGACGGCGTTCACGTAACCCCCGAAACTGGCGCCGCATTGTGGCGCGACTGGCTTCTCCAGCAAGTCATCGGCGCCGATGGCGAGGGCAGCCCGCAAGCACCGAGTTCATGAATTCGTCGCCTCCGCCTTCCCACTCGACCGAATCTGACGGGTCGAACGCGCCGACGACAGAACGGTTCGAGCCACCAGAAAGTGACGTGCGTGAAGGGTTCGATGGCACGCCGTTGCTTCGCCACATTCCAGCACTCGATGGCCTCCGCGGGGTTGCTGTCGCCGGCGTATTGCTGTTCCATGCCCAACTTCTCGGGGGTGGTTTCCTCGGAGTCGACCTCTTCTTTGTGCTCTCGGGATACCTCATCACGTCGTTGCTGCTCAGCGAGCGCCGCGACACCGGTCAGATCGGGTTGAAACGCTTCTGGGCCCGTCGAGCCCGCCGCTTGTTGCCCGCGCTCGGCGGACTCCTCGCTGGCGTCATCGTCTATGCCGCTGTTTTTGCTGCACCAAATCAACTCGAGCAAATTCGTGCCGACGGGTTGGCCACCATGGCCTACGTCGCCAACTGGCACACCATCTTCTCGAAGGTCGGCTACTGGGATCTTTTCGCCACGCCGTCACCGCTTGAGCACATGTGGAGCCTGGCGATCGAGGAGCAATTTTACCTGATCTGGCCATTCATCGGATTCCTCGTCCTTCGCCCTGGACAACGCAAAAATGGAACGGTCCGAAAAGGTCCGCGGTCGATGTTTTTCGTGTCCGGGTCGATGGTCTTGGCCTCGGCCGGGCTCATGGTCGGATTAGCTGGCCCACAGACAATCGAGCGGGTGTACCTCGGGACCGACACGCGGGCCGCGGCAATCCTTCTTGGGGCAACGCTCGCGAGTTGGCTCGCGTGGAAGGGGCCGGCTCGATCGACGCGAGGACGCGTTTTTATTCATGCCGGCGGATGGGCTGGTGCGGTGGTGCTGGCCGTCGCTTGGGTTCTCGCTAACGGTCATTCGCTGCGGCTCTACCACGGCGGATTATTCCTTTGTGGTCTGGCGGTTGCGGCGATCATCGCGTCGGTTGCCCATCCAAAACCGGGCTGGCTTGCCATCGGATTGTCGATACCGCCGTTGCGATTCCTCGGAGTCATTAGCTATGGCCTGTACCTCTGGCATTGGCCAGTTTTTCTCGTACTCGATCAACAGCGAGTTGGGCTAGATGGCTGGGCGCTCTTTGCGATTCGAGCAACAGTCAGCATTGCAATTGCGATGGTCTCCTACTACGTGCTTGAGCGACCCATTCGGCTCGGTGCGTTTCGAGGGTGGGGAATCAAAGTCGCAACACCAGCGATCGTTGGCGCGTTGGTCCTTGGCTTACTTATCACCACGAGTGGCGCGGTCCATACCCCCACCACCGCTGAGACCGTCAACGCTGCCAATGACTCAATCAACGCGGCAACCAAACCCGCTGACGTCGGAAAACCGCGCATCATGATCGCCGGCGATTCAATCGCGTTTTTTCTTGGCGAACGCCTCGATCTCAGCCAGCAACACTTCGGAATTATCTCCGGCAGCGCCGCGCTTCCTGGTTGCCGTTTCACCCCTGGCCCTGTCCGTTTCCCCGACGGCAAAGTTGTGACCGACGATGAGTGGCCGATGTGCGATCAACTGTGGACCGACTCAGTAGCGAAAATGAAGCCCGACGTCGCCTTCTTGATGGTCAATGGGCCCGGAAACAACGATCGGCAAGTTGACGGCGTTTGGACCCATTCGTGCGAACCTCGGTTTGACGGTTACCTGGCCAAACAATTGAACAGTGCCATCGACAAACTTGGCTCGTCGGGTGCCATCGTGGTGATTGCAATCGCCATCCAGCGACCGGCCGGTGACGACCTCGTTCGACTCGACTGTTTCAATCAAGTCATTCGAAATGTCGCCGCGTCGCGGCCGCGAGTCCAAACCGTCGACGCCGACGCGTATGTCTGCCCGAATCGAGTCTGCCTCGAACAAATTGACGGCCAAGCAATTCGGCCAGATGACATCCATTTTCGGGACATCGGCGCTGACTATTTTCTTAACTGGTTGGTTCCCGAGTTGACGAAGATTTCGCAACATTCTTAAACGCACCTCGCGAGACGACTGCGCTGAACAGGCGCGAAAAGGTCACCGACGCAAATATGACAACCGCTAGTTCCGCTGGCAGACGGAACCGCGCAATTCCGTAAAAGGCTGCAATAACCGCAACCGAAATTGCAACGAGCGCAACGAGCGGCCAGATCAAAGTGCGGCGGCGTCGAAGCAAGATCGCTCCGGCGAGTGCAAACGGGATCAAGGCCCAATACGCATAAATCGCCGCCCAAGAAACCTTTCCTTCGCGGCCCTCGCCCCGATTTAGATACACCATCTGATCCGGATTCCAAAAGCCAATTCCTCGCGCCAACCGCGCCACTACGACGGCTGGAACGCGATCAAGGTGGCTGCGCACATAGCTGGTTCCGATCGCTCGAAGGTACGACGAGCGGACCGACTGATCGGCATCGATGGGAGCAGACGCCAGTCCGTCGAGACCGCATTGCAGCGACCAAAATCCGATACCACCGCCGGAATAGGTGTTTTCGCAGTTGGCTCCGATCCAGGTCAGACCATCGTTAGTTGAGAACACCACTGGGTCGTCAAAGCGCGTCAAGTTGTAGGTGACCCATGGCATCTGCACGATGAGCGCGGCGGCTAGTGCCACGGCTCCCAGCCCAACGCGATTTCTCGGCGATTGACGAACTCCGGAAGATCGGGCCCACCACGCCAGCGGGACGATCACGAATGGGAGCAGCAGCACGAGTTCGGCGCGGGCCAAAACCGCAAGCCCGGTCGCCGCGCCCATCCAAAGAGCCCGTCTCCACGTAGCCCGATCAGCAAATCGGTAACTCATAATCATCGCCAGCGCCAACGTCGCCGCAGTGATTGTCTCGCTCATGATCAATGCGTCATTGACCCAGAATCCCGGGTAGGCCGCGGCGAGTACCGCAGCGAAAATACCGACGCGACGTCCCGCAACCTGCCGACCCAGAAGCCCGATGAGCGCAACAACTCCTGCGCCATAAAGCGCCATTAAGTAACGCTGAGCCATGATCGATCCGGGAGCGACCAGCGCGGCCGGCGTCATCATCAACGCCGTAAGCGGAGGATGGTCGGCGGCTGGCTTGCCCGGCTGCAGCGGCTCATCGAACCAACGCCCGTCAGCGATTGTCTGAGCCTGCGCGGAGTAATAGATCTGGTCACCCAACAACGGTTGATTCGCCTTTGCAACCGCGACATACCCCATTCGGAACACGGCTGACCCCGCACAAATTGCCAGCAATAGGAACAAAAAACGCCGGTTCTTCGACCGTTCGGAGGTCATCGCGGATCCGCGCTAATGGCGGGCTGAGCCGGCGCGGAACTGCGCACTCGACGCCACGCCGCGTCAAGCGCAACTGCAGTTAATAAACACAAGGCGCCTTCGGCCGAGGCCCGGAATCGGCCGGATGCGTAGAACAACAGCACCGTCACGATAACGGTCGCGCATGGCGCAATTAACGGGTACGACGGAATTCGTCGACGCCGCAGCACCACGAATCCCAGCACGGATCCCACAATCATTGGCCACAAACTCACATAGGCGAGTTGCGCTACCCATTGCGGATTTCCCTCAACGAATGTGTCGATATTGATAGCACTTCCGGGATTCCAACTATTGAAAATCCGCGCGAGGCGAATCGCTTCAACGACAGCCCAGCGTTTGGGATGGTCCTGCACGTAGGACACGGCATCGTTCAACATCAGGCGCTCGGCCGCCCCGTCCTGCGTCTGGGGAATCACAACACCGCGCTTGGCCAAATCGATGAGGCCACAATCGAAGCTCCAATAGCCGACATTGGGTCCATAAAAAACATGATCGCAATTGGCAACGGCAAATGTCGACTCAAGTTGCGCTGACAACAGCACTCGACGCTCGAATCGATTGACGTTGTAAACAACCCAAGGTCCCAACGTTGCGACACAAACGGCGGCCGCAACACCCAGCCAGGCGAGGCGGGTCCGCAGAGGTCGGGACTTTGTCAACAGCGCAAGTGGAACGACCAAAAAGAGCGCTAACAGCACAAGTTCGGATCGGGTCAACGCGCAGAGCCCAACGGAAAATGAGACCAGCGCAAGGCGACTCAAACTCGGTGCATCGAGGTAGCGATACGCAAGCAAGATCGTGACATTGACAAGAAAAATGACCAAGGTTTCCGACAGCACCATCCCGTCAAAGCGCCACACATTCGGGTAAAGCGCCAGCAACGCGGCCGCGATCAAACCGACACGCGGACCAGCTATTCGACGACCGGCGAATCCGCCGACGGCAACTGATCCCGCCCCCAATACACACGACACCACCATGTGGCCGGTGATCGATCGGATCCCGACCAACGAGAATGTCGCGAGATACACGATGTACAGCGGCGGATGATCGGCACCTGGTTCGATAACGCCGCGCGCTTCGCTGAGTGGTTGAAGAAATCCCCGGCCGTCGGCTAACAGATTTGCTCCGAGGTGGTAGTAAAGCGGGTCGCCACCAATGGTTCGGAAGCGATACACGAACCACACATAGGCGAATCGCACCACAAACGCGACCGCGGTCAATGCCACCAACCACAAGATGAATCGTCGATTCGGTGGCGTCAGCGACTCGGTTGACAAGGCGCGTTTCACCATGCGGACTATAGAACGCCAGGACGTCAATCGGTCAGAGCAATGTCACCGAGCCTTGATCATCGACACCGACCTCAACGGTGTCTCCATCAACGAATCGTCCTTCGATAAGTGCCATCGCGAGTTGATCGCCAATCTCGCGTTGAATCAGTCGCTTGAGCGGACGCGCGCCAAAAGCCGGGTCAAATCCTTCTCGAGCAAGCGCAGACTCAGCGGCATCAGAAACCAAAAGAGTGATGCGTCGGGCTAGCAACCGCTCCTTTACAATCTCGACCTGAATGTTGACAATGTCGCGTAAGTCGCTCTCGCTCAGTTCACTAAACCGAACGATGTCATCGACCCGGTTGATGAACTCAGGTTTGAAGAAGTCCTGCGGATCACCAGGAAGGTTCGACGTCATGATCAGCACGACATTGGTGAAATCAACGGTGCGACCTTGTCCGTCAGTGAGCCGGCCATCGTCAAGCAGCTGGAGAAGCACATTGAACACATCGGGATGCGCCTTCTCGATTTCATCAAGCAACACCACCGCATATGGGCGACGACGCACCAACTCAGTCAATTGACCACCTTCGTCGTAACCGACATATCCCGGGGGCGCACCGATCAGGCGACTCACCGAGAACTTCTCCATGTACTCGCTCATGTCGATACGAACCATCGCCCGCTCGTCATCAAAGAGGAAGTCCGCGAGCGACCGTGCAAGTTCGGTTTTGCCAACACCGGTTGGACCAAGAAATAGGAAGCTCCCAATTGGTCGGTGCGGATCGGAAAGTCCAGCCCGGCTGCGGCGAATCGCGTTGGCGACGGCGCGAACGGCTTCGTCTTGGCCAATCACGCGCTCGTGTAACACCGCTTCGAGGCGCACAAGCTTCTGCATCTCGCCTTCCATAAGGCGCGAAACTGGAATGCCCGTCCACTTGCTGATGACCTCGGCAATATCTTCCTCGTCGACCTCCTCCTTTAACATCTTTTCCGATGTTTGCAACTCGTCAAGCGCTTCAGTTGCCTCGTCGATTTGGCGTTCAAGGTCGGGCATCTGACCATTGATGATCTCGGCTTGTTTGGTGAGATCGCTCTCCCGATCCAACTCGGTGCGAAGGTCCTCGAGTTGTTGTTTGAAATCACGGATTCGTTCGATTGCATCCTTTTCGCCTTGCCAGTGCGCGCGCATTGCGTCGACCTGTTCACGCAGATTGGCAAGCTCTTGAACCAAACTTTCGAGGCGCTCGGCAGATGCTTGATCGGTCTCTTTACCGAGACCTACCTGCTCGATTTCAAGTTGGCGAATACGCCGCTCAACAACATCGATTTCAGTTGGCATCGAATCAATCTCGATGCGCAATTTGCTGGCAGCCTCATCGATCAGATCGATTGCTTTGTCGGGGAGAAATCGACCCGTGAGGTAACGATCCGAAAGCACCGCAGCTGCAACCAAAGCCGCGTCCTGAATGCGAACTCCGTGGTGAACTTCGTAGCGCTCTTTGAGACCTCGAAGAATGGCGATCGTGTCTTCGACCGATGGCTGGCCCACCATCACCTGCTGAAAACGACGTTCGAGTGCCGCGTCTTTTTCGATGTACTTGCGATACTCATTGAGGGTCGTGGCGCCGATCATCCGAAGTTGTCCACGGGCGAGCATTGGCTTGAGCATGTTGCCGGCATCCATTGCACCTTCGCCACCCGCACCAGCGCCAACAACGGTGTGCATCTCGTCGATAAATGGGACAACTTCACCATCGCTATCGGCAATTTCTTTCAGCACTGCCTTCAGGCGTTCTTCGAATTCGCCACGATATTTCGCACCCGCAACCATGCTCGACAGGTCGAGCGAGATCACCCGCTTGTTTTTCAAAGTCTCGGGAACATCGCCTTCGAAGATGCGACGCGCTAATCCTTCGACAATGGCAGTTTTTCCGACACCGGGTTCACCAATAAGTACTGGATTGTTCTTGGTTCGCCGCGACAGCACCTGGATAACCCGGCGGATTTCCTCGTCCCGACCAATCACCGGATCAAGTTCTCCGGCGCGCGCGGCATCGGTGAGATCGCGGCCATATTTTTCGAGCGCCTGATACTGATCCTCAGGATTTTGGCTGGTGACTCGGTGGCTTCCACGCACTTGGGCCAAAGCCAACAACAGGTCGTCACGCTTCACCGGAAGCACATCGCCGAATGACAGCACCAAGTGTTCAGTCGACACGTACTCATCGTGAAGTTCTCGACGAGCTTCATCAGCTCGATCAACAAGTGCCGTCAGATCGCGACTCAACCGTGATTCGCCACCATGCGCCTTGGACAAGTGAGCTACGGCATCTTCGGCCGCGGCAAGGAGCGCCGGTATCGACGCGCCGACCTTTTGCAACACCGGCATCACGACGCTGTCTTCTTGATTCAACAACGCGACGAGCAAATGATCGGGCGTTACTTCAGGGTTGGCATTGGTCCGGGCGTTTTCAAGCGCAGCGTTGAATGCCTCTTGCGTCTTAAGCGTCCACCGATTTGGGTCGAGAGCCATGGCATTACTCCCTCATAGTCGTGGTTCCAGAATGCCACGACAACGGCCGCAATCAACCAGAATCCGGCCGCGTTCGCTATCCTCCGAATCTTGCCGCGGGTCAACTAGCGGCCGAACCCACTCGCGACGCACACTGAGGACCCATGGAAACGACATCTCTTTTCCACCCCCATGACTGCCTTCTGTTTCCATCCGTTCGTGACCCCGAGTGGGTTGAAGCCCGGTTCGGACATCGCTGACCATGACTTCAGACCATTCACAGCTCACGATACGCGACGCCCGGCGGTTCGTTGAGACCGAAGTTTTCGGTAACGGACATGATCCCCATGGCCTCGGAGTTGAGCTCGAATGGCATTGCAAGTTGCGGGACAGCCAGCAACGAATCCCGATCGAACGGGCACATGCGCTGATCGAACAACTCACTCCCCTAGCAGGAGGGGGTCGTCTAACCATCGAACCCGGTGGCCAACTCGAAATAAGTTCTGCGCTCTTCCACACCATCGACGAGGTTTGTGATGCAACGACTGCCGACCTGTTTGAGCTGACCCGAGTCTGTGCCGACCACGAATTCACGCTGTACGCAGTCGGTACCGATGCGACCCGGCCGCCGCATCGAGTCGCGACGCACCCCCGCTACGTCGCGATGGAGTCGTACTTCGAACAGTTCGGGCCTGCCGGTCGCATCGCTATGTGCAACACCGCGGCCTTGCAGATCAACATCGGACTCGGTGACCCAACGCAGGCGCACAACCGATGGCGGCTTGCAAATTGGCTCGGTCCAACGCTTATCGCCTTGTTCGCGAACTCACCATTGGCCGATGGCGCACCCAGCCACTGGAAATCAACTCGCTTGCGATCATGGTGGGCCGCAGATGCGAGTCGAACCGCGCCTGTCAACCTTGAGCTTCCCCCCATCGAGGCCTGGACCGACTACGCGCTCAACGCGTTGGTGATGGTGATTCGCACAACGGATGGGCGGTTTATCCCGATGGCTGAACCGCTGCGATTCGGCGAGTGGATCAACAACGGGCATCAGCTTGGATGGCCGACGATTGACGATTTCGCCTACCACCTCACCACGTTGTTTCCGCCGGTTCGCCCCAAGGGATGGCTCGAACTCCGCATGTTGGACGCGCTCCCCTGGCCGACGTGGCTCGTGGCGTTTGCGGTAAGCACAATTCTCCTCACCGATCCATTGGTCACCTCTGAAGTTGTTGAGGCACTCGACGGTTCGGTCGGGCTCTGGAACGAAGCGGCCGAGGTCGGACTCGCCAATGCCCACCTGCGGCGCAGCGCGCAGGCAATTTTCGACATTGCGGTGCCTGCGCTGGCTTCGGCAGAAGTCGATCCCAACCTTCAACAACTCGTCGCGGACTATCAAGTCCAATCAGTGGTGATCGGGCAATGTCCTGCCGATCTCCAACTCGAAGCATGGCATCGAGGCGACGAGCTTCTGTCGCCAATGCCAGCAGAGCCGATCGACTGTCGATGACTGCGATCCCATCGGGCACAAACCCCATCGACATTGATCAACTCGTAGGTGAACTCGAACGCGCTCGCGCTCGCACGCTGATGCTGATCGATGACTTGTCCGATGCTGAGCTACTCGAACAGGTTTCCCCGTTGATGTCACCGCTCATTTGGGACGCCGCGCACATTGCCAACTACGAAGAACTGTGGTTGTTACGCGAGCTCGGCGGGCAATCGGCGAGCAATCCCGCCTTTGACAATCTTTACGACGCGTTTGACCATCCGCGTTCGACGCGATCGACGCTGCCGATTCTGGGACCCGACGAGACCCGCGCCTATCTCGCTCAAGTTCACGATGCGGCCATCGAATTACTTACGCAGATCGACTTTTCTCACCCGCCTTCTCGCCTCGCGGAACACGGATTCGTGATCGGATTGATACTCCAGCACGAGCATCAACATGGCGAAACCATGCTCGCTACTCACCAACTGCGCGGCGATCGCGCAACATGGCCATTTGCCAGCCAACAACTCAATGCCCGCGTCGGGGCTCAACCCGATCCCAAAACCGATGCTGCTCCAACTTCCACCCAAGCACAATCTTCGTTGCCCGCAATGCAGCGCGTGGACGGTGGTGCGTTCACTATGGGCGCCGACAGTGCGCCGTGGGCTTACGACAACGAAGGAGCGGCCCACACCGTCGAACTCGATACATTTTTGATTGACACCACCCCCGTCACCAACCGGGCCTATCTCGAGTTCATCGATGACGGCGGCTACAGCAGCGCTTCATATTGGACCCAAGATGGATGGGAGTGGCGCGTCGACGAAGCGCTTTCTCACCCGCAGTTTTGGCACCGCGAAGGCCATGACGACTGGTCTGTTCTGCGTTTCGGATCGCGCCTCGACCTTGAGCAACTGCTTGACGAACCAGTTCAACACGTTTGTTGGTATGAAGCCGACGCGTTCGCTCGATGGGCCGGAAAGCGACTACCGACCGAAGCAGAATGGGAAAAAGCAGCGACCTGCAGTCCCACGTCGGGTCAACAGTTGTGGCCGTGGGGCAACGAGAACATCGCCGAATCTCGCGCCAACGTGTCAGCCCGCAAACCCGGACCTGACCCCGTGACCGCCCATCCAGATGGGGTTAGTCCCTGGGGATGTCTGGCCATGATCGGCGACGTTTGGGAGTGGACCTCTTCAAACTTTTTGCCGTATCCCGGATTCGAAGCGTGGCCCTATCGCGAGTACTCCGAAGTTTTTTTCGGGGACGAATACAAAGTGCTTCGCGGCGGATCATGGGCCAGCGACCCCATCACCTTGCGGGGCACGTTCCGCAATTGGGACTACCCGATTCGGCGACACATTTTCGCCGGGTTTCGTTGCGCGCAGGACGCCTGACCATGTGTCGCATGATGGCGTACTGGGGCCCGCCTACGTTGATGGCTGATCCACTCATCAACAGCGCGCACTCGCTCCTGCGCCAATGCACCGATGCGCGTGAACAATCCAGTGGGACCAGCAACCCTGACGGTTGGGGGGTCGGTTGGTACATCGACGGCATTGACAATCCATTTCGTTACCGATCAGCCACCTCGATGGTCGATGATCATGACGGTTGCCGCGATGTCGATGGATTGGTTTCGGCGCGTTTTCTGGCCCATGTTCGGTTGAAGTCGCCTGGTTCACCGACCGAAGTCGCTGGAAATGCACCGTTTGTTTCTGGGCCGTGGCTGTTTGCGCACAATGGTTTTGTCGACCGCTATCGGCAAGGCCGACGCGAAGAACTCATCGCATCGGTGAGCCCCGCTCGCCAAGAATCCCTCGCTGGTGATGCCGATAGTGAGGTCGTCTTCGCATTGGTGCTCGACCACATCGATGCCGGTCTGTCAGTGCCGGACGCATTGCGCCACATCATCACGCCCCTTGCCGACGAAGGTGGACGATACGCAGTGCTGCTCACCAACGGAAACCAGTTGTTCGCGGCGCGGCGAAATAATTCGCTCTACCTGCGCTCGGAATCCAACGGTGAAGGCCGAACCACCGAACTTGCATCTGAACCCTACGATGATGGCCCCGGTTGGATACCCGTGAACGACCGCACCTTGCTCACCATCGATTCCGCAGGAATCGATTTCTCAACCATCTGATTGCTTCAGAAACTTTCATGAACGCTCAACACTCACCGATCACCATCGACGTTCCACTAGGACCGAGCGACCTCGACGACGCACTTCGCTCAGACGTTCGCCGAGGTTTGCTCGCCATCCCCAAGGCATTGCCGCCGAAATGGTTTTACGACGAGCAGGGGTGCGCGCTGTTCGATCAGATCACCCGCCTTTCCGAGTACTACCCGACCGAGGCAGAACGATCGATTTTGCACGCACACGCTCGGGCGATCGCGATAACGAGTGGCGCTGACACAATGGTAGAGCTCGGTTCGGGTTCGACCGACAAAACCCGAGTGCTCCTTAATGCGCTTTCCGAATCTGGACAACTTCGGCGTTTCAGTCCATTCGAGATCAATGAACCGACACTTCGCTCGTCGATCCACGATATTCACGTTGCCTATCCCGACATCGAAGTGCACGCGGTCGTAGGTGATTTCGAACGCCACCTCAGCGCAATACCTAAAAATGGGCGTCGGATGATTGTGTTCTTGGGCGGCACCATCGGCAACTTCATACCCGCTGAGCGCACCAGCTTTTTCGCTGAGCTCGCGTCAACCATGTCTGTTGGTGACACCTTGTTGCTCGGAACCGACTTGGTGAAGGACATCGATCGACTTGAGGCCGCCTACAACGATGTCGGCGGGATCACTGCCGATTTCAATCGCAACGTGTTAGCCGTTGTGAACCGTGAACTCGACGCCGACTTCGACCTCAGCCAGTTTGAACATCGTGCATGGTTTGACCAAGAGCACAGTTGGATCGAGATGAAGCTTCGGTCGCTCGTAGCTCAGCAGGTCCATGTCAGGGCACTAGATCTCGTTGTGCACTTTGCCCGTGATGAGGAAATGCGAACCGAAGTCAGCACCAAGTTCCGACGAGATCAGGTTGAAGTTGAGTTAAGCAACGCTGGGCTGATGGTCGAAAAATGGATGACTGATCCTGCTGGCGATTTCGCACTCAGTCTGTCATTCAAAATCTGAATCCATCGACGCGGTCGCTTCGGTTCGTTACTGCTGATCGAAAATCGAGCTGGTTCGCCCGAACAACGTGACGGCCTGACGAAGCGGCACCAGTTCGCGTCGATAGACACGGTGTGTTTGCTCAACCGCGTCATGTTGATCGCTGTGCGCTTGCGCCACTTCGGCTCGAAGCCGCTCATTTTCGGCTTCAAGCTCAAGAACCATTTTCACGCCAGCCAAGTTGAGCCCGACGTCGGTAAGTTCTTGAATTCGTCGCAAGAGATTGATGTCGGCATCGCTATATCGGCGGCTTCCGCCACCAGTACGCGCCGGTTCGAGCAAACCTTTACGTTCATAGATCCGAAGAGTTTGCGGATGCACACCGGCAAGTTCGGCGGCAACCGAGATGATGTATACCGCGCTGACCCGCGACTCGACGGTCATTTTCGCCCACCTCGCGTAGAGGTGGGATTAAGCGAAGTCATCGGATGCACCTCACACGCCCAAGTGATCTCGAGGCGAATCGGGGAATGCGCTGGCGAGCGCCTCGACTGCTTGGCGTTGTTCTTTCGACATCGACTGCGGAATTGCGACCTCGACGGTAACCAACAGGTCACCGGTGTGTTTTGCGGTCGGAACCCCTTTTCCTTTGACCCGCAAGACCTTGCCCGAATTGGTTCCTGCCGGAAGTTTCAACGTGACCGGCGGACCATCGAGGGTTGGCACTCGAACTTTGGCACCCGAGGCCGCTTCAGAAAACGTGATGGGAACATGCACAGTGAGGTTGACCCCATCTCGGCCAAATAATGGGTCAGGCGCTACACCAGTGATGACATAGAGATCACCGGCGGGCCCTCCGTTGCGACCCGATCCACCCCGGCCCTTCAACCGGATACGTTGGCGATTCTTCACGCCAGCCGGGATGCGCACTTTGACTTGGCGGCGCTTTGCCTCGAGTCCGCGCCCTCGACAGTTCGGACACGGCTCGGTCACAATTGTTCCGGTTCCAGAGCACTCGGGACATGGGGCGCTGAACGAAAAGAATCCTTGATTGTCATCAAGCACACCCCGGCCACCGCAGCCCTGGCACGTCAACGGAGTCGTTCCCGGTTTCGCTCCTGATCCATGACACGTTGCGCACGGGACCTCAGAGGTCAGATTGACGCTGGTCTCGACGCCGTGAACAGCATCACGAAAGGTCAGGTGAAGTTCGGTTTCGAGATCTCCGCCGCGCTGGGGACCTGGACCTCGCGATGAACCAGAAGATGCGCGGCGCCCGCCGCCACGATTGAACAGACCGCCGAGCAAGTCGTTGATATCACCTGACGCGTAGCCGGAACCACCAGCGCCACCGCCGGGAAATCCGCCAGAGAATCCGCCGGCTCCGCCAGGACCACCCATGGGGCCCAGTGCGCGCACCTCGTCATATTCTTTGCGCTTCGTTTCGTCGCCAAGGACGTCATAAGCGGCGGCAACTTCTTTGAATCGTTCTTCGGACTCCGGATTGTCGGGGTTGGCATCGGGATGCAACTCACGTGCAAGTTTGCGATAGGCGCGGGTGAGTTCCTTAGCAGTCACGGTATCCGTGACGCCAAGCACCTTGTAGTAGTCCTTTTCGAACCATTCCCGTTGCGCCGCCACTGGCTATGCCTCGTTTCGTCGCGCGCTCAACCGGCGGGTCAACCCCGCACCTTGACCATGGCTGGCCGCAGCACGCGACCCTTCCAGAGATAACCGGTGCGCAGACTCTCGACGACAATGCTCTCGCCACCGTCGCCAGCTTCATGCATCACTGCCTCGTGGAGTTCTGGATCGAAAGGCTGACTCTCGGGCACCATTGCTTCGAGACCCTCACGTTGCAGACTTTCCAACAACATCTTTGAAATGGGCCCCACATCTGCCGCGTCGTGCAATAGCGCGGCGTCGCAAGCATCGAGCACCGGAAGGAGTTCCTTCACCAGCGACTCCGCGGCGCGCTCCCGTGTCTCGACGGCTTCTTTCGCCGTCCGCTTTTTGTAATTGTCGAACTCGGCCTTCACTCGCTGTAAGGCATCAAGGTAATCGTCCCGCTGCGCTTCGACTGAAAGGTCAGCTTCGGGAACGTGTTCATTGCTTTCGGCCGCGTCGTCTACGAGGAACGCTTCATCGATTGCAGCGAACACATCATCGACCGAGGCCTCGGTGGCATCGAAGGGACCCCTGAAGTCCGGGGCCCCTTCGTCGCCAGGCTGAGTGTGGTCCGACATCGTCAGTTTGCCGCCTCATCGTCTTCGACGATCTCGGCATCGACAACTTCGTCATCGTCTGGTGCCGCGCTCGTGCCACCAGCCGCGGATCCACCTGCAGCATCTGCCTGAGCAGCTTGCTCATACAACTTCTGGGTGAACTCTTGGCTTGCGGTCATCAGCGATTCAGTTGTCGTCTTGATCGATTCGAGATCGTCACCGGCGATCGCCGTTTTGAGATCAGCCAGTTTGTCTTCGACTGACTTACGCTCATCGCCCGAGATTTTGTCGCCCTGTTCTTTGAGCAGCTTCTCGGTTTGGTACACCAAGGTGTCAGCGTTGTTGCGAATCTCAGCTTCTTCTTTGCGCTGCCGGTCTTCTTCCGCGTGAGCTTCGGCATCTTTCACCATCTGATTGATGGCGTCTTTGTCGAGCGAACTTTGACCGGTGATTGTCATCGACTGCTCTTTGGAAGTCGCGCGATCTTTGGCCGACACATGAACGATGCCGTTGGCGTCAATGTCGAAGGTGACTTCGATCTGGGGCATTCCCCGAGGCGCTGGTGGAAGATCGACCAGTTGAAATTTGCCCAAGGTCTTGTTGTATTGCGCCATCTCACGTTCACCCTGCAGGACGTGAATCTCGACCGACGGCTGATTGTCTTCCGCGGTAGTAAACACCTCAGTGCGGCGAGTGGGGATCGTCGTATTGCGCTCAATCAGGCGAGTCATCACCCCGCCTTTGGTTTCGATACCGAGTGACAGCGGTGTGACATCAAGCAGCAGAATGTCTTTGACTTCGCCCTTCAACACCCCGGCCTGAACTGCTGCACCAATAGCTACAACTTCGTCGGGATTCACGGACTTGTTGGCTTCTTTGCCAGTGAAATCGGTAACCATGTCAACGACGGCGGGCATACGGGTCGATCCGCCGACCAAGATCACATGGTCGACGTCACCTTTGGCGAGGCCTGCGTCTTTAATCGCCTGTTCGAACGGACCTTTGCACTGTTCAAGCAAGTCAGCGGTTAGTTCTTGGAACTTGGCCCGGCTGAGTTGGTAATCAAGGTGCAAGGGGCCTTCGTTGGTGGCGGTGATGAACGGCAGGTTGATTTGCGTTTGCTGCACCGACGACAACTCGATCTTGGCCTTTTCGGCCGCTTCCTTCAGTCGCTGGACTGCCATGTTGTCTTTGGTGAGGTCCACGCCGTGGTCGCCCTTGAATGATTCGGCGAGCCAATCAATGACTCGCTGATCCCAGTCGTCGCCGCCAAGCGCGGCGTCACCGTGGGTTGACTTCACCTCGAACACGCCGTCACCGATTTCGAGCACCGACACGTCGAAGGTTCCGCCACCGAGGTCAAAGACGAGGATCGTCTGATCTTCGCCCTCTTTATCGAGTCCGTAGGCCAGCGCCGCGGCGGTCGGTTCGTTGATGATGCGCAATACCTCGAGCCCGGCGATCTGCCCGGCCTCTTTCGTTGCCGTCCGTTGGGCATCGTCGAAGTAGGCCGGCACGGTGATAACCGCCTGGGTAACGGTGTCGCCCAAGTAGGCCTCGGCATCGCGCTTGAGCTTCATGAGAGTCCGAGCTGAGATCTCCTGCGAGGTGTAATCCTTGCCATCGATATCGATCTTCCAATTCGTGCCCATGTGTCGCTTCACCGATCGAATGGTGCGATCAGGGTTGGTGATCGCCTGTCGCTTCGCGACTTCGCCGACGAGCACTTCGCCGTTCTTGGCAAACGCGACTACCGACGGGGTGGTCCGAGCGCCTTCAGCGTTGGGAATGACGACTGGATCGCCAGCCTCGAGGACTGAGACAACTGAATTGGTGGTACCGAGGTCGATTCCAACGGCCTTAGGCATGATGATTCTCCTGATGGGTGAGCGTGTTTATAACCATGTAACACGGCGGTTTAGCCGTCTTTCAACCGACGAACCAAACCTTGTGCCCTGACCACTATAAAAGTTGAGTCGAGTATTATCAACTCTGAGCGCAAACTTTTTCCTGAGGTCGTCAGTTTCTGCCTGAGCAACCGCCGTCAGGCAAGTACGGTCAGGTCCTATGAGCCACCGCCTTGTTTTGCTCCGCCACGGTCAAAGCACCTGGAATCTCGAAAACCGATTCACCGGGTGGTACGACGCCGATCTCACCGACCGGGGGCGCAGCGAAGCGACCGCGAGCGGAATCGCGATGGCCGCGGCTGGGGTCATCCCCGACGTTGTCCACACCTCGTTGCAGGTTCGAGCAATTCGAACCGCCAATTTGGCCCTCGACCAGATGGGGCTGACTTGGTTGCCTGTTCGCCGGAGTTGGCGACTCAATGAACGCAGCTATGGCGCACTCGAGGGACTGGACAAAAAGCAGACAACTGACCAGTACGGCGCCGACCAAGTCAAGATTTGGCGACGCAGCTACGACGTGCCGCCGCCTCCACTCGAGCTAGACGATCCCCGTCATCCTCAGTTCGACCGTCGCTATCGTGACCTTCCGCCCGACGTCTTGCCATCGAGTGAATGCCTTGCCGACGTCGTGACACGAATGATCCCGTATTGGTATGACGCCATCGTTGCTGACCTCGCGTCAGGGCAAACCGTCCTCGTCACCGCCCACGGCAACAGCCTCAGAGCGCTAGTCAAACACCTCGATGGCATTTCCGATGCCGATATCGCCGAGGTCAACTTGCCAACCGGAGTGCCCATGTTGTTCGAGCTCGGAGATGACTTCTTGCCGGTCGAGCGAGGCCTGCCGGTTGACGCCCGCTACCTCGGCGATGCCGAAGCGGCCAAAGCCGCTGCGGACGCCGTCGCCCGACAAGCTGACTGAATTTCATCGGCCCCATTCACGGATTTCGTTAGATCATGCCCGCCGACTCGCGGGTATCGGATCTGACCACCTCAAGGATGTAACCCCGAGAGCGAATCGTTCTGATCGACAGGTCAAGCGACTGAGTCCGACGGCGCAACCGCAGCAAGTGCACGTCGAGCGCATTGCGACCCGGCACACCGGCAGGCCAGCCTGATCGACCAAGTTGGTCACGACTCACCACCACCCCGAGTCGATCAATGAGCGCTGACATCAGACGTGCCTCCACCGGTGGCAATGACACCCAAGCACCATTGAGGTGCAGGAGTCCATCATCATCAAGGTGGATCTCCGTTGATTGTTGACGAGCCCATCGGGCCAGCAAATTGGCGCTCCTAGCCGCTATTTCGCCTTCCGATTCCGGCATGCGCACCCAGTCCTCAAGCAGATCTGGACATGCAGGCGGCGATGACGCGGGATCAACCAACAACAAGCGGGGCTGACCATCACGAGCCGCGCTTGTCCGAACTGACTCATCACTTGGCCAATGCAGGTGAACAACATCCATGGCCACAAGGCTACGGAGCAAACGTTTCAGTCCTGTTTCGCACCCGTGAACGTTTGCATCGGGCCGCTGGGTCAACCACGAGATCGATCTCGTCTCAATCCGTCAATAACCTGATGAACCCTCTAGGATCAGACCATGGTGAACCGGAAAGATCGACTCGAACAACTCGCGAACATCTCCCTTTTCCGATCGTGTTCGCAACGTGAACTTGCCAAAGTCGCCCGAGCAGTCGATGAGGTCACCGTCGAATCCGGCCGAGTACTTGTTGAGCAAGGTGCCGCGGGTCACGAGTGTTACGTGATCGTCCACGGAAAAGCGTCAGTCAGCCGAGACGGCAAGGTCATCGCCACGCTTGGTGCGGGCGATACTGTTGGCGAACTAGCGATGCTCGATGGCGGGCAGCGTTCGGCATCGGTTACGGCGGCCACTGAGCTTGAACTGCTCGTGCTCGGCCAGCGCGAATTCGCGGCGCTTCTGACCGAAGTGCCCACGCTGAGCCACAAAATACTGGTCAGTCTGGCTCGCCGCGTACGTGAGCTTGATGAACGTGTCTACGGCTGACCAACAATCGCCTGCAACAATACCGTTCTAGTCGGATTCGCCGAGTACCTTCGGAGTTTGTATGAACGCAACGCGCAAAAACGCATCTAAATACGTCATCGGTTTCGGCATCGCCTTCGCAGTTGTCACCTTGTTGTCGGGGATTTCCAGCTGGGTGTTCGAGAAATCGCAAGTCGATGAATCAGGCGTCACCCGTGAGGTCTTTGCCGGCATCCCTGCCTCGCTCGTAACCATTTTTTACATCGTCGTTCCGATTTTGATCATTTACGGCGCGGTGCTGTTCAGCGAGCGCACTCGCAACTGGGAGCGCGGCAAACCCGACAACCGCGCCACGACCACCAAAAACGTCAAGCGGCGCCTCAAGGATTTTCGCGCCGGTGTGTACATGCAGACGCTGCTTCGTGATCCCGCCGCCGGAATCATGCATTCATTGATTTATTTCAGCTTCCTCATCCTTCTGGCCGTCACCACCATCCTTGAGATCAATCATCAGCTGCCAACGGCCGCAAAGTTTTTGAACGGCGGTGTGTACGAGGGTTACTCGCTGGTCGGCGATCTCGCCGGACTCACCTTCGTCATCGGTGTGGTGTGGGCAATCGTTCGGCGATACGTGCAGCGGCCGTATCGGATTCGCATCAAGACCAAGCCCGAACACGCCGTGATCTTGGCCGTCTTCTTGAGCTTTGGACTGACAGGCTTTCTGACCGAGGGTTACCGCATCGCGATGATGGGTCGCCCAAGTTTCGAAAAATGGTCGATCGTCGGTTACCCGCTTTCTGGCCTGCTCAACAACACATCACACCTCACCGGTTGGCATCAGGTTTGGTGGATCGTGCACGTGGCGACCTTCTTCGTGTTCTTGGCAATTTTGTCCACGACCATGCTGCGTCACATGTTCACATCGCCGCTCAACATGTACCTCAAGGACCGAGATCGGCCTAAGGGTGCAATGAAGCCGATGCCCAATTTGATGGAGACCGAACTTGAAAGCTTCGGTGCATCAACCATCGAAGACTTCACTTGGAAGCAATTGCTCGATACCGATGCCTGCACCATGTGCGGCCGATGCACCAGCGTTTGTCCGGCACATGCCACGGGTAAACCGCTTGACCCGCGCGAGATTGTTCTCAAGACGGGCGAGGTCATGGCCCGGACGGGTAGCCCTAAGGTTTCGACGCCGATAGGCCTCGATAACGACATTGTGATCTCGGTCAACAGCGTCTTCGACCGAATCACTGCCGAAGAAGTGTGGTCGTGTACGACATGTAAAGCATGCGATGAGATTTGTCCGGTCAATATCGAGATTCTGGACAAGATCCTCGACATGCGGCGCTATCTCTCGCTGATGGAATCTAACTTCCCGACCGAGTTGGGCAACGCGTATCGGTCGATGGAAAACACCGGTAACCCCTGGGGCATGAGCCAAGCCGAGCGCGGTGACTGGGCCGACAAACTTGAGGGCATCGACGTTATCGACGGAACCGACCCATTCGAAGCTGACTATCTCTATTGGGTTGGCTGCGCCGGTTCGTTCGACGACAAGAACAAAAAGGTCAGCACCGCTATGGCCAAGCTAATGCAGAGGGCAGGCATCTCATTTGCCATTCTCGGCCCGTCCGAAATGTGCACCGGCGACCCTGCTCGGCGATCAGGTAACGAATACATCTTCCAAATGTTGGCGATGCAAAACATTGAAACGCTCAATGGCATGGGCGTAAAAAAGATTGTCACGCAGTGTCCGCATTGCTTTAACACCCTCATGAACGAGTATCCGCAACTCGGTGGCAATTACGAAGTCGTGCATCACAGCCAATTTTTGGAATGGCTCATCGACACCGGCAAGCTCGACATGAGCGAAGCTCGCCTCGATGAGCGAATCGTCTATCACGACTCGTGCTACCTCGGCCGTCATAACGACGTCTACCTATCGCCCCGAAAGGTGATCGGTTCACTGGCCGGTGTCGAAATCGTCGAAGCTGAACGCAATGGCACGAAAGGCATGTGCTGTGGCGCCGGCGGAGCGCGCATGTGGATGGAAGAAAGCACCGGAAAACAGGTCAACGTCGAACGGTCGCAAGAACTCATCGCGACTGGAGCGGGCCGAGTAGCAACCGCGTGTCCGTTCTGTTTCATCATGATCGACGACGGCGTGAAGAGCCAAGGGGTCGAGGAAGACGAACTCAAGGTCGCAGACATTGCCATGCACTTGCTTGAAGCGCTTGAGCAAGGCGACCAAGCCGGTGAACTCGTTGACGACTGAACCAGATGCGGAGCGTTCTGCCGGGGAAGATCCACCATCATCGGAAGTGTCACTAGGTAGTCGAGTTGGCGTCCTCATTGTCAATGACGACGAAGACGCTTGTGAGTTGCTGTGCCGGCTCATGCAACGCGCGGGCATAGTGGCCCTTCGTGCCCATAGTCCGCAGGGGGCGATCGATGAACTCACCGAGCATCGGGGTCTCGTAAACGGTGTGGTGCTCGATTTCACCAGAGCAACCGCGACAAGTTTCGCCGTCATCGAATCGATCGGGGTCGATGCCGAATTGCAGGACCTTCGGATCATGGTGATTTCCGAAACGGACGCTGATCGGATGCAGGCGTTCGAATCGGGTGCTGACGAGTACTTGGCGCGACCATTTCATGCCGACGAATTAGTCGACGCAGTCCATCGAATGCTCGACCGAACTCCTGAAGAACGCGAGATCTATCACCGTTCTGACCGCGGTTAATCAACTGCTTATTGAACGAAGTTCTCCCAGTAGCGACTCGGACGCGGTCCACGCTGACCCTGATACTTCGAGCCAACCGCCGATGACCCGTAGGGGACATCAGCGGGCGTCGTCATTCGCATGAATGAGATCTGTCCGATCTTCATTCCCGAGTAAAGGGTGATCGGAAGGTTGGCAACATTAGAAAGTTCGAGCGTTAACTGACCATCCCAACCCGCGTCCACGAACCCGGCCGTCGAATGGATCAAGAGACCGAGTCGGCCAAGTGAACTCTTGCCTTCGAGGCGCGCAACGAGATCGGTAGGCAGTGCGACACGTTCAAGGGTGGAGCCAAGCACAAATTCTCCCGGATGCAACATGAACGGATTGTCTTCTTCCATTTCGACAAGCTCAGTCAGATCTTCGAGATTTTGCTTCACGTCGATGTGACTCATCGTGTGATTTCGGAACACCCGAAAGTAGCGGTCGATGTGCAAATCGACCGAAGATGGTTGGATGCTGTTGGGAAGAAGTGGCTCGATAACAATGCGTCCAGCATCGAGTTCTTCGCGTATGGAGCGGTCGGAGAGGATCACGCCGACGAACGCTAGTGCGTTCCTCGGGGTTCGGCTTACCGCCGCTAGTCATCAGTGGCTGAACCAAACTGACGATGACCTACAATGCCGCTTCTACCGGCAGCGTCCTGCGATGTTGCTTCGTTCTGCGGGTGTAGTTCAGCGGCAGAACATCAGCTTCCCAAGCTGAGAACGCGAGTTCGATTCTCGTCACCCGCTCCAGCCATCCCCAGCACCGGCCCGAAGCCCGTTAAGCGCCTCGGCATAACGAGCGGGATACACGAGCGACACCGGGTGTCCAACCCGGTGGGGCGACAACGGCGCACGCGACCAGGTGCGACATTGCATCTCAAGGGTTTGAGCCAGTTCGGTAAAGACCCGCTGATCATTGGGATTCGGCATATTGATAATGATTTGCCGGTGGTCTTGCTTGCCCGTGGCCCAGATCATCGTCGAATAGCCGAGCGCTTCAGCCCGTCGCCGCAACTCATGTGCTGCTTCGGGCGCCGTTGGCTTGTCGGCATCAAATACGAGAAAACTCGCGGCATACCTCACTACGAATGACTGGCCGGTGCGAACAAGGGTCGTGATCTCGGCCCAGTCCGTAGCGAGATTTCGTGGACTCAATGCTACGCCGAGTCGAGTGCCCGGCTCGACTACCGCAAACGCGAATGCTTCGACAATCTGCTGCTGTCGACGCGCGAGTCCCAGTCGGTAACGCGCGCGACGCAGACCTACTCGCCCGCGCCAACCAACCGAAGTCGACGCTCGTTTGACTCGACGGATCACCGAGTTACCGCGGGTAGCGGGCAGCACCAATCAACCCCTCAACCCCTCAACCGGGATCCCGCTGGGTCAAAGAGTGGGTCGGTCCGCACTTTGGCCGAAACCGCGACACCGAACACTTCAACCGAAACAACCGTTCCATCTACCGCCACAACAGGTGGAAGCCAGGCGTAGGCGATTGACGCCCCGATGCCATAACCCTGACCACCGCTCGTCACCCGACCAACTATCGCACCATTGGTTAGCGAAACAGGTTCATTGCCTAAGGCAACCGAATGAAAATCGTCGAGCACCAAACAGCAGAGTTGTTGTGCATCATCGGAACGAGAAGCCAACGCGGTTTGGCCCAAGAACTCATGATCATCATGGACCGCGAACCCCAGGCCAGCTGCATGCGGATCGGTCTCGCTCGTGATATCGCTACCCCATGCCCGATACCCCTTTTCGAGGCGAAGTGAATCGATTGCGCGATAACCCCCCGGCACAAGTCCGAACGATTCGCCCGCACTCATCAATGTGTCCCAGAGGCGCAAGCCGAACTCCGTCTGTGGGTACAACTCCCAACCGGTTTCGCCGACGTAAGTAACCCGCAAAGCCCAACAGGGAACGTCGCCCACGGTGATGTGCCTCGCCTGCAAATACCGAAATGACAAATCGTCGGTGCAGACGGATTCGAGAATGTCACGGGCTCGCGGACCCCATAGCCCCAAGCAAGCCATGCTTGACGTCACGTCGCGAATCGAGACTGAGCCGTCGCTGGGCGCGTGTTTCGAAATCCACGAAAGGTCATGGCGACCAAAGGCCGTACCGGTAACGATGAGAAAGCGGTCAGGCTCGAGTTGCGTGACGGTGAAGTCGCACTCAATGCCGCCGCGTGTGTTCAGCATCTGGGTATAGGTGACGGAACCCGGCGGTTTATCCAACGAGTTCGTGCACAGATACTGCAAAAACTTGGCCGAACCCAGGCCTGAAACTTCAATCTTGGCAAACGAAGACTCGTCGAAAAGGGCTGCCGTCGAGCGAGTAGCGAGGTGCTCGGCGACGATCGCCGTCGACCAGTGCTCACCGGCCCAGCCGCGCGGTCGGAGATGCTCGTGGGCCGGGTCCTCATTTGATCGATACCAATTGACCCGTTCCCATCCGCTCTTCTCGCCGAATTCAGCCTCGAGCGCTTTGTGACGGTCGTAGGCCGGTGGAACCCGCAAAGGTCGGCCCGCGAGGCGTTCATGGTTGGGATACAAAATGTCGTAATAGGTGCTGTACACCTCATAGGTTCGCGCCAAGCTGAACGAGCGCGACCGGTACTGATTTGCGAAGCGCGCCATATCCATCTTCCACAGATCCATCGGCGGTTCACCGCTCACGATCCATTCAGCGATGACTTTCCCATTGCCACCAGCACCAGCAATTCCGTGGGCACAGAAACCTGCTGCGACAAAAAAACCGCCGATCTCGCTGGCGCCAAGGATGAATTCACCGTCGGGGGTAAACGCTTCGGGACCGTTGATGAGTTGATGCACGTCGGCATCGGCAAGACAGGGAACCAAAGTCTGAGCGGCCTCAGTGAGGGGCAAGAATCGATCCCAGTCGGGGGAAAGCAAGGTGTTGTTAAACGTCGGGGGAATGTTGCCGTCTTGGCACCACGGCGCGGGGTTCCGTTCGTACCCACCCATAATCATCCCGCCGACCTCTTCACGGAAATACACCAGTCGATCTGGATCACGCATCGTTGGCAGGTCCGATGGCACGTCGAATTTGGGACGAGTTATCGCATATTGATGCGCCATCGGCACGATGGGAACGTTGACTCCAGCCATGCGGCCGATCTCGTGGGCATACATACCCCCGGCATTCACGACCACGTCGCAGGAAATGCGGCCTTTGTCAGTTTCAACGTGAGTCACACGTTTGCGACCATCAATCGTTGCCACACCAATCTCGGTTACTCGCGTCATGGTGGCGATCTCGGCGCCACGAGCACGCGCGCCTGCTGCTAGCGCCATCGTGAGATCGCTCGGGTTCAACCAACCATCGGTCGGCAACCACACCGCTCCGAGCACATCAGTCGGATCAAACAAACCGTGAAAACGATCATGGGCCTCGGCCGTGCTGATGAAATCGAGTTCGAGACCAAACGTTTTCGCCCAACCAGCTTGACGACGAAGCTCCTCGAGGCGCGCTGGTGACGAAGCCAGCCGCAGTGATCCAACCTCATGCCATCCGACATCGTGCCCGGTCTCTTCACCAAGGTGGCGATACAGATCAGCTCCGTACATCATCATCTTCGTCAGCGTGACGGTGCTCCGTAGCTGACCGACGAGACCCGCTGAGTGAAACGTCGAACCGCTCGTTAATTGATCGCGGTCGACCAACACGATGTCAGTCCACCCGAGCAGCGTCAGGTGGTACGCGATGCTTGCCCCGGCAACGCCTCCACCGATAATGACGACTCGAGCTTGGCTACGCACGACTGGCGAATCTAGACGCGTGGATCGTCACGCGCGTCCACAAGCCACTGCGAGAATTCCGGCGCATCGACAAGGTGCTCGGCTCGTGCCAGGTGGTCAACGGTGTATGCAGCGAAGTCCTCATCGATAGTGCTAATCGCTTGTTGTACTGCCCCCCACATTCCTTCACGAAATTCGCTCATCATCTTCATCAGTTGCAATCGTGCCCAACGCGCCGAGTTGGTTCCGCCGAAATACAGCATCAGCAACTTTTCGTCGCCGTCGTGATCCAAGTTTGCGTTCACGCTGAGGTTCGCGAGGTCAAAGAACGGGTCGTTGTTTCCCGCATACTCGTAATCCAACAGCCATGCGCGCGTGTCTCCGAACAGCACGTTGCCCGCCAACAAATCGTTGTGGCATGCCGCGACCGGCGTAGGAGACACTGCGAACGATTGCTCGATTCGGCTGCTCTGTAGACAGAGCCGAGGAAAGGCATCAGGCTCCGAAATCCCAAATCGAGAGGAGTCACGTGCATGAGCTTCGACAACACGATGGACATTAAATGACCCCGCAAGGGGACCACTTCGATGGAAAGCCTGGAGCAGCCGAATTACTTGATCGAGGTGCTGCACGAACTCGCTGCCCGAAAGATGACGACCCGCTTCAAAGTGAACGATTTGCGTCCCAATCCCGGGCAACTCACCCAGAACATCAGGGCCAATTCCTAGCTCCGATGCCCGGGTCGCGGCCTCCATTTCCAGGCGGCGATCAATACCAAGGATTTCCGAACGATCTCCTGGTAATCGCAAGACGAAGTCGTCGCCATCGACCGTAGCGACAACATTGTGATTGGTGATGCCGCCGAGGAGTGGACGAAATGTAATGTCTGAGTGCGCCCAGGCGGGATAACGCCGCGCAATCGCGTCGAGGTCTACCGCCATGGCAGTTGGCTTACCACGTTGGCAAGGAACGGACCCTTAATCAGAACTTGGCTCGGGCGGAAGCCCCCATGAATCGCCCGGCCCGACCTGACCACCCGGTGGGATTCCTATCGCGTCCCGAACTTCATCGAGCGGTTGGCTTAGCGCGCCCATCCAGTCCCAATGCGCATCATAAATATCAATCTGGGTCTGTGATCCACGTTCTGCTGCTACGGCAACCATGTTGGGATCGAGATGTGAGTGGCCCGGCGGGAACACGCCAAGCTTGACCCCTTGATGCCACTGGAGCAGCACCACGGCGAGCCAACCAATGCCAGCCGACGAGTTCGCGGCGTTGCAAACCGCGGTATACACCTCGCCTTGAGCACTGGTGTTGTAACCAAACAACACATGGTGCACATCATGCGAACCGAGGAATTCGACTGGCAGCGGAGCACCAGGCATCCCCGGTACCGGAAAGCTGGCGTCGCGATAGAACGCTCGCATCGTCGCACCGAGCGAACCTTCAGGCGCAGTTTCCAGCAACTCGAAATAGTGTTCAATGGTCTCCGGCCGCGTAATCGACGCAAGGTCGTGTCGATCCATGCGAGTCGCTATCAGGTCGCGATCAACATCGATTCGTTCCGAAAGAAATCGGCGGAACAAATCCGCTTTGGCGACTGCCGCGTTCTCATTGGCGATCGCCTCAATCGACGTGCTCATTGTTTCGTCGACACCAAGTTGTCGCGCCACCCATCGCGCCGCGCTCGCAGCGTCTGGGTCAGGGTCATCCGCGAACAGTGCCACGAGCATTCCCGCGTGCACGGCTTCATCCCGATCGGTTGAATCCGGTAGCCCCAACGCTATGTCCTCAATCGCCGCATCCGCACTCGCCCATGGCTCGTCATCACCGAGCAGGTCAGAAAAATCCAATGGCTCATCGAACCCGTGGCAACCGGCACAGCCTTCAAGACCAGCAAACATCTGCACCAGCGCTGCTTCGCTTCCCTCAAAGGGTCGTGTTCCCCGAGCAGTCGCGACCAGTCGCATTACCCCGACGTAGGCGCGGCGCGCTTCCGGGGTTCCAAATACGAGAAGTGCCATTAGTTATTTCCCTCAATTCGGCCGCTGGGCAATAGTCAAACTGATACTAGGCATGCGACCATGAGTTCAGAGCATTACTCCTGGGATCTTCGCGGCAAGAATGACCATCCATGTCGCTTCGGATCGCCGTCCTCATAAAACAGGTCCCGCGCCTTGATGCAATGTCGCTCAATGCGGTCGGATCCATTCGCCGCGAGGAAACCGAAACTGAACTCAATCCCTACTGCCGTCGAGCCGTCGCCAAGGGCGTCGAACTCGCGCAGCAGACCGGCGGCACGTGCATCGCATTTTCGATGGGTCCAGCGACCGCTGACGAGGTACTTCGCGAAGCCATCGCTTGGGGAGCCGACGAAGGGGTGCTCGTCAGTGACTCACAATTTGCTGGCTCAGATACCCTCGGTACGGCGCGAGTTCTCATCGCCGCGTTGTATCGTGAAGGTCCATTTGATCTCATACTCATGGGCCGAAATTCGGTAGACGCCGATACCAGCCAAGTTGCGCCACACATCGCTGAGTTGTTGGACCTACCGCTGCTGGCCGGGGTCAGAACCCTAGAAATGATCGGCGGAGAAGCGGCGATCAAGGTGAAGTGCGAGTACGACGACGGCTGGGTCGTCGCCCAAACACGCTTGCCAGTTGTCGTTACCTGTGCCGAACGACTCTGTGATCCCGCCAAGGTCAACCAATTGGGCCGAGATGCGGTCGACGCGGCACGTATCACGCTCGTCGACGCCGCGGCACTCGGCCCGGGTCCGTGGGGAAGCGCCGCAAGCCACACCATCGTCAAAACTGTTCGTCCCAACGTGATATCGCGAGCGCAAGACGTACTGTCGGGACCCCTCGACCAGCAAATAACCGAGGCCATTCAGGCGCTGCTCACCCGCAACGTCTTGCCTGCTGCATCGGGTCAGCCCGCCAGGTCCGAGCATCGCACCGCCGACCGATGGTCCGTCGGCGCACCCGGTCGCGTACCGGGTCCGGTTGCCCAACCAATCCGGTCGATCGTCGTAGTGAGCGAGCCCAATCGTCCCGAAGATGCTCGAGCCCTGTTGGGTTATGCAGCAATGCTCGCCGCGTCCATCGAGGCACGGGTCGTCGTAATGACGACTGAGCCGCTTGATGTGTTTTCCCGTGATCATCTATGGAGGAGTTGGGGTGCCGATCACGTGGTGCGCATACGCGGATCAATCGACGAAGCCGACGTAGCGCGAGCAATGGCATCGTGGCTGGACCAGGCTCGGCCGTGGGCAGTTCTGAGTTTTGCGACAATGTGGGGACGAGAAGTAACGGCGCGAATCGCGACTCGACTTGATGCAGGTCTCATCAGCGACGCGATTGATCTCACGATTGCTGACGATCGGCTCGTCGCGACGAAATTTCCATTTGGCGGTCAACAAATCGTTGAAGTGACCACGACATCTGCGATCCAACTCGCGACAGTTCGTCCCGGCGTTCTACCAGCACTCATCCCCCGCTCAGTCCAATCAGCCAGCCAAATAGCTGACCAAATAGCTGACCAAACAACTGACCAAACGGTCCTGATCGCTGCGGCGTCGATGCGCATCGAGCGCCTTGACCAAGGACGCGATGACGATCTCGCGTTACTGGAGCAATCTCAAATCGTCATCGGAGTCGGCAACGGCGTCGAGTTGGCCGACTACCCCCTGCTTGAACCACTTGCGAGCGTGTTTCGTGCCCAACTCGCGGCAACCCGAAAGGTGACCGATCGTCAGATCTTGCCCCGCTCGCGCCAAATCGGCATCACGGCTCGAACGCTTTCGCCTCGCCTCTATATCGCGATCGGGCTATCCGGCCGATTCAACCACCTTGTCGGCGTCAGGTCGGCCAAGTTCATTTTGGCAATCAATCAGGATGCGAATGCACCGATCTTCAACCACTGCGATGTTGGCATCGTTGCTGACTGGCGAACCGTTGTCCCGCTACTGGCGACCGAGGCTGCACGCAGCGGCATCGCTCTTCAAGGGGGCGAAATCTGAATTCTCACGATAACAATGAGACATGAGCCAGCTTCACCGGCCGAGCCTGGATGAGATCCCAGTTTTAGCCGCCACAATCGCCGCGACGCTTGCCGACAATCCCCTTTTTGTCTTTCTCTTCCCTGATGACGAGCACCGAGAAAGTGACCTGACCACCTATCACGCGTGGTTGCTCTCCTCATTCCTTAACTCGGGACACACCTCGACGATCGCGGTCACTGAACGGGATGAAGGCGTGATCGCATGGAGCCTCGGACAACCTACCCATGCCCACGCGATGAAAGTCCTACGACCGACGTTTCATGATCCAGACGTGGTGAAACGATCGCGACTTCTCGCGGCCGATGACCGATTGGGTTTTCCAGCCGATCCCTACCTCTTTCTTCCGTTCGTGACCGTCAGTCAACGGCACCAAGGCCAGGGTTTTGGTTCCACTCTGACCTCAGCGCTACTCGATAAGGCTGATCAACTTCGTCTGCCCGTCGCCACGACAACTCCGGTTCCCGACGCGGTCGTGTTTCTCGAGCGATTTGAATTCAAGGTGGTCAAGGAATCTCCGCCGGCAGCATTCGGGCCCCACCGGTGGACATTGCTCCGGCCTGCACCGGCCGCCAGCGCTAGACATCAGCGCTGGCCACATTAAACGTCTGGCTTTCAATCCTCGGGTAGCGCTAGATCGTTCCCGAAG
>Ga0194055_10000003_pt1 | contig 169882 bp, 156 predicted proteins | sample SepL449m_MetaG_FD_155482 | JGI IMG/M metagenome (GOLD analysis project Ga0194055, IMG submission 155482) | Anoxic zone freshwater microbial communities from boreal shield lake in IISD Experimental Lakes Area, Ontario, Canada - Sep2016-L442-9m | ecosystem: Environmental > Aquatic > Freshwater... | reverse complement strand
CTATTATCTTTAATCAAGTTATCTCTATCTTGTAAGAGATTACTATTATCTTTAATCAAGTTATCTCTATCTTGTAAGAGATTTTTAATTTCAGGAATTCTAAGAATGATAAATTTCAATATTTTTTTAATCATAAAATTATATAGATCTTAAAGCTATATATGTTTTTCCAGAAAATCTTAAATATCCAAAAATAGAATTCTAGGCTGCTCCACAAAGCCTTGATTTTTTCTGTTAGCCATCCAAGAAAATAACTTAATACTTTAGACAAAGTAAATACAATCAGAAGAAAACATCAATGAAGACTTCTTTAAGATAAATGAGATATTTGAATTAGGTCTAATAGTCTTAATCTTGTATTATTAATTGTGTCCTGTCAATACTTATATCCGTTTTTCTTCTTACATTACAGGAATTCCATTACTTTTCGTCTTCTTTCAACACGACCCTAGTTGAAACATATTATAAAAATACTATTCATTTAAATACATGCCGATGGATTTAATTTCATTGATAAGATAGTTAGCTTTATTTGGATCTTGTTTTTGGTAAATTTCAATTGCTTTTTTAAAGGCTACAAAGCTTTCTTGATAATTTCCGTATTTTAACCAAGCCACAGCCATATTTTGATATGACTTGGCATCATCTGGAGAGAGATTTATAGCCTGTTGATAACATTGGATAGCTTTTTTGAATTTTTCTGTATGGGTATAGATTATGCCAAGGTTATAGTAAGCCGTGCCAAAATCAGGATCTATTTTTAATACAATCTTATATATTTCTTTAGCTACGTTCCATTTTTCTAGAGAGAGAAAGGCAGCAGCAAGATTATTATAAGCTCCTAACTTGAGAGATTCTTGTAAGGGAAGTTCGATTGCTCTTTGATAGTGCTTAATTGCTGAATCTATTTTATTGTGCTGAAGATAAGCATTGGCTAAATGATATTGCAGCTCATAAAAAACAGGAATGCTAGCTTTATTTGATTTTAGTCCGCGTTTGAGCAGTTTCATTCCCTCTTTATATTTGCCCTGCTCAAGATAGAGCGCCCCTAGTTTGCTACAAAGGTAAGGATCTGCTGATCCTTGCTGTGATAGATAAGCTTCCATTGCCTTTTGAGCGCGCTCAAATTTGTTTTGCTTGGCAATGATATCGGAACTATAACCATAATGCAATATGGCCACTTCATCTAATTCTAAGATTTGCCAATGTGTTTCCTTTATTAGTAAATCACTAACAGTATCATCGACAATTGCATGGTAGGGCCTAGTGAACTTGATAGATTCATGTTTGAAAAATAAGCGAGATACTAAGGAATAGGGAGATTGACTAGCTCCAATTTCCTGCCTAAGTAGATTGACTACAAGAGTATTAGGTTTTTCAATCACCTTTTTTATTTTGCTGATAGCTTCTTGCTTGAGGATTTCATCAGCATCTAGTACTAACACCCAATCGCTCTGAACCATCTCTAGAGCCTCGTTACGCGCTAGGGCAAAGTCATCAGACCAAGAAAACCCTTCCCTGACTTTAGCTCCATAGCTCTTGGCTATTTGTACTGTAGAATCTGTAGAGCCTGTATCCAAGATGACTATTTCATCTACCAAAGCCTTTACACTTTCTAAAGTATTGGGCAGATTGTTTTGCTCGTCTTTGACAATCATGCAAAGGGCTAGAGTAGCCATAAAAAATTCTTCTCTGTAGCAATTTATACACAATAACGGTTTTAGCCTACCGTAACCTTAGAAAAGATGATATCACATTGCCTGTGTTCCCCGTATTTTGTTCTCTTCTCTCTATTGAAGCCGTTGCAGCTCTAGTTGAATCCCAATATCAACTGGAAATAACTTCTTGTCAGTTCTGGCATAGGGGAAATAGTGATGTCTACCTTCTAGAAACCGATCATTTATCTTATATTTTTAAGATCTATCATCATCATCTGCGCAGTCGCCAAGATATTGGTTTTGAACTACAATTGCTCACCTATCTTAAAGATGACAATATTCCTGTATCTAGCCCTATTTATACAACAAAAGGAGATGACCATCTAGAAATCGAAGCCCCAGAAGGGCTCAGGTATGGTTCTCTTTTTCTGCGCGCCCCTGGTACTGTAGCTTTAGGCGATCTTAACCCACAACAAAGTTATATCCTAGGGGCAGCTTTAGCTCGATTGCATCATAGTGGGGCGAGCTTTCAATCTAGCTTTTCACGTCCACCATTGGATCTTGAATCAATTTTGGAAAGTTCTACCTTGGAGATCACCCCTTATCTTTGTAAGGAGCAGCAAGCTGAATTGATTTCCACACATCATGATTTACTCAATCAAATTAGCAATTTTCCCAAAGAGGCGCCATATTGGACGGTATGTTGGGGAGATCCCCATAGCGGCAATGTGCACTTTACCGTAGATCAATCTCCCACCCTATTTGATTTTGATCAATGTGGCTATGGTTATCGCCTTTTTGATATTGCTAAATTCTGGCAAGTAAGCTTGCAAAGTGGTCTTAGCTCTTCTATTCGCTCTGCTCTTTTATCTGGTTATCAAAGTCAACATTTGCTAAGCGATCTAGAGCTATCTAGTCTCAACTATTTCACTCGTATAGCCCATATCTGGTCTTGGTCAATCAGTTTGAGTGTGGCTAAGTGCTATGATGGCTGTCGACTGGATTCTTCTTTTTTTACTCGTAGATTGCAGCATTTAAAAAGGATTGCCAGCAGTGAACTCTATCCCAAACTATAGCCTTTGGTAGCGCATTCCGGGTAATTGAGTAACCAAACCGAGCAATTCGAGCTCTAGCAAAAGTCCTGACACTTGGCTAGAGGGCATCTGACTCCCAATAACTATCTGATCAAAAGATAATATTTCACCAGAGATTGTTTGCCAAATCTGCAGCAGCTCACCTGAAATGTTGGGTAGCTCACTACTGTTAGTTGTTTTTTCCTTGAGTGCAGGCAGTCCCCCTAACCCAGAGAGCAATTCTTCAATTGAAGTAATCACCTCTGCCCCTTCACGGATTAATTTGAGGCAGCCAAGGGCTTGTTGAATATCTGGTGAATTGGGCAAGACATAGACATCGCGGCCAAATTCATTCCCGTAGCGCGCAGTAGAAAGTGTGCCGGAAATTTCTGGAGCTTCAATTACAATTACTGCTCTGCTTAAACCAGCTAGCAGACGGTTGCGGGCTACATAGTTGCCTTTTTGGGCTCTTGTGCCTTGGGGATATTCACTGAGCAAAAGGCCCGATTTATTGACTTTTTGGTAGAGCTGATGGGAATTGTTTAGATCTATTCCTGTCGCTAAGATGCCAATGGTTCTTCCTCCTATTTCTAGGACATGGTTTTGAGCTTCGCTATCTATACCATTTGCCATGCTAGAAACAACGGTGAATCCATATTCAACCAGATTTTCACTAATTTTTTTGGCCCATTTTCTACCGTGAATTGTGGCTTTGCGCGTACCCACCAGCGTGATACAAGGCACAATTCCTGCGTTTTCATTTTCAACCACCTGCCCGCTGTAATAGAGCACTGGAGGTGGGCTCGCTATTTCTAGTAAAAGCTTCGGATAATGGGGATCTGCTGGAGTCCAAAAATTGGGATTTTTTTCTAGGTGCTCGAGCAACAAATCAAGAGGTTTTATTTTATTTCTATTAGCAATGATTGCCTCTATCAAGGACTGTCCCAAACCACCAACTTGAGCTAAGCTATGGCCATCTGCTTGCCAAGCACCTTCTAAAGTGCCAAAGTGATCGGCTATGCGTTTTAATAACACTGGTCCTATATGAGAAATCTGTGACCAGGCTAGCCAATAGGCACGTTCATTATTCATGCTCTTTTACTCACTTTGACCTTGAAAAACAACGCCGCAGACAGGATTATCTCTAAGTTTAGTCTAAACTCCAGTTACTAAGTAAGAGCACACTATCTCTAACCAACGATGATTAAAGATAGCCTCATAAATACGATTACTAACCTTAAAACCGGATTGCTGCTTGATCACTAAACCTGTGAGAATTAACTCGCTAGCTTCTGGGCTGTCAGTGTCATATATTTCTTCCTGGTCAAGGATACGGCGGTAGAGTTGAAGCAAAGCTTTAGAGCGTTTACTCTTGATTAGCCGATTGCTAATTGTCCTTAAGTGCTCTGGTTCATCCTGGCTTTCCCAATTATTAATAATATTAGTCCTAACTATGTTCTCTATTGAACTTTGATGTACTGGGGCATTGCGGATCAAGTTACATATCTTTTGGGTCAAAAAAGGTTGACCATTGCTCCAAAACAGAATCTCTTTGAAGATTGTCTGTGGGTTTTCCAGATTTGTTAATAGTCCATGTAGTAGAGGTTGAATCTCATTTTCTTTAAAACCTTGCAATTGAATCGACCTTCCGATATTAAAGGGAGTGATTTGAACATCAGCAATCAAATCTGAAGGCGAAACAACACCCAAAAGCACAAAGTTTAACCGCCTATATTCAGGATTGATGCTGCGCTGGTTATAGCAGGAGCGAATCAAGGCAAAAAATTCGTTAACCGGAAAGTTCAAGCTCAATATACTATCAATTTCATCTATGAATATAACTATCTGCTTAGCTGGTGTACCATCGTTTTCGGTGACTTCAACCAAGATTATATCTTCAATCAATTCACCAAGTCTCTTGAGTGGAGAAAGATAGCTATGTTCATTCCACCAAGACTTGAAATTGATCTTTTTGAGTAGACCAAAACGTCGTATTAATTCATGGGCTATACCCAGATACCATTGCTCTGGAGTAACATACCAAGAACCAATATGGGACATATCAATTGCGCCGCAGCGAATCCCTTCTCTTTGGAGCTGGCCGATCATCCTGACCATTAGGCTGGATTTACCCATTTGCCGTGGGTTGAGGATATAGCAAAACTGACCCTGTTTTAGATATTGATAAAGTTGACGATCTGCCAAACGGACAACATAGGCGGGAGAATCGATCGCTAAAGCGCCTCCTACTTGATAATCAAAGTTGGACTTTTCGTTACTTTTGAGTAGTTCATTTTCAAAGATCAATTCTGCTTGTGTGGCTTTGAGAAGCTCGAGAGTTTGAGAGAGCTCTTGGGTACGTTCTGTGACTTTCTGTTCCAAAGTCTTGTTATATTTGATTAGTTCATTTTGAGCTAGCTCTAGATCTAGATTTTTATTACCAATTTCTTGATAGAGTTGAGCGTTTTGCAAAGAGATGGCAGCCTGGGCGCAAATCAAACTAACTATTTCTAATCGCTCTGGTGTAAAAGCACCTGACAATAGATTATTTTCCAGATAGAGTAAGCCTAGGAATTTATTTTGATAGATAATCGGTGTACATAATATTGATTTAATTTGATTTTTTTGAATGTAGGGATCTTGAGTAAATCGACCCTCAATAGAAGCATTAATAAGCAAAACATAATGGTTGATTTTTACTACATAGTTGATTAAAGTTAATGGTAATTGCTGCTCAAGTTGTGAATTTATTACGGCTTGTTTAATGAATCGATTGCCATCTGCAACCATCTTGGCTTCAATCGACAATTGATCATCCCTTAGCAACAACAAAAAGCCAGTTTGCCCCCCAGCATTCTCCAGCACTATCTGGATTAATTTATCTACCAAATTCTCCAGAACAATTTCAGCAGCTAAAGCCTGTGATGCTTTGATTACTGTGGCTAAATCCAGAATATTATTAGTACCAGAAGGATTAGTTGTTAATGAAGGTAGTAAAAAACGAGCATATTTAGCTTTTAAATACTCTAACTTGCGCCAAGCGCCCCATTGTTGATAATAATAATAGGCAAATTGCAGATAAATTTTGGCGATTTTTTCATTATTCCTAGCTAGGTATAATTGAGCGGCTAGTTCATTGGCAAGTGCTGCATTTTGAGTAAAGCCATTTTGCCTAGCAGATTCTATGGCTTGCTCATATAGTTCAATCGCTGCCAAATCATTCCCAGATATTCTAGCAATCTCAGCTTCAACTAAAAGAGATTTATGTAAAAAATTAGCAGCGCAGTTTTCTGACCAAAGTTTTAGCAGAGCTTGATTTTTTTCGAGAATTTCTCTATATATTAGGCTTTGCTGTTCTGAAAAACCAGAAAAAAGAGCGGTGATCGCTAAGCAATGATAAAAACAATGTTCTGTTTGTACAATTTGTCCGGGCAAATAGACAAGGAGTTCTTTGGATTGATCGGCAGTATCTAAGGCACTTTGATAATCACCATAGAGAAAATAAAGCTGCACTTTAATTGTTAGATAGCCACAAATACCGGAATTAAAAAGATTATCTTGCCAGGTTTGGAGAACCAGGGTTTCATCAAATCCTGAAGTACTAAGAGAATATGGATCTTTAGTTAATCCCTGCAAGCTATAGATAAAACCTTGATGCAAAAGATGAGCACCGGCGAACATATCGCTGCGCAATTTTTTAGTAAAGTCTAGAAACACTTGCAAATCTTCTAAAATGCTACTGAGCTCATCACCTGATGCTTATTCTTTGCACTGTCAAGTTAGTTGCGCTATAACAACCGTAGATATCCGCAACCTCTACGCCATAGTGAAACCCTCTACGCAGAGTATCTATAGCTTGAGCAATGGGTTCATGCCAGATTGCCACTTGGGCACCGACCATATTCATGGTTCGACAAGCCACCCTCGGATTATTGTATTGCTCGCTTAATTGGAGGGCAAGTTTACCAATTTCATAGCCCGATTTGTAATCTCCCAGCATCACACCGACAATATTAGCCCAACAAGCATAGGCGCAGGACGCCACTTCTGAATTACCATGCTCGATAGAAAGATTTACCATTTTGAGAATCACCAATGACAATAATTCCGGGTTAGTAAAATAGGCTGGTCCAGCCATATAGAACAAAATTTGCATTGCTACCAATTTGATTGGATCGCTCATTTTGGGAGCTTCAATGTCTAATTTTTCAATATGGTTGTGATAAATTTGTAATTCATACTGCAGGTTTTCTAAAATCTCTTGCGCTGTATTCGGCACATGGATATCTAGCTCCTTTAAAGCAGCAGTGGCTATTTCCAAAGCCTCTATGTACTTAGCTGAATTATCATAAAGCGCCAGTCGAATTGCTTGAATATCAGCTCTTTCTAATTGGGTTTGGGCGTTGCTAAGTAATATATCAAAAAGCTGTTGAGCATTTTCAAAATTGCCTACTAGATATTCGCATTCAGCTTGATTACGATATAGCTCAAAAGCCAGAGCGTAATCATTTTGCCAGAGCTCTCCTGGAAATATGGCAATTCCTCTAGTGAGGTATTTTAAGGCATCAGCAAAAGCGCTTGAAGCTTGAGCTTTTTTAGCAGCTAATAAATTTAAGCTTGCAAGCTTTTTTTGCGCTTGAGGACAATTTATTAATTCTGCTGCTTGGTTGAGATGGTTAACTATATTAAATACATCTTCTGTTAGATTTGTAGTGCTATTTAAAATATATTCTCCAATTTTGAGATGAATTAGTTTTTTTTCATCTTCTGTAATTAAAGTAAATGCAGACTGCTGAACTCGGTCATGTAAAAACTTAAAACTGATTTTATTACCATCGAGAGGATAGATTAAGCCCTCTTGGATTGGTTCGCGCAGTTCAATAGCAGCAGCAGAAGCTGATTTCTCAGCAATCATGGCAATAGTATTGAGATCAAAACGGTTGCCAATGCAGGATGCTACTTTGATCAATTGCTGAGATGATTGACTAAATTTATTGATTTTGCTAATCATCAAATCTACTACATTGTCTGTAATATTAGCCTTTTGTAGCTCCTGAAGATCCCAAACAAAACTCTGTTGATTAGAATCAAAAGCTATATACCCATCTTGATAAAGCGATTTGAGAAACTGATTCAAAAAGAAGGGATTTCCTTGCGTTTTTTTTAGGCATAGTTGGCTAAATTCACTAACTTGTTTAGTTAGGAGCGTATCTGAAAGTAACGCATTGATGGAGTTGAGATCTAGGGGTTTGATTTCTATTGTATTAACTTGAATATTAGCTCTTTTGATATTTTCCAGGTTTAGGGATAAAGGATGAGTCGGAGAAACTTCATTGTTGCGATAAGCTCCAATAATCAAGAGATTTTGTTTTGTAGCTAGTAATAATTCGATCAATTCAAGTGAAGCTAGATCAGCCCATTGTAAATCATCAAAAAATAAAATAAAAGCTGATTCGCTCTGGGTAAAAACATTAATAAACTGCTGAATAACTAATTTGAATCGGCTCTGCGCCTCCGCTGGTCCTAGGGAAATTGGAGAATTTTGCTGGCCTATGATTAGCTCAAGTTTGGGAATAATATCGACAATCAATTGAGCATTAGAACCAACTGCGACTAATATTTTCTCTCGCCATGTAATGATTTTTTCTTCAGAGAGCATTAAAAGCTGTTCAATTAAATCTTGAAAGGCCTCAATAAAAGCGCTATAAGGATCATTGCGTCTATATTGCTCGAATTTACCGCTGAGAAAATATCCCTTTTGCTCTGTGACAATTTTTTCAATCTCTTTAATCAATGAGGTTTTACCTATACCAGGCTCACCATAGATCAATAATAGTTCAGGAGTTTTGGAAACAATACGATTACAAATTTTTTGAATTGCTTCAATTTCCTCTTCTCGGCCATAAAGTCGCGATCCCAGCGTGAAACGATCTGCTCTATCTTTAAGTCCAATTTCAAATGGTTCAATCTCACCTGTTTCAATTAGAAGCTCTAGGCAATGTTGCAAATCATACTTTAAACCAAAAGCGCTTTGATATCTCTTTTCTGGCATTTTGGTTAGCAATTTCATAACAAGATCAGAGATTACTTTTGGGATATTTGGATCAATATGTTGAGCTGCAATAGGATTTATAGCGATATGATGATGTACTGTTTCGCTCAAGCTAGCTCCAGCAAAGGGACTTATGCCGGTAAGCATTTCGTAGAAGATAATACCCAATGAGTAAAAGTCGCTACGATAGTCTACTAGTCTATTCATCCGCCCAGTCTGCTCTGGTGAGATATAGGCAGGATTGCCTTCCAAAAATTCTACTGCAGCGGAGAGCTCTTGCTGATTATCCAATTTACGAGAAAGTCCAAAGTCAATCAGCTTAATTTGATCTGTATCGCTATTAAAGAGAATATTGGCCGGATTGAGCGAGCAATGAACAACATTGTGACTGTGGATCTGCTCTAGAGTTTTTGCAAGAGAGATTGCTATTTTTAAAAATTCCAGCAATTCAATCTTTTTTATTTTTTGTAAGGCTGCCAGGGATTCTCCTGCAAAATCTTGTAAGCTTAGATGCCAATTATTTTGGATTTTTTCTAAGCTAACCGGTCTTGCTACTGCCTCAATTTCACTGAGCTCTTTTAGAATATTAAATTCATATTGAAGTGCGCTATATTGTTTTTTGCTTAGTTCTTGCTCTTTTAAAATCTTTACAATTAAACGTTGTTGATTATTATAAGATTCAGCCCGGCACAATGTTTTGGTTACGCTCTGCTCAAAAATTTCGAGAATTTTAAAACTTTGAATTGTCATATATTTTTTGAATTAACCCAGTGAAACTAAATTGTGTAAAAAAAATTCCCGATAGATCCGACAACTGGGAACTACCTGATTATTCTGAAAATTAACTAGACCCATACTATTGAGCTTATATCCTTGTAATGATTCGACTTGAACAGGCTCAGCACTAGTCATAATAGTTTTAAGAACTTCAAATAATTCAGGTTTTTCTCTCAATATTTGTAAATGTCGTTGCAGATGATTAAAATAAATCCCTTTAGGAGAACAAGAACTACTCAGTAGCTCTGTTAAGCTCTCTTGGGAATGGCTAAGCGAGAAGAGTGCCATATTTACTAAAGCAGGATGTCCGGCAGTAAACTCCTCAAGTTGTTCTACTTGGCTAGAATCCAAATTTATACTATAGCTTTGAGCGATTTGTTGAATTTGCTCTTTGCTAAAGTTATTGAGCTGAATTGGCAATCCAACATTAAATGGAGAATAGTTGAGATCTAAAGGAACATAGGCTTCTGTTGAGTGGACCACAACAAGACGTAGTTTTTGCCAAATAGGAAAGGTTTTGGCTTCTTCGTACCAAGATCTCAGTAATGGTAAAAAGTCTTTGGCCACTTGGGGATATTCAAATATATATTCCAAATCATCTAGGGCTATGACCAAAGGCTTATTGATTTCTTTGAGTAAATAATCTTGAAAATAAGTACTACAGCTAATCTTGCAACCTAGTTCTTCATCCCAATAATCTTGCAATGCTCGTTTTAACTTGAGCTGATGTGCGACATTGCTGCAAAACCAACGCAAAAAAAGTTTGATATCACCGAGTATCTCTCTTTCAACCTGGTGTGCTAAGTTTAGACGCACGGTATGATAACCCAATTGCTGCTGTGTATAGTTCAATATTCTCAAGAGAACTGAAGTTTTGCCCATTTCTTTTGAGCCTTTGATTCTCACTAGAGCTCCTGGCTGTTGGAGCTTTTGCTTGATCTGGGCTTCAATTGGTACACGCTCAAGATAATAGGGCGAATTCAGTGGCAATACTCCATCACAATAGAAGCTCTGACCATTCTCTAAATATCTTTCTACTATCTCACTGGGGTTGCTGGCGATATCTTGCCAATTTAATTCCAAGTGTTCACAAATTTCTTGAAAATAAACAAAATCAATGGCTTTACCATTGAGAAAATTACTCACAGTAGAAAGCGAAATACCAAGAGCATCAGCAAAAGCACGTTGGGAAGGAAAGCCTTGACGATTTAACGTGATCTTGACTGAATCTAAAGAACTTTGTTTGATTTTTATGGATCTAGTCATGTTAAAGTACGTACGAAAGCCGTTCTTATAATACCTTTAGTCTAGATCCGGAATTGATAATTGAATTCACCCCAACATACAATTCTTAATACTCCACTGGCTTGCTACGTCTTTATTTGAGTATATATACTACCAGTGCTTTGTTTTTCCCTCTCCATAAGCAATACATAAGCACCATCTCAGTCATAAGTCACTTACTTGGGTCTATTTTTGCAAAAGTCACTCAAGCTTTAGAAAGAAGTCCCTTATAGCTCAAGTCTATTCTCAGGTACAAGTAGAGTTCAATTAAAGTAAATAATCTTTTTTTAGACATAAAAACAATGTTGAAAAGAACAACGCTTATTGCAGGATTAGTCCTCTCCGCTATCGGTTTTAGTAACACGCAAGCTAAGGCTTTGAATCATACTGGAAATCTTTTTGTAATTAGTTGTGATTTCAATTCGAGCGGTATCTTGAAATTCACACCAAATGGAACCGAAAGCTCATTTACTAATCTTCAGAGTTGTCCATATGATGGTCTAGCCTTTGATAGCGGTGGAAATCTTTTTGTAGGTAGTGAATATGACAATGGCAATATCACTAAAATTACACCAAATGGAACCAAAAGTACTTTTGCTTCTGGTCTGAGCTATCCAGAGGGTCTAGCTTTTGATAGTAGTGGAAATCTTTTTGTAGGTAATGGTAATTATGATGGAAAGATTACTGAAATTACACCAAATGGAACCAAAAGTACTTTTGCTTCTGGTCTGGGCTTTATACGTAGTCTAGCCTTTGATAGTAGTGGCAATCTTTTTGTATCTGATAGTAACAACGGTTCTTATGGCAATGGAAATATCTATGAATACACACCAAATGGAACCAAAACTACTTTTGCTACTGGTCTGGGCGCTCCAAAGGGTCTAGCTTTTGATAGTAGTGGGAATCTGTTTGTATCTGATAGTAACGGTTCTTATGGCAGTGGAAATATCTATGAATACACACCAAATGGAACCAAAAGTACTTTTGCTTCTGATCGGAACAGTCCATATTATGGTCTAGCCTTTGATGGACAAACAACAACCGTACCTGAGCCATCCAATCTATTGGCTGTATTTGGAGGTTTGGCCGGTTTAGGATCTTTGAGAAAGCTAAAGAACAAGAGAAGAAAATAAACCCTAATCCCTCTACCCTTATGGTTGGGGGATTTTGAGGTAATATGCGCCTGATTAATCTTTCGGGATATCGGGCGCCACTCTACCGAGAAAGTTGGCATTTATATTCTCTCATGAGCAATTCGTATATACTGTCTCAGTCATAAGTCACTTATTTAAGTCTATTTTTGCATAAGTCACTCAGGCTTTAGAGAGAAGTCACTTTTAGCTCAAGTCTGATCTCAAGTATCAGAAGTGTTTAATTAAATTAGATAAATAGTTAGAGTTTGATCTGTTTTTGAATTTTGTTAGTTGGTTCATCTACTTTCTATTTATATCCCGGAATATTTTTTATCTTTGCAATTTAGAGAATTAAAATAACAACAAATAAAAGATTTTGTCTTTAAAAATGGAGTAAGTAACAATGATTGACAATAGCGATAAAACATTAAATTATTTCATAAGCTATGCTACAGAAGATAGAGAAATAGCAAAATCAATAGGAGAGCTTTTAGAGAATTCGCTTAAGGTAATAGATGCTGATGAGAAATTAACTAATATTTTCATTGATTACAACTCAATGAGAGCTGGTGAAGAAGAAGGATATAAGGAACAAATAAGACAAGAGCTGAAGAAAGCACATAGACTAATTATTATTTTTACAGGGCAAAAAAAGGAAAGTCATAGTTACACCGGTTGGGAGCTTGGTTACTATGATCATGAAGTTGAACGCCAAAAAGAAGAGGGAGCAACTAATATAAAATCAAAAACAATAATTTTCTATACACATCAAGTCCCTAAGGTCACACAAGAAATACAATCTATAAACATTGGTATAAATAATGATGACTTAAAACTTAGTGAAAATGATTTTTCTAATACAATAAAAAGATGGGATTCTGATAATCCTATTAAACGAATTCTAGACGAAGAAAGGAAAGTATTAAAATCCTCTATATTCAAGAATAAAAAGAGAAATGTTGAAGATTGTTATTTCGAGACTAATTTAGAAGATCTCATAAAGCTTATGTACCTAAAAATCTATAAACAACTAAGGGTACGTACTTCCAGAGAAAGTTTGACACAAAAACAATTAATTATTAATGTAAAAAAGTCTGATTTAGAAGAAAATAATAATAATTTACCTTCTAACGCAAATATTAATGCACCAGAATTGGGTGACTCGCCAAGTGCCTGGTCGATTTTTGGTACACTTGTATCTATTGACAGAAATAAGGGAATGACTTGGGCCCAATTTAATGATTTTATAGCAAATCATCCAAGTGCAGCTTTTTGGAAAGAGTCAATAAATAGAGTTATTTCATCAGCTATTCGGACTAGTAAACCATTTGATGATGATCAAATAATTCCATCTTTCGATGATTGTCATTTGTACCGAATTATTTTAACGAAAGTTATTACCTATTATGATGATATGCTTGAATTTCACCTTTACTTTATTGAAAAATATAATAGAATAAATATTGGGGATAAATACACAAGTAAATTGTTAGCCATGCTTGAACTTTTAGCTCGTTTTAGGTTCGCATTTTTAGAACAGGTTAGTGATTTTAATCCTACCATGATCAAAAACAAGTATGATAAAAGTAAACATTATTTGGCTATTGATAAGAAAGATAATATTTATGATTGTCTTCAAAGACTGATTCAAGAGCTAAATTTAATAAAACTCCAATCTATTAATAATCAGCTCAATACTCTATACGAGTGGGATGAAATTATTAATAATCAATCTTTATTGGTAGATATGCTTGTTAAATGGGGAGATTTTGAAAAAGAAATCAATGAATCAATAGAGACTGTTTTTAGTCAAAAAAATAATGATGATGAAGAGATTGAAACATCTATTAATAAAATATATTTGTGTCTTTCTAAAATGATAGAAACGATATCACCCTACAATCACTTCTTTTTAATTAAAGTTATTGAAAAGTTAAAAATAAAAATTGAAGCAGATTTTGAAAAATTACAATTAGAGGAAAATGACCCCGAACTATCTTTAAAGTTCGAATCCAGCAAGTAATTAGCAATAAATATTGATGCTTTCTGTTTTGATCACTTGTTGATAAGAAAAAGCTTTTATGAATTTTGATGATGACATAAAAATAAAAAAAATATCTATTGGCTTACCTTTTCACATAGGCACAATAGAGATGGAAGCAGATCCCTGTCAGAAAAAAGCCGCATGGTCGATATATATAGAACTGGTTACTCGTATTGCTGTTGAATCATTAGAAGATGATCAAGGAATATTGCGTGAGGCTTTAACTTCTTTATATAACTTGTTTTCAATCACTAGAGAAGTTCTCAAAGAAGCAGGGCCTGATGTTGGTGCGACTGATTCTACAGTTGGTGGAATTGCTATTCGTGTGCTTAATGATGGACTACGCCCTTTTCTAAGCAAATGGCATCCACTTCTACAAGATTGGGAATCTAAGCGTCCTTCTAATAAAAGTCCAAGAGAATATGAAAATGAATGGCCTCAATGTATGGAAATGCGGGAAGAACTCTCTGGGCTAAGACAAAATTTGTGGGATTATGCGAATGCCCTTGCTGAGATTGCAAAAGTATAATTGATCGATTCAATCTATTAGCTGTAGTAGGAGATATGGTCAGTTGAGAATTTTTGAGAAAGCTAAATAACAAGAAAAGAAAATAAACCCTAATCCCTCTTACACAAAGTTTGGGGGACTTTAAGGTGATATGTGCTTGAGCAACTACTCTTCATAATCGGCGTCAATTTACCAAGATAGTTGGCATTTTACAAGGAGTACTATTTTAATGGGGCTCAACTCAGGATACTGCCTACTGCAAATATTGAACAGATAGTTGGATTGTATACTATGTCTGGGTTTTAACTTCTTTTCCAAAACTTTTGTCAGTCAATCAAATAGTTAGGCTCTATAATCAAATATATAAAGGACTAGAGGTTTAGTCTAATCATGATTAAAGCTATTACCAACTTCCACAGTAACTATCTTGCTCCACAAGTATTTGAGGATTTATCTAGTAAAGTTCAACACGCTGCTTATTCATTAGAGGCTGCTCGTATATTATCTGAAACAAGTGATTTGCTTGTTGATGAAGCTGTCAAGGCAACTGCTTTAAAGTTTTCGGATAAAAATCTAATAGAAAAATCCAACTATTCTCCAGAAAGTGAAGTCAATTTTAAACAAGCTATTAAATATTTTTTAAAAATAATTACCTATAGTTTAGTAGCTGGTGATACTGGACCTATAGATAATTATTTGATTTCTGAATTAAATGAAATTAAAAATAATTTTGACCTCTTTCCTTGTTATATTGAAGCCTTAAAATATATTAGAGATAATAATTGCTTGTCAAAAAATGTCGCTCTTGAGGCTAATATTTATTTTGATGATGTTATTGATGCTCTAAGCTAAAATATGGGATGGTGGTCAAAAAGTAATGATAGAGAAATACTCAAAAATTCTTCGTTACAGCGGTGTAAAAAGATACTTGACCAAGCCGAAAATGGTATTAAAACCCATAGTTTTTGGGAAAAAACTTGGACAATAATACATTCAGGACTAGCAATATTAATAAGTGTTTTTTCTACTCTTAGTGCAATTTTTACGTTTTACCAAAACACAAAGATAAGTATAAGATTTTCAATTACTTCTGCTATTTTAGCCTCTTTAATGATTGCTTTAGACCCTCCACCTTCTGAACGTGCAAGACGAAATAGAATTATTAAAAATAAATACAATAGACTAGATACAAATACTCATGATGCCATGATAAAAATCGAATCAATGTATAAAAGAATGGAAGAAAGCTAATTAATACAATTAGTTGAATATTTAATTAATGAACATGAAAAAATTTTAAGTTATATTGACAATATAAAAGAATAATTTTATAAAAAATCGCTTGTCTAAAACTTAATAAACTTACTCTGGATACGAGACAAATTGTAACCCCACTTGCACTGATATTGAGCCAGTCTTGATTTTCCTGCACTGTTCTTAATCGCTCTATACCCGTAGTAGGGGGACTTTAAGGTAATATGCTCCTGATTCATCTTTCATGATATTGGGCGCCACTCTAGCAAGATAGTTGGCATTTGACAAGGAGTACTATTCTAATGGGGCTCAACTCAGGATACTGCCTACTGCAAATATTGAACAGACTTCCACAGTAACTATCTTGCTCCACAAGAATTTGAGGATTTATCTAGTAAAGTTCAACACGCTGCTTATTCATTAGATGGTGCTCGTATATTATCTGAAATCTTGTGATTTGCTTGTTGATGAAGCTGTCAAGGCTTACCGGTTGTTATCCCCCGGGATGCCAAACTTCTCCAAAGGGGTTCCTGGGGTTAAATTCAATTTGTTAATACTAATTTTTCAATAGACTAAATTGTTTCTGGATCAATATTTAGGGACCGTAGTTTAGCCGCTAAACGCTCTGCCCTTTCTTCTGCTTGCTCTGCTCTTTCTTCTGCTTGTCCTGCTTTCTGTTCTGCTTGCTCTGCTCTTTCTTCTGCCTGTTCTGCTATCTCTTCCGGTCTAGGTACTAGTTTACCTTCAGGGGTAAAAAACCTTAAGAATTCTTGCTCTACTCCTAGATACAATTCGAGTTGTGTACTCCATAAATGTCCTTGAGAATTTGGAGTAAGCGGTTGATATTTACCGTCTACCAAATGAAAGCCAGCTAATTCTAAGGTATAGGGATCAAACCAAAAATAATTAGGTGTACGGAAGATATTTTGATAGAGTTCTTTCTTAAACTCCTTATCTGTATTAGCTGTTGTTGGGGAGATAATTTCGACTATCACATTGGGATATTGACCATTTTCTGCCCAAACTACCCAACTTTTGCGGGTTTTACGTTCCGTTCCTAGTACTACAAAAAAATCAGGACCTCTGAAATCTTGTGATTTCTTTTGTTGTGGACTGTAATAGATAGTCAGGTTTCCCACTGCATAAAAGTCATTTTTATCTCGCCATAGCCATTCTAGACATTGAAGGAGAATCAATATTTGTCTTAAATGTAATTCTGTTTCCACTGGCGGTTCATCACTATATAAATCACTTGGAGGAAAACTTATCTCATCAGTGATACCTGTTACAGAATCTAGTTCTCTCGCAATAGTCATAGAATCACCAGAGTATCAAGTATTAATTTAATCATTTTAGCATTTCTCTCTTGTCATTATATTTGTTCCTATTTAATTAATTTGAATGAAGACTTTTGGTAGATGCCATAGATAAAACCTCCTCCATCCAAGCATTAATACTTTTACCAGCTTTAGTTGCTGCCAAGAAGATCTTACGATGATTTTCTGGTGTAGTTCTAAAAGGAAGTTTGCCAGAAAAAGATTTATCTGGTTGTTGTCCTAATTGAAGGCAAAATTCTAAATAATCATCAACTGATTCATGGAAAGCACTTATTACTTCATCAATAGTCTTTCCCTCAAAAGTAATGACATCTTTAATATCAATAACTACCCCATAAATAAGGTTATCTTCTAAATCAATCTCAAATTTTCCAGTGTATCCTTTGTATGTTGCTGTTTCCATATTTCTCCTTTTGGAGAGGTTAAAACCCCCTCCAGATATCTATAAACTCAAAACTAAATTGTTCAATAGACAAGCATTAAGGTATATTGGCATTTTCTAAGAAGGTACGTATAGCTCTGACACTACTTTTTTTAACTTCTTTACTGGGATGAGGTTGATGAAAGAGGGCTCTTACTCCATTTAGCACAACTCTTATTCTGGAACCATTGCCTTGAGAAACCTCTGCCCCTAAAGCCTTAAACAGGGATTCGACATCGTCCCATTTAAGATCCGCAGGCGTTGGATCTCTCCTGAGCACTTCCAGCGTCTCTTTCTGTTTGTTATTCATTAGCGAGAGTTTATAAGCCTCCCCATCTATGATATCACTTTTTGATATCCTGTGAAGGCTTACCGGTTGTTATCCCCCCGGATGCCAAACTTCTCCAAAGGGGTTCCTGGGGTTAAATTCAATTTAAGGAATTTGAATTCATATGACTAAATGTAATTTAGCAAATGCTCTACTCAAAGCAAAAGAAACCCAAAACTTATTAGAAGAATATGACAAATACTATCGTATAAACTTAGCAACTAGTTTGCTGTGTAATAGATGTGACTTATCTGACCGCGCGCGGATATTGGCCGAGATTGATGCTATTTTTGAGTTAGGTTTAATTGAGAGGAAAGATATACTGGACATTTATGCGCAGATCTGTGATGGAAAAGTAGAAACCTGGATTAACCAACACTATGGTGAAATCTTTCAACTGGCGATGTAGTTAATTGTTGGAATTTGTGATGATGATGAGGTTCTCTATCCTTATGAACTAGAGTATGCTCATAAAGTAGCTCTAAATACAATCAAAGACACTTTAAACGATATATACTGCAGTTCTTAATTGTTTCTACTTTTAGCATCAGCGCTAATTTTAATTTGATCAGAGGTTATGAGAAATCTATGATCAGGCTAACGAATAGACACGTTCATTGTTCATACTCCTTTACTGACTTTGACCTTCAAAAACAACGCCGCAGAGAGGAATATCTTTAAGCCCTGTAACTCTCACCTCATAGGGATCTGCGTCTAATACAGCAAAATCTGCCAACTTACCAGCTCTGATTGAACCGATATCATTTTCCTTGCGTAATATCCAAGCAGTTACCATTATTATTAATAGTTAGCCTATTAATGCGGAAAGAACTCAATAAGCTAAGACAAAATTTGTGGGATTATGCGAATGCCCTTGCTGAGATTGCAAAAGTATAACTAATCAATTCAATCTATTAGCTGTAGTAGGAGATATGGTCAGTTGAGAATTTTTGAGACATTTAAAGAAAAGAAGAAAATAAACCTCAGTCCCTCTTACACAAGGGCAGGGGATTTTAAGCTAATATGCACTTGAGCAACTACTCTTTATAATCGGCGTCAATTTACCAAGATAGTTGGCATTTGACATCAAGTCCAGAAAGACAATTAAGCTGCTCCGACTCAAGTAGATGAGGTAACCAAAACAGAGACGATGACCAAAGCAGAAAATGACACGCATGTTGAATGTTAATGCCCCTAAGTGTTGGCAATTGGGTTAGAAATGGCAAGTGGTCTAAATTTCCTAATGATTGGAAGTAGATCTCGTCAGGATTTGCGCGGAAATATTCTTCTGTGAACTCATCGAGTGTTCTAAGTTTTCGCACGGCTTTTATACTCTTTCCAATAGGCTTTAGCACGTCCTCAATATTTCAGTTTTGACCGTCTTTGTTGCCACCACAAAGGTCTATTCAGGCAACAAACATCAAGATAAATTTTGAGCATTTTTGTTACTCTCAAATAAATACCTAATAGTTGTCCAATATGGTATGATTTTACCTTCATCAAAATTTTCAAGGTATTGAGAGACAAAATGTTCTAATTCAGTATCTGATATATCTTCTCTATCATCTAAAAATCCTTCTATTGCTTTATTGCGTAAAGCTATTAGCTTAGGGATATTAAGACCTAATTTTTCTATAGTTTCTTCTGCTGCTTGATCTTGAGGTTTAATACGTCCATCAAAAGTATAAACAAATCGACTTTCACAATTTGGATCTAAAGGAGAAATAAGAAGGGCTTTATCAAACCAATCTCCCTTTAGATTACCACAATGGCGTGGTTCTCCTTGTTCCAAATTTTTTTGACAAGAACAGAGCAAATTATTATAATTCAAGGACTCCTCTGGATGTAAACTTTGTGGTTTAAAATGTTCAATATGCGATTGCTCATCACCTAGTCTTGATTCACAATAACAGCATATGTAACCTTGTTCATTCATAAGAGCTTTTTTTACATCTTTTCTGATACTAGTTTTTCTGCTAAAAGTTTTATAAGTTTTTTTTGGGGTTTTATTAGCATTTGTTTTCCAGCTTGTAAAAGATACCGGTTCTTCTTGTTTGATAATATGCTTCATTTGCCAATTATTTTTTTACGCTTAATCAGAACTTCTGCTTTAACTAATTCAGGGTCTTCGGCGATTATTTTTCTCATAGAGACTATCATTTGCTTAGCTTCATCAAGATTTCCTTGTTGAATTTTGTCATATATTTCACGAAGTTTAACATTTACTTCATCAGGTCTTGTTGTGGTTAATCCCATCAGATCTTCAAGAATTCTTTCTACAGTCTTTCCATAAGATTCTTGGGGTTTACTAACGTTTATCTTTCCTTGAAATTGTTCAAGTAAATAAAGACTTTCAGGTTTAACATGTGTGATAACATTTGGAGAATGAGTTGAAATAATAAATTGACAATTAGGAAATATTTCTAATAACTTAGAAACGATCATTCTTTGCCATTTTGGATGAAGATGTAGCTCTATTTCATCAATTAATACGATTCCTTCGCCTTCTAATGGATTGTCTCGTTTTGGATTGGCAATAGCTAATCTACGAGCTAAATCGCTTATCATAGCAATCAAGCATTTTTCTCCATCAGAAAGTTGATCGATTTGAAATATTTCCCCATTTTTTGTTACTACCATTCTAGAAGTAGGATTTCTTCTTACATTTATATTCTTAAATTCAGGTAAAAATTCTTGTAGTGCTTGGCGTACTGCTTCAAGCTGAGGATCGGGAAAAACATAATCTTCTGGCTTTATTAAAGCATCTATATATTTTCTGTTTTCATTTTCTAGATCTTCTCTTTCCCTAAACCATTCAAAAAAAGTACGGAAATTAGCTCCACTTGTTAATGCATCTTCATAAGCAGCAAGTAAATCAAATTTATGTTTAGACTTAATTCGTAAAGGAATATCTAAAACTGCTCGATTAACTGGATAATAAACAAATAAAGGTAAATTAATTTTTTCTTTTTGTGCAGCTATTTCATCTTGAATTTGTTTTACATATTCGTTTAAATGGGTAAAATCACTGCGCTCTTCTGACAAACCATATCCTTCTAAATGGTTAGTGCGCCTCCAAAAAATCTCCCTATTGTTATCACTACAAAATATCTCTATTGATGATCTATGAGATCCATTTTTAATATCAAGTTGTGGAATATCCTTTCCATTAGATTGGATAGATTTTATTCTTTGGGTAGTCCATGAAAGCATTATTGCAACAGCATAGAGGATTGTTGATTTTCCGGTACCATTCATCCCAAATAATACATTCAATTTTCCATGAAGCTCTAAAGATAGAGATTCAACTCCTCGAAAATTTGATAAATTTATTTTAGTGATTTTCATAATTTATATTCTGAAATATAAAAAAAGGTTGTCTTCTAAATCAATCTCAAATTTTCCAGTGTATCCTTTATATGTTATTGTTTCCATATTTCTCCTTTTGGTAAACCAAATTGTTCAATAAACAAGCATTAAGGTATATTGGCATTTTCTAGGAAGGTATGTATAGCTCTGACACTTTTTTTAACTTCTTTACTGGGATGAGGTTGATGAAAGAGGGCTCTTACTCCATCTACCACACCAATGTCGCTGGAAATCATGAAGCTCTATTGGGGAAGACTATTTATCCAAATTTTTAGCCCTAGCTTGTCCAAACAGCGACAGGCACTCTTTTAAATGCCGGTGTGCCAGATCTAGGATCTATCTGGGCAGAAAATATAGCATTGACTTCAGGATAAAACATCATAGCCGCGCCAGATTTAATATCCCCATAGATTACCTCAACCTGCTTTAATGCCCCAGCATCTCCTTGTACTGTGACATTTTGATGTTCAGCTACTCCAATTTTGCGGGCATCTAGACTGTTCATCATAATACAGTTGCGGTGGGGCATTCCCCGATATAGATCTCCTTGTTTGTAGACGATAGTGTTATGTTGACCATAGCTGCGCCCAGTACCCAATGAAAGCACAACACCTGTAGCTCCTTTTGGTAAACCAAATTGTTCAATTTCAGGAAGCTCGAGCTTGGGCAAGGGAGTCAATGACATCTGCGCTCTACCGTTACTAGTGGGAAATTGAGGGTGAGTAAAAATTCGGCCAGCTATGGTAAATTCAGCCTTTGTTTGCTCTATACTAGCAATTGGCTTATAGCCTGGTATAGTTTGGGCAATCAATTCTCGGATATATTGCACATCAGAAAGTTTAGCCCATTGAATTGGCTCATTGCCATGAATTATTTGAGCGATTTGACTCAAAAGCTCCACCTCAGAAATCACCAAACTATTTTTCAGATGAGAGGTTCCGGGACTATTGAGCCTAACAAAATTATTGCCAGATTCAACTGTAGTAGAATGGGGATTTTCAAACCTGGCAAATACTGGCAAAATCAAGGTATTTTGCTTAGCTAGTCCATGAAAATGTCCTTGATTTGGTTTGGTGGAAATATAGATAATCGTCTCAATTTGAGCAAGAGCATTTTTAACAAACCCAGAATTGGGATTAGCAGAGTAAAGATTCCCACCTAGACAAATCAAACTATCTACTTTACCAACTGAAGCAGCTTGAATTAAAGCAGAAGTATCATATCCCTTGGTTTGACTCAGTGGTTTGCCTAGTAATTGCTCTATAGCTTGTTGGATTTGGGCTTTGAGATTAACCGTGACCCCCATTGAACCAAAGCCCTGTACATTGGAATGCCCCCTAATGGGCATCAGTCCTGCGCCTAATTTACCTGCATTGCCACCTAAAAGAGCTGTATTGGCAATGGAGATAATATTCTCAACCCCATTGACTTGCTGAGTGACACCCATTGCCCAAGCAAAAACTACCTTTTTACAATTGCCAATTGTTTGAGCAGCTGCAACAATCTCTTTTTGCAAAACGCCAGAGAGCTTGACAATTTTCTGCCAACAAGTTGATTTTGCCTGCTCAACTACCGCTTCCCAGTTGTCACAATGAGCCTTAAGATAAGCAAAATCTACCAAATTTTCCTCTAGCATTGCCTTTTGAATGCCAACAAAAAGAGCTACATCACTACCTGGATGAAGCTGAAGATAGTGATCTGCAATTGTAGAGCCAGGAATAAGAGACTTAATAGCAGAAGCAGGCGAGCCAAATTTGACCAAGCCAATTTCACGAGTTGGATTGACGACAACAACCTTTCCTCCTTTAGAGCGAATATTGATTAGCTCATTCATCAGACGCGGATGATTGGCCGGAGCATTAGAGCCTATTAAAACTACACAATCAGCTTCTTTCAAGTTCTCTAGGCTAACCATGGAGGTTGCAGTACCAAAAACCTCTCTCAGTCCAACAGTTGAAGCTACATGGCATAAATCTGAGCAATCAGCCAGATTATTGGAACCTAATGCCCTCATCATTAACTGCAAAATGAAAGCAGCTTCATTAGAAGAGCGACCCGAACTATAGGAGGCTATCTTTTCAGCATTAGCCTTAAAAGCCAATGCGATAATCTCATAAACTTGCTCCCAACTGATTGGCTCATAGTGATCGCTATTGGCTCTTTTGATCAAAGGATGGCTCAACCTTCCTAGATTATTAGCTTCTTGGGAATTGAGCTGCTGCAATTGAGAGATAGTTTGATTATTGAATATTTCTAGTGGGATTGCGCCCTGCAATTCAGAAGCTATAGCCTCTACGCTTTTGGCGCAGCGCTGTAAAATCTCGCCATCTTCATTGACAAAGCCACCTTTTTGACCGCCAGTACCCCAAGCGCAGGAAAGACAAGCACTCTTATGAAAAAGTGTTTTCCACAGGGCGATCCCCTCTGGTCTGATACTTTTTTCCATCCAGTAGGCAATTACTGGTAATCCACCACCAATTTTAGCTTTAGGTTTTTTCATGCTAATAAAAACTATAGGGCTTGATAGATTATTTGTATAACTTAAAACAAACAGTTAAATCTGTATTTTTACCAAAACTGTAGCTTTTGATACAATCAACTGGACTATATAGATGTTAAATCGATTAGGTAAAACTCATTAGTTCTTTTTAGTAGAAAATAACGAAGCAAATATTATGACAAAAGGATTAAATCGCCGTAAATTTCTATTATACGGTTCTGCCGCTTGCGGAACTGCTATTCTTGTCAACGCATGCTCAAACAATGCACCTGAAACCACCCCAACAGCTTCTCCTTCTGCTGAAACTGGCGCTGGTGGAAAAGATACCATCAAAGTAGGTATTTTGCACTCACTTAGCGGCACTATGGCTATCAGTGAAAAAAGCGTAGTTGACGCTGAAAATCTTGCCATTGAAGAAATCAATAAAGCTGGTGGTGTTCTAGGAAAGCAGATAGAATCCGTTGTTGAAGATGGCGCATCTGATTGGCCAACCTTTGCCGAAAAGACTAAAAAATTAATCGACCAGGATAAGGTTTCTACAATTTTTGGTTGCTGGACCTCTGCTAGCCGTAAAGCAGTTCTACCTGTAGTAGAAGAGAAGAAATTCATGCTTTGGTACCCTGTTCAATATGAAGGACAGGAATGTTCACAAAATATCTTCTATACTGGCGCTGCTCCTAACCAGCAAATCGAACCAGCAGTTAAATGGTTAATGCAGAAAAAAGGTAAAGATTTTTATCTAGTTGGTTCTGACTATGTATTCCCCAGAACAGCTAATACAATCATCAAGGCTCAACTAAAACAAGAAGGTGGTAAATTAGCAGGGGAAGACTATCTACCTTTGGGTAACACTGAAGTTACACCTATCATCACCAAAATCAAAAAAGCATTGCCCAATGGTGGTGTGATTTTTAATACTCTCAATGGCGATAGCAACGTAGCCTTCTTTAAACAATTGCAAGGCGCTGGACTTGGACCTGACAAATATCCTGTAATGTCAGTCAGTGTGGCTGAAGAAGAAGTCAAAGCAATTGGACCTTCCTATCTCAAAGGTCACTATGCTTCTTGGAACTATTTCCAAACAGTTAATACTCCCGCTAACAAAAAGTTTGTCTCAGCCTTCAAAGCCAAATATGGCGCTGATAGAGTAACTAATGACCCAATGGAAGCTGCATACATCGCTGTTTATATCTGGAAACAAGCAGTAGAGAAAGCTAAAACCTATACTGACCTACCTGCAGTTAGAGAAGCTGCTCTTGGCCAAACCTTTGATGCGCCAGAAGGAACAGTGACCATGGAGAAAAGCCATCACCTATCCAAGTTTGTCCGTATTGGAGAAATTCAAGCTGATGGTATGTTCAAGGTCGTCTTTGAATCAGCCAAAGCTGTAGCACCTTTACCATGGAACCAATATGTTGCAGAAACCAAAGGTTATGCTTGTGATTGGTCAAAAGGCGGCAAAGGCGGCAAGTACAAAATCTAACCTAATAGCCATTTAGGCGAAGTAAGCAAAAATAAACTTCCTCTACCCGCACCCTCTGTGAGTGTGGGTATTTCTATGCCGATAATACCGGATTTTTTCAAGATGAGTTTATTTTGGACATCTCCTGAGATCATTTGTTCAGCCCAGTTGGTTAAATTGGGCTGATGTCCTACTAAAGCCAAAGTTTCAAAATCTTTTTCTGAGAAATCCTGCAGCCATTGGCTAAATTGTCCATCTGGCGAGAGATGCTCGCATTGTTCGATTTGCTCAGCCAAAGTTGCCAAAATCTGGGCGGTTTGGCTGGCTCTAACAAGAGGACTAAAGAGCATTAAATCAAACCTTATTCCTTGTTGAGCTAACCTTTGGGCTACTTTGGTGGTTTTGACAATGCCCTCTTTAGTTAAGGGTCTGATGATGTCATTCTCTCCTGGTTCGGCTATGCCATGGCGAATAAAATATATTTTTTTCATAGCAAGTTAATCATCCATTTGCCAAGGTTGGGTAATGTTATCTTCATCTAGGATATTTTTAGGTCTCAGCACCAGTAACAATTTACCCAATATAGTATTAGGTGGACTTTCGCCATACCAGGCTATTTGCATATTGCCATCTACCTCAGAGAGAAAATAGCTCTTATCTTCCCAATCAATTGAGGATCTATCCACCACCACCAAAACCATTTCACTGTTACTGTAAGATTTTTGAGGAAGCTCTTGAAAGTTAAATAGCAAAGCAACTGGATCACTCGCTTTGATAATTACTGGCCAGCCAGGCAAAGAGACAAAACTACCAGAGAGATTTACCGAGACAACACCAAATGGCTCTTTTCTCTCTGGACTAGATACAGTTTTAAATTCTTCTTTAGTTGACAGTAAAGGCACGATGCGAGACATCTGCTCTTCCTGCTCAAGCCGATAAACTGGCAGAAGCGGGGCTGATTTACTGGTAACAACGGTAAAATCTATTAATAATCTCTCTAGCAGTTCTCTGGCTGAAGGAGAAGCAGCAAATCTAAGACCCTTGGCAATCAAACGAGAGCGCTCTTGGAGATCTTTTTTTTGTCTTGCTCTTTTCCAACATTGATAGGCTACGGCATCGCCTGGAGTTTTAGTAAAGCCTTCAGGAAGCTGAGAAATCAAGCAAAACTCCTGAAAAGCTTTGGCCATATCATGAACTTCATCTAGCTCTAAAGACTTTTGCTTGGCAACTTCGGCCGCAGCTAGTCGATTCTCTTGGTTGAGAATTCTCAATTCATGGAGAATATCACTCTTGGGGCCTTGGTAATACCGAAGAATATCTTCTGAGGCTTGGTATTTCTCCAAGCTGTCATAGACTGAGGCAGCTACCATGATTAAATTTTGCTGACTGGCTTGAAAACCGGTTTCTTCAAAAATTTGCCCGGCGCTATAGCCAGCTTTTTGTAATATTTTGCAAGATCTACCCCAGTCTACCCAAGTTCCCTGTTTTTGTAATAGAGAGCTAATTAGTTTACTAATCTCCTCTTGTGATAAAGTACTAGATTCTGTCATGCTTTAACACCTCGCAATTGCATAGTCAAATGAACTAGTTCTGGTTGGATTAATTTTTCCATCGCCAATTTTACAGCTGGAGTTGAACCTGGTATAGAAAAGACCAATTTTCCTCTATAGGTTCCAGCCACTGCCCTAGAGGCTATAGCTCTAGAGCCTATTTCCTGATAACTCAAATAACGAAACAATTCTCCAAAACCTGGTAGGATTTTCTCTAGCTTAGCTTCTAAGACATCGTAGGTGGTATCTCTAGGGGCAATTCCCGTGCCACCGTTAAAAATCAGGACATCTACAGAAGAAAATTCTTCCAAGAGCGCCTCGATCTGTTGCGGCTCATCAGGGATGATCCTATAATGCTCTACTTTGTGATGTGATTGCTGTAAACTGTCTACTAAATATGAACCACTGTAATCATTATCCTTGATTCTTGTATCGCTGAGAGTGATAATTGCACAGGACAAAGATAAATTGTCTTTCTCTGCATGTGGCTGCATCATACTAAGATAACCTCGATTAATTTAAAAACATATTTTAACCATTGGTGCAAAAATGCAAGACATCCTCAAGTTGATTACATTGTCTTGGATAGTTTACTTTGGGCCTAGCTAGAACTAACAATTCTATATTTAGCTCTTGAGAGAGTTGTTGTTTGATATCCTCATGTCCATTGGCTTTGGTGACGACAGTTTCAATTTGCCATCTTTTCCAGAGCGCTCTTTCAAGTTCTAGTTCAACAGGAGGACGTATGGCTATGATGCGATCACTTGCAAAGCCCGCATCTATAGCTGCAGTTAATGAGTTTAAGCTAGGTAATATTCTGGTAAAAAGAATTGCTTTATCTTGCCAGGGTTTAAATTTTGCCAAGTTTTTGCAGCCTATAGTCAATAGAACTCTTTTACCAGCGAGATGACTATCACTAATTAGAGAATCGATATTTTCAAAAACTTTAGCCTTGGATCCAATGATAGAGGCTCTTTCGTAGCGCAAATAGGGCATATTGAGATTGATTGCATATTGGGAAATTACTTGAGCATGAGGATGAGAAGCATCTACAATTTTGCTTATCCCATAACGCCTAAGGAGATCTTGAATTTCACTGTTTTCCAGAGGACCAACATTTATCTTTGCTATTAGATCTTTATAGAGAACAGTAGCCTCGTTGGTGGTTACAGTGACAACATAGTCGATATTATATTGAAAGAGCAATTGAGCAATTTCTCTACTTTCGCTAGTACCGCCAATGAGCCAGAGCATAATATCAAAGATTAGTGGTGATTGCTCCTACTGGACAAGCCTCTACACATTGCTCACAGACTACGCAACGAGAGCGCATGAATTTTAAATTGAAACTCACTGGATCTAAGGTGAGAGCTTCAGTAGGACATACTCCTGTGCACAATCCACATTCAACGCAGGATTCCTCGTTGATCAATATCTCTCTACTAGCTAGAGAAATTGAGATTCCTTGGTTTTTGAGCCATTCAAGAGCAGATTCAAGTGAATCTATATCACCAGATAACTCCAAGACAAGTTTTCCCTCTTGGTTGGGGGCAATTTGGGCGCGCAGAATATTGGCAGCAACATTAAAATCTTTAGCCAGTTTATAGGTTACTGGCATCTGCATAACTCTTTTGGGAAAAGTTAGGGTGACTCGTTTTTTCATATAATAAGGAGGAAAAGAAGTTGCAATATTTTAATAATAATTTATGTCCAATAGTCCAGATCGGCTCAAAAGTATAGTAATTGCCTTAGTTGCTGCTTTTTTATCTGCTTCTATTTTTTTTAGTTTTCAAAATCAATCTGCTTCAACTTCTTTAGAATTACAAGCTAAAAAATCAATTCCTCTAGCTGTAGCATTATCTAACAATAAACCTACCTTAGCTGAATTCTATGCCAATTGGTGCACCAGTTGTCAGGCTATGGCTAAAGATCTGGCCAATCTTAAAGAGAAATATTCTGATTCAGTCAATTTTGTCATGCTCAATATCGACAATGATAAATGGCTACCGGAAGTTTTGCGCTACAGAGTTGATGGAATTCCCCATTTTGTATTTTTTGATAAAGAGGGTAAGACCATTGCCCAAAATATTGGAGAACAACCCTCTACAATCTTGGAAGCTAATTTAGCTGCTCTAGCTGTAGGTGATTCTCTTCCTTATGCCACTATTACCGGTACAGCCTCGCCAGTCAAACCGCAGCTGGAATCTGCCAAGCCAGCTGATCCAAGGAGTCATGGTGGTTAAAGGAGCAAAAAGAACAAGCGATTTTTTGCTCAAGCTCTACTTTGGCAATATCTGGATTTCACGGGCTGTTGCTCTATTAGCTTTGTTTAATTTAGCAATGGTTATATTTGATCTGAGCTATGTTCCTTATAGAGATTTTTGGCTATTGGGCAAATCTAGAATATTGGCAGTTCGCCTAGGTTGGCTTAGATCAGAAGGAATTAATCTCAAGATCTTGCCCAGCTCATTAACCAATGGAATTACTAAATATTATGATCCAATAAAAGGAATTGAGCCTCATAGACAAACTCAAGCCTATTTGAAATTGGCTTCTCAAGTAGAATCTAATATTAATAACCCTTTGGTGGAGCAGATTTTAGCCAAACTGCGCGAAGAAAGCCAAGAAATGATTGAGAGCAACCCTTTTCAACTTGCAAAAAAAAGTGGGAGCCTAGAGAGAATAAAAAATCTGATGCGCTCATATGTTCCCAATCCCAAAAATTCAGCTACTCAATCTTTTAAAACTTTTTGGTCTAGTAGTTATCTTCAAAATGACACTTCGAATAAACTTGCTTTTTTTAATAATAAAATTAGACCGTTAATCTACAGTAATTACTATAGGCATATAGATGAAAGTGGAAATTATGCTGATTATTTTTATCTATTAGATTTTCCCTTTGAACTTTTCTTTTTTCTGGATTATTTAGGTCGAACTCTATATTTAACTAAAATTCATCCAAGGTTGAAATGGCGAGATGCCCTATTGTGGAGATGGTATGATGTCTTTCTATTTATCTCTTGGTGGCGAATACTCAGGGTGATTCCGGTGATAATGCGCCTCAAGCAAACAGGCTTGATAGAAACCAGAACTGTCGAAGGGCAAGTTAATAGAGGAGTTGTCTCGATTGTTGCCAAAGAGATGACCGAAGCTGTTGTTGTGAGAATATTAAATGACCTTGAAATCTCTATAGACAGGGGAGATTTCTTAATACCTAAAAATAGGTATTTATACTCAGAAAATAAAGATGAAATAAGAGCTATATTCGGTATATTGTTACAATTTATCATAGAAAAAGTTTTACCAGATATCAGACCAGATTTGCAAAAAATAATAGAATATTCTATAGAAAAATCTACACTTAATTATTTACCTTATTTTGCTCAATTACAAAAAGAGATCATTGGTAAAACTATAGATAGTATGTTTAATATCTCGCATCAAATGCTCGAGCAGGTACTGCAAGACGATCCAACATTTGATCGCTATTTAGAACAGTTTAAAAATACTTTATTAGTCAGTATATCTTCTTTGAAATCTTATGAAAAACTTCCTGAATTAAAACATTTGAGTAAAGAGATTATCGAAGATGTCAAGCAAAACTATATCAATAGGCTACAGCAAGAGATGGGGAAAGAAAATGATATAGTAAGCAAAGTAAAATCTAAAGATAGTAAATATGGTTAAATATCAGGTTTATGGTGTAGGCAATGCGCTATTGGATATGGAATTTTCTGTATCTGTTGAATTGTTAGAAAATCTCAAGATCGATAAAGGGGTGATGACCCTTATTGATCAAAACCAAGAGCAAGAAATGGTAACCAGGCTCTCTCATCTGCCCTGTAAAAAAAGCAGTGGAGGTTCAGCGGCAAATACCTTGGTTGCTTTTAGTCAATTTGGAGGAAGTGGTTTCTACTCTTGCAAAGTGGCCAATGATGAATCGGGACATTTTTTCTTAAAAGATCTCAAAGCTAGCGGACTAGATACCAATTTGGATATTGAAAAGCTAGAAAACGGGACTACCGGCAAATGCTTGGTCTTTGTAACTCCTGATGCTGACCGCACCATGAATTCTTTTTTAGGGATCACTAGCGAGATAGCCCCTAGTGATCTATTGCCTGAAGCTATTTTGGGCTCTGAGTATCTATATCTTGAAGGTTATTTAACAGCATCAGAAACCGGATTGAGTACTCTTGTTAAAGCCAAAGAAATAGCCCGCTCTGGAAATATCCAGATAGCCTTTTCCCTATCAGATCCCAATATGGTGGAGTATTTTTATCCAGCGATCACTCAAGTAATTGCTGGGGGGATTGATTTGATTTTTGCCAATGAAGAAGAGTCTTTTAAATTAGCTAAAACCAATTCACTCTCTGAGTCAGTTAACTACCTTAAAAGCGTTAGTCGCAATTTCGCCTTGACCCTGGGATCAAGAGGATCTCTAGTTTATTATGATGGTGAGCTTATTGAGATTGAGCCTTTACAAGTAACGGCAATCGATACAGTTGGAGCTGGTGATATGTATGCTGGGGCTTTTCTCTATGGTTTAACCCACGGAATGAGCGCACAAAGATCAGGAGAACTAGCATCTTTAGCTGCCGCTCGAATTGTCAGCCACTATGGACCAAGACTTGCTAAAGAAGATGTTCAGTCTTTATTGATTGATTTTTGAGCGAATTGGACCATTGTAGTCCAGGGTCATTCTAGAAAAATCCCGGCTGATGGTTACAACGCTTTCTATACTGTAGTTGGCAGAGCCTGGAGTTCCGCCTAAAAAAGTGAAAGTCCAACTGCCATCGCCATTATCTCTATAGGGAGATAGTCTAGGATCGCCAAACATAGATGGCTCGGCTCTATATTTACTCAAGCCCCCATTGGCTTTTTCAGCTACTTGACGGGCAAAGTTTTGAGCTTTGCCTATTCTAGATTCTTGTAAAGTAGCTGAATAGTCGGCAATCAAGTGATTGTTTGGGGCTAAAACTGGATTGCGCAGCAGAATTGATATGGCAAAAATCTGAATCATTTTAATTTTTTAGATTAGGGTATTACTTCTTCTATTATCTCTTCGGCTTGGATGATGATCTCTTTAAGTTGTTCTAATGTTTGAGAAGTTGCAGATTCCCATAGTCCTCTTTGTTGAGCTTCTAGAAGTCTTTCGGCAATATCTCGCAAAGCGTGAGGATTCTTCTGTTTGATAAAGGAATTAACCAAAGGATCTAACAGATAAGCCTCTGTGATCCCTTGATACATATAATCGGGAACTTGTCCTGTAGTTGCATCATAGGCAAAAAGATAATCTACTGTAGCAGCCATTTCAAAAGCTCCTTTATAGCCATGACGCATCATTCCAGAGAGCCATTTAGGGTTAACTACTCTAGATCTATATACCTTGGCCAATTCCTCGGCTAATGATTTAACTCGGGGATAGCCCAATATAGAATTATCTCCAAAGTAGATTTGTGGTGTTTGTCCACTTAAGGCTCTAGCTGCTACTACTAAGCCACCTTGAAATTGATAATAGTCATCTGAATCAAGGAGATCATGTTCGCGATTATCCTGATTTTGCAGGACAATTTGTATTTCTTTTAATCTCTCAGGTAGAGCTTGAGAGCCATCAATACACTCTATCTCTGTTTCCCTGGAATAAGTATAGGCATAGCTGCTCCAATTGAGATAGGCTCTAGCTAGATCCTCTGGGCTTTCCCAGTTTTGCGCCTCAATTAACCCCTGCAAGCCCGCGCCATAGGCGCCAGGTTTTGAGCCAAAAATTCTCAATCTAGCCATTTTTATGGCCTGCTCATCATTTAAACCCTGCTGACTATAGAAGCTAATTTCTTGAGCTACTTTGTAAGCTAGTGGGTTGATTTGTTCTGGTTCTTCTAGAGCTGAGACTGCGGCAATGGCTTTATCTAAAAGTTGAATTAAAGTAGGAAAACTATCGCGAAAAAAACCTGATATTCGCACAGTTACATCTACCCTGGGGCGAGCAAGAACCGAAGGTGAGATAATTTCAAAACCTACCACACGTCGCGATGGTCCATCCCAAAGCGGTTTAACTCCCAAAAGAGCCAAAACCTGGGCAAGATCTTCTCCAGCATTGCGCATTGTGGCAGTACCCCAAATTGAAATAGCCAGATTCTTAGGATATTCACCATTTTCTTGGCAATAGCGCTCAATAAGAACTTCTGCTGCTTTTTTGCCCATATCCCAGGCTGTCTCACTCGGAAGAGAGCGAATATCAACTGAATAAAAATTGCGCCCTGTAGGAAGCACATCTGGTCTACCTCTAGTAGGAGCCCCAGAAGGGCCTGGCGGAACATATTTACCATCAAGTCCAGCTAAAAGATTAGCTATTTCTTGATCACATTGAACTAGAGCAGGAAGCAATCTTTGAGCAATCCAGTGCAATTCTTTTTGGGTATGCTCACCTACATTGTCCAAAGGCTCGGCTTTGATTATTTTTTCTACTAAATCTTGAGCATGATCTTCTAAGGCGCTGAGCACATCTCCTACCAGGCGGCAATCTTTGAGTATTCCAGAACAATTTAGCTCGAAGCTTTCTGCTTTATCTCTAGTTAGGGGATTAAAATCCAGGCCAAAATCTTGAGCTAGAGAGCCTATCAAACCTAGTCTTTCCCAGGAGCTATGGCGGGCAATCGCTACGATAAGATCTCTTAATTGTCTACCGGTAGGCGCTTTTCCTAAAATATGAAGACCATCTCTGATTTGGGCTTCTTTGAGCTCACAAAGATAGCCATCAGTTGTAGCAATAAAAGAAGTAAAAGAGTTGGATGAAGGAAGTTCAAGTTGACTTGTTTTGAGAAGTTCTTTGATTTTGGTAGAAATTATCTTGAGCCTTTTGGGATCTAGAAGCTCTGCTTGGTAATACTCATCAATGAGTGATTCGAGTTTTTGAAGATCTCCGTACAGTTCAGCTCTAGTCATAGGCGGGGTTAGATGATCTAAAATCACTGCCGATGCCCTTCTTTTGGCTTGGGTTCCCTCGCCTGGATCATTGACGATAAAGGGATAAAAATGGGGTAATTTGCCTAGGGTTATTTCTGGATAACATTGCCGGCAAAGAGCTACAGCCTTACCAGGTAGCCATTCTAAATTACCATGTTTGCCTACATGGACAATAGCATTAGCCTTAAAAAGATGATTTAGCCAATAGTAATAGGCTAGATATTGGTGAGTAGGTTCAAGATCTGGAGCATGGTAATTAAAATTGGGATCATTTTCATAGCCTCTACTAGGCTGAATACCAATAAATATATTCCCAAATTGCAAGCCATTGACAACAATATGGTCTGATTCTTGCTTTAAATTCCCCCAGCGCAGCAGAACCGCTTCAACTACTTCAGATGGCAAGCTTTCAAAATAGTTTAAATATTGCTCCAATGGAATTTTAATAGCGGAATATCTCAATTGCTTGATTAGATCCTCGCTAGAAACTGGCAAATGTTCAAGATGATAACCAGCAAGAGAGAGGGCTTGTAATATTTCTAGAGCGCTTTGGGGGGTATCTAGGCCAACTCCATTGGCAATGCGCCCTTCTCTTGGTGGATAATTAGCCAAAACTAGAGCAATTTTGCGCTGATTGATTGGTGTATTTTTGAGCTTGAGCCAGTTATCGGTCAAATCAGCAACAAAATCTACGCGATCTGCTTTGGGTTTATAGATGGTAATCTCTGTCTCTAGTTGAGGATGCCAGTTTTTTTGCTCTTTAAAGGAAATAGCCCTAGTGATGATCCGCCCATCTACTTCAGGCAGGACTACATTCATAGCCAGATCACTAGGTGTAAGACCTAGTGGGTTATTGAGCCATTGTTGCTCTTTACTACTAGCTAAAATAACTTGTAAAATTGGCAAATTGAGCTCATGCCAGAACTGCTCTGTGCTTTGTTGGTTTCCTAATTGAGCAATAGCAAAGCTAGTGGTATTGAGAATAATTTGGCTTTGCCGCAAAAGAGTAAGCAACTCTCTTTGCAATTGATTATCTCTTAGAGAGGAAACATAAATAGCTACGCAAGAAAGGCCTCTCTGCTCTAAAGATTCCACCAAAGCATCAATAGCCTCTAGATTACCAGAGAGAAAATGGGCCCGGTAAAAGAGAATTGCTACTACATCTTTATTATTATTTTTAGAACATCTATAAATGCCAATTTTGGGGATGATCTGAGCTCGAGGAGGGTTATAACTTGTAGCAAAAGAACAATCAGTAAGAAATTTAAGGCCATTGATTAGATTGTTTTTGCCACCTTCGACAAAATACTCCCAAAGTTTTTTGAGAACATCAATTGGGACATTGGATTGGCTCATCAAGATAGAATCTAATTGATCATCGCCAGGTAAAACATAGAGAAAAGCTCCATTTGTTTGCACTATTTCTTTGACTACTTCCAAACCATAGGACCAATAAGAAATCCCACCTAAAATGCGCAAAACTATTACCCTGGCTTTACCAAGAACCCGTCTGGCATAATCATCAATCACAAATTCCTGCTTGAGTCTGAGCAGATTTAAGCTGCGAATTGTCGGAAAATCACTAGGAAGCTCAGATAGACTATTGGCTAGGGTTTGAATATCGGTATCAGCCCCAGTAAGGATGACTATATCTGAAGGGGTTTGCTCAACGAGCGTGAACTTGAGATCATCTTCAATTGAGTCTTTAGTAGCGATACGGTGCATATTTTTCTATTCGTTTTTCAGGCTAATTTATGTGAGGATAACCCTTCTGTCCAAACACTTTGAGTCTAATCTAAAATAAACATATATATAAATCAGACCCTTGATGGTGAAATATGTATTTTGATCCAATGTATTTTCTTTTTGCCCTGCCAGCTTTGCTGTTGGGAATGTGGGCCCAATTTAGAGTATCTTCAGCCTTTGGTAAATACTCAGAAGTTGGTACTAGATCTGGGATGACCGGCGCACAGGCAGCCCGCAGAATCCTTGATTACAATGGCTTACAAAATGTTGCAGTAGAGAGAGTAGATGGCTTTTTGAGCGATCACTATGATCCTAGCCAGAAGATTTTACGTTTGAGCTCAGCAGTCTATGATCAACCTTCACTAGCTGCAGTAGGAGTAGCGGCTCACGAAACTGGCCATGCCCTACAAGATAAGGAGCACTATGTTCCTTTGACCTTTCGCTCTGCTATCGTGCCAGCAGTGCAAATTGGCAGCTCCCTAGGTCCAATCATATTCATGGTCGGATTATTTATGACCCAATTTGTAGGAACTACTGTAGCTTGGATTGGTTTAATTCTCTTTGCTCTTTCGGCTGTCTTTGCCTTAGTAACTTTGCCAGTTGAATTTGATGCTAGCAATAGAGCCAAAAAACTCCTGGTTTCTACTGGTATAGTTGATAACAATGAAGTCAAAGGAGCAACCGCCGTACTCGATGCAGCCGCCCTGACTTACGTAGCAGCAGCGCTGCAAGCTATCTCTACTTTGCTTTACTACTTTACAATTTTGCAAAGAGAAGGCCGTAGAGGCTAAATAGCCCTAATTGATGGTATTTTGAAACACATCAGCTCTATTAGTAAAATAGGCGGTGTGTTTTTTTATTGTTTTTTTAAGGTAGTTGAGATATGTTGCGGCGCAAAGGCTTTGAGGTAGAGATATATACAGGTACTCCGCAAGGTGAAATCATTGGCTTTTCAGATTTCATCACCAGAGACTTGGAGGGTTTTGTCACTGAACCGGATAATCGCAACGTAGAATATATCACTGCTCCTTTTAAGTACTACAGTGATCTTCTCTACGCTTTAGTAGAACCTAGAGTCAGATTGAGAAATTATCTCCAAAAGCTGGGAAATTATACCTTGATTCCAGGTAGCACTCTTTCTTTGGGGGATAGTTCTGTTTTTTCTCGCTCAGATCCTCTCAATCGCTATCATGATTTTATAGAACAAACTTATGGCACCAATGTTGTTACCGCCAGTGTACATATCAATATCGAACTATTAGAACCTCAGTTGTTGATGAAGGCCTGTAGATTGATTAGGGTGGAAGCCCCTCTCTATTTGGCCTTGAGCGCAGCATCACCTTTTCTAGATAACAGGATTACTGGTTATCATTCCAAACGCTGGCAGATGTTTCCTAAAACCCCAAAACAGGTTCCTCTTTTTGCCGATCATCAACACTATATTGACTGGACAAAAGAGCAAATTGAATTAGGAACAATGCAAAATGTACGTCATCTCTGGTCTTCTGTTCGTCCAAATGGACCTGAGCGCCCTTATCAACTCAATAGGCTAGAGCTAAGAATCTGTGATTTAGTTGTCAATCCACTGAGCCTTTTGGCTATTACCGCTCTCCTAGAAGCCAGAATAACTCAAATGATTTTAAATCCTAACCTTGACCCGCTTATTTCGAGTAAATTTTCTGCCCAAGAGTTACTCAAAATCACCGACGAGAATGAATTATCTGCCGCTCAAAATAGCCTAGATGCCTCTTTAGTTCACTGGCAAAGCGGGCAGTTAATTAGAGCTAGAGATTGGTTAAATGATCTCTACCAACAGGCCTGGCCCATTGCCAAGCAGGGAGGGTTTGCTTGTTTTCTTTCTCCCTTGAGGAGTATTTTGGAGCAGGGCAATCAAGCCCAACAGTGGTTAAAACTACATGATTGCGGGATGAACATTCAGCAAATCATGATACATACAATCGCAGAGTTGGCCAAGCAGGACAGAAATTTAGTAGACTTGTTCTAAAAAATCTCTTCGGTCATTTTTTTGGTCAATAAAAAAAACTAATAATATTTAAAGATTTAGAAAATTTATCAATCACTCATGACACTTAAGGTCGTTTTGGTTAATCCCCAGATTCCGCCAAATACTGGCAATATCGCCAGAAGCTGCGCGGCAACAGCCACAGAGCTTCATTTAGTTGGACCATTGGGGTTTGAAATTAGTGATCGTCATCTCAAAAGAGCTGGTCTGGATTATTGGCCCTACGTAGATCTTCACCATCATTTATCTTGGGAGAATTTTCTTGAATTTTACCCTACAGTAGGTGGTCGCTTGCTTGGCTATTCAGTTAGAGGAGCGCAAAATTATGCCCAATTTCAATATCAAAAGGGAGATTGGCTAGTCTTTGGCAGTGAGACACAAGGCTTGCCTAGAGAAGTTTTACAGCTTTGCGATACTACTTTAAATATCCCTATAGATTCTCAAAAAGTCCGCAGCCTCAATCTTTCAGTTAGTGTTGCCATTGGTCTTTTTGAAGCCAGACGACAACTTTACTATACATAAGAAATATTAATGTGTTTTCCAAGATATTATTGCAAAAAAATAATTATCTAAACTTATATTTCTTTTGCACAAGCAACAATAGTTTTTAAGAAAAGTAAAGATGCTGTATTGTTTACCAAAAGCGACATTAGGGAACATAGAGCTATTGATGTCTGTCTTTGGTGTGCAGAGTGAAAGAGTTAAATTTGTTACTTTTTGGCAAGAAAGCTCCTTTTTTATTGCGACTTGTCTAAAAGGCCGAATCAGGTTAATCTCTCTAGTAATCACTGACTGACTTGTTCAGCATTTAATAAACTCACTAAACACAAGGAGGTTCTTTTTGGAAAATTCATATCAACAAAAGACCACACCTGTTTCTCAGTTCTTAGTCCAAGAGCAGATTACAGAAAAAGTACAAATAAAATCCAAAAGAAGTTGCTTTGGTGGTCTCTCTTTGGCCATGGTTTTTTCATTAGGCTCATCTGCTATCGCTGCAGATAATATCAATGTTGCAAAAATTAAAGTCATAAGTAGTGGCTCAGTAGCCAGTTCCCCAACTGTCCTCAATCAAACAAACATACCTCCTGGTGCCACAGAAATCCCAGTAGAGCAAAACTCCCAAGCAGGAGTTGTCATTCCAGTAACAGTCTCACAGCCTCTATCTAGACCTTCAGTTGTATCCAAGCAGGAGCAAAAATCTTTCAATGCCTCAACTCCTGTGGCTTACCACAATACTAGTTCTATTTATTCTTCCAATAAAATATCTAAATCCTATATCTCCAAGCTTAAATCAGATATAGCCCAAGGTCCTCAAACAAGCGTGGTGATTCCTGTAGATTCGATCAATAGCCAAGAGCCAACTACTAAAAATGAGGAACGTCCCAATCCCAATTTAGTAGGTACCGCATCTTCTGATGCAGGTTTAGACTATCCAGATAGCTTACCTATTCCTGTTGAAGGACCTCTTGTTCCCCTTAACAACTTACCATCTTTCATCAGCTATCAATGGCCCACTAGAGGCATCTTAACTTCTGGCTATGGTCGTCGCTGGGGTCGTATGCATAAGGGTATTGATATAGCCTCCTCTGTAGGTACTCCAGTAGTAGCAGCAGCTCCAGGCGAGGTAATTACAGCTGGTTGGAATTCAGGCGGTTATGGCAACGTTGTTGTACTTCGTCATGCTGATGGCAGTGAAACTCTTTATGGACACAATAGTCGTATCTTGGTTCGCACTGGTCAAATAGTTCAACAAGGAGAGCAGATCTCAGCAATGGGTAGCACTGGTCATAGCACTGGACCTCACCTCCATTTTGAAGTACATCCCAATGGTGGTTCCGCTGTTAATCCAATTGCCTTTTTGCCTAGTGCAAGATAGCTAGAACATCATAGTAGCTCTCAATTGGAGCTCTACTATGATTTTATTTTTATTGAATTGCTTGGGCTTGTAATTTGAGAATTTGTTCTATACCACTTTGGGCTAAATCCAAAATGTGATCTAATTGTTTGCGGCTAAAGGTTCCTGATTCTCCAGTACCTTGAACCTCTACCAACTCAAGATCTCCGGTCATAACTACATTGAAATCGACTTCAGCTTGGCTATCTTCTTCGTAATTGAGATCTAGAAAAAGATCTCCTGCAATCTGTCCAACAGAAATAGCAGCTACCGGGCTACGTAATGGCGATTTGAGTAATTCACCCTGCTCAAGCATTTTTTTGATTGCCAGAGCTAAGGCAACATAGCCGCCATTAATAGCAGTAGTTCTGGTACCAGCATCAGCCTGCAAGACATCAGCATCAACTATGATGGTTCTCTCACCTAAAGCTTCTAAATCTAAAACTGCTCTGAGGCTTCTGCCAATGAGCCTTTGGATTTCTTGGGTACGGCCTGAGAGTTTCATAAATTCGCGCTCTTTGCGCTCTGGTGTTGAGCCAGGAAGCATACGATATTCGGCCGTCAACCAGCCAGTACCCTTGCCAGCTAAAAATTTCGGCACTCCATTTTGCACGCTAACAGTACATAGCACCTTGGTATTGTCGCAATGAGTCAATACTGAGCCCATAGAAAAAGCAGTAAAATCTTTCTCAAAACGTACTGGGCGTATATCGTTAAAAAGCCGCTGATCGATTCTTTGCCTAGCCATAATTATTAAAAAGAGGGTGCGCTATGCACCCTAATATTGTTTTAAAGCACACCCAAATTAGCTAGTCCCAAAATAGCCCCAGCTCCAAGTAGATGACCAAAGCTAGCAGTACCCAAAACTGCAGGCCAGCCAAATCCACCAAAGAGACTAGGTGAAGGGGTAGCAGGTCCTACATTGGGATATTTGATGGTCAATTTCCCAAAAGCAACAGCTAAAATATTGGCAGCTATCATCACAAAAGCGACTTTTGGACTCCATTCGACAGTTCTAGGTAGCTCAATAGCCAAGATCAGATTCGTTAAAAGCATCAATCTTCTCTCCAAAAATTATATTTTCACGGCCTGATTCTAAGGCCATAGGCTCATCACCTTTAACATGCTGTTGCAATACTTAACCTAGCCTTCTAACTCATCATCCAATTGCTGCCACTGCGGATTTCTACGGTTAAAGGAACTGTTAACTTGACAGCATTTTCCATGATTGATTTGATTTGTGGCTTTAATATTTCCAGCTCTTGGGGGGGCATTTCTAGTACTAACTCATCATGGACTTGGAGTAAGAGTTTTCCTTGGTAGGATTTTAACAGTTCAAATATCTTAATCATGGCGATTTTGATGATATCGGCGCTAGAGCCCTGTATTGGAGCATTAGCTGCGCTTCTTAGCATTTGGGCTTCTTCTTGGCTCATTTTCAGATTTTCTAGGGATAATTGACTCTCTGGTATACCTCGATATTTGCCTAAGCCTGATTCGAGAAAATTAAAGTAGCGTCTTCTGCCCAATATAGTAGTGACATAGCCGTTGGTTATGGCTTGTTTTTTGGTTTGTTCAAGATAGTTAAAGATGCGGGAATATTTTTGGCGGTACTTTTCAATAAATTCTTTACCCAAAGCAGCATCAAGTCCTGATTCTCTGGCAAAGCGCTGGGCTCCCATGCCATAAATTACGCCAAAATTAATAGTTTTACCTAAGGTTCTCTCTTCTGGGGTAATCTGTTCTTTTTCCAGGAGAATTTGAGCTGTTACTTTATGGACATCTTCGCCTTTTTGATAGGCTTCTAGCAAAATGGGCTCTTGAGCTAAGTGAGTGAGGATCCTTAGCTCAATTTGAGAGTAATCTGCTGAGAGTAAAACCCAATTTTTCCTAGGAATAAAGGCGCGGCGTATCTGGCGGGAAAACTCGGTTCTAATCGGGATGTTTTGCAAATTGGGGTTAGACGAGGAAAGTCTGCCAGTTGAGGTGATAGTTTGATTAAAATCGGTATGCAGCCTTGCTGTATTGGGATTAATCAGCTTGGGTAGGGCGTCAACATAGGTGGATTTGAGCTTGGCATAGGTGCGATAATGCAACAGGTGATCAATAATAGGATGATCTCCTTGTAATTTTTCTAGGATTGCTTGATCTGTGGAAAAGCCGGTCTTGGTTTTGCGGCTTTTTTTGCTGTTTAGCTCCAGCTTGCTAAAGAGAATATCGCCTACTTGTTTGGGAGAGTTGATGTTAAATTTTTCACCAGCGCTTTGGTAAATTGCCTCTTCGGTGATCGTTAATTCTTGCTCAAGTTGCTCTGAGAGAATTTGGAGATATTGGGTATCTAAGGTGATTCCTTCAGATTCCATATCAGCAAGTACAATTTCTAAAGGTAGCTCTACTTGCTTTAGTAAATTATATAGTTCTGGAATTTGTTCAATTTCGGCTTTGAGTTTGTCATATAACAGGTAAGTAGCATAGGCATCCAAGCCGCAGTAATTGGCTGCTTGCTCGATTGGCAAATCAGCAATTGTTTGATTTTTTGCCAGGTTTAATTCTTGATAATCTAAAGAAACTACACCAATTTGATAGCGAAAACAAAGATCGCTGAGCTTATGTTTTTGTTCGGGATTTAAAAGATAGCTTGCCAGTAGGGTGTCAAATTCTACTCCCTCAAGAAAGATGCCATGGTGTCTCAAAACCAATCGATCAAATTTGGCATTTTGAAAAATCTTGAGATGTTGAGGAGATTCTAATATGGGTCTGAGAGAATTTAAGACTTCTTGGCAATCAAGATGAGATTGAGCTGGGTGATAAAGAGGTATATAAGCTGTATTATTTTCTCCCCAGCAGCAGCCAAGCCCTACTAATTGAGCTTGTCTAGTGTCTAATCCAGTAGTTTCGCTGTCCCAAGCCACTGGTTGGCTTTGCTGCTCTAGAGTTTGAATTAATTTTTGTAGTTTGTCTTGAGTATCAATTATCTCTACTAGGAGATCTATAGTTGGCTTATCTGGTAAATCAAAGCTCAATTGGGCCGGCTCAAACAATTTTTCATGTAATGTGACCACTTTTTGCAAAATTGTTTTTAATTCCAGTTGTTCTAGCAGAGGCCGCACTTGTGCTAATTCGAAAGATTTAAGATAAGTCTGATCCAGCTTGAAAGTAAGTGGTACATCTTGGCTGATTTTGGCCAACATATGCGAGTGAAGAGCCTCATCTTTGCCTGCTTCTAATTTTTTGGCTATGGTTTCTTTGATTTGCGAGATGTTGTTGTAGATGTTGTTGAGATTGTCATATTGATTGAGTAGGGTGGTGGCTGTTTTTTCTCCAATGCCCTTTACTCCTGGAATGTTGTCAGATTTATCACCACAAAGAGCTTTGTAATCTACTATTTGATCGGATCTGATGCCCATTTTTTCTAGAATCTGTTCTGGTCCAAATTCTGGATATCGCCCATCGCTTTGGTTTTTTAGGGCATTATGATCTAGATAAAGTACTCTGATGTTGTTCTCAGGGGCAACCAGTTGAAATAAATCTCTATCGCCTGTGACTATTTTGACTTGATAATTTGCTTGGTTACCCAAATTAGCGAGAGTGCCTATAACATCATCTGCTTCATAGCCGGCTACGCTCATTTGAGGGATCTTGAGCGCCGTTAATATTTCATGTAGATTCTCTATATCAACGATAAATTCACCAGGAGTCTCTTGCCGATTAGCTTTGTAATTGACATCAGCTTCATGTCGAAAGGTGGGCTCTTTTCTATCAAAGCCGATTACTACTGCTTGGGGACGATAATGGCTGATAATCTGCAATAGTGAATTGAGAAAACCAAAACAGACACTTGTTGGTATACCATCGCTATTACGCAATGCTCCCCGCCTGGCAGTAGCAAAAGCATAATAGGCTCTAAAGGCTAGAGAATGTCCATCGATCAGTAATAAAAGGGGAGCTGTATTATTCATGTCTTTAATTATATTCTCTAGAGCTTGCCAAGTAAGAATAATTCTGTTATGCTGGTTAAGCAGTAAAAAAGCCGGGATAGCTCAGTCGGTAGAGCAGAGGACTGAAAATCCTCGTGTCCGCAGTTCAAATCTGCGTCTCGGCATTAATTATAAGCTTCAAATATCCCCGAAGATTTCGAGTATCCAGGGGATAAATATTCAACAAGGTGAGGTCATTACAGATTGACCGGTAAGAGAAATAAAATTCAGTAGATTTAATGCTCTCGCTTAAACTTTTCAATAGAATTAGCTAGTTTATTAGATGAAGTAGCACTAATGAAATCAAGTTTGAATTGGTTATTTTGGCTGAGATATTCAGCGTAGGCAGATTGAAGATAAGGACGATAGCTCTCATTCTTGCTAATATAAACTTCAAAAAATGGTACTAAGACAGCAGAGGCATACTTACTGATTAAGTTTTGACTGGGCAGAGTTAGATGACCTACAGATTCTATTGTCTCGTTAATCCCAGGGTCAAGCTTGGTGAAGTTGACATGAGCTTGTCCTTCTATCATTATCCAATATTTATTTGGTGAGGTGAGCCAGGTAAAGGAAGCTGCCTGTTCTAAAGCAGGTGGAGCGGCAGGATCGTAACTTCCTGAAGCAAAAACAATGGGAATCGAAATCTTACCAAGTCCTTGAGGTCCATAAATGCTGCGATTGACTGGATTGGCAGCAAAAACCGCCTTCACTCGACTATCTCGAAAATGATAAGACTGTCGCGGCAATTCCAAGGCTCGACATTCTAGCAGTAGAGATATGTCCAATCCCTCATAAAGACGATTGCAATCCTGTTGCAAATTATTAAAATCAATTTCTGCCCCACCAATGGCTAAGGTTGTATAACCCCCAAAGGAATGTCCTGCCATGCCAACATTGTCTAGGTCAAGTTTTCCTTGAAATTCGTCTTGATTGCGCCTTTGCAGTTCGTCAATGACATAGCTAATATCCTTGGGGCGATTTATAAATTCATTGAGGTCAAATATGTCTCGATGGTAGCCCTCAAACATCTCCTTTAACCAGATGGTATCGCTGCCAGGATGTTGAGGAGCTACAACTACATAGCCGTAGGTAGCTAAGTTTTGCAGTCCTTGAGCATAATCTTCTGGTCGAGAGGATAATCCGTGAGAGAAAACAATAACTGGCGTTTTTTCTGCTTCCTGTCCTTGTGGTTGGTAAACATCAACATAAAAGGCTCGGTTACGGCTTTTATCCACTAGGTTCCAAACTCTCTTGGTAACGGCATATTTACCCGGCTTAGTGACATCGGGTAGGGTAGAATAATTGACAGAAGTATCAGTTGCGGCTTCTTGGACAGTCAGAGAGCGCAATTCAGTAGTTAAGGTCTCCGTTGCCAATATTACTTTATCAGCGAATTTTGCCGAAGCCAGCATCACTTCTCCCTGTAACTGAATATTGGTAGATAATTTTTTTAGGACATTGAGCAGGGTTAATCCTTCGGGATCAAAAGCAGCTTGAATCAATGCACCTCGCAGGACGTATTTTCCGTTTGCTCCTCCTTGAATCGTAATACCTTTGCCGAGGCGAGTGAGAATATCATCGCCAATTGCACTATTAAAAAAACGGGATACCATCACGGGATTGATATCAAATCGTTTGACCAGTAGCTTACGAAATTCTGCTCGTTGATCTGGCGTTACTTGAGCTAAATAAAACTTTAAATCCTCATTGATAGTGCCATCTTTAGCAAAGGTTTCTAAGGATTCAACCCTTAGTGAGAACATCAGTGGTCCGTAGGATAAATAAAGTTTTTCAGCCGCATGAATAGGGAGCGCTGTTATAAAAGTAGTTACAACTCCTAATAAAAATAATGTGATTTTGGATTTTGGATTTTGGATTTGGAATTTCAACATGAAGATTATGCCTTTGTAGAGATAAAAATATAGGGGTTGGTCAAAAAATAAGCAATTGAGACCATCAAAAAGGTCATTCGTACAACTTCGTATTATGGGAGAATGTGCATAGTTCTACAATTTTAAATATAAGTATTTCCTATGAAATCATATTATTGGACTAAAAAACAAATTTTTCCAATAAAAAAAATTCTGACAACGACAAGTCTGATAATGTTTTTTGGGTTCTTATTTCCAGTCTGTTCACTCACTGAGCTCTTATTTACCAAAGATGCACAAGCCAATGACCTGCAGCAAAACCCAACGACGGAAAGATGTGGATTGGTGCAAAGTAACGCCCTTGCCTTAACCAAGCCTAATCCCAATATTGAACAGAAGGTCCTTGATATCCTGAAGGCTATGAGTGATCGTCGCTCAAATTTGCTTATGATAATGCTGCCATATATTTTCCATTAGATGTTCCTATTCCTGCGGGTACTTTTGCTTTATCTCGTACTAACGATGCAAAACGCTGCTATTGTTTTGACAGGTATTTCGATAATAGTATTTTGTTCTAGTCCAGCAGATGCCTTTTTCCACGGGACTACATCTATCCACCGATTATCTTGTATTGAAACTTGTAAGATTTTACCAAATAAATAGCTAAAAGCCTCGCCCTTCAGTGCAACTTTCTCTTGAAATCATCTTAATATTTATCTAGCTTATATCCTGATAAAATAAATCCATGATAACCAGAGAAGCTAAGCTACTAAAGGGAAATAGAGCTCAATACTTAGCAATTGATGAAGCTATTAGGACTGCCCAATTCATTATAAATAAAGCAGTACGTTACTGAATGGACAATCAAGGGGTAAGTAAGACAGTTCTGAGAGTACAAGGTATCAGGCTGGAAACTATCTGATGATTGTATGTCTATCACTTTCACAGACAGTTTTGAGATAGGTACATTATCTTTATACTGCAACAAACAAACAAGGGAAGATCTCACTCCTAGTAGAATTTCAATACCATCATCTAATAACCTGTAGAAAACAACATATCCTTTAAAGAGTGATCGCTGTTTGGGGGTTGTGGAGAAAGTGATCGCGCTGTCTTTGATCAACTCCTGCGTGAGTACGTTCCAGCATAACCTCTCATCATAATCGGCACCAATTTATCAAGATAGTTGACATTTAAGATAAGCAAACTATTAATTATCATCAAAATTTTTAGTCTTAGTCTGATTTTTTCAATAAAATTACACCCAAAGTACCACAAATAACTTCTAACACCAAATAGCCGATTAATAGCCAACTAGGCATACCATCTACAACAATACTTAAAACTCTACCGATAGCTAACCCAAACATAAATACGGTAAGACTGTAAAGAGCGGCTTGTCTTAACTGAACTTTAAAAGCGCCGACAATCCAGAAACTCAACAACGAAAAATACAAACCCATTACTGCTCGAAATATGTGGGAACCATTTATATTTGATATCGAAACATCAAATAGATAACTAAGGCTTTTCTGTGGTAGCAGTCCATATGATAAAGCTATTGGTATTAAACCAATAGCCGTGACTAGAAGAAAAATTTGGCGAATATTCATTAGATTATTAAAATTTTTAGTCTTAATTTATTTAATAGCTTATCATGCGTACAAAGTAGATATAATCCAGACGGGCATGAAAAAATGAAGCTAGATCATAGAAATCTTGATTTTCATACGGCGGCATTGCTTATTTGGCAAACAACGATTTGAAATGGCACGCTATAAAGTACGCAACGAACAGTAATAGTACTATATCAAGTTACTTTGATAATTTGGTAATAGCTGCCATTGAAATGATTATTAGCAGTAAAATATATTGAGATTTAAGGAGTCAACAAATGCACCTTACTCCCCAGGAAAAAGATAAACTTCTAATTTTCACTGCAGCCTTGCTTGCAGAGCGGCGCAAGAACAAAGGATTAAAATTGAACTATCCTGAATCTCTAGCCTATATCTCTGCCGCCATTTTAGAAGGTGCCAGAGAAGGGCGTTCGGTTGCTGAACTGATGAGCTTTGGAGCTACATTGCTTAAACGTGAAGATGTAATCGATGGTATAGCCGAAATGCTCTATGAAGTTCAAGTAGAGGCTACATTTCCCGATGGTACTAAACTTGTTACTGTACATAATCCTATTACATAAAAATTAACTATTATGATTCCAGGAGAAGTCTTCCCCGAAAGCGGTCAAATTGAACTCAATGCCGGCCGAGCTACTGTAATAGTCACTGTTGCCAATACTGGAGATCGCCCTATTCAAATTGGCTCCCATTTTCACTTCTATGAAGTCAATAGCTACCTGGTTTTTGAGAGGGAACTAGCTAGAGGAATGCGTTTGGATATTCCTGCTGGGTTTTCCCTGCGGTTTGAACCAGGTGATGAAAAAAAAGTGCAACTTGTAGCATTTGGTGGTAGCAGAGAAATCTATGGATTTAACAATCTAATCAACGGAGCATTAGAGGATTAAAGTAATGAGTAACTTTATCGACCGCAAGGCCTATGCAGGGATCTATGGTCCTACAGTCGGAGATCGCGTTCGTTTGGCAGATACAGAATTGATTATAGAAGTAGAGCGCGATTATACCGTTTACGGAGATGAGGTGAAATTTGGAGGTGGCAAGGTCATAAGAGATGGAATGGGCCAATCACCTATCTCAAATGCAGATGGCGCAGTAGATCTAGTAATCACCAATGCTCTGATTCTCGATTGGTGGGGAATAGTCAAAGCCGATATTGCCATTAAAGATGGGATTATAGCCGCTATTGGCAAAGCCGGCAATCCTCACACCCAACCTGGAGTCGATATAATCATTGGCCCAGGAACTGAAATCATTGCCGGAGAAAGCCATATCATCACCGCAGGCGCAATTGATACCCATGTGCACTTTATTTGTCCACAACAAATTGAAGTAGCCCTTGCCTCTGGAATCACTACCATGATTGGTGGAGGAACTGGACCTACAGCCGGGACCACTGCAACTACCTGCACCCCAGGACCATGGAACATTTATCGCATGCTCCAATCAGCTCAAGCCTTTGCAATGAATATTGGATTTTTGGGTAAAGGCAACAGTAGCCAACCAGAAGCTTTAGTAGAACAAGTTGAAGCTGGTGCGATAGGACTCAAGTTGCATGAGGATTGGGGTACAACTCCTAGTGCTATTGATCAATGCCTCTCTGTTGCAGATCAATATGATGTTCAAGTAGCTATCCATACCGATACACTCAATGAAGCAGGTTTTGTCGAATCGACCATAGGAGCTTTTAAAGATCGCACTATCCATACCTACCATACAGAAGGAGCAGGTGGTGGGCACGCGCCCGATATCATCAGGGTATGTGGACAAGCCAATGTCTTACCCTCTTCTACTAATCCCACCAGACCCTATACCACCAACACCCTAGAAGAACACCTGGATATGTTGATGGTCTGCCATCACTTAGATCCTTTTATTCCTGAAGATGTAGCTTTTGCTGAATCAAGAATCCGCTCTGAGACTATTGCTGCAGAAGATATCCTGCATGATCTAGGCGCTTTTAGTATGATTTCATCTGACTCACAGGCAATGGGTCGCATTGGAGAGGTGATATTGCGCACCTGGCAAAGCGCCCATAAGATGAAAGTCCAAAGAGGCGCTCTAGCTGAAGATTCCTCCAGAAATGATAACCATAGAGCCAAGCGCTATATCGCCAAATATACGATTAACCCTGCTATCACTCATGGTATTTCCCAATATGTCGGCTCGGTGGAAGTAGGTAAACTGGCAGATCTGGTTCTCTGGAAACCGGCTTTTTTTGGAGTTAAACCTCAAATGGTTCTCAAAGGCGGTATGGTAGCCTGGGCCCAGATGGGTGATGCCAATGCCAGTATACCTACACCTGGCCCTGTTTATGGTAGGCCAATGTTTGCCAGTTATGGCGCAGCTATTGAAAATACCTCTATTGTCTTTCTCTCTCAGATAGCTCTAGAGCAAGATATCCCCCAAAGACTGGGATTAACCAAGGCGACTTTAGCGGTTCAAGATACTCGCAATCTGAGCAAAAAAGACCTCAAGCTAAATGATGCTCTGCCCGAAATCGAAGTAGATCCAGAAACCTACCAAGTCAAGGCTGATGGTGTATTGTTAACCTGTGAGCCAATGCCAGTACTGCCTATGGCTCAGCGTTATTTTCTATTCTAGGTCGTGGTTTTTGAGTAGAAACAATTCCCGTTCCTACCGTTAAAAGTAAACTGGTGATCACTGAAACTGTTATCAAGGGTATCACATGCGTACCAGAAATGACCGAGATAATGACAATCATACTCACAGGAGTCTTCAAAAGGGCTGCTGCTAGTGCCGCGGTCGCACAAACCAGTGAAACCGTAGGGGGTATAAATGGAAATACAAGTGAAATAACAGAACCTAGAGTTACCCCAATTAAAAAAACAGGAAACACAAAACCACCTCGAAAACCACTATGGATACTCAAGCTGACTGTCAAACTTTTGACCAAAAGTAAAATTAGTAGTGAGCCCAATCCCATTTGAGCCCCTTGATCAATGATTGTTTGAATCTGATCCTCGCCATAAAACAGCGAAAGAGGCACAAAAAAGGCAGCTATCCCAATACCTAAACCACCTAGAGTATTTAACAAAACAGGATTTTTCTTTAAGGGAGACACTAGATGGCCAGTTAGCCGAAAAATTGCTACAAATAAAAATGCGGTAGCAGCGCTGATCACGCCTATTAATAGGGCATATAAGATATCTTGGGCATGTAGTCCCTCGGCAAAATTGGAATAATGTGGGTATTTGTATTGGCCACCTATAGTCAGCCCAGTAGAAAAACGAAAAACCAAAAAACCAACAATTGCTGAGACAACTACAGGAATAAAAGATTCATAGTATTCCAGACCAAAGCGATGTGGGATTTCTAGGGCAAAAATAGCACTACCTAAGGGAGAGCCAAAAAAAGCGCCTAAAGCTGCAGAAATCCCGCAAAAGGTCAAGGTTCTCAATTGTTCTTGCTTTAATTTCAGCTTTTTTCCTAGCAAACTACCAATACTGCCATTGATATCAACCAAAGGCGCCTCTGGTCCTACACTACTGCCAGCAACCAAAGAAAGCAAAGAGGCTATCAACATACCAGGAATTTTTTTATAATTCAGATAGCCACTTTCGTGAATCTCGCCTACAACCTCACTCATTCCACCAGAAACACTGAAGTATTTTACAGCCAAGCCAACTAATAGGCCTCCTATTGTGGTGATAATCCAGCCATAATGACTAAGCTGTTCATTGGTAGTAGATAGATTGTGCCAAATTGTGTTGGTTCCCCATTTTAAGAGATAGTAGTAGACAGAAGAAAACAGACCAACTATAACGCCTAGATAGATTGCATAGACAACAAGTAACCTGTCAGAAATATAACGTAGTCTACTCATCGCAATTGATCCTACAAAAAATATATAATTTAATCTATGTATACTGATATCATCAGTTAAGCAAATTGGATGGACAACAAAAGTACTGATAGTTTTATTGCTGGCAACTCTCCCCCAGCTTTTCAGGAGTCATTTGGTGAGGATATAAAGCTTTCAGCATTTTTGGATAATACATTACTTGGTGTTGTCTTTACAGGAGATTTGCAATCATCTTCCCAAAGATTCATGAGGGATCTTTTAGGTGGTTGCCATGAACTAACTGGCTACCAAGTCTCTGAGCTCAAGAGCCTTGACTACCACAGTATTGTTCATCCTGAAGACTTGCTTCCCCTGCAAATTGAAATAGAAAAGGCAATAGCTAACCAACAGAGCTACGAAATAGAATATCGCATCTTTACCAAAAATGGTCAGCAAAAGTGGATTCTAGAAAAGGCAAAAACGCTGAAAAATTCTCTCCAAGGACTTCTGACTGATATTTCTCGACTAAAGGTAGGCGAGCTGATTATTTCCAAGCAAGTTGAGGTTCTTGAGACTATCGCTAGAGGCTCTCATTTAGATGAAATACTACAGCAGTTGGTTAAATTAGTAAAAGAAGTTGCTCTTGATCTTTTTTGTTCTATTATGTTGGCTAATGCAGAAAAAACTCACCTGAGTTGCCACAGCGCCTCAAATTTGCCCCTAGAGTTAAAGCAACAATTACAAGAACTACCAATTGGTTCACAATACCAATGTCCAGAATTTAAAAAAAGATTTCTTGACCATGATTTGCATTCATTTCTCTCTTTTCCAATAGTTTCTTCCACTTGCGAATTGTTTGGCAATATAACTATTTACTATCACCAGAGCAACGCAACAAATGCAGGAGATATTAAATTACTAGAAACTGTAGCTTATCTTGCCGGAATAGCACTTGAGGCTAATCAAATGAAATTATCTCTCCAGCAAGCTGAGACAAAGTATCGTACTATCTTTGAAAATATTAACCAAGGCATATTTCAATATACCTCCGAGGGATATTATTTGAGTGCCAATCCAGCTTTATTAAAGATCTATGGCTGTCAGTCAATACATGAATTGAGCCAAAGAAACACAATCGATGGTATCTATATAGATCCAGATGATAAAAATAGACTTTTTTATCTGCTAGAAAAAGATGGACATGTTGAAAATTTTGAATCACAGATCTATCAAACCAACGGGAATATCGTTTGGGTTTCACAAAATATCAGAGCAGTTTGTGACCAAAATGGAGACTTGCTTTACTACGAGGGAACTGTTGAAGAAATTACCAAACGTCGCCAAGCCGAAGAACAGCTAATTTATCAGGTTTACAATGATGCTCTCACTGGATTGCGTAACCGTAATTGGTTGATTGAAAAACTTAAAACAATGATCAGCATTTCTAAAAAGCAATCTAGCTATCAATATGCTCTTTTGTTTGTTGATTTGGATGGTTTTAAATTAATCAATGACAGCCTCGGTCATTCAGCAGGTGACAAACTACTATACGAAGTCTCTCAACGCCTCAGTAATCTTTTAAGCCAAGAGCAAAGTCTTTCAAGGCTCAGTGGGGATGAATTTGTGATCCTCATTGAAAACTTCCAAAAGATCGAAGAGGTTTTGGAACTGGTCAATAAATTACAAAAAATGTTTGTCCTTCCCTTTAATCTCAATCAAGAGAAGATTTTTGCCAATTGTAGTATTGGTATTACCATTGGCAAGAGTGAATATCGCTTGCCAGAGCAGATTTTACGCGATGCTGATGTTGCTATGTACCAAGCTAAATCAAAAGGCAAGGGAACCTACGCCTTCTTTTCTTCAGCAGTACAAAATAGCCTGATTAATCGATTGCAAATAGAAAATGAACTCTATGGCGCTCTCGATAGAGGTGAACTTAATCTGCACTATCAGCCAATATATACTTTAACAACAGGCAGACTTAGTGGATTTGAGGCTTTATTGCGTTGGGAACACCCAAATAAGGGATTAATTTCTCCTGCATATTTTATTCCCCTTATGGAAGAGATGGGCTTAATTAAAACAGTAGGACTTTGGACCTTTCGCCAGGCTTGTCAACAGATCAAGCAATGGAAAAGCCAATACCAAGATCTCGAACATCTTTCCCTAAATGTGAACTTTTCTATTTATCAATTTAGACAAGCAGATCTACTAGAGCAAATTAGTGAGATTTTGCAAGATGTGGGCATAGAAGGACATCATCTAAAGGTAGAAATTACTGAAAGTGCCATCATGGAAACTTTAGGTAATGAGATTAGCATACTAGAAGGATTGAGGGATCTGGGGATTAGATTATGTATAGATGATTTTGGCACTGGTTATTCCTCTTTGAGTCGGCTACATGATTTACCAATTGATACTGTCAAGATTGATCAATCTTTTGTTCGCTTTATGGATACTAATGACAATATCATTGTCAAAACTATCATCACTCTGGCTCATGCCCTCAATATGAATGTCGTTGCAGAAGGAGTTGAGAATATTATCCAGCTCAAGCAACTTGTCCGTATGCGTTGTGAAATGGGACAAGGTTACCTCTTTTCTAGGCCAGTAGATGCTAAAATTGCGTCAAAGTTGGTGGCATTTAATGCGAATCAAAATATTTCATCCTGTTGATATTAAGTTCTTGATGAAATATTTCTTCAGTAATAATTGCACCATTATATTTTTTATCTATATCTAATGCACATTTAATCAATTTTAGTAGTTCATTGAGAGCAGGAGTATTTTTAATAGATATCTTCCTCGATTCGATTTTTTCTAAGATTTGCTGTCTCGTTTTGTGGAAAGCTTTAGCTGTTTGTGGTGAATTACAGAGCGAATCTCGTCGTTTATAGTAAATCTGTAGAGGAGTAGATTCATAGCCAATTAGCTCAATATTATTAAAAAAAGACAGTAAAAAAACAGTATCTTCCATAACCAATAAATCCTCATCATAATACAGATCTGGAATTCTTTCTCGATCATACATATATACATTACATGTATGAATACAGTTCCAGATGATATTGCTTGGGCAAAGGAATCTCTCTTTAGGAGATTGATTGTATTTTTTCATGACCAGATCTAATTGGTGATCGCGGATTTCTATCTCGGTAATAGCTGCGCCAAACTCTTGAACCAACGGAATCATTTTAGATAGCCTGCCAGGATTAAACCTATCATCAGCGTCCAACACCGTGATATATTGCCCTCTAGCTATTTTTAGTCCTTGATTTCTAGCATTACTTGCCCCTGAGCCTGATTTGTTGGTAGTGGTAAATACTAAACGATCATCTTGGATAATGTGAGAATAATCTTGTAAATCATCACTAATTATGATCATCTCCCAATCTTGAAAATCCTGCTCAATGACAGAGAGAATTGCTCTTTTAATAGTCGCTTGGGACTTATAAGCAGGTGAGATCACCGAAACCAATGGATTTTTCATAATATTCACTGGTCTTAATCTCTATGTAAATAAAAATAATCCTAACTCAATTATCTTAACTTTCTAGATGCTTTTTTTAAGAGAGATTGTGCAAAAGCCACTGCATCTTGGGCTGAATTTCCTCCAGCTAGTTGAGCTAGTTCTTGAGTTCTGACTTGAAGCTCGATTAGTTCTTCTACCCTAACTACAGTTCTCTGTTGTTGATTCTCTTGAATAACATCTTTGGCAACGCGAAAATGAGCATCGGCCAAAGCTGCTATTAAAGGCTGATGAGTGACGCAGAGAACTTGGTGTTTTTGGGAAAGTTGAGACAACTTGAGAGAAATAGCCTGGGCTACTTTACCAGAGACACCAGCATCAATTTCATCAAAAATCAAACTGTAGCTCTGGTTTTGATACTGAGCAAAACAGGCCTTTAATGCAAGCAAAAAACGGCTCATCTCTCCTCCAGAAGCAATCACAGCTAATGGTTGGATCTTTTCTCCAGCATTGGGACTAAAATAAAATTCAATTACCTCAGATCCAAAACTACTAGGGTTACAATCTTTAAACTGACAGAGAAAGACCACCTTGTCCATAGCTAGGGGCTTGAGTTCGCGCATGAGATCTTGCTCTAGTTTGTTAGCCGTCTGTTTTCTCAATTGGGAGAGCTTTTGAGAGTGCTCTTGTAAAATGAGATAGTTTTTATTTAGCCGATCTTCTAGTTCATCTTGAGAAGTTCCCTTACCAGTTAAAGACTCTAATTCTTCTTGAAGAGCCTCATATTGAGCAATTACCTCCGCTAGAGTTGGGCCATATTTTCGAGATATACGTTTAAGTAATCTGATTCTCTCTTGGACTTCTTCTAGGCGATTGGGATCTGCTTCTAGGCGATCACTATAGGTATTGATCAAGTTACTAGCTTCTATCACCTGATTCAAAGCAGAGCGGATCATTTCTGTAGAAGATTCTAGCTCTAGATCATATTTGCTCATTTGCTCCAAAAGTGAGCTGGATTGGCCTAGTAAATCAGTGACAGAATGCCCATGATCGTTTTGATAGAGAATTTGATAGACTTGATAGCCTAGCTGCTGGAGATCTAACACGTGGGAAAGGCGTTCATTTTCTTGCTCTAGTAAATCCAGCTCATCGGCTTGTGATAGATCAGCTAGTTTGAGCTCTTCTAGTTGAAACTGCACTAGATCTAATCTTTGTAGACGCTCTTTTTGCGATTGCAAATAAATATTTAGTTCATCTTTGGCTTTTTGGTATTTTTGATAGGCAGCAGCAACCTCATTGCGAACGTCTAACAACTGCTGCCCGCCATAACAATCAAGCAGTTCTCTTTGCTGTTGACTATTGGTTAATTGCACGGTTTGACCTTGGGCCGTGATCTCAATTAGCTGCTCTCTGAGAACTTTTAAAACTTGTAGATTGACCAGCACTCCATTGACTCTAGAACGTGATTTGAGAGAATCACCTGTCATAGTAAATTCACGAGTGCAGGTGAGATGGCCTTCTTCTATTGGCTCGATTTTCTCAGATAAAAGATAGTCCTCCACCAAAGAAGAAAGCCTAAAAGTCGCCTCAATAAAGCCTTGGGTAGTTCCTTGGCGCAGAAAACGTGGATTAATTTTGCCACCGAGAACTAAATCAATGGCATCTAGAATAATAGATTTACCAGCCCCTGTTTCTCCAGTTAAAACATTTAGACCAGATTTAAATTCCAGTTCCAAATCATCAATCAAGGCAAAATTTTTGATCCGCAGAAGAACTAGCATTGTTATTAAAACTGCGATAGAAAACGCAGATCACTATTATAAAGACGACGTATATCATCAATCTGATTTAGAACCATAGCAAAACGCTCTACGCCAAACCCGGCAGCAAAACCAGTATAGATTTCTGGATCATAACCGACAGATTGTAGAACAGCAGGATCAACCATACCACAACCTAGAACCTCTAGCCACTTGCCCTTCCATTCAATATCCACCTCAGCGCTAGGCTCAGTAAAAGGAAAATAACTAGCTCTAAAGCGCAAGGGCAAATCAGGTCCAAACATTTGGGCTAAGAAAGCCTTAATAGTTCCACGCAGATCAGCAAAAGATACCCCTTGATCAACTAGGAGAATTTCGACTTGATGAAAAACCGCAGAATGGGTAGCATCCACTGTATCGCGGCGATAGACACGGCCTGGCGCTACGATCTTTATTGGTGGCTGCTGCTTTTCCATATAGCGAATCTGTACAGGCGAAGTATGCGTTCTCAAAAGACGACCATCACTAAAGAAAAAGGTATCTTGCATATCGCGAGCTGGATGATCTTCTGGAATATTGAGAGCGGCAAAATTGTAATAGTCCGTCTCAACTTGAGGACCGGTGGCAACAGTGTAACCTAAACCCACGAAGATATCTAAAATCCGATCAATCGTGCGGTTGAGAGGATGAATATGCCCAAAGCTACGAGATACTCCAGGCATTGTCACATCCAATGTTTCCTCAAGCAGTTGAGATTCTATCTGCTGGGATTGAAGCTCTTGGAGACGTTGATCTAGCTGACTTGCTAAGGTATCCTTAACATCATTGGCGCTCTGACCAATGCGGGGACGATCATCTGCGCTCATTTTTCCCATATTACGGAGAATCTGAGAGAGCTGGCCCTTTTTGCCAAGATAAAGTACACGCAACCTTTCTAGTTCATCTAAAGTTTTGGTCTGAGCGATTGTCGCCTGAGCATCCTGGCTTAAAGTGGTTAATTCTGCTTCAACTTGTTCAAAAGAGGTTGTCATTTTTATTAGCGAAAATTGGTTATTTTAGTTTGCTGAAATGTCCAGAAAACAACAGAAAAATCTTACTTCTATAATGCCAGTTATGTCTAACACTCCATCTATTATCAACATTTTAATCAGTAATGATGACGGAATTTTTGCCTTAGGAGTAAGAACCTTGGCCAATACATTGGTTGCTGCCGGCTACGATGTCACTGTAGTTTGCCCTGATAGAGAGCGATCAGCTGCTGGCCATGGGCTCACTATTCATACTCCCATTAGAGCCCAAATAGTCCCTTCAATCTTTGATCCAAGGGTGAAAGCCTGGTCTTGTTCTGGTACTCCGGCTGACTGCGTTAAGTTTGCCCTGAGCGCCGTGGTCACCAGTCCTGATTTTGTCTTGGCGGGTATTAATCATGGTGCCAATTTGGGAACCGATGTTCTGTATTCGGGTACAGTTTCAGCTGCAATGGAAGGACTCATTGATGGAATTCCCAGCATTGCCCTGAGTTTAAATAGCTTTAGCTGGCTTAATTTTCAACCCGCGGCTGATTGCGCAGTTAAGCTAGTGGAATACCTAATCAAAAATCCCTTACCCAAAAGTACTCTTTTAAATGTCAATATTCCTGCAACTGAGCATATTAAAGGCTTTAAGATCACCAGACAGGGCTTGAGACGCTATATAGAAAACTTTCAAGAGCGCAAAGATCCCAGAGGCAAAACTTACTATTGGCTAGCAGGAGAGGTAGTAGAAGAGATTGCCCAACCAGACAGTGATCAATTCTCACAAATAAATATTCCCACGGATGTTGAAGCCATAAAGGATGACTATATCACCATCACTCCTTTGCAATATAACCTGACAGATATCACTATTGCCAAAGAGCTAGAGAGAATCAATTCAGATGATTTCTAGAGGTGTCGTAAAACATGATATTCTATTCAAGCAACTAGTCCGTAACAGCTTTGGTAGATTGAACTATGTCTCCTGAGAACTTTAATAAAAATAATGATCCAAATAATTTAAAACGTATTGAGTTGATCGACGAGGAAAGTAGATCTCTCCCCTGTTACGTAGAAAAAGAGTTGGATGTCCAAGACGTACATTACCTTTTAGTTAGTCCAGTAGATACATCTATTCGGATTTTAGCCCTAGATGGGTCTGAAGAAGAAACTGATGATTCTGAACTAATCCTCATCGAAGACCCTGAAGAAATTGATGAGATTTTTGAAAATGCCAAGGCGGTCCTAAGTGAGCTAAATCTTTTGCTTAAAAACACTGCTTACAGTTTGACAGTAGAAGGCGAAATTCCTCCCTTTGATGAAGATCAGGTAATCTCCCTAGAACTAGAAGAAGAAGATCTAGATGAAGAAGAACCACTTGAACCAGAAGAACTTCAGTTTTTAACTAGCTTCTACCATGGCAAATACAAGTATTCAATTTATACTCCACTTGATCCTCTCCTTTACATCGTCAAACAGACCTCCAACGGCAAACTTGAACTGATAGATCACGAAGATCCTCAACTTAAGCCAATCATTGAGGCTTTCCTGTTTGAAGATCAAGATGACGACAATTAAACAAAAAAAAGTAGGGACTATCTATAAAACAAGATAAGTCCCTACTTTTTTTATGCGGATGGCGAGATTTGAACTCGCACAGCGTAAGCCACACGCACCTCAAGCGTGCGTGTCTACCATTCCACCACATCCGCGCTTTATTGAGGTTTAACTAGATTAGCATAGGAAATCGTTTTTTGTCTAGCGCATAGTTACAAATTCCTCTGCCGCGCTGGGATGTATGCCCACAGTGGCATCGAAATCAGCCTTGGTTGCCCCCATCTTGATGGCAATAGCAACTCCTTGAATAATTTCAGATGCATGTTCACCAACCATATGAGCGCCTAGAACCCTATCTGTGCTGATTTGGACTATCAATTTCATCATGGTTTTCTCCGCTTCCCCACTGAGGGTATGGTAGAGAGGACGGAATTTTGCACGGTAGGACTTAATATCCTCTGGTCCGTATTTTTGTTTAGCCTGCTGTTCACTCAGTCCAACTGTTGCTGCTTCTGGGTGAGTGAAGATCGCCGAAGGAACATCGATGTGGCTCATCAAGCGAGGTTTATTGCCATAAATGGTATCAGCCAGGGCGCGCCCCTCACCAATAGCCACAGGAGTCAAATTAATCCTATTGGTGCAATCCCCTACTGCGTAGATATTAGGCTGGGAGGTTTGACTTTGCTCGTTGACAGCTATGGCTCCATTTTTGATATCAACTCCAGTTAAATCCAAGCCAAGATCTTCAATATTGGGAACTCTGCCAGTAGCTGCAAGAGCAATAGCCTCAGCCAAAACTATTTCCTCTGATTCTTCCAGGAAGATTTTGAGTCCATTGTCTGTTTTTTCAATTGATTTAGGCTGACTATTGGTCAAAATTTTGATGCCATTGTGCAACATGGCTTCTTGTACCTCCGAGCGCAAATCTTCATCAAATCCAGCTAAAATTTTATCTTTGCGGATAATCTGGGTGACTTTGGTACCTAATCCATTGAATATGCAAGCAAACTCTGAGCCAATATAACCACCACCGAGGATGACAATTTGTTTGGGATGCTGAGCTAGGGTGAATAGATCATCGGACACTAGAGCATGTTCTATCCCGGGAATGTTGGGCTTGATTGGCCTTGAGCCTACTGCTATTAAAATGCGCTCTGCAGTGATTTTTTGCCCATTTACTTCAACGGTATTACTGTCAAGAAATTTTGCTCTTGCTGGAAAAATGGTAACCTTGGAATTGTCGACCATTTTTTGGTAAATACCATTGAGACGGCTCACTTCTTGATTGACAACATTGACTAAATGCTGCCAGTCCAAGCTACTGTGAACAGGACTCCAGCCATAGCCTTGAGACTCTCTAAAGGTCTGAGGGAAACTGGCCGCGTAGACCATCAGTTTTTTGGGAATACAACCACGATTGACACAGGTTCCACCGAGTCTGCCCATTTCAGCTAAAGCTACCTTTGCGCCATATTCAGCCGCTCTTCTAGCTGTAGCTATGCCCCCAGAACCTCCGCCAATGACAAATAGATCAAAATCATAACTCATCTATCCAATAGCTCCTCAATAAAAAATTGACCAAAAAAGTATATCTAGCTGCCTTTATCCTTTATTTTACTACTGTAATTTTTCCCCAAGGGACTTGGAGCGCTCCTGTTTGCCGCTCTAATCTATCTAGATTGCTATCTCCTATTTTGCAAAAAGAGCCTTTGGTGCATTCTCATTTGGGAATTTCTCTACGGAATTTAAAAGATGGGGATGTTCTTTATGAGCTAAATTCAGCTAATTATTTTACTCCAGCTTCTAATGCCAAGATTTTGACAACTGCCGCTGCTCTTTATCTTTTGGGGGAGAATTTCACTTTTTCTACCGCTTTTTTCTTTAATGGTCAAAACTTACTTATTGTAGGTGGAGGAGATCCCAGCTTAAGTAGTTCAGATTTAGTGACTATAGCCCAAAGACTCAAGCAAAGCCGCCTCAAACAAATCCACAAATTATTGATTCTCACTCAAGATAAAGCTGCCTCTTATCCAAGTACTTGGGAATGGGGAGACTTGGCTTATGATTATGCCTCTATAGCCGGTTTAATCAACCTAAATCAAAATGCTTTTAGCATAACGCTCAGTCCTACTCAGCCCGGTCAAATTGCTCAATTGAGTTTCTCTGATCCTCAATTAGCCTCTTTTGTAAAAATCAACAATCTAGTTCTCTCTGGAGAGGAAAATGGACCAATTGAGGTCATAAACAACAATAGCCTTGAATTAAGAGGCAAGATAAATCAAACGATCTCGCTAGATTTATCCCTACCCTCGGCGGAGGATTATTTCTTGGAATCATTTGCCCAAACACTAAAAGAAAATCAAATAAGTGTCGCTCATACCGGCAAAATAAGCACCATACCCGCTGGATACTATAAAATTACTGAATTTCACTCCCCCCCTCTATCGATCATCATCAAAAAAATCAACCAAGATAGCAACAATTTCTACGCTGAGGCTCTATTTAACTTGCTCAACAGTAAAAATATACAAAATATCCTAGAAAATATGGGAGTTAATCCCAAAAGTTTTCTTCTAGTAGATGGCTCAGGGCTCTCGCGCCAAAATTTAACAACACCTGAAGCTTTAGTCGAGTTACTCAGGACAATCAATAAAGGTAAACAGGCACAAGTTTATAGAGATTCTTTGGCTGTTGCTGGCCGCAGTGGTACTTTAAAGATGCGATTTAAAGGCACTATTGTCGAAGGTAATTTATGGGCAAAAAGCGGCACTCTCACTGGCGTATCTGCCTTATCAGGCTATTTGAATCCTCCTAATTATCAACCGATAGTTTTTAGCATTTTGGTAAATCAGAGCCCCTCTACTAATTTGCGCCAAGAAATTGATCAAATAATTTTGCTATTTAGCCAACTTAGTCCATGTTAAATGCTCGCCAGATCGCCTTTAGCATCCTGCAAGATATCACCTTTAAAGGCAGTTATGCTGATATCGCCCTCAATCGCGGGCTAGAGAAAACCCAACCTAGTCAACAAGATCGCGCATTGGTCACAGAACTAGTCTATGGTGTGGTTAGAAGGCAACGCACTCTCGATGCAATAATTGACCAATTTGCCAAGAAAAAATCTCACCAGCAGTCTCCCGATATTTTACTAGTTCTGCGATTAGGACTCTATCAGCTTGGCTATATGAGCGCAATACCAGAGAGCGCAGCTGTTAACACCAGTGTCGAGCTGATCAAACAGACTAAATATGCCCAGCTATCTGGACTTGTTAATGCTATTTTGCGAGCATATATTAGAAATAAAGATCTTTTTGATCCATCCAATCAATCATTGGGCATTCGCTATAGCTTTCCTGATTGGCTAATCGAATTTTTTTTAGAGCAGTTTGGTCAATTAGAGACCGAGCAGCTCTGTAGCTGGTTTAATCAAGTTCCTAGCCTAGATATCAGAATTAATCCTCTAAAAACTTCCAGATTAGAGATGCAACAAATCCTGGAAAAAGAGGGGATCAGCTCACAAATTCTGCCACAAACCATGCAGGGACTGCGGCTAATCGGGACACATGGCTCTATTATCAAGCTGCCAGGCTATCAAGAGGGATTGTGGAGCGTGCAAGATGCCAGTAGTCAGCAAGTGTCCCATTTTCTCGATCCTCAACCGGGAGATGTAGTCATAGATGCCTGCGCGGCCCCGGGTGGCAAGACTACTCATATTGCTGAACTACTGAATAATCAAGGGCAGATTTTGGCTATAGATCCTAAAGAGTCTCGCTTGAGAAAATTATCTGAAAACGCCAAAAGACTAGAACTAGAGAATATCAAAGTTATGCAGGGAGATAGTAGGGAGTTAGCCCAATTAGAAAATAGTTGTGATCGGCTCTTATTAGATGTTCCCTGCTCTGGCTTGGGAACGTTGCACCGCAATTTGGATCTGCGCTGGAGAATAAGCCCAGAAAAAATAGAACAACTATTGAAATTACAAAAAGAGATTTTCTATACTTGCCATCAATGGGTCAAGCCCAATGGAATCATTGTCTATTCAACCTGCACTCTCAACCCGAGAGAAAACCAGAGTATGATTGATAAATTTCTCAAAGATCATAGTAATCACTTACTAGTTGAGTCGATCCAACTATATCCACAGCGAGATGATAGCGATGGATTTTTTATGGCTAAATTACGTAAAAGCTGAGATTTGGAGACTATACTTGTGTTTTAATTCTCAAAAGTGTTCCTAAACATCTCTGAGCGAATTATTATCTATTATAGAAAGGTTGAAACTTTGACTCTCGTTAGCGAAACAACAGGAAAATGACCAAATTTGTCTTTGTGACCGGTGGTGTAGTTTCTAGTATTGGTAAGGGAATTGTAGCCGCCAGTTTGGGAAGGTTATTCAAATCTAGGGGCTATACAGTATCTATACTCAAATTAGATCCTTATATCAATGTTGATCCAGGAACTATGAGCCCCTTCCAGCATGGTGAAGTTTTTGTCACCGAAGATGGCGCAGAGACAGATTTAGACCTGGGCCATTATGAGCGATTTACTGACACATCGATGTCTAGACTCAACAGTGTAACAACTGGATTGATCTACCAATCGGTGATCAATAAAGAGCGAAAAGGAGCTTATCAAGGTGGCACTGTTCAGGTGATTCCCCACATCACCAATGAAATTAAAGATCGTATTCACCGTGTCGCTAAAGATACTAATCCTGATATTGTGATCACCGAAATTGGGGGAACAGTAGGCGATATAGAATCACTCCCTTTTTTAGAAGCCATCAGACAGTTTCGCAAAGATGTAGATCGCAGCAATGTCATCTATATGCATGTAACTTTGATTCCCTGGATACCCGCAGCTAGGGAAATGAAAACTAAACCTACTCAGCATTCGGTCAAAGAATTGCGCTCTATAGGTATCCAGCCTGATGTGCTGGTTTGTCGCTGTGATCGTCCCTTGCATCCGGGGATGAAGGAGAAGCTTTCAGAGTTTTGTGATGTACCTGTAGAATCAGTGATCATGTGCCCAGATGCCAAAAGTATCTATGAAGTTCCTTTGATTTTAGAAAAAGAAGGGCTTGCCAAACAGACTTTGCAACTGTTACAGCTACAGCCTAGTGTTCCTAATCTTGAGCAGTGGCAGCAATTAGTTCAAAAAATGTACTCACCATCTCATACTCTAGAGGTGGCTATTGTGGGTAAATATGTCCAGCTTAGTGATGCGTACCTTTCGGTAGTAGAGGCTCTGACCCATGCTGGTATGGCTATTGAGAGCAATATTCAATTGCGTTGGGTTAGCGCTGAAGATATAGAAGACTGTGGCGCGGAAAAATCACTCCAAGGTTGTGATGCAATTATAGTTCCCGGCGGCTTTGGTATACGTGGAATAGAAGGAAAGATCAATGCTATTGAATATGCCAGGTTACAGAATATTCCTTTTTTGGGACTTTGTCTGGGAATGCAATGTTGTGTTATCGAATGGGCAAGAAATGTGGCGCATTTAGAATCAGCCAATAGCGCTGAATTTGAACCTGATTCACCTAACCCGGTAATCAATCTTTTACCAGAGCAAGAGGATATTGTAGATTTGGGTGGTACTATGCGCTTGGGGGTCTATGCTTCTCGCTTGGCAACCAATACTCTGGCTTTCTCGCTCTATCAAAAAGAAGTGATTTATGAAAGACATCGCCATCGCTATGAATTTAACAATGCTTATCGTAACCAATTTTTAGAAAGTGGTTACCTTATCAGTGGAACCTCGCCAGATGGCCGCTTGGTGGAGATTATTGAAATGCCAGATCATCCTTTCTTTCTGGCTACCCAATTTCATCCCGAATTTCAATCTCGTCCCAATAGACCTCATCCAGTATTTTTAGGTCTAGTCAAAGCTGCTCTCAATCGCCGCTCCCCCCAACATCAATCACAAGATCTATCTTCTGTAGTAGTAACCTAGAATGGAATTGTATGCCAAGCCTGCGAAAGTATATCGCATAACCAACGTCTTTGAACTGGATCTAGCAGAGGATCTTCTGACATAATCTCTTGGCTGAGTTGTTCGATTGAGTAGCCTTCAGCTTTAGCTATCCTGACTATTCCTGCAATCACAACGGCTACTAGTTCTTCATCTATTGGCTTTTGACAGAGATTGAGAACCTCTTCGATCTTAGTAGGAATTTCATACTGCATAAATAATCTTATTTGCCAATTTTAAAAAAGTTCAGGCAAATGTATAGTTTTTAATAACCTATTTTTAACACAATAAATAACTAATGAAAGAAATTTTATACATAGAAGTGCCCATAATTGAGACTCAAATGGTTATAGATTGGCTTCAAAATAGCTGGCAGATACCAAGAGGAACCAAAAAAATCACTAATAAAGGGGTTATTTTGGAGCAAGACATCCAACTGTCTATTTTTATTTGGTCACTGCAAAGAACCACCTATCTCAAGGTATTTCGCTATGGGCAGCAAGCTTGTAGAGATGAAAATAATATAGTTGAGAGTCTTTTTGAGCAAATTAGAGCCCAATTTCCATCTAACTATCCACAACCACCTTTGATAGATTTAGAAAAAGACAATATTTTTGACAAGCTAGAGCCATACTATCCTAAAACAGTGCATTTTTTTAAAAAAATGCCTAAAGGTCAATTCGATCTCCAAAGATTGTATTGGTGGGAAAAGACATGGCGAGAGCAGCTAGAAAATCCCTCTCAACCCAAGCAGGTGATTTTTAAACAAGAAAACTCTAGTTCAACCAATATCGAATATGATTTGGTCTATATTGGCGGGGCTTTAGGAGCGCTTCATGCGGCAATGATGGCTAAATTGGGCCACAAAGTGTTATTAATAGAGCGCTTGCCCTTTGGCCGGATGAACCGTGAATGGAATATCTCACGCGCTGAATTTCAAACCTTGATTGATTTAGAGCTTTTCACTCAAGAAGAATTTGAAAGCATAATTGCCCGTGAATATATTGATGGATTTAGTAAATTTTTTGATGGGTATATACCAAAATCTCTCAAGGCTGCCACTCTTCATACTCCTACAGTACTTAATATTGCAATTAATTCAGATCGCCTTCTAGCTTTATGCGGGCAAAAGTTGAAAGAAAATGGTGCCACTATTTGGGACCAAACAGAATTTAAACAGGCTGAAATTGACGATAAGGGTGTGAGTGTCAATGTATTAGATCTTAAAACTGGGAATAACAAACAAGCTAGAGCAAGGTTGTTAATTGATGCGATGGGAACTGCTTCGCCTATTGCCTGGCAATTAAATGGATCTCGCACATTTGATAGTGTCTGTCCTACAGTAGGCGCTATTGTTGAGGGAATAGATCCTTCTGTTTGGGACGCGCGCTATGGTGATGTACTAAATTCACATGGAGACATTTCCCGTGGTAGGCAATTAATCTGGGAGTTATTCCCAGGACCAGGGCAGGAGATGACTATCTATCTGTTTCATTATCATCAAGTTCATCGAGATAATCCAGGTTCACTTTTGGAAATGTATGAAGATTTTTTCCATATTTTGCCTGAATATAGACGCTGTGATATGGATCAGCTTGTTTGGAAAAAACCAACTTTCGGTTATATTCCAGGCTATTTCAGCAAGGGCAAAAGTGATAGAAAAATTGCCTATGATCGGATATTGGCTATAGGGGATGCTGCCTCTTTGCAGTCACCTTTGATCTTTACCGGATTTGGTTCACTGGTGCGCAATTTAGGAAGATTGACTACTTTGCTGGATATTGCACTGAAAAATGATTTACTAACACAAGGAGATCTTGCCCAAATCTCTGCTTATCAGAGTAATGTTGCTGTAACTTGGCTATTTTCCAAAGGAATGATGGTACCTACTGGTAGAATACTGCCACCAGAGAGGGTCAATGCCATGCTCAATACTTTTTTTGGGCTTTTAGCCAGTGAGCCACCTGAGGTTGCTGATACTTTTATTAAAGATCGCACTGATTGGTTTACTTTTACCAGATTAGCTCTCAAAGCTGCTCGCCAAAATCCATCTCTTTTGCTTTGGATTTGGGATATGGCTGGGCTATGGGAAATGATGCGCTGGCTGATAACTTTTGTAGATTTTACTTTAGAGGAAATCTCTTTCAAGTTTTTATCATTTTGGTTTCCTCAATGGTTATCTGCTCAAAGTTCTTGGCTAGAGAGACAGTTTCCACGCTTCTGGCTAAAAGCTCAGGCTCTACAATCTAGAATTCAACTTTAATTTCAATCGATCATCTTTTGGATTTCCATTTCCTCTTTGATCTCTTTGCCTAAAAAATAATTGAGGACGATGCGGATCACAGCTAGAAGCCCCAGCTTACCTAAGGTATCAAAAGAGGGAGATATTGTGGTTGCTAGTATATCTGCTCCCAATTGAAATTCTAAAGCTAGGGCTAACCAAGTGGCAAAACAGAGCCTGACATTACCCAGTAGAGATGTTGGGCTGTGGCGAAACCTAAGGGCTTGTTGCAGTGTTTTAACCAAGCCCAGAATGACACAAAGAACAGATATAAACTCTAGGATGAATTTGGCCAACTTAACAATCAGTGCCAAATTTGAATCCAAAATTTCTAGCAAATCCATACTATTATATTTATTTAACTACCCCAATTCCGATATTTACTAAACCTAGCAAAATAGTCTGCACAGCTAATGCTACTTGGATAAAGACTAAGATTGAACCCATAATCTGTAAAATTGCCATTAGTCCTGGAATTTTTAGGATCTTGTCTATGAAAAACATCACCAAAAAATCTAAAAACATCATGATCAAAATCGCTTTATATATCGTTGCAATCATCGCTGGCTGTCCTTGTGCAAAAAGGACAAAGACTAAAATTGCAGCAATTCCCATTGGAGTAACAATGATTGGGCTTGCTAGTGGTGAAATGGCTAGATTAAGGGGTTTTGAGCTAGGTTTAGAGATAGGTTCAGGTTGAAGGGGGGGAAAAATAAGACGTAAAGCTGAGATTAACAGAACCAGTCCACCAGCTATGATGATAGCTTGGGGAATTAGATGATATTTTTCTACTAAACCTTTTCCTAATAGGGCTACCAGTAAACAAATAATAGTGGCAAAGATTGCCCCATAAATAGCTAATTGTTTTTTGAATTTGGGATCTATATTGGCTGTCATTTTGGCAAAAGGACCAATTATCTTGATAGGGCCAAGAGTCAAAAAAGCAATTGTAAAAATAAAAGAATCATCAAACTCATTTAATAGTTGCATATTTATTCAAAAATTATTAACATAGACAGATTATACATAATAAATTAACTTTTAGATTAAAACAATACCGCAGTTAAACCTTTATAAAAATTTAACCGCAGTATTATTTTCTTGATAGTTACTGTCTAGCTAGATACATCCTCATTTTCTCTTCGTAGTTTTCTACCGCTTCACCAGTGACATCAACATAGGCTTTATGGACAACCGAGCTGAATTTAAAAGGAGGCTGATAGAAAGGAACCACTGGAGAACCTGGATCAAGTCCTACAGCCACTCCACCTGATAATCCAAGTGAGAGAGGGATTGTGACTGGAATATGTCCCTCGCCAACTGCAACGGCGTCTATCAATAGGGTTACTTTGCCAGGAGTACCTTTACCCTGGGCAATCTGGGCCGGTCCAGTAGGCTCAAATTGCATACTGAAAAAATGCCGCCCTACAGGTAATGGTTGAGATGATTCTACTTTAAAATGACTTTCGGCTACATAGTTGTAGGCGTAGGTTAACTTGCCATCTTGGATATAGAAAACAAAACCACCATCATTGCCACCCATGCTGAAAAGAACACCATTAGCTCCACCATCTGGGAGAGTTGCTTCTACTGTTATTGAATGGGCACAATTTAACAATCTAGGTGACGCGTTAGCAGGGACAACTTGCGTACCAGGATAGTAGGTATAGCGCTTACGATCTGATGCAATTTGAGGGCGCTCTTCAGAAAATCTCAATGTACCTCGACTGTCAATCGGCAGAACATTGTATTTGCCTGCTTCTACATACCACATGGAAATCATGGCAATGAGCCTGTCTCTTTGCGTCTCTGCCATGTTGTTGGTTTCAGCAAAGTCTTCATTGATGTTGTAGAGCTCCCAACCATGAGCATCTAGTTGGGTGAGCATATCATAGCTGATGGGATCGCCGAATTTGCGTCCAGATTCGCTAAAAGAAGTTCCTGGCCAAGGACAGACAGCTCGCCAACCATCATGGTAAAGTGAGCGGTGGCCAAACATTTCAAAGTATTGAGTGATATGTTTACTAGCAGCGGTGGGATTATCAAAAGAATCAGCTAAACTAAAACCTTCTATAGGCGATTGGGTGACCCCCTTGATGGTGCTGGGGGCTTCAATGCCTAAAGCCTCTAGAACAGTTGGGACCATATCAATGGCATGGGCATATTGCTGGCGAATTTCTCCTTTAGCTTTGATTCCTTTAGGCCAGGAGACTATGAAAGGATCGCTAATGCCGCCACGGTAAGTTTCTCTCTTCCAGCGCCTAAAGGGAGTATTTCCTGCGTGAGTCCAGCCCCAGGGATAGTGGTTAAAGAATTTCGGTCCGCCAATATCATTGATAGATGCGAGATTTTGCTCTAAGTTATCGGGTATGTTGTTAAAGAATTTATTCTCATTGACTGAACCTGTTGGACCACCTTCAGAGCTGGCTCCATTATCTGAGATGACCATGATCAATGTGTTCTCATATTCACCTATATCTTTGAGAAATTGGATCAACTCGCCAATATAGTAGTCAGTATGCTCTAAGAAACCGGCAAAGATTTCCATCATCCTGGCATAAAGTCTACGCTCATCGGCTGAAAGGGAGTTCCAATCTTGTACATCAGGATCATGGCTAGATAAAACAGTATTATCGGGGATGATACCCATTTCTTTCTGCTTGGCAAAGACTTTTTCCCGGTAAGCATCCCAGCCATCGTCAAATTGACCTTTGTATTTATCTGACCATTCTTGAGGAACATGATGCGGCGCATGCATAGCTCCAGTACAAAAATACATAAAGAAAGGTTTATTGGGAGCCACCTGTTTGGAATCAGCAATCATGGCTTTAGCTTTTTCCACTAAATCTACTGTTAGATGGTAACCTTGCTCAGGAGTTGTCTCTGGTTCGATTTGAGAATTATCCCGAACCAATTCTGGGTAATATTGATGGGTATCACCACCAAGGAAACCGTAAAATCTTTCAAACCCTCGACCTAATGGCCAGCGATCATAAGGACCTGCCGCGCTGGTCTGCTCTGCTGGGGTCAGATGCCATTTGCCTATGGCATAGGTATTATAACCATGCTTTAAGAGAATTTCCGATAAAAATCCATTTTCAAAGGGGATATAACCATTTGAGCCGGGATAGCCCATAGATCCTTCAGTGATGCAGGCTAACCCATTGGAGTGGTGGTTGCGCCCGGTCAACATACAAGAGCGTGAAGGAGAACACAAAGCAGTAGTGTGCATGTTGTTATAACGTAGCCCATCTCCTGCCAAACTGTCTAAATTAGGAGTTTTAATTGGACTGCCAAAGCAGCCAAGCTGCCCAAATCCCGTATCATCTAGAACGATATAAAGTACATTTGGGGCATCTTGTTTAGCCCGGTTGGGTTCTGGCCAAGCAGGTGTGGAAACATCCGCCGTGCGGCCAATTACGCCAGGAAAGGCGCTGCCATTTTTATATTCTTTGAGTGACATTGTTTAACCTCTCAATTGAGTTATTTGTTTTTGGGGCTACTAGGCAATAATTAAACGAAAGCCCAGATGACAAGTAGATGTATCGATTGCCTGAGCCATCCTAGCTGCTGGGCGATAACGCTGACAGTAACTAGGCGCGCAGAGAAAAGATCCCCCTTTAATTACTTTGCGAGGAATTTTAATCTCAGGCATATTCGGATCAAAACTTTCCTGGGCATTGCCTCGTTCTGGATTTTCTAAAGAGCAACAGCTGGATTTTTTGATCATCTTGCGCTCTTGATAATAGTCCTGGGTCCATTCCCAGACATTGCCGATCATGTCATAAAGCCCATAGCCGTTTGGAGGATATGAGCCAACAGGAGAAGTGCGCTCAAAGCCATCTTGGCAGGTGTTTTCATAAGGAAATTCACCCTGCCAGGTATTGGCCATCATCTTGCCTTGAGGATATAGCTCATCACCCCAAGCATATTGCGCGCCATCAAGACCACCTCTTGCTGCAAATTCCCATTGGGCCTCTGTGGGAATTTCCTTGCCGATCCATTGAGCATATGCCAAAACATCCTCATAGGTTACGTGAACTACTGGATGCTTCATTCTTTCTTTGATTGAACTGCCTGGACCTTCAGGATGTCTCCAGTTAGCACCCGGAATATAAGACCACCAATTGTAATGGTTGCCTCTATTTACTTTTTTGGAAGGCTTAAAAAAGACAGTAGAAGAAGGAGCTAACAATTCAGGCTTGGCACCCGGATAATTCTTAGGATCTGCAGGAAGCTCAGCAAAGGTAATATATCCAGTATCTTTAACGAACTTTTGAAATTGGACATTAGTTACTGGGTAGCGATCTATCCAGAAACTCTTAAGAGTTACTTTAGAAACAGGAGCCTCTTCAGGGTAATGCTTGTCCGAGCCCATTTCAAATGTTCCTCCAGCAATCTGGAGCATATCTTTGAGGTTTGAGCGTGTCGCAGTCATATCCATACTTGGCTAATAACGAAAGTTATCATACTCGATTGTTAATCTTCAAGTAGAATAAAGGCTATTATTTAAGCATATTTAAAGATTTTGAGTTATGCAATGTACTAACACATTCTTTCTGCAAAAATTTTTAATAATATTAACTAATAATTGTCTGTTTTAATATTTAATACTTCTTGTTCTATGCAATATCGCCGTTTTGGACGTACTGAGTTAAAGATTCCCGTTTTCTCCTGCGGGGGAATGCGCTATCAATACAAATGGCAAGATACAAGCCAAGATGAAATTCCAGCAGAAAACCAAGCCAATCTAGAGACAATTATTCAAACAGCTCTTGAGTTGGGGATCAACCACATTGAAACTGCCAGAGGTTATGGAACATCTGAAATGCAGTTAGGTAGGATCTTAAAAGATCTTCCTAGAGAGCAGTTAATTGTTCAAACCAAGGTCTCACCAGAAAAAGATCCCCAAGTATTTCGTCAAAATTTTGAAAAATCTCTCAAGTATCTTCAACTTGACTATGTGGATCTTTTCTCTATTCATGGCATCAATAATAGAGAGATTTTGGATTATGCGCTCAGACCAGGTGGGTGCTTGGAGGAAGCAAAAAAACTACAAAAAGAGGGCAAATTTAAATTTTTAGGCTTTTCTACCCATGCCCCAACAGATATTATCATTCAAGCTATAGAAAGCGATCAATTTGACTATCTCAATTTGCATTGGTATTGGATCTATCAAAAAAACTGGCCAGCAATCGAAGCTGCCAATAGGCATGATATGGGAGTTTTTATAATTAGTCCCTCTGACAAAGGAGGTAAATTATATGATCCATCGCCAAAGCTTGTGGAGCTATGCTCTCCTTTGAGTCCTATAGTTTTTAATAATCTCTTTTGTCTCTCACATCCCCAAGTACATACTTTGAGTATAGGTGCTGCCAAAGCCCAAGATTTTCACGAACATTTAAAAACCCTGGATCTTTTAGAGCAAGCTAAAGAAATACTACCAACTATCCTAGAAAGATTGCAGGCAGAATTTGTTAAAGTCCTAGGACAAGATTGGGCAAATAGTTGGGATATAGAGCTACCAAATTGGCAAGATACTCCAGATGAGATTAACATTGAAACGATTTTGTGGCTGAGGAACTTGGCATTGGCCTACGATATGATTGACTTTGGAAAAACACGCTACAATCTTCTCGGTAATGGCAACCATTGGTTTGCTGGGAACAAAGCCAAGAATCTCAACAATTTGGACCTAAGTGATTGTCTAAGAAATAGTCCCAACCAAGCAAAAATCCCCTCATACTTAGCTGAAGCTCATGATCTGTTCAAAGGGGAAGAGCTAAAAAGACTTTCGCAAACTTAGAGTGCGCTGGATCTAGGTTTTTTTGGGTATCATGATCATTGTGATATTGCGACCTTCTTTTTTAGGTGCTTGTTGGAGATCGGCTGTTTCGGATAAATCACCAACCATACGGTTGAGAAGATCAAAGCCCAATGCGGGGTGTTCTATCTCTCTGCCGCGTAAAGTGATCACCGCTTTGACGCGATCACCACTGGCAATGAAGGAACGAGCCTGATTTACTCTCACTTGATAGTCATGCTCGCCAATTTTATAGCGCATTTTAACTTCTTTTAAATCAGCAATGCGAGTTTTGCGTCTACTTTCGCGAGCTCTTTTTTCAGCTTCAAAACGATATTTCCCATAGTCCATGATGCGGCAGACCGGAGGCTTTGCGTCTTCATTGACCATGACAAGATCCAGACCAGCTTCTGCAGCAAGTTGTAGCGCATCAGATGGTGTAATGATTCCAACTTGAGCACCTGAAGCATCAATAACCCGAATTTCGGGGTAGGCGGTAATTGGGTTTTTTGGTTTAGCCGTTGCTATGGTATTTTCTCCTTTGTTTAATCTATATTTTACAATCTAAGAATATTAGATCTTGAACTAATCTCATTATATCAGAGACAATTGGCAAGATTCCTCTAGCCTTTGGGATGAATTGAAACTAATCAAGATCTTTTGGCAGCTCAACATCCACAAGAGGAATCACCAAATCAGATTTAGCAATTTCCTCAACAATAGGAGTATCTGTAAAATCAGTGATTTCCTCAATAATAGGAAGATCTAGAGAATCAGGTTCAGTGATTTCCTCAACAACAAGAGTATCTGTAAAACCAGATTCAGTGATTTCCTCAACAACAAGAGTATCTACTAAATCAGGTTCAGTGATTTCCTCAACAACAAGAGTATCTGTAAAACCAGATTCAGTGATTTCCTCAATAATAGGAAGATCTAGAGAATCATCCCGTTGTGTTGAGTTTGTAGAAACTTCTTGATTTTCTTTATTTTTACTAAAAAATCCAGATTTTTTTGATTGAACAGTGGAAGCGCTCTCATCTATAGCTTGTTTTGGTGGAAAAAGAGTACCAGAAATCCAGCCAATGAGAGAGAACTCTCCAGATTCAGGGCTCAAAACTCTCAAGCGCCACAACTGCCATCCCAAAGAAAGCAGCAGGGCAGTTGCTGCAACTTGTCCCAAAAGGATACCACCTCTAAAAGACTCCCTGCAAACCCACAGATTCAAAGCATAAAATAAGCCAACTGAACCCCAAAAGAAGTCATCTCTGCGATGAAGTTTAGGTAAAAAGAATGCACTCAAAAAGAGCAGTAGGCTTGCTAAAGCGAGCGCAATCACTAGCAAATAAATTAGCATGACAAGTATTTGGCTTTATAGTTTACCGAAAAGTTTACCGATTCTTTACTATTCTATTGTGAGTTAGAGTGACTCTTGAAAATATTGAAAAGTTTTAAGATAAGTTTAATTTAGATGGACTTTATGATGAAAAACGATCAAAAAAGGAGACAAGTGTTAGAATTGCTTCAGATAAAAAAACAAACTATAGAACCCACTAACTATCCGAGGACTAGTTCAGTGAAATATGCTGGAAACCTTTTAAAAAACTTTAATTAAAACGCTTGTCCGAGACATTCATCTGCATGTCATATTATAGTAAACAAAATAATTGTAAATTCTCTCTAACCACTCCCCTATATTATGTTAATGATATACCCCATATTGGGAGTGCATATACAACCATCATCGCCGATGTCATCGCCCGTTATCATCGGCTAAAAGGGGATGATGTGCTCTTTATTACTGGAACTGATGAGCATGGTCAAAAGATCCAGCGCACAGCTGACAATAGAGGTTTATCTCCCCAAGTCCATTGTGATGAGATTGTGCAGAGCTATCATGAACTCTGGGAGTTATTAGATGTTAGATTTGATCGTTTTAGTCGTACCACGGCTGCCCGCCATCACGAAATTGTCAAAGAATTTTTTCAAAGGGTTTGGGAGCGCGGAGATATTTATTTAGACCAGCAACAAGGTTGGTATTGCGTTGCTTGCGAGGAATTTAAAGAAGAACGCGAACTCCTAGATGATAAATACTGCAACATCCATACCAATCAAAAAACCGAATGGCGAGATGAAGCTAACTATTTTTTTCGTCTTTCTCAATATCAGCAGCAACTAGAGCTAATATACCAAGAAAATCCAGAATTCATACAGCCACAAAGTAGACGTAATGAGGTTTTAAATTTTGTCAGCTCTGGGCTCAAAGACTTTTCCATTTCTCGCATTAATCTCGAATGGGGTTTTCCAATTCCCCAAGATCCCAAGCATACTATTTATGTCTGGTTTGATGCTCTTTTGGGCTATATCACCGCCTTACTAGATGAGGAACAAGAACCCACATTGGAAAACGCTTTGGCCAAATGGTGGCCAATTAATTTGCACTTGATTGGCAAAGATATATTAAGGTTTCATGCAGTCTACTGGCCAGCTATGCTAATGTCAGCAGGACTTCCCTTACCCGAGAAAGTATTTGGACATGGCTTTTTAACCAAAGATGGACAAAAGATGGGCAAAAGTCTTGGCAATACAATCAATCCATTTGCCCTGACCAAGCATTACGGCTCAGATGCTGTCAGATATTATTTCATTAAAGAAATTGAGCTTGGCAAAGATGGCGATTTCAACCAAGAGCGTTTTGTTAAAACTCTTAATGCTGATTTAGCTAACGATTTTGGTAATCTGCTAAATCGCACCCTAGGCATGGTTCAGAAATACTGCAACGGAAGGGTGCCCCAATTAAAGCTTGATGATATTCCACAAGATAACCGTTTAAGGATGATAGGCCAAGTATTAGGTCGAGAAGTATCCGAGAGCTACGACAAGCTAGAACTTAATACAGCTTGCGAAAAAATTTTTAATTTAATTCGCTCGAGTAATAAGTTTATTGATGAAAGTGCTCCTTGGAGTCTTTATAAACAAGAAAAACAATCTGAAGTTGAACAGATTTTATATGCAGTGATAGAATCAGTGAGACTCTGTTCTTTCCTTTTGTCACCAATTATACCAAATATCAGTACCAAGATCTATCAACAGCTAGGTTTTGATGTTGATTTCAACAAAATAAGTACGAACGAAAAAAACTCTCCTTTTGATTTGCACAAGTCCTGGGGAGTCATTTCACTAAATTCGACGATAAATAAACCAGAGCCCGTGTTTACCAGATTAGAAATTCCGACTTAATTTTTCAAAATCAATAAAAAATTAATAACAACAAATTTTCATCAAAACTTTTTTAAAAATGAGGTATCAAATAAAATGTTCGAAGATTATGGGTATGATCCGATATTTACCCCGGAGCAAATACTAGAAAATAGGGGAAGAGTTGCCATATTTATTGATGGATCTAACCTTTTTTATGCTGCTTTACAATTGGGGATAGAAATAGACTATACCAAGCTGCTTTCTCGTTTAACCGGTGGATCTCGCCTTCTGCGCTCTTTTTTTTACACAGGGGTTGATCGCACTAATGAAAAACAACAGGGCTTTCTTCTCTGGATGAGACGCAATGGTTATCGTGTGATCGCCAAAGATTTAGTACAGCTTCCTGATGGTTCAAAAAAAGCCAATCTAGATGTGGAAATAGCAGTTGATCTGATGGCTTTGGTAGGCTCATATGATACAGCTGTGATAGTCAGTGGTGATGGGGATCTAGCCTATGCCGTTGATGCTGTCAGCTACCGTGGGGCAAGGGTTGAAGTTGTCAGTCTGCGCTCGATGACTAGTGATAGTTTAATTAATGTGGCAGATCGCTATGTAGACCTAGATGTAATCAAAGAGGAAATTCAAAAACCACCAAAGTTCAGTGTCTCTAGTGTTACTCACTATGGAAATTTTCCCAATCTAGGCTCAGTAGATGAAGATAAGCAAAAATAAGATAGCCGCCCTGATTTGGTCTATTTGTCTTTTGTTTTCTTTAGCTTCTTGTGCAAATAATAGCCAAACTAAGACCAGAGAGAAAGTTATCAAAAAATCAACTGGAGGTCTCAGTTTAAATAAAGCTACCCTAGAGCAATCTAATAATCAAGGACAACCTCTTTGGAAAATAGAGGTAAAACAAGCAAACTATAGTCCAGATCACAAAAAAGTCCTCATCAAAGACATTAAGGGTAATCTTTTTCAAGATGGAAAAAGAATTTTACAAATTGCTGCTAAAGAAGGTGAAATATACAAAAATGGCGAGCAGATCTATCTCAAAAACAACATAGTAGCAGTCGATCCTCGCAACAATATAACAATCAATGCCCAGCAAATGAGATGGCAGCCCAAGCAAGACTTATTGACAATCACCCAAAGATTTAGTGTTAATCATCTTGATTTACAATTACTTGCAGACCAAGCTCAATATCACAGTCGCACCCAAGAGCTAGAGCTTACCGGCAAAATATTAGGTTCTTCTCAAGGGCCTTATATAAAATTGCAAACTGAACATCTCAAATGGCTAGTCTCCCAACATAAGATTATTGGGGATCAGATGCTAGAATTCATTCGCTATCAGGATAATTCAATAACAGACCAGCTCAACACCAAAAAGATGGAAATCGATACCATCAATAAAACGATTCTCTCTCAAGATACCCTTAGCTTTAAATCCATAAATCCATCTATTCAAGTAAGTGGCAATAATTTCTTATGGAATTATCGTGAGCGTAACCTACAATCGCAACAACCAGTGCAACTATATGACTATAAGCAGCAGGTTACCTTGACAGCTAATCAGAGTGATTTTGATCAAAATAAAAAATTAGCATATCTCAAAGGGGGAGTTCATGGCTTGAGCTCTCGTAATAAATCTGAAATTTATGCTCAGCAAGCAACTTGGGATATAGCAGCAAAAAAAGTTGATGCCAGTGGAAGCGTAATATATAAGCAAATCAATCCCGAGATGCAATTGAGCGGAGATCAAGCTGTTGGCTCACTACAAACCAATCAAATGGTTGTTACCAGTCAATCTGGCAATAAAGTCGTCACCCAAATATATCCCAAACAAAAATTATCCAATAACTGAGAGACTATCGACAACAAGAGATGGGCTATAGCAAGAACCAATCCAACGGTTGTCATTACCCAGCTCAATGACTTCTTTTAAAGCTGTATAGACATTGCCGGCTAACATTGTATCTTTAATTCTGCCTTTAATTTTTCCTTGTTCTATATAGTAGCCCAGGTCAATGTTGAGAGAAAAATCACCCGAAATATCAGGCTCTTGTCCTAAGATTTGCTCTACTAAAATAGCCCGATCCAGCTTACTGATTATCTGCTCAAGATTATTATGGCCTCCTTCTACTAGTAAATTTACTAAATCTGGAGTTGGATAGGAACCCAGGCTTGCTCGAAAACCATTACCACTAGTGGCAATATTGAGTTGTTTGGCTCTTTTGAGATCACTATAAAAATTTTGCAATACACCTTGGCTGATAAATTCCACAATTTGAGTAGGCATTCCTTCATCATCAAAGGGACACCAGCATTGCTTTAATTTCGGATCTTGCCAAAGTCTCAATTTTTTTGAGACTACTTGCTCTAACAAATGATTGCTCCAAGGAGAGGACTTCTCTACTACATACTTGGCATTGAGCGCGCCAACAACAGTGCCCCAAAGTATAGTGGCGGCATTGGGCGTAAAAATAATTGGCATTTTTCCTATAGGAGCAGAAACATTGTGCATTGCCCAGGCTAGATATTGCAAAATATTACTAACTATAGGCTGGGTATCTATTTGCTCATGGGATGATTCTCCATCATATATTCCTAAAAAATCATCTGAGCGTATCCATTCAGCTCCTAGCATATAGCTAAAAGAGCTATCACTATATTGGCAATCTAGCCCGCGCGAATTTACTAAACGGGTTTTTTCTTTTTCCCATTCCAGGTTGGCACTACAAATGACATCTGGATAATGCTCTAGGATAATTTCAATTGATTTTTGCCCTTGTTCTAAGAGTGCTTGAATATTAAATTCTACTTGATCAGCTTGAGTATAATTCTCTTGGCGATTTGTAGTAATTTCAATTTCTTCTGGAGGATTAAGCTGAGATAGACTAATGGCTTTTTCCACCAAAAGTTTAGGATCAAATTCACCATAAGCTACTGCCACTCCAGGTGCTCCATTGCGCCAAAGCCTTAGAGCAGTGCCTTCAGATTCAGCCGATTCTACTTGTTTGAGGCGGTTGGACTGAAAGGATATTGGGTGAGATTGGGATTGAACCTGATAGACTTCTGCTTCTTGCGCGCCGGCTTTGAGTGCTAATTCTATTAATGCTTCTGGACTCATGAAGGATAATTGCTATTTTCCTCTATTTTACTTGGCTCAATGATTGCTCATCTATAGTTTTTTAACCAGCTTCATCTCTACCCTTCCAACTAAATTCAATAAACCGATATAAAAACCGTATATTAGATGATATCATAATATTTCTGCTTAATTGCAAAGAAAAGGGTCAAATGTAGATGATATATTGGTTTTGGAGTAAAAATTTAAAGCAGTGATCACACAAAAACAAAGATCAAAAAATTCATTGTTCTCGGGGATATCAATTCCCTGGTTTGTCACTATCAGCTACTTGTCTATATTTTTGCTATTGCCCATGGTCTCTCTTTTTATCAAGTCTTTAAATTTGGGCTTGGGAGAGTTTTGGAAAGTAGCAACTTCTCCTATAGCACTTTCAGCCTACAATGTTACTTTTTTGACGGCTTTGATAGCAGCTGTAATTAATGGGGTTATGGGAACTATCCTTGCTTGGATCCTGGTACGCTACGATTTTCCAGGTAGGAAGCTAGTTGATGCTCTGATAGATATTCCCTTTGCTTTACCTACTTCTGTGGCCGGGTTAGTCTTAACTACAATTTATAGCCCTAATGGCTGGTTGGGACAACTCTTTGCTCCTTTTGGGATCAAGATAGCCTATACTCGTTTAGGTGTATTTGTGGCAATGCTCTTTATCTCTTTGCCTTTTGTAGTTAGAACATTACAACCAGTTTTAGGGGAATTAGAACCCGAAGTAGAAGAAGCAGCCGCATCTTTAGGTGCCAACAACGGACAAATTTTTTGGCGAGTGATTTTTCCTCCTCTTTTGCCGCCAATTCTCACAGGAGTGGCTTTAGGTTTTTCTAGAGCAGTAGGGGAGTTTGGTTCTATTGTGATTATTGCTTCTAATATGCCTTTTGTAGATTTAATAGCGCCAGTTTTGGTCTTTCAAAAGTTGGAACAGTATGACTATACAGGAGCTACAATTATTGGAACGATTTTGCTTTTGACCTCTTTGTTCTTTTTGTTGATTATAAATCTTCTACAGCAGTGGGGTCGTCGCTATGCCAACTAAAAGAAAATCTGTTACTTCCAAATGGCTGTTGATATTTGTAGGATTATCTTATTTATTTTTAATTCTTTTACTGCCTGCTATTAATGTTTTTTATGAAGCATTTCATGGGGGTATTGCTAAGTTTTTAGAATCTTTTAAAGACGCCGATTTGATTCAAGCCATCATTTTGACTGTAACAGTTGCCCTGATTGCCGTGCCGTTGAATACAATTTTTGGGCTTTGTGCTGCCTGGGTTCTAGCACGCAACCGATTCCCGGGAAGAGCCCTGTTTTTAAGTATTTTAGATTTACCTTTTTCTGTTTCACCTATTGTGGTAGGTTTGATGCTCGTGCTTCTCTATGGCAGAAATGGCTGGTTTGGCCCGATTTTAGAGCAAGCTGACATCAAAATCATCTTTGCTCTGCCGGGTATTGTCTTGGCGACAGCCTTTGTCACTATGCCTTTTGTTGCTAGAGAAGTTATACCTGTTTTAGAAGAGATGGGATCTCAACAGGAAGAATCAGCTAGAATTTTAGGTGCCAATGACTGGCAAATTTTTTGGCGTATAATTGTTCCTAATATAAGACTTGCTTTGATTTATGGCGTTCTTTTGACTAACGCTAGGGCAATGGGTGAATTTGGCGCTGTGGCTGTTGTATCTGGTTCAATCCTTGGACAAACTGCAACTTTACCGATCTATGTTGAGCAGGCTTACAAAGATTACCATACACAATCTGCATTTGCTGCTGCTGTAATTCTTGCGCTTTTGGGAGTCTTTACCTTGATAATCAAAGAATTTCTTGAGCGCAAAGGGCAACTACATTCTCATTCCAATAGAACTAATTATTAAACTTTACTACTACTAATATGGCGATCATTGTCGAAAATGTATCTAAACAATTTGATTCCTTTACAGCTTTGGATCAAGTCAGTTTGGAAATCAAAAACGGCGCTCTTGTAGCTTTGCTTGGTCCTTCTGGTTCAGGAAAATCTACTCTCTTAAGGACAATTGCTGGATTAGAAGTTCCCGATAGTGGAAGAATCTGGTTAGCCAATGAGGACGCCACTAACAAAACTGTCGAAGAGCGCAATATAGGGTTTGTTTTTCAGCACTACGCCCTATTTAAGCATATGACAATTCGTCAAAATATTGGTTTTGGTCTGGAGATCCGCAAAATACCCAAAAAAGCTATCCAATCTAGGGTAAATGATTTAATGGAGTTGATCCAACTTCAAGGATTGGGTGAACGTTACCCTAATCAACTTTCAGGTGGTCAACGCCAGAGAGTTGCCTTGGCTAGAGCATTGGCAGTAGAACCAGAAGTTCTCCTGTTAGATGAGCCCTTTGGCGCTCTAGATGCCAAGGTTCGCAAAGATCTGCGTGACTGGCTGCGCAAACTGCATGATGAAGTAAATGTGACGACGGTTTTTGTCACACATGACCAAGAAGAAGCAATGGAAGTTGCTGATGAAATTGTAGTGATGAACAAGGGAAAAATTGAACAGATTGGCTCACCAGCTGAAATTTATGATCATCCAGCTACTCCTTTTGTTATGAGCTTCATCGGTCCAGTTAATATTCTCAATGGCAGCTCTTGTCTATTAGAAGATCATAGCTCTTCTAGTGATTTCAAAGTTTTTGTTCGTCCTCATGATGTCTTAGTAGAGAGAGAACAAACATCCTCAAATAGCACGCCAGCTTATGTTAAACGTTTGATTCATCTTGGTTGGGAAGTTCAAGTTGAGCTGAGTTTGGAAAATGGAGAAACTGTCAAAGCTGTCTTTACCAAAGCCCGTTTTCAACAATTAGAATTGGAAGTTGGTCAAAAGGTTTACGTAAGACCTAATCAAATCAAATCTTTTGCCAGTGACTATGTAATATAAATTCAAGAGACCAAAAGATCCCATTGTTGGGAAGCTTCTTGGATAGCTTTTTCTACTGTTTTTTCTCCCAACATCGCCGCTTGCAGGTTTTCGTAAATTATTTTTTGGAGTTGATCCATACCGCGCCTTGGTGGAATCAATACTTCGGCTTTTTCTAATTGTTCGGCGCTTACTCTTCGAGCTCTTATAAGGGTTGAGTCTTTTTTTTCTCTAGAGAGATCTTCTTTATACTCATCCAGCGCGGCTATTGTAGAAGGAAGAACATCAGCAGCCTTGGCAAATTTGACTTGATTTTGGCTATTGGTCACAAAAAGAGCAAATTTTACTGCTGCTGCGGTTTGTTTACTATCGCGGGGAATCACCAGATTCATAATTGCCACACCCCTTTTGCCATTTTCACCGGTAATCGCAGGAGCAGGCTCACTCACTCGGGCAATGTTGGGAGAGTTTGTCAGAATACTTTGAAAAAATTCTGCCCCTGTTGAGAGCATTGCTAGTTGACCTGATTGATAAAGGGAAATTGCTTCGCGATGTCCTTGGGTGAGAACCTCCGGTGGCAGAAGTCCCTCTTGGTAGAGATCAACCCAGTATTTGAAGGCAGCTCTTCCTTGAGGACTATTGAATGCTGATTTTCCATCTTTATCAAATAATTGAACTCCCATCTGGACAAGAGATTCTAGAGCTTCAGCTGAATCTCCAGGCAGGAATGTCATAAAAAAAGCATATTTACCTGTTTTTTCTTTGATTGTTTTTGCCACAGCGGCCAACTGACTATAGTTGACTGGTGGAGCATTTAATCCAGCTTTAGCTAAAAGATCTTTATTGTAGAAAAGAATTTCTGTAGTCAAATACCAAGGAAAGCCAAAAGTAACTTGATTAAGTGAATTTGCTTGCCAAATCTTGGGTAAATACTGTTGAATGGTTTTAGAGTCAAGTTGCGAATCAAGATCTAACCAAGCTCCGCGACTTGCTAGCAAAGATGCAAAATTTGGGTTTAAATTTACTACATCAGGTGCCGTATTGGAGGAAACCGAAGAGAGTATTTTACTTTCCATCGCATCCCAAGGAATATCTACCCATTTGACCTTGATTTGTGGGTTATTTTGTTCAAATTTGGCGATTAATTTGCTAAAGTATGGAGTAAACTCTGGCTGGAGCTGCATTGTCCAAAACTTTATTTCTGATTGTTTTGATAATGGAGGATTAAAGCAACTGAGCAGACTACTTAAACAGATCCCGATAATTGCCCAGACAAATATGTAGCGTAATTTACCAATTTTTAACATCGTTCAAACAAGCCAGAGTCATCGTGACCAATACTAGCAGTTTTTGGCAAGGAGACTTTAAAGTTTAAAAATGTTCCTTATTTTTATTGATATTTTATAAATGGTGATTTCTATGGTAGATTCTCTGAAACAATTTTTTTCTAATAGATCGGGAGGATTTGGTTTAGAAGTCACACCTGAGCGGGTAAATCTGGCTCAATTGTCTAAAACTGGGCAAAATTATAAATTACTTAAATATTGTTCAGTTGACTTGGCAGAGGGGATATTTGAAGAGGGAAAAATAGTTGATCCTGCATCTTTAGCCGAAACCATCAGAGAACTGATTACAACTAATAAAGTTAAAGCCAAAAGGGTAGCCACAGCGCTACCACTGAAAGAATCCATCATTCGCATACTTTCTGTGCCTTCTGAGTTAGACGAGAATGAGCTAAGAGAATTAGTGCTCTTTCAAGAAGCATCTCTCTATCTTCCCTATCCCAAAGAAGAGGTGGATTTAGATTATCAAAAGTTAGATTTTTTTCTAGATGAAGATGAGATAGAAAAAGTCAACATTCTTTTAGTAGGAACCAAACGTGAGATTACTGATTCCTATGTCGATACTGCAAAACAGGCAAACTTGCAACTTGAGGTTTTAGAGGTCAATAGTTTTGCCTTGATGAGGATATTAAAAGGACAATTACAGCAGTTCAGCGATAGAGAGGCGATTGTCCTAGTCAATATCGATTTTGATAATACAGAAATAGTAATTGTGGTCAACGGTAGCCCGCAGTTTTCTCGGACGGTCCCTATCGGAACAGTACAAATGAGAACTGCTTTAGCCAAAGCAATGGGAATTCCTTTTTCGCGCAACATGGACATATTACAAGGAGTATCTATACCAGCAACCAGATTTGATAGTTTGAGCACGCAAGGGACAGTAACAAATCCAGGCATGAACGCGCTAACTAGAGTAGTTGGTGAATTAACTGATGAGTTGAGACGTTCAATCAATTTCTATCTCAATCAGAGTGAGGATCTTGAAGTTGCCCAGTTGTATTTAGCAGGGACAGGAGCTGGAATTAACCAGTTGGATGAATTTTTTACCCAGAGATTGAGTTTGCCAACAATTCAACTTGATCCGATTGCAACTCTATCGTTAAATATTGAGGAGGAAATTTCTCAATTTCAAAGACCAAGTTTAGGGGTAGTTTTAGGTTTAGCAATGAGGGAGCTTTCATAAAAAATGTCTGATATAGAAATTAACCTTCTCAAAGAGCGCATACTTGAATACAGACCAAACACCAAGGATTTTAACAAAACGAATCAAGTTGGTGGCTTAAAAGAACAAAGGCCGATTCTCATAGGACTAGCAGTTGCCCTGCTTAGTTTATTAGGAGTTAATGGACTAGGCTGGTTTTTAAATACTCAAAATCAAGAAACAGAAAATCACATAGCTCAATTAAATACCCAACTAGCAGCCTTTAGAGGTGAAAAAGCAAAGCTGGAAAATATCCAACAAGAGCTTAAAAAAATCAACGATGAGAATAGAGCGATAGTCAATGTTTTTACCCAGGTAGAGTCAATTTCAGCTATTCTTCAAGATCTTGGAGATCAAATGCCTCGAGGTACTGTGCTAAATTCAATAGAATTTTCAGATCAAATAGCTAGTAACGAAAATTCAGGAACCCAAATCAATTTGTCAGGATCAGCCAAGGGATTTGATGATGTCAATGATCTTTTATTAACCCTCCAGAGATCAGCTTTTTTTAATCCTCAAACTTTGAAAATTGAAAAAGCAGAGCTCAGCGATATTTCATTAGCCTTTAATAAGCCTAAAAATTTGCCTCGCGGTGTTTCCTGGAAACAAGACCAAAATACCTTGACAGTAAAAACGCCAAAAGATGTCTCTACTATCAAGGTTCCTAACAAAGAAGTCCTCTATACCATTAGTGCCCAATTAAGTCCCCTTGCTCAAAATAACCTCTTAGAGCAGTTAGAGCAAAAGGGAGCCTCTGGACTAGTGACTCGCCTAAAAACTCTCAAAAAAGAAGGATTAATACAGCCATGATATTCTCAGAAGAAATTAATAATCAGCCTGTTGGCTATCCCAAGGCTTTTGGGATTACTCTAACTCCTCTTTTGATTGGTGTATTTATAGGACTTTTGGGTGTTTTGGCAGCAGCATTTAGCTGGAATAATGATGGAGCAACAGTTCTTGAAAAATATCATCAGCTAAAAACTGAAGAGACGGAAAAAATGCAGCGGGTAAGGTTGGAACAAGATGCTAACTATCAGCGCAAGGTAAACCAAACCCAGCAGGAAATTGACCAAGCCAAGAAACTTCAACAAAAGGTTTATAGTCTTTTTGCTAATGATCGCTCAGCAGATACTCTTCTTTTGGATATTAATAAAATAGCCAAAGCTCAACATATTACGCTTACCCAGTTTAGCCCCGAGGGGCAACCAGTGACAATCTCTGATGGTTCACTTGGTCATCTGGTTGATAATAAATTAAAGCGAAAAAGTTTTACTGTTAAGGCTCAGGGAAATTTTATCGAGATCCATGAGTTTATCAATGGTATAGAAAAACTACAGCCACTTCTTTTAATCAAGAACTTCAAGGCTACCAATTCCGCTCAAGGAGATGGAAAATTACTCTATCAACTAAAACCTATTCTCAAAGATGGTAAGGTCACTGGTTATGAACAACTACAAAAAAAATCAAAAGTTGATGCTAGTTTCAGATTGGATCTCATTTCTCCTCTTTCTCCCGAAGAAATAGCCAAGCTACCAGTTGCCAACAAAAAATAAGCAATTTTTTAAAAGAGTGGATTTATGAAATTATCAAAAAGAACTTTAGCATTTAGTGGTCTTTCTTTATGCCTGCTTTCCACAAGTCCCGTGCTAGCTCAATCAGTTATGGTGCCCAATCCAGAAATTGTGATCAAATCTAGTGGCACTCCTGGAGAACCCACGGTCACCCAAGGGACTATTGATGTTCCCACTACGCCAGATTTGCCTCGCGCTGTAGCTCCTCCTGTAGGAGATATTGCAGTTTCTAATATTAATGCGGGAGCATCACAAATTAACTTAGGAACAAATGCTGTAATACCCAGATTGGTATTGAGGCAATCACCAGCTAGAGAGGTATTGGCTTTGTTGGCAAACTATGCTGGCTTAAACTTGGTTTTTGCTGATACACCAAAGGGCTCAACTAACGGAAACCAGACAGGATCCAATGAACCAATGGTCTCCCTTGATCTTTCTAATGAACCGGTTGGGGAGGTTTTTAATTCAGTATTGATGGTTTCTGGTCTCAAGGCAAATCGTCGTGGTCGGGTAATTTTTGTCGGTGCCAATTTGCCCAATAGTGCTAGAAATTTAATTAGTCGTACTCTTCGCCTAAATCAGTCTAAGGTCAATTCTGCAGGGTTATTTTTGGCCACTCAAGGGGCTGATGTTCAATATTTATTCACCGACTATAAGGAAGTGGTAGACCCAACTACTAATCGGGTTGTACGCCGTGATCCCCTGCCATCTAAGCTGGTCTCCTATCGAGGGGGGGAAGAAAATGTGGGGGGATCTAATCTTCTTAGCGGCCTTTCGGTTTCCAGTGATGACCGATTAAATACAATCACTCTAGTTGGAGAACCCCGCCAAGTCGAAATTGCCACTTCTTTTTTGACTCAGTTAGATGCAAGGCGTCGTCAGGTGGCAGTGAATGTCAAAGTAATCAATATTGATTTGAGCAATGTGGAAGATTTTAATACCAGTTTTTCCTTTGGTTTTAACAATGGCTTTTTCCTGCAAGACAATGGAGCAGCGCTTCTTAACTTTGGTGGTAACAATCCTGTAAATAGATCTCAAGCTTCCCAACCTGGTGGATTTTTCGCCCCGATTATTCCTCTAGCTACAAGCATTGCTGGATCTCCTTTAATCAACACTTTTATAGATAACAATCCCAATGCTCCCTACAATAGTAATTCTTCCACCTATAATGGCGTGCAACTAGAAGGTCGTCCTAGTTTTGGAAGTTTTTCCAATCCATTTCAAGCTGGTCTGACTACCTATACTCCACCTTCAACTACCACAATAGCTAACAATGGTCAGCCCATTATTACTACTAATCCAGCAACCTATAATTATCAAGTTCCTACTCTCTATCAGACCCCTAGTCGTTTTCTGATGAGCTTGCAGTCACAGGTTAAAAACGGCAATGCTAAAATTCTCACAGATCCCACTCTAGTAGTTCAAGAGGGACAAGAAGCTAGTGTAAAGTTAACGCAAAAAGTTGTTGAAAGTGTTAATACACAAGTCGATCCCCTCAGCGGAGTAAGGACAACTGTGCCGGTTCTAGCCGATGCTGGACTCACCTTGACTGTGAATATAGACAAAATTGATGATAATGGTTTTATTACTATGTCAGTGAGCCCTGTGATTGCCGAACCTGGCGCTACTACCCAATTTGACAGTGGAAATGGTTCTAATAATACCCTAACTCTACTGCAGCGCCGGGAACTGAGCTCTGGTTTAATTAGGTTGCGAGATAGTCAAACTCTTGTTCTCTCTGGAATCATCACCGAGAAAGATCAAACAACGGTAACCAAAGTACCAATCCTGGGTGATATACCTATATTGGGAGCCCTCTTTAGAAGTACATCATCTAATAATCAACGCAACGAGGTGATTGTTATAGTCACTCCGCAGATAATTAGTGATACAAATACGAGCAGGTTTGGTTATAACTTTACACCAAGTCCAACAGCAGCCGATCTACTCAGAAGACAAGGATTTCCCCTTGGGAAATAGACCAAAGACTTAAATAAACGGTAAAAATAAACTACTTATTGCCCAAAAAGTGTCTTAAAGCAAAAAAATGTTTAAATTTTAGGGTTTTAGGCTTCACTAATTGACAAATAACGCTTAGAATAGTTCAGTGAAATATGGGACCTATAAGCGTTTGAGAGTTTATAGCACTAAAAGGCTAGATTGAGTTTCACTCTAGCTGATCTTAAATAAAAATTAGTTGACACCTAGGAGTGTACTAAATGAACAAAGGTGAATTAGTCGATCAAGTAGCACAACGTACAACTGCAACAAAAAAACAAGTAGATGCAGTAATTTCAGCAACTATTGAGGCTGTAATGGATGCAGTCTCTTCTGGACAAAAAGTAACCCTAGTAGGTTTTGGAACCTTTGAGGCTAGGACACGCAAGAAAAGAGAAGGTCGTAACCCCAAAACCAATGAAAAAATGATTATTCCTGAAACAACAGTTCCAGCTTTTTCTGCTGGTAAGTTGTTCAAGGAAAAGGTTGCTGAGGAATCTCCTAAGAAGTAATCCCTCTTGGTAAGACCAACCCACGGCGGTAATCGAGATTGGGCAGCTACCCTAGCTGGCTGCTCTATCTCTGAAATTCTAGATTTTTCTGCCAGTATTAATCCTTTAGGTCCTCCCAAAAGTTTATTCAAAGCCCTTGAAGAAAGCTTTCTTGAGTTGACACATTACCCTGATCCCAACTATGGGCAACTTCGCAGCGCACTGGCTCAGAAGCATGCCCTTTCTCCAGATTGGATTTTGCCAGGTAATGGCGTTGCTGAACTACTAAACTGGGCTGCCCTTGAACTTTCAAAGTTGACTGCGGTGAATTTACTTACCCCAGCTTTTGCTGATTACTCCAGGGCTTTGCGAACTTTTGGCGCTGAAATAGTAGCTTGTCCTATGGAGCTGGAAACGGGAAAATGGCAGCCATCATCAGTACTTGGCAAACAGATGGGCTTGCTTATTAATAATCCCCACAACCCAACTGGCTATCTATTGGGCGTAGAAGCTCTACTACCACTTTTGTCAGATTATGGCTTAGTGGTAGTTGATGAAGCTTTTATGGATTTTATAGAAAAACCAGAAAGTCTTATTCCTTGGGTAGAACAATACCCAAATTTAGTTATTCTGCGCTCTTTAACTAAATTTTATAGCCTACCTGGGTTGCGATTGGGCTATGCTATTGCTCATCCCGATCGCCTGGCTCTCTGGCAGCAGTGGCGAGATCCTTGGCCTGTCAATACAATAGCTGATATCGCTGGGCAGATAGTTATCAAAGATCACGATTTTCAACAACAAACTTGGAGTTGGTTAGCTTCTTCTTCTCCAAAGTTTTTTAATCAATTGAGCAATATTAAAGGTTTATCTGTAAGCAAAAGTTCTGCCAATTTCTTTCTTGTGCATAGTCAAAAATCAGTGATCCAATTACAACAAAAATTATTATCAGAGAAGAGAATTTTGATTCGTGATTGTTTGAGCTTTAAAGAACTGGGTGAGTATTACTTTCGAGTTGCCATTCGCACTGATCAAGAAAATCAGCAGTTAATTAGAGCTTTAGAAGACTATGCCCTTTGATTACGATCTTTTGGTTATTGGTAGTAGTATAGCTGGCACTTTAACTGCCATTCGTGCTACGCATTATAGGGCAAGAGTAGCTATTGTCAGAAGAGGATTAATAGTTGATAATATGCTTTGGTCGGCTTTACTCAATAGAGCTGCTATTGAGAGTTTACCTAATAATAAATTCACATTGAGTGAGTATGTTGCGGAAATTTATGAGTCTTTTAAAAATGAATATTCCTCAGCCGCATTGAGTAGATTGGGCATAGATGTAATAGAAGATTGGGGAGAATTTTCTCGTGGTGGGTTTATGCTTAAGCGAGGTCTTGTGCGCTCTCGCTCTTATGTTTTGGCTATTGAATCTACTCCAAGTTTACCTAATATTGTAGGCTTGTCACAAGCTGGATATTTAACTATTGTAGATTGTCAAAGTATCAATACAATAGAAAAACTACCCTCTCAAGTGGTTATCATTGGCTTTCATACTAAAGCTTTAGAATTTGCTCAAGCTTTAGCTAAATTAGGCAAAAAGGTCACCTTAGTAATCAATCAACAGTATTTTTTATATCAGATTGATCCTGATTATTTAAAGACAATTTTTGCAACATTAAAAGTGGCAGGAGTTGAACTTATTATAGATGAAACTATATTACAAATTGAACGCCAAAACGAGAAAAAAATTCTATTATTTGTCAATAGAGTACTATATTGTGATGAGATTATTTTAATACCTAGTTTTTCTCCCAACCTTGAAGATCTTAATCTAGAGTCAATGGGTATTAATTATAAACAAATTAAAATAAACTCTAAGCTGCAAACTACTAATCCCTCTATTTATAGTTTTAGAAATAGTGACGGGCTAAAATTTGACTCAAATGAAATAGAAACTATCTTAAAAAACAGCCTTTTTTTACCTATTTTTTATATTAAAAATTCTCCAATTACTGAAATAATTCATACAAAGCCATCTTATATACAGATAGGATATAGCGAGAAAGATGCTAGAAAAACTTTTAAAAAATCAATTTTGGTAGGTAAAAATTATTTTAATAGGAGCCTTAAATATCAGATATCTGGTGAAGGTAGTGGTTTTATAAAATTAATTGCCAAAACCAATTTAGAGCTTATTGGTGCTACAATAGTGGGGAATGAAGCTGAAGAGATGGTCAACCTTGTTTCTTTGTTGATAGCAAAAAAAACTAGCCTTGATAAATTATTAAAAATTACTTATCCTTTATTAAGTAATTCACATATTATTTACCAAGCCGCTCTAAATACTATGCATAAAGTTAATAAAAATAGATTTGATAATTGGTTCATTTGGCGAAAATTATGACTGGTAAATTTATTGTTTTCGAAGGCATTGATGGTTCTGGTACTACTACACAGTCAAACCTATTAAAAAAATATTTACTTGAGCAAGGTAAAAATGCAATTCTTACTGCTGAGCCAACTGAAGGTGAGATTGGTAAGCTACTTAGAAAGGCCCTACAAAATGATATATTTTTTTTGGATAATGAACGAAGATATGATCAGCAAATGGCCTTATTGTTTGCCGCAGATAGGCACTATCATATATTTAATCAAACAGATGGAATTTTAAAGTCTTTAAAAGAAGGTTACTATGTAATTGCCACTAGGTACTATTTCTCTTCAATTGCTTACAACGCCAGTAATACAGAAGATTTTAACTGGATTAGCCAACTAAATTCTAATTTTCCTCAACCAGATATTTTAATATATATTGATGTACCTGTCGATTTTTCCTTAGAGAGAATATCCAAGAGAAAATCTTTGGAAATTTATGAAAAAAGAGAAAAGTTGCTCAATGTTAGTTCTAATTATCTTGAACTGCTGAAAAACTATAATGGATTGTTAATAAATATTGATGGCAAAGAGTCTATCGAAAAAGCTCATATTAATATAGTTAAGTATTTGGAAAAGATAATTTAGCCACTGCAGAGATATGTTTAATACAAGTAAATCAGAAGAAATTTTTGCTGCCGCTGGGAAATTGATGCCAGGTGGAGTTAGCTCACCTGTAAGAGCTTTTAGGTCAGTAGGCGGTCAGCCAATAGTTTTTGACCGAGTCAAGGGCGCTTATATTTGGGATGTTGATGATAACCAATACATAGACTATGTGGGAAGTTGGGGACCTGCAATTTGCGGTCATACTCATCCAGAGGTTATAGAAGCGCTTCATCAAGCTCTAGAAAAAGGTACTAGCTTTGGGGCGCCGTCTTTACAGGAAAATATTCTTGCCTCGATGGTGATAGAAATGGTCCCCAGCATTGAAATGGTACGATTTGTCAATTCTGGAACAGAGGCATGTATGTCAGTTCTGAGATTAATGAGGGCCTATACTTCAAGAGAAAAAATTATTAAATTTGAAGGTTGTTATCATGGTCATGCTGATATGTTTTTGGTTAAAGCTGGCTCAGGGGTAGCAACCCTTGGCTTACCTGATTCTCCAGGAGTCCCAAAAACAACTACTCAGGCTACCTTGACAGCTCCTTACAATGATCTAGAGGCTGTCAAGACTCTTTTTAAAAATAATCCTCAAGAGATAGCCGGTGTGATTTTAGAGCCTGTTGTTGGCAATGCAGGATTTATTACTCCAGATGCCGGATTTTTAGAAGGTTTGCGTGAATTAACGAAAGAATATGGCGCACTGCTTGTTTTTGATGAAGTAATGACAGGTTTTAGGGTCTCTTCAGGTGGAGCGCAGGCAAAATTTGGGGTTGTTCCCGATTTAACTACCTTAGGTAAAGTCATTGGGGGAGGGCTACCAGTGGGAGCCTATGGTGGAAAAAAAGAGATCATGTCATTAGTTGCTCCTGCCGGTCCTATGTATCAAGCCGGCACCCTCTCTGGTAATCCTCTAGCTATGACAGCTGGCATTAAAACATTGGAAATCTTACAAAGACCGGGTACTTATGAATATCTAGAAAAGATTACCAAGCAGTTGATCGATGGATTGCTAAATGTGTCCCAACAGGCAGGCCACCAAGTCACAGGCGGATCAATAGGAGGAATGTTTGGTCTGTTTTTTACAGGTGAGAATGTACATAATTTTGCCGATGCCCAAAAATCTGATGTAGCCAAGTTTGCTCGTTTTCATAGAGGAATGTTGGAAAGGGGTGTTTATCTAGCACCATCACAGTTTGAAGCGGGTTTTACCTCTGTTGCTCATACTAATGAAGATATAGAGAAAACCATATCTACAGCTAAAGATGTATTGAACTCTCTCTAGTTACGAATTTGTCCATCAGGCATGGTTGTCTGTTGAAAAATCGTCCCAATCAGATTAGCACCGATTATATCAGCCCTCAAAAGATTAGCTTGAGTCAGATTGGCCTTGGTCAGGTTAGCCCTGGCCAAGAATGCTTCGGTTAATTCAGTCTCCATAAAATTAGCTTCAGTTAAATTACTGCGGCTGAGATCGGCGTAGTTCATTCTAGCTAGACTAAAGTCTGAACCAGTCAGATTAGCATAGCTCAAGCTGATATTAGTCATCACAGACTCTCTAAAATTAGCTAGGCTAACTTCAGATTGAATAAATTTAGCCCGTGAAAGATTAGTCCTGCTGAGATTGGCTCTTGTGAGCTTTGCGCCTGTCAAATTAGCCTCAGTCAGAAAAGCTCCCTCTAAATTTGCCCCGCTAAGATCAGCTTTGCGAAGATCTACTTCTCTGAGATTGGCACCTTGTAAGTTAGCATTGACTAAATTGGCCCTAGCCAAGTCCGCGCCTTTCATATTGGCATTGGCAAGATCACAGTAAGAAAGATCTGCTCCCTGAAGATTTGTTTTATGTCCTTTGCTCTCTTGACGCATGTTAGCTCCTCTCAAAATAGCTCCTACTAAAACTGCGCCGCTTAAATCTGCTCCTCTTAAATCAGCTGCAATTAAGTTAGCATCTAATAAAGTTGCCAATGTAGCATCTATTTCTTTCAAGTTGGCCTCTTGTAGCATTGCCCCATGAAGATTTGCCGTACGCAAATCAGCTCTAGTTAAGTCTGCCTGAGAGAGGCTAACTCCACTGAGATCAGCTCCAGCAAGATTTACTTGGATTAAGCTTGCTCGATTAAGGTAAGCAAATACTAGGCTAGAATCATGTAGGTCAGATTCATTGAGTATGATACCGATCAAGTCGGCCCCTGCTAGATTAGCTTTGGGCATTTTTAATCCAGTAAACTCTTGCTCACCTGTAGCAAAACGCTTTAATAATTCATTGGGATGCATATTTATTTAGAACTTCCATAATAGTAAAGACACATTGCTGATTTTCATCAGGAAAAGGGAGAATATTGACTATTGAGCGTAATTCATCTTCAATCTGTGGCAAAGATTTTTGGCTACTAAATAAATTTGATAATAAATCATATAATTTATAGGTTTTAAGTATTGTCCAATCTTGAGTGGTGTGATCCCAAGGCTGTTCAACAATGGAATATATAAGAATTTTCACCCTTAAAGGGTTGGCATTTTGTATTAATTCTAGTTTTATAGCTGCAACAAAAGGATTTGGTCCAAAAGAAACATTTTTATTACTTGATTCTACCTGTTTATTTTCTTCTTTCTCTGTAAATGCTAACTTTAAAATAGAAGTTTCTACAGATTCTGCCCTGTTAGATTTGCCTTGTTTTGGCAAATTTTGTTCCATTAGATAGAGAGGCGTCATTTCTTGAACTATGACATTTGAAATAGCGAGATAAAGTCCAGGTTTGTTTAAATTTTCTGAAATTTTGTTGAGAGTTTTGCTTAGATTTTCAGCTGATGTATAGTTGCTTTTAGTTTCCAAAATCAACTGTTCAAGAGTTAATCTTTCAATGACAATTAGATCGTTTTCCCACTCTTTTTTACAAGCAGCAAAAATTAGTTTTTTTATTCTCACTTTTTCCGGATTGGATTCAATATTTTCTATAATCCTACTCAGAATAAATCGAGGATCTTGGGTGGTTATATTTGTTTCTTCTGAATCATCCGTTACTGCATATAATTCAGTTAAATTTTCTACTATTAAATCTGCTATTGGTTGATAAATATCCGGCCGATTAAGACGTTTAACCATCCCATATACAAAATATTCAAGCTCTTGGACATTAGATGTACTTGATAAAAAATTTTGAATCAGATTTTTGAGAGAAACTTGATTAAGCAGATCTGAATCATTTTCCCATCGGTTTGTACCTAGGCAAAAAATGAATTTTCTAATCCTGAGAGATTCTGGATTTTCTTCAAAGGAATTAATAGCTTGATCAAGTAATTCTTCAGAAAAATATATCATCTTATCTGGTCAAATAGCACCTTTAATTGAATAATTTTGGAGTAAAATAAAGATCACTAACGAATAGATTGTGTTAAATATAGATGCAAAGATATCTTTGGCAGCGTTTTCAAGGTATTTTCTATGGATTGCTACTGGCTCAAGAACGATCTTCAATCTCTTCGCAGAGAATGAACCATATCGTTAAGGTCAGACATAAGTTATTTGAGAGATTAGCTTATTTTAATATGATAGAGTGGAATATTTGCAAAAATGGAAAAAAAACGATTGGACATATAGAAATTGCCGAGTTTGCACTTTTGTCTATTCCGTTGGTTTTGTTTTTCCATGACAAGCCAAGCCAGCTCAAGTCTCAACTGGAACTGTTGGGAACTTCTTTGGAGCTAAATTGCGCTAGCATAGAAGTACTTCACAAATGGTCCCTTTTGCTGGCCATTCTTTTACAAGGTTCATACCAGGGGAAGGAAAAGGATTTTTTGCACTCAAGTATGAAATTGAAGGTTTCCAAGATGATCTTCGTATCGAATGCTTGCTAGCCTCTTTAAATTGCTTTACCGCCTGTCCTAATGATTGCAGTTTGTCATTGATGCTTGCTTATCAACTTGAATACCAACTACCTTTAGTGAGTACGCTAACTGGTATTTTGCTAGGTGCCTATAATGGAAAGTATGGCTTTTGCGCCAGTGATCGTCTGGCAGTTAAGAAAGGGGAATATCTAGAAATTTTACAACTCAACAGGTTTTTTGCCGCTTGGTGTGGGGTCAATCGCCCCGACAATTCTGATTGTTGGGATTCTATAGTAATACTATAAATAGGCTATTGATTTGAGTATGAAGGTTTTTCACCTTGGCAATGGTCTTGTTTTTCGTTCACCATTTAATAGATTGGTGAGTCCAACTAATTCCCTATCAATGGTGATTGTTTTACTCATCTTGCTTTTAACTGGGATCCTTGGGCAGCGTTTTTATAGCCAGCCTCAACTTGCTGTTAATTCTTTGGCCCTAGAAACAATCAATGCGCCCCGCTCTGCAAGCTTTATTGACACGATTGCCACTGAGCAAAAAAGAAAAGATGCGCAAAATTCTATTGTACCAGTGCTGCATAGGGACAATCGCGCAACCGAATCTATACTTTTTGCTCTAAAGCAGAAGTTAAAAGGGATTGAAATGTATAGAAAAAGGGTAGGTGATTTTCCTTATCTTCCTACAACAATTCTCTCTAGAGAGACCCAGTTATCTCTTGCTTTGATGGGCAACTCTACTTCTGAGAATTTTAATCATCCTTTATTTCCCGAAATTGAACAATCTCTCTGGCGCAAACTCAGCAGACGTATCGAGGCTGCTGCCAAAATGATCTTAACTCAAGGTTTATCTCCAGGTTTATCTCCAGATCTTGTCAAAGAGACTGTTAAACTTCATCTAGCTGATTTTAACAGTAGCATCCAAAACGAATCAGCTATTTTTTTAGCAGATTTTCTCAAAAACCATTCAAACCTTGTAGAAGATAAATTGGCAACTGAGATTATCGCCAGAGGTGCTGCTAATACAGTTAAACCTGTAGTTGTCTCTATAAATAAAGGTGAAACAATAGTTCAATCTGGAAAATTGATAACATCTAGAGAATTTACTCTTCTAGATGGGTTTAACCTCAGTAGAAGGGCAGTCAATTTTGTCGGTTTGATTTGGAGTTTAGCTTTAGTTTCCCTTTCTTTTTGTTTATTGGTGTGTCTTAGTCGCTTGCTAGAAAGAAGACAGCTACGTTCAAAAGACTATGTTTTAATTTTTCTCTTTAGTGTCAGCGTACTTATTTTCAATATACTAGATCCTCGCTATAGTAGTCTACCTGCGGTAGGTCTTTTGATTAGTAGTTTCTATGGTCCTATTCTGGCTGTTACACAAGTGATATCTTTAACTGGATTGAGCTTTTATGCAGTAGAAAACCCAAACTGGCAGCATTTGTTAGCCTGTTTGGTTAGTGGAATTATAGCAGCCGCTATTGGCGGAAAATTACGTTGTCGAGATGAACTGGCTATTCTTGGTCTCTGTATGGGAATAGCTCAAGGGACTGCGTATCTATTGATCAATATAATCTTCTCTGGGGTTTCTTTACAGGCAGCTCTTCATACACTCATGCCAACAGTTTTACTACAATCTTGCATTGGCCTTGCCTGGGCAATTGTGGCTATAGGAATTTCACCCTATTTAGAGCGTATGTTTGATCTGGTTACCCCAATCAGGCTAGCGGAGATTTCGCATCCCAATTGTCCACTATTGAAACGTCTAGCAATAGAAGCCCCTGGAACCTTTCAGCATACTTTGGCAGTTTCTTGTTTAGCCGAGTCTGCCGCCAGGGCTCTTAATTGTAATGTCGAATTAGTTAGGGCTGGTACTTTGTATCATGATATTGGTAAGATGCATGATCCTCAAGGATTCATTGAAAACCAAAAAAACGGTATTAATAAACACGATCTCATTAAAGATCCCTGGATCAGTGCAGATATTATCAAAAAGCACGTCTCTCAAGGATTGATTATGGCCCGCAGATATGGCTTGCCTCAAGTTGTTCAAGATTTTATCCCCCAGCATCAAGGGACCATTTTGATTTCTTATTTTTACTATCAAGCTCAACAAACGGGCAAACAAGTCGATCAAGCCTATTTTCGTTATGCTGGGCCTATTCCTCAATCTAGAGAAACTGCTATTGTAATGTTGGCCGATGCTTGTGAAGCTGCCCTGCGCTCTTTTAAAGACGTTAAACCAGAATTGGCTATCTCTACAGTCAAAAAGATTCTCCATGCTCGTTGGCAGGAAGGCCAATTGAGTGAAAGTGGGCTACTATATAATGAACTAGCGACAATTGCTGGCGTTTTTGTAGAGGTATGGCAACAGTTCAATCATTCGCGTATTGCCTATCCAACTGCCACTTTGGACTTAAATAGTAAATAAAAATTTTTTTGTTAATGCAAATACCTCGCCTACACCCCGATACGGTAGAAGAAGTAAAACAGAGAATTGACATAGTAGATGTTGTTTCTGACTATGTTGTTTTGCGCAAGCGGGGACGGGAATTGGTTGGACTATGTCCTTTCCACCAGGAAAAAACCGGCAGTTTCACTGTCAATCCTACAGAGCATTTTTACCATTGTTTTGGCTGCTCTGCGGGCGGAGATGGTATCAAATTTTTGATGGAAATTAGCAAACAGTCCTTTGCTGAAGTAATTTTAGATTTGGCGAGGCGCTATCAAGTACCCATTAAAACAATTGAAGCGCAAGGTTCTAGTGAATTTACAGCTAAACTAAGCATACGAGATAGTCTCTATGAGATTATGGCAGTAGCTATGACTTTTTATCAAAACGTCCTAAAACAACAACAAGGACAATTTGCCCTTGATTATCTTCTTGAGCAGAGAAAATTAAGCCTAGATACTATCGATTCTTTTGGTTTGGGCTACGCGCCTTCTGGCTGGGAAAATCTTTACAGATACTTAGTAGAGAGTAAACGTTATCCGGTATCTTTAGTAGAACAAGCAGGTTTAATCAAGCCCAATAAAGCTGCAACTGGTTACTTTGATCTTTTTAGAGAGCGTTTGATGATCCCTATCAAAGACCTTAAAGGAAAAGTAGTAGCCTTTGGTAGTCGCTCACTTGATGGGCAAGAGCCCAAATATCTCAATTCTCCTGAAAGTGAGCTTTTTGATAAAAGCAAAATTCTCTATGGGTTAGATAGAGCTAAAAAAAGTATTAATCAAAAAGATCAAGCCATCGTTGTAGAGGGGTATTTTGATGTTATAGCCCTTCATAGTGCTGGAGTTGAAAATGTTGTAGCCTCTCTGGGAACGGCCTTTAGCCAAGATCAGCTTAAGCAACTTCTACGTTTTAGTCAATCCAAACAGATTATTTTTAATTTTGATACAGATCAAGCTGGCCTAGCTGCTACCCAAAGGGCTCTTAAGGAAATTGAGCCAGAAATCTATTCAGGGCAAGTGCAAGCTAAAATTCTCCAGATTCCCCAAGGCAAAGATCCCGATGAATTTTTAAGATCAGATCCCGATGCTTTAAATGAGTATTTAAAAATTGTACATGATGCTCCTATTTGGCTAGATTGGCAAATCGCTCAAATAATTCAAGACAAAGATCTAGATAAATCTGAGCATTTTCAACAAATTTCTCAAGAAATTTTGCAACTTATTAAAAAATTAGAAAGCCCAAATCTTCGTACTAACTACATAGAAAAATGTGCAGCTATTCTTGCTAATGGCAAAGAGAGATTGATTCCTATTTATGTGCAAAATTTACAAACTCAAATTAACCAATCTTCCAAAAAATCTCCAGCTATCATTCCTCAAGCCAATGCTGAACATAGCCTTTTAGAAAGAGCTGAATATTATCTGCTACTTATTTATCTACATTTTCCTCAATACCGACAAAGCATCAGTGATTTGCTGGAAAAAAAAGAGATGGCATTTACCATTAGCACTCATCGTTTGCTCTGGGGCAAGATAGTAGAAATTGATCAAGATAATTACAACCAATCTCTACTGGAATCTCTTCAGGACTATTATTTACAAGAGACTGAAGAATTTAAAGGGGTATCTAACCTATTTTCTTTAACAGAAAAAGAGCGCCAAGACTTATTTAGAATTCCTGAGCTGATTGAACAGTCTATACTTGCTTTAGAGCAGGCTCACTTGGAAAAATACAGTCAGTTGTGCTTGCAAAAATTTCTTAAGGAGCAGACAGACTATTATTGGCAAGAATTCTCTCAAACCAAGCTCAAGATAAATGAATTAATCGAGGAACGTCAATCACTCAATAAGAATATTTAGTTATCGTTTTGATCTGAGTAATTTTTATGGCTGAGCCTTTCAACTTCAGGGCAATCCTCAGCAATCAAAAGCTCACTGTTATCACGAGATACTGAAGCTATCTTGCAACTGATAGAGCCAACACTATCTAGGCGAAACATCTCTTCCCAAGCGCTAATCTCATCATCTTCATCTGATTCATAGCGAATGGTGACCAAATCACCTTCAAGAGAGAGAATTTTAGCCTTGTCAATCCAGCGCTGCTGATCCCGCAAATAAATAGAAACTTCCCGGTTATCTGTAAAAAGTTGATATATCTTGCGGTGCAACATGGGCTTCTCCTGAACAGATAGCTCAATAATTAAAAAAAATTGTTCTAGAGAGAATCTTTTTATGCTAATAAAATATCACTCATGCAATAATTCTAACTCAAGGCTCACCTAAACAGTATGTTTTTCCAATAATCGTCTGATATGTGATTCGATAATATCAGTTTGTTCTAGCATGGCAATATGTCCACAATCATTTATCTCGATTACATTAGAGCCGGTTTCTTTAAACAACCAATGAAAACTGGCCAAATGTCTGACATATTTGGTTTCCATCACTATGTCTTTGTCTCCGGCAATAAAATAGACTGGCTGTTCTAACTGGGCTACTAACTGGGGCAGAAGGTGTACTTCTTCTTCTGTGGTTGAATTCATTAAAGAGCCCAATGCTGCTTTGCTATCTGCCCTGACAAAGTCTATTACTCTTTGTTTTCCCCATTGACGAGCTAGAGGCCTGTGAACCATGGTGTGGGAAAAAACCAGATCTAGTAAAGGGCATTTGAGCAGCCAAGTTGGTCTCATTCGCACCAATTTTTCGCCAATTAGACGAAAACGCTCAAATTCTTCTTTTAAATAAATTCCCCCACCGGTGTTTAAACAAATGACACCTGTGATTATTTTGGGCTCTAGTTGTGCCATTGTCAGCGCTAAAATACCACCAAAAGAATGTCCAATCAGCCAAGCCTGTTTTATTTCCAGTTTGTTTAATAGAATCTGCAGATCTCGGGCATAAGACTCTAGGGTATATTGATTTTCTTGTTCAGTTTCATTATTTTCAGAAGACTGAGATTCACCAAAGCCCCTCATGTCATAGGTAAGACAACGATAGTTTAAACTCAGTTTTTGTACTAAGGGCTGCCAGTAGCTTTTGCCCAATAGCCAACCATGAATAAAAACAAGTACTGGCTTGGTGTCTGAGCAAGTCGGTGGGGTCAACTCATAAAAATGAGGAAATCCTAGAATATCGATCTTTGGCATGTCTAGTATTTTTTTGAGCTATGGACTAGTTTAGCCCGAGATTTGGCCGATATTGCCAAGCAGATAAAAAATGCTTCCTAGATGTTATTCTAGTATCTTAGCTTGAGAGATATCGATAATATCAAAAATCTACAAAAGCTTTGATGAGTGTCAACTTCAGTATATAAAAGTATTGGCATGGTTTTTTGGAAAAAGTTTTTCACAAACTCTGAAGTTCCCTCTTTTGATGCTTCTGTAACAGGAGATATGTTAGAGTTGACCAACGAATCTGGCGTGAAGCAACAGATACTATTTAGTACGGATCGCGACATAGATGTCTATGACCTTGAGGCTTTATGTGATTCAGTCGGCTGGGCAAGACGTCCCCTGCGCAAAGTAAAAAAAGCTCTAGAATTCAGCTTTTTGATAGTTTCCATGTGGGAAGTTAAAGGCAATAGGATGCGCTTGATAGGTTTTGCTAGAGCAACTTCTGATCATGCCTTCAATGCTACGATTTGGGATGTTGTTGTCCATCCAGATTTTCAAAATCAGGGACTAGGCAAAGCTCTTATGCGCTATATTATCCGTAAGTTGCGCAGCTCAGATATCAGCAATATCACTCTTTTTGCTGATCCTCAGGTGATTGATTTTTATCATCGTCTTGGCTTTATGCTAGATCCTGAAGGGATCAAGGGTATGTTTTGGTATCCCAGTTAGTCATGCTTGACTATGGGACGGGGATATCTTACAATCAAATTATTACGGGATGTAGCGCAGCTTGGTAGCGCGCCTGCTTTGGGAGCAGGATGTCGCAGGTTCAAGTCCTGTCATCCCGACTCTGTAAGTTAAAGAAAGATAGCTATTGCCCAAGATTCTTCTTGGGATTTTTTTTAAGATAAATAGCCTAAATGAATTTCCTAAATAACTTAATTAAATCTTTTGAATCAGTGCCAAAAATTGCAAGGCAGCCAACAATAGCTCTCAAGTCTTCTGCCGAGATAGAATTGATGCGCAAATCCGGTCAGATAGCAGCAACTGTTCTCAAAGAAATAATAGATCTAGTTAAGCCAGGTATGACTACGATGGATTTGGATCTCTATGCAGAGAGGCGCATCAAAGAAATGGGAGCAACCCCGAGTTTTAAAGGGTATCATGGTTTTCCTGCTACTCTTTGCACTTCTATTAATCATGAAGCAGTACATGGTATCCCTAGTGCTAATAGAAAACTAAAAGAAGGAGATTTGGTTAAGGTTGATGTAGGTGCTTATTGCCAAGGCTATCATGGTGATTCCTGCGTAACTATTGCTGTAGGGAAGGTCACACAGCAGGCTAATAGATTGCTAAATGCAGCTAACAGCGCGCTTTATTGCGGGATTGAGCAGGTTAAAGAAGGCAATTATCTTTTGGATATTGCCGGAGCTATAGAAGACTATGTAAAAAAAATGGGCTATTCTGTAGTAGAAGACTACACGGGCCATGGGGTTGGACGCAATCTACATGAAGATCCCCAAGTCTTCAATTTTCGTACTAAAGAACTACCAAATATCCGGCTAAAATCGGGCATGGTCTTGGCAATTGAGCCTATACTAAATGCAGGTTCTAAATACACCAAAACTCTTAGGGATCGTTGGACGGTTGTGACTTTAGACAATTTGCTCTCAGCTCAGTTTGAGCACACTGTTTTGGTGACCGCTACCGGTTATGAAATATTGACTGATCGCACTTAAAAAGTACATATTTTTTTTAGAACTATGAATTTACCAGAAGAATCACAATTACAAGAAAAGCTCAAAAACGTAGAACCGCAAGTCTATCAAACCAGTCCGCTGGTTGAAGAAAGCAAGCCTGGTTGGATAGAAATTGTTCAAACCCTGCAAAACACCCTTAACAAACTCTCCCTATTTTGGAAAGTTGTTTTGATAGTAGGGGCGGTGGTTTTCTTTTTTGCCATTTTAAATATATTTTTCAAATTAGTTAGCGCATTAATTAGCCTGTTTATACTACTTGCGGTGATCTATGTAGGCTACCGGTTAATCATATTTTCTGCCGCTTCTAAATCATCCAAGGAATAAAAATAATTATGATCTCCAAAAACAAAGTTGTCCCTCCAGCTTCACTGGAGTCCCCTGCCTTGAAAAAAAAATGGAATATTGAAGATAGTGAAAACTTATACCGAATAAAAGGGTGGGGTGAGCCTTACTTTTCTATCAATGCCGCAGGAAATATTACGGTCTCCCCTAAAGGCGAGCGCGGCGGTTCACTTGATTTATGGGAATTAGTAGAAGCTCTCAAGCAGAGAAATATTGGACTACCCCTTTTGATCCGTTTTTCTGATATTCTCTCTGATCGCATTGAGCGGTTAAATGCGGCTTTTGCCCGTGCTATTGCCCGTTATAACTACCCCAATGTCTATAGAGGAGTTTATCCAATTAAATGCAATCAGCACCGCCACATAGTCGAATCTCTGGTCAAATATGGAAAACCCTATCAATTTGGTCTAGAAGCCGGCTCTAAATCAGAACTAATGATTGCTCTTGCCGAATTGGAGCCAAATTCTTCAGAGTCGCTGCTAATTTGTAATGGCTATAAAGATCTCGAGTATATAAGAACAGCTTTGCTAGCTAGAAAACTAGGGCATAATACAATCATCGTCATAGAGCAGCTAGAAGAAGTTGCTATGTGTATTGAGATCAGTAAAGAACTAGAAATCAAGCCAGTACTGGGAATTAGAGCCAAATTGTGCACTAAAGGTATGGGGCGCTGGGGATCTTCTACCGGTGATAGGGCTAAATTTGGACTGACGATACCTGAGATTTTAAAAGCCACCCAGCAGTTATCTGCTGCCGGTTTACTCGATTGTCTACAGTTGCTCCACTATCACATTGGCTCCCAGATTGCTGCTATAAACGTCATCAAAGATGCCATTCGTGAAGCCTCAATGATCTACGTTGAATTGGCAAATATTGGGGCCAATATGCAGTATCTAGACGTTGGAGGTGGATTAGCCGTAGATTACGATGGCTCTAAAACTAATTTCTATGCTTCCAAAAACTACAATATGCAGAACTATGCCAACGATATTGTGGCAGAGATTAAGGAGTCTTGCGAACAAGCTCAAATCAAGGCACCTATCCTAGTCAGTGAAAGTGGCAGAGCAATTGGAGCTCATCACTCTGTCTTGATTTTTGATGTTCTCAATATTGGCGAGGTGGATACAAGCTTACCCGATCCAGCCTCTTCAGAAGATCACTTGATCATTCGTAATCTCTGGGAAACCTATGAAAATATTACAGTAGAGAACTACCAAGAGGCTTACCATGATGCCATGCAATTCAAAGAAGAGTCTATTAGTTTGTTTAATTTTGGCTATCTTGGACTTACCCAAAGGGCAAAGGCCGAACGAATTTACTGGGCTTGTTGTGGCAAAATTCTAGAAATCATTAGACAGCAGGAATATGTTCCCGATGATTTAGAGGATCTTGAGAAAAACATGGCATCTATTTACTATGTCAATCTTTCTGTTTTTCAATCAGCTCCTGATGCTTGGGCAATAGATCAGCTCTTCCCCATACTGCCCATCCATAGACTCAATCAAGAGCCTACCAATAGAGGTATTTTGGCTGATTTGACCTGTGATAGTGATGGCAAGATTGAACAGTTTATTGACCTTAGAGATGTCAAATCCGTTTTAGAACTTCACCCTCTAGAGCAAAGTGGTTCTTTAGAGAAGAAAAACTACTATTTGGGAATGTTTCTCGTTGGTGCTTATCAAGAGATCATGGGTAATTTGCACAATCTTTTTGGAGATACCAATGTAGTACACATTGAAGTCCAACCCAATGGCTACCAAATACAATATTTAGTTCGCGGCGATACAGTGACCGAAGTTTTGGGCTACGTACAATACAAAGCAGAAGATCTGCTAGAGAAAATTCGCCAGCAGACCGAAAAAGCTATGCAGCAAAAAAACATGAGCCTCAAAGAGTGCCAATTGCTTCTAAATGACTACGAAAAAAATCTGGCCAGTTACACCTATCTAGCCTAGGCTTCTTTGTTGATAAAGGGCATCAAGGCAATAATTCTTGCCCTTTTGACAGCTTCGGTTAGATCTCTTTGTTGTTTAGCAGTAAGACCAGTGATACGACGAGGCAGAATTTTACCTCTTTCTGTTGTGAATTTTTTTAGCAGCTCTATATCTTTGTAGTCAATTGGTTGGGTCGGAGGAATAGGGGATAAGCGCTTGCGATAATAGTTCATATTGCTATATTTCTATTTGATTTCCTTGTGAACAGTGTGCTTGTTGCAGTGAGGACAGAACTTTTTGAGTTCAAGTCTGGCCGTGGTATTGCGACGGTTTTTAGTGGTGGCATAGCGAGATACGCCAGGAGTGCGCTGATCGTTATTAGTACGACACTCGGTGCATTCTATCGTGATGGTGATACGGACGCCTTTTTTACTGGCCATAGCTTAAAAGAAATATAAAAGCTCAAAATTACACAGTCTTTCATTATTTCACATAAATGATTAATTTTCAAGGCATATTTGGTTAATGATAAGATAATACCTAAAAAAGAATCCCTCCAATATTGTTATGGATTGTGAACCTTTAATAGAGCTCAAGGAAGTGACCAAATATTTTGGGGATCGTTGCATCTTCAACAAAATCAACCTGAAAGTTCATAAAGGAGATGCTTTGGTCATTGTGGGACCATCTGGTACTGGAAAATCGACCATACTTAGAATGATTTCTGGACTAGAGCCGATTGACGGTGGCGAAATTTACATTAAGGGCAAGTTACGAAAAGGAACAATCGAGGATAGTGAAAACACTATCAAGATATCTCTGGTATTCCAACAATCGGCCTTGTTTGATTCTTTGACAGTTGGCGAGAATGTGGGGTTTTATCTTCTTGAGCACTCTAAGCTTCCTCCCCAAAAAATTCAACAGATAGTCGAAGAAAAATTACAGATGGTGGGCTTGTCTAATATAAGTAATCGCTATCCTGCCGAGCTTTCTGGTGGAATGCGCAAGAGGGTGAGTTTTGCCAGAGCAATCGTTGCCGATCCAAGCGACCCACATGATAACCCGGATGTGATTTTGTACGACGAACCAACAGCAGGACTAGATCCTATTGCCTCTACCTTAATTGAAGATTTGGTTAGAAATCTACAAAAAAGTGACCAAGGTTGTCAAACATATATCATGGTCTCTCATCAGCATAGTACAATAAGACGCACAGCAGATCGCATCATCCTACTTTACAATAGTGTTATTCAGTGGGAAGGTCGTGTTAATGAGCTAGATACTACTGATAATCCTTTGGTTAAACAGTTTTTCAGAGGTGAAATTGAAGGTCCAATTCGTTCTATTGACCTATAAGGAAATTTACTATGCAAAAATCACGCACAGTTCGTGAGGGCTATCTCGGTATTTTTTCCTTACTAGGGCTTATTTTGTTTGGAGTTCTGGCTTTCTGGCTATCAGGGGGAGAATTTGGTACCAAAACCTACACCTTAGCTGTCAGGTTCCTCAATGCCAGTGGAATTAAAGAAGGAGCCCCAGTTAACTATCGGGGAGTTTTGGTTGGCACTGTCTCTAATGTCGTGCCTCGTACTAACCAAGTTGTTGTTAAATTAAGGCTCAATGACAAAGCAAAAATTCCAGTTGGCTCGAAAATAGAAGTCAGTCGGTATGGCTTATTAGGTGAATCTTCTATAGAAATTACACCAATTAGTATGGAATCTGAGCAATTGAGCAAAATCTCTCCTTCTGATACTAGCTGCGACCCTAAAATCATTTTATGTAATAACGATCAAGTCGAAGGTGGATCTGGTACTCAAGTATTTGCTAATTTAGCTCGCCTGAGTCAAGCTTTCACTAATCCGGCATTTCTTGAAAAGATTAGTACTACCTTAAAAAATGTAGAGCTCATAAGCGCAGATCTATCCAAAGCCACCAAAGGCTTAGACAAGAGACTAGATACTATCTCTCGAGAAACAACCGCAGCAGCCCACTCGATCAATCAAACGGCCCAAGATACCGCAAAAGTTGCCAAAACCATGAATATCATATTATCTGAGAATCACAGTGATATTGATGAAACAATCAAAGATTCAAGAAAATTGCTCTCGAGTCTCAATGAAGTGATTGCCCAAAATAAATCCAATATCACTCTAGGTATCTCTAATGTCCAAAAAGCCAGTCAAGATATTGATAAGTTGGCTCTGCAAATGCAGAGTACGCTTAAGCAGGCTGACAAGTTTTTGCGCTCACCAGAGGCGACTAATATTTTGACAAATTTGGACAAAGTCTCTACTAATGCAGTCCAAATATCCCACAATCTTGAAGGTATATCCAAATCCTTAAACGATCCCAAGATTCTTTTAACTGTACAGCAGACCCTAGAATCGGCCAGAAGTACTTTCGAAAATACCCAAAAAATCACCTCAGATTTAGATGAGCTCACAGGCGATCCTAAATTTAGAGCCAATTTACGGCGTTTAATAAATGGATTGAGTTCTCTTGTTTCTACTACAGATCAATTGGAACGACAAGTGCGTCTATCGCAGGCTTTAGAAACAACACGCTTTTCTATTGACAGCTCAAATATTCCACCCTATCGCTCAGAAACTGAGCAAATCAAGGCAGATCAAAAAGAGAAGCTTAATTTTTAGAAAGATATATCCCAGAGGAAAATCTACTTATTAATATTTTCTTCTTCTTCATCTCTTTCTTGTTTGATTTCGCGCAGGCATTCTTGGGCAACTCCAATAGATACTCCAACGCCTGCTCCAATCCAGATAAAATTTTTATAAATGTTGCTATAGAGATCGCTGGAATATTTAAGTCTATTGAAATCGGGCTGACCTATTTTAGTTGCGGCAAGTCCCACCATCATGCCAATTAAACCTGTCACCATACCAGAAAAGACTATCAAGCGTACTTTCATCTAAATCCACCTCCCTATCTCTATAATTGGCTTATTTTTTAGGGTTATTAGTAGATCTTCATAAGATTTAGCAAATAAATGGGATCTTTTAAACTAATGGTGCCAAAAAAAGAAGGAATAAATTAGGGCTATGAGCGTCAAACCAAAAATTAGATGATTCATCCAATCATCAAAGCTCCAATTTTTAAACATTTTCTTAAAACTCCTTTAATGATTTTTGAGCGGAATTGCTTTTTTATTACTAGGAGGATCTAACAGATTTTTAGCTAGGGTTTTGATCACAATATAGAGTATGGGAGCTAAGACCAAGCTTAAGATAGTAGAAATTAGATAACCACCAAAGATAGCAGTACCTAGAGTCCAACGGCTCATTGAACCTGCCCCTTGGGCAATTGCCAAGGGTAAAAATCCAACTAAGCCAGCCAAGGCTGTCATCAAAATGGGTCGCAGTCGTTCTTGAGCTGCCTTAACTGCTGCATCGATAATTGAGAGTCCCTGTTGACGAGCTTGGTTAGCAAATTCGACCACAAGGATAGCATTTTTGCTAGCAACTCCAATGAGCATAACCAAAGCAACTTGGCAGTAGATGTTGTTATTGACAATTGGCCAGATCGATCCGGCTTGTAATATATTGGCTCTAAAAGAAATGCTGAGCATCGCCCCTAAAACTGCCAAAGGCACAGTCAACATGATGATCAAAGGATCAATATAGCTTTCATACTGAGCTGATAATACTAAAAAGACCATAACAAAAGCCAAGCCAAAAACAATAGGCGCGGCACCTGCCGAGTTAGATTCTTGTAAAGAAAGTCCAGATAGTTCATACCAAAAACCGCTCTTGCCTCCTTTGAATAGTTCATTTGCCACTTCTTCTACGGCTTTTATAGCATCCCCACTACTATGGCCAGGGGCGGGATTGCCTATAAATTCCACAGAAGGATAGATATTAAAATGGGCAACCACTGGAGGATAAGATATTTTTTCTAACTTAACTACACTACCAAGTTGTATGGTCTTGCCATCTTTACTCTTGAGATAAATGCGATTAATATCATCAAGATTGGAGCGATATTTTTGATCAGCTTGGGTATACACCCTATAAACTTGATCGCTCAAAACAAACTGATTAACGTAAGAAGAGCCAAAGTAAGTCTGTATAGTTTTAAATATCTGATCAACATCTATATTTAAGGCCTTGGCTTGGTCTCGATCCACTGTAATTTGAGCTGTTGGTACCCCAAAGGTAAATTGAGTGAATATTCCGCCTATTTCAGGTCTTTTTTGGGCAGCGGCTAAAAAGGCTTGGGCATTCTGAATAAGTACGTCCATCGTTTGACCACCGCGGTTTTGCAACTCAAACTGAAAGCCACCAACATTCCCTAGTCCATCAGCAGAGGGCGCATTAACAGCAAAGGCTAAGGCTTTGGTTGTTTTAAAACGCAGGGTTTTATTAAACCGCTGAATAATACCAAATACTGAAGAATCTGCTCCTTTGCGCTCATTCCAATCCTTTAACTTACTGAAAACTATGGCTTGATTGCTAGAAAATCCATTAAAGCTAAAACCAACTAGAGCTACAGTGCTAGAAATCTCTTCCATCTCCAGGGCTTCAGCGCTGATTTCTTTAGCAATTTTGGATGTGTAATTTAAAGAAACTCCTGGTGGCGCCTGAATCACAGTAACAAAATAGCCCTGATCTTCTTCGGGCAAAAAGCTCTGTGGTACATTCTTGTAAAGAGCGCCAGTTAAAAACAAAGAAGCAACAAAGGCTATCATTACTAGCCATCGCAAGGGAATCAAAAATTTCAAGAACCTGACAAAACCATTTTTAAATATCTCAAAAGCCTGATTGAAGGTTTTAAATATTACTCCTACAGGACCTTTTGGCTCTTGTGGATGAACCTTGAGCAAAATAGCTGAAACACTAGGAGAAAAAGTTAAAGAGTTAACAGCAGATACAGCAATAGAAAAAATAATAGTTAGAGCAAACTGTTTGTAAATAATCCCAGTAGTGCCAGGAAAGAAACAAACTGGAATAAAGACCGACATCAAGACCAATGATGTTGCTACAATTGCCCCTCCAAGATTCTGCATTGCCTCTAATGCTGCCTCTTTGGGCCTTTTACCTTGAGATATTTTTGTAGAGATTTCTTCAACTACAATGATGGCATCATCTACAACCAAACCAGTAGCTAGGACTACCCCAAAAAGAGTCAATTGGTTTAAAGAAATGCCAAATATTTTTAAAAAAGCCATGCAGCCCACTAGAGAAACAGGAATGGCAATAGCGGGAATCAAGGTGATTCGCCAATCTTGTAAAAAGATAAAAATCACCAGAATTACCAGAAATATCGCTTCCCAGAGGGTTTTGATCGCCTCATCCAATGAGGCAGTTACAAAGAGGGTATTATCCACAATCACCTCAGTCGCCATTGCTGGGGGAAAAAGTTTGATTTGCTCCTCCATTGCCTTTCTAACTTGGTAGGCTGTATTGAGTGCATTGGTTCCAGGAAGCTGGTAGACCACCATAGCCAGGCCAGGCTCTCCTTTATAGAGCCCGAGTGTGGAGTAGTTTTGGGCTCCTAATTCCACTCTTCCTATATCCTTAAGCTTAATTAAGGTACCATTTTGTCCTACCTTGATCACTAAATCTTCTGCTTGATCTACAGTTTGAAAACGTCCTTGGGCTCGCAGAACAATTTGGTATTGTTGATCGCTATCATTGGGCTGTTGCCCAATAATCCCAGCTCCAGTTTGTATGTTTTGCTCATTGATAGCATCAGTCACATCTTGAGCGGTGATAGAGCGCGCTGCTAATTTTTCTGGATCCAACCAGATTCTCATAGCATAGGAAGCTGAGCCAAATAGTTTAATATCTCCGACACCTTGGATTCTCTTGAGAGGATCTATCAAAAAACGATCTGCGTAGTTGTAGAGAAAAAGAGGATCATAGACGAGCTTACCTTGGCTATCTTTTTCACTATAGAGCGCATAAACTAGGGTGATACTAGGGGAAGCCTGCACAACTGTAACGCCACTTCTTTGAACTTCAGTAGGGAGCTGAGAGTTAGCTTGGGCTTCTCGATTTTGCACCAGTACTTGGGCGATGTTGGGATCTGTGCCTACTGGAAAATTGACATTGATTGTAGAATTGCCACTACTATCAGTGAATGACTGCTGATAGAGCATATTGGGCGCGCCGTTGATCTGTTTTTCTATAGTAGTGGTGACGTTATCGGTAGTAGTTTTAGCATCAGCTCCAACATAGTTAGAGGATACTTGAACTTGAACTGGCGCTAGCTGAGGTAACTTTTCTAAGGGTAATAGAGGAATACAAATACCACCAACTAACAAGATGATCAAGGTGATTACCGTTGTCAGAACTGGCCGCTTGATAAAAATATCTGAAATACTTAAGAGCATAGAGCTTTAGGATCCCTTCTTGAGAGATTTTTGTAAGAGAGCCTCAGAAATAACCGGCATACCATTGGCAAGTATCTGAGTTCTTGAAGTGATGATCTGCTCTCCGGGTTTTAAACCTGAGAGAACTTGGTATTGCTGCCCCTGAATTTTGCCTAGTTTAACCAATCTTTGTTTAGCTATTTGCGTTTCTTTGCCATCAGAATTCTTGCCTTTTTCAACTATAAAGACAAAGTCACTTGCTCCAATATTGCTAACCACACTAGTTGGTATTAATATACCAGTTGTTTTATTCCAGATAATTCTGGTTTTGACATATTGAGAATCCTTGAGATCGCCATTATTATTGAAGGTGACTTTAGCCAAAATCACTTGTGAATCTTGATTTACCGTAGGAGAGATAAAGGTAATTTTACCAACATTGCCGGGACTTCCATTGGCTTTAATGATTTCAACAGGTAGACCTATTTTGAGTTGATTTCTTTTTTCAACAGGAACATATATATTTAAATTGAGCTTACTATTATCGACAATAGTAGTAAAGGCTGTTCCACTAGTGAGAATATCGCCAATTTTTTTGCTAGAGAGATCCCCTACTGTCCCTGCTATTGGAGAAAGAACAGTATTATATTTTAAATCTTGATTAACAGCTCCTACGTTACTAACAGAGGCATCTATAGCTTGTTTTTTGTTTACTATATTGGCTTGGGCTGCTTGGATTTGTTTGTCAGCAATTTTTTGATCGCTGAAGGCTGAATTTAAAGCCTCCTTGCTAGCTTGGAGTGAAGCTTGAGCGGCATCTTTGTTTTTTAGAGCAGAATCAACTGAAGATTTAGCATTTTCCAAAGCAGTAGTTTTGTTGTCGAGATCCTGCTGAGAGATGGCACCTTGTTTGATTAAAAACTGACTTCTTTGGTAATTTTTCTGGGCCAAAACCAAATCTGATTTAGCCTTGATTAGATCTGCTTGTTTGCCTTCAAGTTGAGCCGCAGACTGGGCTATATCCGCGCGGCGCTGAGCAATTGCATCGATTGTTTTGCTCTTTTGCGCTTGAGCGCTCTGGAGTTGAACTTCAGATTGAACCAGATCTGCTTTGGCTTGCCCAACTTGAGCTTTGGCTTGATTGACTTGTGCTTGCTGCTTTAAAGGAACCAGGTGTAGTATTTTTTCTCCTGCTACTACATTTTGTCCACTAGTGGCATAGATAGAACCAATTCGTCCATCTATTTGAGATGCTAGAGCTACTTTTGTTACTGCCTCTAAGGTTCCAACAAAATCACTGCTATCAATCACAGTTGAGTTGCTTAGCTGCTCGAAAGACACAGGAATAGCTTGTGGCGGAGCTTGGGCAGCCTGCTTATTTTCACCACAGCCAACCAATAGGATCATCACAGCCCCAATAGCAAAGTCTCTCTTGTGGTAGGCTATCTTTTTTAGCAAAATCAACCTCTTTTTGAGAATTTAATCAAAAAATTTAATTAGACTCAATTTTAATATTATTTGCCAAAAAGATGTGAGAAATTCTGTGGTAAGTTTACAATTTCATTCCATAGTTGCATGGGGTTGATTCCAAAGCTAAATTGAAGAACAATCAAAATTATGGCTATTGTAACTACCGTAGAAAGCCCAACTTTTAATATTTTAAGTAGAGCATTAAATACTAGCCAAGCTACTACAATAGCAGCTATAAGCAAGAGGATATTCATTGGTTTTTTAAACTAGAATTTTTCCTTTAGTTTTAGTGTTTAGTACTTCTTTTCTAGCCCATTGATCTGCTTGTAAAATATCTTCCAAGCTAGGCGTTTGAGTGTTTTGGCCAGCAAATACATCACAACAATGCTCAATCAGTTGGGGAATTTCTAGAAAACCAATCTTCTCTTCTAAAAAGAGAGCTACTGCTTGCTCATTAGCCGCATTGAGAACTGCAGGCATAGATCCACCTGCTCTACCGGCAGCATAGGCTAGATTCATACAGGGATACTTGTTATGATCTGGCTCTCTAAAAGTTAGATCGCCGGATTTGACTAAATCCAGGCTAGGCCAATCAGTATGAATTCTAGAAGGCCAAGAGAGGGCATAAAGCAGAGGTAAGCGCATATCAGGCCAACCCAGTTGAGCTAAAACAGAAGTATCTTCAAGTTCAATCAGAGAGTGAATAATACTCTGAGGGTGAATGACAATATCAATATGCTTATAATCCACACCAAAGAGATAGTGAGCCTCTATCACCTCTAATCCCTTGTTCATCAAGGTAGCCGAATCGATGGTTATCTTGCGTCCCATTGACCAGTTAGGATGTTTGAGAGCATCAGCAACAGTCACACTCTTCAATTTCTCTACTGGCAGATCTCGAAAAGAACCACCAGATGCGGTCAAGATAATTCTTCTCAACCCGTCTGAAGGAACGCCTTGGAGACATTGAAAAATAGCAGAATGTTCAGAATCAGCCGGCAGCAGTTTTGTCTTGTGTTTTTCCACTAAGGGCAACACAACGGGTCCACCTGCAATGAGAGTTTCTTTATTGGCTAAAGCTATATCCTTGCCTGCTTCAATTGCTGAGATAGTAGGCAACAGTCCAGCGCAGCCGACAATGCCAGTAACAACAGTGCCCGCATCCCCGTAACGAGCAACCTCAACCACGCCTTGCTCGGCGCTGAGTATTATAGGTTTATAGTCAACTTCAGCTATTGCTTCTTCTAAAGAAGGGATTTGATTAGGATCCTTGATCGCAACTATCTCAGGGCGAAAATCCTTAATTTGCTGAGCAAAAAGAGAGATATTAGATCCGCAAGAGAGCCCAACTACTTGAAATTGATCGGGGTATTGAGCGACGATCTCGAGGGTTTGCGTACCGATGGAACCGGTTGAGCCAAGGATGGATATTTTCTTCACAATCAGAAACTCTACTTAAAATTTTTTATTAAACTTTGGCGGGGATCATCTCACAATCTTAAAGCTTCAGGTTTACATTTTTCAATATTTTCCAACTAGGGAACAAGCCAAATTTTTTGGTGGTAGTCTTCTAGCTGCGCGTAGGGATCGCCAGAACTATGACTATGTTCATGACCATGGTGATGATGATCAGTATTATGCTCACTGGCTATCTGGCGAAATTTACACATTTCGCAGTTCATATTAACTTGAGCTAACTGTGTTTCAATCTCCCTTTGTCTGACCAATTTTAAAAGTTCAGATTGGATACCCATTTCCGGTAAACAGGCAAAAGAAATATCAGGATGTCTTTGCTCTTGTATGGCTGTGATATCAAATATTTTCTTAACCAAAGCTCCAGTAAACAAAAAGTAAGGCAGAACAATAATTCTTTTGGGTTGGTAAAGAAGAGCCCGACGAAATCCTTCTTCTAGCCTTGGATGAGTGATCCCAATAAAACAGGTTTCTACAGTCAGATAGCCAGTTCCCTCCCAAAGCAAACGAGCCATTTTGACAACATCACTGTTGGCATCAGGATCACTTGATCCTCTACCTACAAATAAAAGTACTGTATCTTGTCGGGCAATCTGGTTAGGATTATTGTCTATTTCATCGAGTTGGGCGAGTCTTTTTTGACATAGCTCAAGGATGGAGGGATTGATTCCAAGATGTCTGCCATAGTGAAACTTTAATTGGGGATAATGCTCTCGGCAGTGATCCAGCTCATTAGTGATATCAAATTTGTTATGTCTAGCTGCAAACAATAGCAAGGGTAAGGCAGAAAATTCCTGATAGCCCTTTTCTAAACAAAGTTCAACACCCTCTTTAATAAAAGGAGGTGTCAGTTCCAAAAAACAGGGAATCACAGGACGACTTTGGTCTAGATCTTGGTATATCTTGGCAAAATCCAAAAAAGTCTCCCTTCCTTGAGTATCTTTAGTTCCATGGCCAATCAACAGCAAAGGGCGAGCCAGGGGAAGTGAGTCTAATTTGATTGAGCCTAGATCAGGCAAATGCTCTTTGAAGGAAATTATAGGCATTCAAGTCGTTACTGAAATCTTAAGTCTCTAAGATTTTAACCGATTCTTTTGATTTTTGAGGAACTCACGCGACCAAATGATCGATTCTTCCTTGCTTTGAATTTTTCCTTCAAGATGAGCTACTTGAATCTCACTCAGTAGCTTACCAATAATCGGGCCAGGAGATAATTGCAATTCTGATAGTAACTCATTTCCTTTAATCAATGGCTTGGGATGGGCAATAGGGTCTTTGGGATCAAAATAACGTTTCAATAGTGACATGATTTCCCAATCTGGCTGTTGAGATATCAAATAGAGAAGAGCCAAAATCACAAAAGAATCTTTGCTCTCTAAAAATAAAAAATACTGCTCTTTAATAGTCAAAGGTTTAGAAAAATTTTTCAGTGATTTAAGCTTATCTAAAGCCACAGTAATTAAACGAATATCACAGCGTGATGTTTTTAAATTAATCAACTCTGATTCCGCTTTTTCTACTGAGCAAGATAGTAAAAGAGCAAGTTTAGCTAGAGTAATACTATAAAAAACATCAGCATTAAATTGATCTGAAATTACTTTGCCAAAGCGATCAATTTCAGCAAGCAAAGCCACTTTCTCATCTGTAGCACTAGGTAGCCAATCCGATAGAATTTTATCTTGCCAAACCATTTTTAGCCAATAACTACTTTTTAAGCTGGATAAAATATAATTTAGTTCATTTTTTATTCTTTCACCTGCTACTTTTTTTAATTCACCAGAGAGTAGACGTAAAGTATCTCTTGTATTATTTTCAATAGTCAAATTTAATTGTGCTGCCTGCCTGTAAGCCCTAAGCAATCTAACTGGATCATCTTTGAGATTATTAACAGAAATCATGCGAATTGTGCGCTTATTGATATCTTCTAATCCCTTGGTTGGGTCACATATTTTTCCTTGTTTTAAACAATAGGCAATGGCATTAATTGTAAAGTCACGACGTTGAAGATCGACTTCGACTGTTTCACCTTCTTGTTCGGCAAAGTCACAGGTGATTTGAGGAAAAACGACCCTGGCTATATGTCTTTGTTGATCCAAGATGACAAAACCTGCATGATAGGTTTTAGCTAAATTTTGAGCAATTTCAATGGTCTTTGTTGGTACAATAAAGTCCAAATCCAGGTATTCTCTTTCTCTATGCAATAAAATATCTCGAACTGTCCCACCTACTAAATAACTACCTTCTGGTAAATACTCCAGATCGAAAGGTAGATGGAGATCTAGCCAATTACTTATAGTTTCAGAAAGGGTAAGATTAGAGTGCATTTATAATATTTATGATGATTTAAACTTGACGATAGATGGTTTATTATTGTACCCTTGGGATAAATTTAAAATTAAATATTAATAGATAACTATGTATATCGCTATTGTTGCCCTAAAAGGTGGAGTTGGTAAAACCACAACGGCTATTCACTTGGCTGCTTATTTTCAGAGCAAAGCTCCAACGCTTTTAATAGACGCTGATCGCAACCGTTCAGCCATTATCTGGTCTGGTGAGGATAAATTGCCTTTTTTTGTTGCCTCCCAAGCTGGTGCTACTAGTTTAATCAAAAAATATACTCACTTTATTCTTGATACTAAAGCTAGGCCTGAGCCAGAGGAAATAAAAGATATTGCCGAAGGTAGTGATTTATTAATTATCCCAACAACTCCTAATCATTTAGATATTGATGCTACGGTCAAGGCAGTTGAATTACTCAAAAATTTCAAAACTAATTTCAAAATTTTGCTAACCAAAGTAGATAGCAGAACTAAAAACGGTAGAGAAGCCAGGAATATTTTAAATGAGCACAAATTGCCAATATTTAAATCGGAAATTCCCTTACTAGTTGCTTTTGAGCGTGCATCACAAAAAGGAGTTGTAATCAAAGACTATAGCGATCCTAGAGCCCATTCTGGTTGGTTGAGTTACCAAGCCGTCGGCAAGGAAATATTAAAGTAAATGTATTAGACTATCAACTCCTTGAGCGCATAGGCGATCCTTTCTTGCTCTTCTGATGAAAGATTGGGAAACATTGGCAAAGAGAGAACTTGCTTGCTGATTTTTTCTGACATTGGTAGGTCTCCTAAACGGTAGCCTAGGTTTTGATATACCGGCTGGAGATGGAGGGGAATTGGATAGTAAACCATCGAGGAAATATCTTTTTTCTCCAACTCTTCTCTCAAGCGGTCTCTTTCACCTTTATCTACCCTGATTGTATATTGGTTCCAGATGTGACCTTGGCCAGATTTATCTTGCGGTAAAGATAGCCCTGGTATATGTTCTAGGAGATGATTATAAGCTTGAGCTATTGCACGCCGATTTTCATTCCATTGATCTAGATGGGATAATTTGATTCTTAAGATTGCAGCCTGGATAGCATCTAGACGACTGTTGAGGCCAATTTCTTCATGGCGATAGCGCTCTATACTACCGTGCTCTTTAAGCATACGGATTGATTTAGCCAGATCGATGTTGTTGGTTGTAACTGCTCCACCGTCGCCGCAACCACCTAAGTTTTTAGTCGGAAAAAAACTAAAGCAGCCCACATCCCCAAAACTACCAACTCTTTGACCTTGCCATCTAGCTCCAGTTGCTTGGGCGCAATCTTCTATAACATAAAGACCATGGCGCTTAGCAATATCCATTAAGCAATCCATATCTACAGCATGGCCATACAGGTGAACAGGCATAATAGCCTTGGTACGCTCGGTGATAGCAGCTTCTATCAAAGCACAATCGCAATTGAAAGTTTCTGCTTCGATATCTACAAAAACAGGAGTAGCTCCAACACGAGTGATTACTTCGCCTGTGGCTATAAAAGTAAAAGAGGAGGTAATCACCTCATCTCCATCGCCTATATTTAAAGCGCGCAAAGCCAAATAAAGCGCGTCAGTTCCAGAAGCGCAGGAAACAGAATGCGAGACATTGTTATAATCGGCGAACTCCTCTTCAAATTGGAAAACTACTGGTCCGTTAATGTATCTTCCTGATGAGAGTACCTCTAAAACGGCTTGGTTTGCCTCCTGCTCAATTTCTTTATACTGTCTGGCTAGATCGACAGGTGGTATTTTTTTCACGAAATAAGTTACATCCCTCAAAATCTTATTGGTCCTGTTTGAGAGGACTCAGGTGACAAATATTAACTAGATATTTTAAGCTTTTTAAAGTAATCTATCAACAATTTTGCAAACTATGAATTGATCAAGACTCCAACTTTGCCAGAGCCAGATGCTGGAAGATAGGTTAAAATAGGAGTGTATTTCATACCATGCTTGGCATACCATGACTTCTGTTGTTGTTTTTGATAAGCAAAAATTAAAAAATCCCCCCCTCAAGATCCACGCGCTGGGTCATCGTGTGCTGCGTCAACCTGCCAAGCGAGTTGCTAAAGTCGATGCCAACATCAGGCAGTTGGCTAGGCAGATGCTACAGACAATGTATAGCGCTATTGGCATAGGACTTGCTGCGCCACAGATAGGTATCAATAAACAATTAATTGTTATAGATTGTGAGCCAGATGATCCCCACAGCCCTCCTCTGGTAATGATCAATCCCGAGATTCTCAATTATGGAATTGAACTAGAGACCTCAGATGAAGGGTGCCTGAGTGTGCCCAAAGTTTACCTAGAGGTAACCCGACCTGCCCAAATAGAAGTATCCTTCAAAGACGAGCAAGGAAAAGCTCAGACTATCAAAGCCGATGGTCTTTTATCCAGAGTAATTCAACATGAAATGGATCATCTCAAAGGAGTGATGTTTGTAGATCGCGTTGAGAATCAACTTGCCCTGACTGCTCAATTTAGCAAGCATGGCTTTTCTGTATCACATATCAAACCAATCAGTAAGGATTAAAGCCTGTGACCCCCAAAAGTGGTGTGTTTCTCTTCGGTAGCTGTATTGCAGCTATTGCTTCTGTCGGTTCTGTCTTTGAGTTAACTTCTGGCACTCCAGAATTAGGAGTTCAAGTTACCAGCGCTATCTTGGCAATGGCAATTCCCTTGACTGTAGTCTTGTTTGTGGCCGCGGTCAAAGATGCCAGAAATTCGATGAAATCTTAAGCTAGACAAGCATCAATTAGTTTTTCTACCCCATCAACTGGGAAGATTGGGCTATTTAATGTCTGGGCTATATCTTCGAGTGTCATGTCATCGAGGAACTTGGCTTCATCATGCTTCAACATTACTGAAGGTAATAAAATACCATCACCCAAATCTCTGCCTGCTAAACCTTGGAGCAGATCATAGCCTGTCAATACCCCTGTGACGGTAATCTCTTGTCCCCAATATTTGCTCTTTAGGGGCACTAATTCGATATCGAGTCCTTCTACCTCGTTAAGCTGGGCTACTAAAGGTTCAAAGGCCAATTCAACGGCATTGCCCACCACCCATAATAATTTTCGCTTTGAATTGATTTTTTTAGGTAGGCGTGATCTGGCAACAGTCTGGAATTGTTCAATAAATTTACCAATTGAACCAACACCATTGCCAATTTGTGGATAGTCTTCATAATCTTTAGGCAGTTGTTTACCAGCTATCAAGAACCATTCATCAGCTAGCCAGACTACTTTGCTTTTGTGTTTTTTGGCAAATATCTTTTGCAGAGATTGAACCTGTTCAATCACCTTGTTGGCAATCTCTTTAGTTACCGGGGTGAGGGGATCTTCACTGGGACGAAACCGGGTTAACCCAACAGGAACAACTGCTATAGAAGCAACACAAGGCCATTCTCCTTGGTGGAAGCTAGCCAGGTCTAAAATCGTTCTTTCTAGATGATCAGAATCATTGATTCCGGGACAGACTACTATTTGGGTATGGATCTGCAGCTGCCTTTGTTGAAACCAGCGCAATTGCTCCATAATCAAACCAGCCCGAGGATTCTTAAGAAGCCTAATTCGCAGCTCTGGTTCAGTAGCATGAACTGAAACATAGAGTGGAGAGAGTCTCATCTGTTCAATCCGGCGCCAATGTTTTTGGCTCAAATTAGTCAGCGTCAAATAGCTACCATAGAGAAAACTAAGTCGATAGTCATCATCTTTAAGATATAAACTATTGCGCTTACCAGGTGGCTGTTGGTCAATAAAGCAAAAAGGACAGTTGTTATTGCATTGAATTAGTCCATCAAAAAGAGCTGTTTCAAACTCAAGGCCAAGGTCTTGGTCGTAATCTTTCTCTATTTCTAATTTGTGCTTTTTTCCTTGGATATCTACTATTTCCAGCTCTAAAAATTCATCGGCGCAGAGAAACTTATAATCGATCAAGTCTTGCATTTTAGTACCATTGATGGACACAAGAGAATCACCTGGTGTTAAACCAAGCTCATCGGCGATAGACTCAGGTAAGACTTGAGAAATTTTAGCGATAGCTTCACTCATTGTTTGCGGGGTCAAGGATGCGGCTATTTCTGAGATTTTAACACACTGCCTTATAATGAGTCTTAATAAGTGGTTATAAGGTTAGGGATCACTGTAAGGCTCTATGTCTACATTGTTGCGCAATTTCTGGTATATGGCAATGCCCGGCAGGCAACTCAAGCCCGGTCAAATGATCCATAAAAAAATGTTGGGAGATCCTATCTTGCTTGGCAGAACCCAAGAAGGTCAAGTCTTTGCTATGAGAGATATCTGTCCGCATCGTGGGATCCCTTTAAGCCATGGTTGGCTTGAAGGAACAGGGGTATGCTGTTGCTACCATGGCTGGAAATTTGAGACTAGTGATGGCAGATGCAGCGAAATTCCGTCTCTCACACCTGATAGCAATCTAGATGTAGAGAGAATCAAAGTACCTATATACTCAACGCAGGAAGTTCAAGGCAATATTTGGATCTATATTCCCAATGATCCTAAAGAAAAAATAGATCTAGATAAAATTCCATCTGCTCCCCTAATTCCTGATTTTGGTATTTCTTCACCTGGAATATCTGAGACTATAGATTTTGCCTGCAATATAGATCATGCCATCATTGGATTGATGGATCCTGCTCATGGACCCTATGTTCACCGTTCCTGGTGGTGGAGAAATGGCCCTCGTAAGTTGCGAATTAAGAAAAAAGCCTATGAACCGGTTCCAATGGGCTTTCGCTTGGTACCCTATAAAATGCCAACCAGCGCCAAACCTTATAGACTATTGGGCAAAGAAGTGAGCATAGAAATTGTCTTTCAACTGCCCTCTTATAGAACAGAACTGCTCATTGGGGATCGCTATAAAGCCTGCGCCTTTACTGCCATTACCCCTATTGATGAAAATCACTGTCAGCTCTTCCAAAGTCTTTACTGGACAGTGCCTGGTTTAGCTGTATTTAAACCACTGCTGAGCATTCTAACTAGACAATTTCTAGGAGAAGATCGAGATGTGGTAATCAAACAGCAAGAAGGACTAGCCTATGATCCTTCGCTGATGTTGATCGATGATTGTGATACCCAAGCTAAATGGTATTTTCGACTTAAACAGGAGCATTTAAAAGCCCTCGAACAAGGACGAGAATTTGAAAATCCTGTTGAAGCAAGGACACTTCAGTGGAGAAGCTGAATATTAACTTATGTTAAAATCAATATAAGTTATATTTACAAAACTTAAAATGAAGCAGCGTATTCTCTATGTTCGCTTGCCATGCAACCCTATATTCCCCATAGGAGTTGTCTATCTCTGTGATCACGTTCATAAATTATTTCCTGAAATTGAGCAGAGAATTTTTGACCTAGGAACAGTACCACCTCTTGATTTTCGCAAGGCGCTCAATGAGGCAATCGATCAGTTTAAACCTACATTGATTTTATTTTCTTGGAGAGATATACAAATTTATGCTCCTGTAGGTGGTCGTGGAGGTAATCCGCTGCAGAATGCCTTTGAGTTTTTTTATGATAAAAATCCTTTGGTTAAATTAAAAGGCGCCCTCGGTGGGCTCAAGGTTGTTATTGCCTACTATAGTGAGCTGTGGCGCAATTTAAGCTTAATTAAACAGGGTCTCAAAAGAGCCAAAATACACAATTCCCAAGCTCGAATGATTGTAGGTGGTGGAGCAGTCAGCGTTTTTTACGAGCAGCTAAAGAGAATGTTGCCAAAAGGAACTATTGTTTCTGTTGGCGAAGGAGAAACTCTCCTGGAGAAATTTTTAAAGAAACAAGATATCTCAACTGAGCGTTGCTACGTAGTAGGGCAAGATGAACCCCGAACTCGTTTGATTCATGAATGGCCTACTCCTTTGGAAAAAAGTCACTGTAACTACGACTATATAGAGAGCATTTGGCCAGAATTTGATTACTACTTAGAAGAAAACGATTTTTACCTAGGGGTTCAAACCAAAAGAGGCTGTCCTCATAATTGCTGTTACTGCGTTTATACCGTAGTAGAAGGAAAACAGGTGAGAATCAACCCCGCTGATGAGGTGGTCGAGGAAATGCGACAACTCTACAGTAGGGGAATTCGCAATTTCTGGTTTACTGATGCCCAGTTTATCCCAGCACGCCGTCATATTGCCGATGCCATAGAACTACTTCAAAAGATAGTCGATTCTGGTATGGGCGATATTCACTGGGCGGCCTATATCAGGGCAGACAATCTAACACCAAAGCTCTGTGAGCTGATGGTCAAAACTGGAATGAACTATTTTGAAATTGGCATTACTAGTGGTTCTCAAGAACTTGTACGTAAGATGAGGATGGGCTATAATCTACGCACAGTATTAGAAAACTGTCGAGATCTTAAGGCTGCAGGTTTTAATGATTTAGTTTCTGTGAATTACTCCTTTAATGTCATTGATGAAACAAAAGAAACTATCAGACAGACTATTGCTTATCATCGTGAATTAGAAAACATTTTTGGCGCTGATAAAGTAGAGCCAGCTATTTTCTTTATTGGACTACAGCCACATACCCATCTTGAGCAATATGCTTTTGACAAAGGAATTCTCAAGCCTGGTTATGATCCGATGAGCTTTATGCCCTGGAATGCCAAAAAGCTGCTTTGGAATCCTGAGCCATTGGGTTCATTTTTTGGAGAGGTCTGTTTAGAGGCTTGGCGAAATAATCCCAATGATTTTGGACGCGAGGTAATGAAAATTCTTGAAGGCAGATTAGGCCGTAGTGCTTTAGAAGAAGCTCTATCAGCTCCTTTGGATAAAGTACCATCTTTAATTTCTTTTCATCAGTAATAGTTTTATAGGATTAAGCTGCAGATACAAGGGAAAAGACTTATCCTTTATCTGTTGCCATTTTTCTTTAAAAATCTCCGCTTGTAAGTCATAGTCCCTATAGTTATTTGAAGGTTCATTCAGCTTGAGATAAAGAGTTAAGGTATGTGGACCTTCCAATAAATTAGCCAACCAACAATTAAAGGTATTAACTTTTGTTGGATCATTTGTAAAAGTGATTTGGTGAGCTCTTATTCCCACATATGCCAAATTATTAGGTATAGGTTCAATAATTTTAAGGTTTACTTTCCAATCAAGCGCCGTAATTTCCTTCTCATTGATAACCTTAGTTCGCGAGAAATTCTTACAGCCGGTAATTTTAGCTAGCTCTATAGTATCAGGCCGCTCAAAAATTTGAATCTTAGAACCTTGAGCAATTGTTCTTCCCTTGTCCATTACCAGTAGATTATTGCAGATTCGGTAGGCTTCATCCATGTTATGGGTGACAAATATAGTTATCCCCTGGTAATTACTCAAGGTCTTAACCATCTGGCGCTCTAATTGTCCTCTTAAGTGGGTATCGAGCGCAGAAAAAGGTTCATCTAACAAAAGCGCTTCAGGTTGGCTAGCTAAAGCCCTAGCAATAGCAACTCTTTGTTGTTGACCACCAGATAATTGATGAGGATAACGTTTTTCCATACCCCTTAGCTGCATCATTTCTAACTGGGTTGAAATGATTTTGGACTCTATTTTTTTAGATAGACCAAAGGCGATATTTTGAGCTACCGTTAGATGTGGAAAAAGAGCATAGTTTTGCACCACATAGCCAACGTGACGTTCACGAGAGGCAAGGTTAATGCCTTTATCCGAATCAAAGAGCACTCGACCATTTAAAACAATACGTCCCTTGGAGGGAGTTTCTACCCCAGCAATGCAGCGCAAGATCAGACTTTTGCCAGATCCCGAAGTTCCCAATAGTCCCAGTGGCTCTTTTTGGGAACTAAAAGATGTAACCAAAGAAAAGCCAGGTAGATATTTTTCAATATCTACCAATAAGCTTATTTCTCCTAAGTGAAGATTTTCTGATTTTAAAATAGCAAAATCTCTTCCTTCCCATGGAATAATCCAGTCTTGATCCTCGTTAGAATCAATTGTCAGCGCTCTTTGTTTTTTTTGATATTGCCACTGGTTAACTGCAATGATCCCTGATAGAGAAATGAACATGATTATACTTACCCACATCCAGGCTTCATTCATCTCCCCTGCTTCTACGGCATAGTAAATAGCCATTGGGATTGTTTGTGTTTGACCTGGAATATTGCCAGCTAGCATCAAAGTGGCACCAAATTCTCCTAAAGCGCGGGCAAAGGCGAGAGTCAATCCTGCCAATACTCCAGGAAAAGATAAAGGCAGGAGAATACGCCAGAAGATTTTGGCCTCGCCAGCTCCTAAAGTGCGCGCAACTTGTAAGAGATTGCGATCAACTTGCTCAAAAGCTCCTAAGCTCGTTTTGTACATGAGGGGAAAGGCTACCACTGTTGCTGTAATAACTGCAGCATGCCAAGTAAATACAATATTAAAATTCAGCCTTCCGATTGGACCATTTCTCCCCAACAAAAGCAGTAAAAGAAATCCTATTACACTTGGAGGTAAAATTAAAGGCCCGACAAATATCCCCTCAATCAAAGATTTCCAGCGTCCTTGATATCCCAACATCCAATAGGCAGCAGCAATACCCAAAAAAAAGACAATAACAGTTGCTAAAAATGCTGTTTTAAGTGAGATCCAAAGAGGAGAAAGATCTTGCATGCTTTGTTTTTTGGAACTAGTGAGCTATGCCAAAACCATATTTTTCAAAAACCCTTTTGGCAGTATTGCTGGTTAAATATTGCGCATATTTTTTGGCAGCTTGGGGATTTTTACTATCTTTTAGTATGGCCATAGGATAGACAATAGGCGCGTGGAGACTTTTATCCGCAATGGTGATGACTTTTACTGTATTGGAAATACGCGCATCGGTGATGTAAACAAAACCAGCATCAGCATTCCCCATTTCTACTGCGGTGAGCACACTTCTTACTGAGTTGGCATAAACAAGTTTCGATTTAACTTGAGCTATGATACCCAGCTTACTCAAGAGTTCTTCTGTATATTGTCCAACTGGAACAGTGCGAGGTTCACCAACAGAAATTCTCTTTACATTACGATTAGTCAGAGAGCCAAAACCGGTAATATTTAAGTTTGAATCAACAGGAACTACCAAGACCAAGCGGTTTGTTAGAAGATTGCGCTGGGTAGTTTTATCAATTAGGCCTTTTTGGGAGAGAGCATCTATCTGTTTAGCAGCGGCCGAGATGAAAAGATCAACTGGCGCTCCTTGTTCTATTTGCTCTTTCAAAGCTCCTGAGGCAGCAAAATTATAATTAACCCTGATTGCTGTATTATTCTTTTCAAAGCCGCTTTTAATTTCTTCAAGAGCCTCTTTGAGACTAGCTGCAGCAGAAACCAGGATTGTGGTGTTTGTTTGCGATAGAGCCTTACCTCCAAATAGCAGACCAAGAGCTAATATTCCAATAAAGTAAATGAAATGTTGTCTTTTCATAGGTTTTACGCTGCAGAGATAACATCGAAGTCACAAAGCAAACAAGTTAATAGTGATGATTGCCTAGATGAATCTTCTGTTGAACTTCAGCAAACTTTTGGGCAGATATCTTATCTTTTTCTAATAGAGAGACAACTATTGCCACCAAGAAAGATAGAGGTATGGTAACTAATCCAGGATTTTTCAGAGGGAAAATCGCCGAAGCATGATTGAGCATATCTACTTGGATAGTAGGAGATAGATAGATCAACAACAAAGAAGTGATTGTGCCCACAACAATACTAGCTACAGCTCCTTTAGTCGTTAATCCTCGCCAAAAAATAGATAATACCAGTGAGGGGAAATTTCCACTAGCAGCAATAGCAAAAGCTAGCCCCACCATATAGGCTACATTTTGACCTTTAAAAACAATGCCCAGCAGGATAGAAAAAACCGCCAGAGCAACAGTCGCATAGCGTGCCACTTGAAGTTGTTCTCCTTCATCGGCTCTACCATCTTTAACCACATTGACCCAAAGATCATGCGAGAGAGAAGCAGCCCCCGAAAGGGTTAAACCGGCCACTACAGCCAGAATTGTAGCAAAAGAAACCGCAGCAATAAAACCCAATAAAACATTGCCCCCCAAAGCTTCCGCTAAAATAGGGGCGGCCATATTTCCACCTTTATCAATTTTTTGAATATCTACTCGGCTTAGCAAAGTCATAGCCCCAAAGCCCAAAACAAAGGTCAACAAATAGAATGAGCCAATGAACCAAGAGGCGTACATGACAGATTTACGAGCAGTTTTAGCATCAGGCACTGTATAAAATCTCATCAAAATATGAGGTAGTCCCGCTGTGCCAAACATCAAAGATAGTCCCAGGGAGACAGCATCAAGTGGGTTAGCTACCTGTTTTCCCGGTGCCAATACTGCAGATCCATACTTATTGGCGGCAGCAGCAAAAAGATTGAGTGGATTAAAACCAAACTTAGACAATACCAAAATTGCCAGAAGCACTGCGCCAAAAAGCAATAAACCAGCCTTAATAATCTGGACCCAAGTAGTAGCCATCATGCCCCCGAAGATTACATAGGCGATGATTACCAAGCCAACAATCAAGACCGCTATCTCATAATCAAGGCCAAAAAGCAACTTGATTAAATTGCCTGCTCCTACCATCTGAGCAATCAGGTAGAAGCTAACTACGGCTAAAGTACCAAAGGCCGAGGCAATGCGTACGGGCTTTTGCTTCATACGATAGGCTACTACATCAGCAAAGGTGTAGGTACCCAAATTTCGCAGTGGTTCAGCAACTAAAAACATCAAGATAGGCCAGCCCACCAAAAACCCGATTGAGTAAATCAAACCATCAAAACCATTGAGCGCCACTAAACCTGCTATTCCCAAAAAGCTAGCTGCGCTCATAAAATCACCTGACAAAGCCAGCCCATTTTGCAGCGCAGTGATCTGCCCACCTGCTGTGTAGAATTGGGCTGCATTTTTAGTTCTATTAGCTGCCCAGTAAGTTATACCCAAAGATAGAGCAATAAACAATAGAAAAAAAACTATCGCTACTGGATTAAATTGACCAATAGTTGTATTCATCTTTCACCTTGGCTAATTTGTTTAACTTTGCGATCATAATAATTATTTGTCCAGCGAACATAAATATATATCAATATCCAAACCGAAACAATCACCAAAGCGCCTAGTAAGATACCCCAGCTCAAGCCTGGAACAATCAGTGAGCCCATCAATTGTTTGTTATAAGCTACCAGTAATATAAAGCCAAAATAGACAAACATCATAGCTAGACTCAAGTTGCGAGATATAATCCACTTTTTTTGAGCTAGTTTTGTTAAATTTTTTTCTCTCATTATTATCTGAACCTAAGATATGAAAAATTATCCCATATTCAAGGTCTCCACTGCGGGCGGAAACCTTTGATTGGTAATTCTTGTAATTGAGCTGAACCTGCCAAATCAAGTGGAGGAATCAAAAGCCAAAGACTACTATCTTGAATGTGTTCACCAGCATTGGTAAGCATAGTATCTTTGAGAGAATTTGATTCATCAGTAAGAAACCGACGGAAGAGGGATAAATGTAAGAGAAAGCTACTTAACAATGGGAACATTTATCGTAGGTTGGTTAGAAGAAGTTTTTAGACTAAGCGTGTTAAACATTCCCCAACCCAGTAAAGAAACTACGGCCAAGCCGGCACCAACAAGACCAGCCACTTTGAGCTTGAAGGTCAACTTCTTGTCGGATTCCTCTTCTATTGCTGAAGCATCTTCATTGTGGGCGAAACGATGGAAGAGGAAATCAAGAGCATAGTTTCTTAGTTCATAGTAGCGAGGATCTTCTTCAATTTGCCTACGCAAACGAGGACGGGGAAAGGGAATTTCTAGAATTTCGCCAATTTTCGCGCTCGGACCATTGGTCATCATCACCAGGCGATCACACAGAAAGAGGGCTTCGTCAATATCGTGGGTAATCATTAAGACCGTTAGGCTATGTTCCTCCCAGATCGAAAGTAATTCTTCTTGCAATTCTTCCTTGGTGATTATATCAAGCGCCCCAAATGGTTCATCGAGGATCAACACCTGCGGGCGAATAGCCAATGCGCGGGCGATTGCCACTCGCTGCTTCATCCCTCCTGAAATTTGGTTAGGTTTCTTTTCAGACGCTTCTGTCAGTCCCACCATAGCCAGATGTTCTGAGACAAGAGCAGTTTTCTCTTCCTTAGACTTATCAGGATAGACACTATTAACGGCGAGGTATACATTCTCAAAGACTGTTTTCCATGGCAGCAGGCAGTAGTTCTGAAAAACCATCATTCGGTCAGGTCCAGGTTCGGCGATGACTCTATCTTGCAGACGGACTTCTCCCTCAGTAGGATGATTAAAGCCCGATACCATATTGAGTAAGGTCGATTTACCACAGCCAGAGTGACCTATAATACAGACGAATTCCCCTTCAGCAACAGTTAGGTTGACGCCTTCAAGTACGGAGTAAGGACCGTTAGGAGTAGGATAGATTTTAGAAACGTCATTGATAGTAAGAAATGAAGATTTATCGACGGATAGTTGAGAGTTAGCAGTCATTAGAATAATCAGTTATCAGTTATTAGTTGTCGATGGTAAGCAATAATATGTGCATAAGACTTGAAGCATCATAGAAAAGGGAAGTTCAGAAATTCATAACTCGCGCCGCAGAGGAAACCCTTCTATGTAGCCAATAGGGTCTTCAGGTTTGAAAACCTTGCCGTCAAAGAGGCTGAATTCATGGTAATTTGGTTCAAAATTTGGTAATCCTATTTGACTACAAGCTTCGCGATAAAGATCAAGACGACAGACTCTCTCGAGAATCTCTTCCCAGTTTCCAGGAAATGCTATGTAGCCCCACCTGGCTAGTTGAGTTAAAATCCAGAGGGCTTCTGAATGCCCCGGACAGGTCGATTGTTCGACAAAGAATTGGTTAAAGCGTAATAGCTGTTGAGGTTTTTCTCCCGTACCGCGATCATAGGGGTCAAGGAAGCCTCGGCGTGTGTATTCGGGAGAAGTCCCTAGGTATTGAGGTTGACAGAGAAGTTGGAGTATCTCTTCACGGTTGCGATAGTCATCACAGTACTGGCAAGCTTTTAGCAGTGCCTTGACTAAAGCAATGTGGGTTTTTGGGTACTTTTGCAGCCAATCCTCTCGGACACCCAGCACTTTTTCCGGGTGTCCAGGCCAGATCTCTAAATCGGTAGCAATCGCATAGCCTAATCCTTCCTTAATAGCGCGGGAATTCCAAGGTTCACCCACACAGTAGCCATCGATATTGCCAGCTTTAAGGTTAGCGACCATCTGCGGCGGTGGAATGCGAATAAGTGTGACATCTGTGTCGGGGTCGATACCAGCCGAGGCTAGCCAATAGCGAAGCATCAAGTTGTGCATAGAAGCTGGGTGAACCATGCCAAAGGTATGGACTGTCTCAGGTGTTTGCAAAAGGAATTCTTTTAAATCCGGTAGAGTTCGCACCCCTGCTTCAAGAAACTTTTTGCTTAGAGTTATAGCATTTCCGTTGCGGCTGAGGACTAGAGAAGTAATGATAGGCAGCGGCATGCGCTGATCTGCCCCACCCAAGGTTATAGACAGAGGCATTCCTGCCACCATCTGAGCCGCATCTAGTTGCTCGCTGAAGATACCTTCTGTAATAGCTTTCCAGCTCGGTTCACGCACTAAAGTTGCGTGATCTAGCCCCTGTTCGGCAAAAAAACCCTTTTCTTTTGCCACTACTAAAGGGGCGCAGTCAATGAGAGGAATAAAACCAATATCTAGATTAATTTTCTCCAGTCCATTACCTGCGATTACCCCTGAGGCAATCGAGACTTTTGCTCCTTTCTGGACTCGCTTCTGCTGATTGAGGAAATAAAGCATATCGCTGCGTAAGGCATAGTAGCTAGGGTGATTGACGACTTCCATACGATGGCGTGGGCGCGGGATGGGCACATCCAAAATTTGTCCGATATGCGCTTCTGGTCCAGTAGTCAGCATTACAATGCGATCAGAAAATAGTAAAGCCTCATCCACATCATGAGTAACTAGAATGCAGGTAACCTTACTTTCATCGACAATTTCCATTAAACGTTCCTGCAAATTTCCTCGAGTCAAAGCATCCAGTGCGCCAAAGGGTTCATCTAGCAACAACACATTGGGGCGTATCGAGAGAGCACGGGCTATCGCTACTCTTTGTTTCATCCCCCCCGACAACTGTCCGGGACGTTTGTTAGCAGCATGGCGCAAGCCGACTAAATCGATATGGTGATCGATAATTCGTTTCCTTTCTCCTTTGGGTAAATGGTGCAATACCCGATTAACCGCAAGGGCAATGTTTTCCTTTACCGTAAGCCAAGGAAGAAGGGAATAGTTTTGAAATACGACCATTCGATCAGGTCCTGGTCCTTCAATTTCTCGCCCTTTTAGGATCACTCCACCGTTGGTAGGCATATCTAATCCCGATATCAGGTTCAATAAGGTAGATTTACCACAGCCGGAGTGGCCAATCAAGGAAATAAATTCACCCTCTTGAATTTTTAGGTTTATATTTTTCAGGGCGATGTATTGTCCTCCATTAGGCAGAGGAAAGACACGATCAAGATGGTCTATTTCGATAAAAGCAGGCATAGTTTGAATGAGAAATAAATAATAGTTTTTTGTTCGCTTATTATTAAAAATTTCTTTCTATTTGTTTTGTTCTTGTCCTGGAACTACTAAGCTAGAAATCCAGGCTACCAAACGATCTAAAAGTAATCCAATAACTCCAACATAGACGAGGGCAAGGATTATTTCGCTCATACGAGAACTATTGTAAGAATCCCAAATAAAGAACCCAATTCCCACGCCTCCAACTAACATCTCTGAAGCAACAATAGCCAACCAAGAGAGTCCAATTCCAATGCGCAAGCCGGTAAAAATATAGGGGACGGCAGAGGGAAAGAGAACATTAAAGAAAAAATCTATCTTGGATAGTTTTAATACACGAGAGACATTGCGATAGTCTTGGGGGATCTGTTGAACTCCCACAGTTGTATTAATAATAATTGGCCAAATAGCTGTAATAAAAATCACAAATATCGCTGAAGGTTGACTTTCTTTTAAAGCAGCAAGAGCAATCGGCAACCACGCCAAAGGAGGGATTGTCCTTAGAACTTGAAAGACTGGATCTAGGGCATCGTACATTAGCGGACTGCCCCCAACTAAAATACCTAATGCGATTCCCACAATAGCTGCTAAAGAAAAGCCAATGGCCACCCTTTGTAAACTGGCAAAGACCTGGAGACCTAAGCCCACATCTGTCCCCCCATTATTAAAAAATGGATTGATAATCAGAGGATTCCAAGTTTCTTTAATTACCATAAGAGGACTTGGCAACCTCGGATCGCTCCCTGAACATAGAATTTGCCAAATTATCAGTAAAACAAAAACGGCTACCAAGGGGCGGACAATTTTCTTGCTATGTTTTGGTAAGAGAAAGCTTAAGATATTTTTTCTGGATTTGCGCTGTATGCCAGTTGCCATAGATTGATTACCAATAAACAATGAACAACAATGAACAGTTATTATTGTTCATTGTTTATGAAATTAAGCTCTAATTGCCTTAATTTTTAAGCTGTCTAAGTAAGCCTTGGGATTACTAGGATCAAATTTAACCCCATCAAAGAAAGTTTCTACCCCACGTGAAGTACTCGTTGGAATTTGGTCAGTTGGAACGCCTAGCGCTTTGGCTGCTTCTTTCCACAAATCTTCCCGATTTACTTGATCAATGATTTTTTTGGTATCCGTATTAGCAGGTAAATAACCCCAACGGATATCCTCAGTCAAAAACCATAGATCATGACTCTTGTAAGGATAGGAAGCATTATCTGCCCAGAATTTCATAGCTGTAGGACTATTTTTTACCAAGCGACCATCTCCATAGTCAATCGTGCCTTCTAAACGCCCTAAAATAATATCTGGAGGAACTTTCAAATATTGGCGTCCTGAAATGATTTCGACCATTTCTTTCTTGTTTTCCGGCTTCTCACACCACTGTTGAGCTTCTAAGATAGCCATCAATATTGCTTTAGCCGCTTTGGGATTTTTATCGACCCAATCTTTGCGCATGGTGAAAGCTTTTTCGGGGTGGTTTTTCCAGATTTCTCCCGTTGTTGTGGCGGTATAGCCTAACTTCTGATTCACTAGTTGTGAGTTCCAAGGTTCCCCAACGCAGAAAGTTGCCATATTGCCAACCTTCATATTGGCCACCATTTGTGGGGGCGGTACAGGAATAAGAGAAACATCTTTATTAGGATCGATTCCTCCTGATGCCAACCAATAGCGCATCCAGAGATCGTGAGTTCCTCCTGGGAAAGTGATAGCAACCTTGCTTTCCTTGCCAGAAGATTTTGCTTTGGCAAAAGAATTTTTCAGAGATTTACTGTCTAATCCAACTTTAAGTTCCTTGTAAGAATTAGCAACAGAGATTGCCTGTCCGTTGGTATTCAGTCTCGCAAGAATATACATAGGAACTGGCTTTTTGGTTTTAGTAATTGTGCCTAAGGAAAGAAAGTAGGGCATTGGGCTTAAAATATGGGCCCCATCAATGCCGCCCCCTTGAGAGCCTAATTCTAAATTATCCCGCGTGACAGGCCATGAAGCCTGTTTCACAACTTCCACCCCAGTCATGCCATATTTATCAAACAATTTCTTTTCTTTGGCAATAATTAGAGGAGCACAATCGGTCAAGGCAATAAAGCCTAATTTAGCGCTAGTTACCTCAAGTGCTTCACTACTTGTAGAAGCAGATTTAGCAAGGGGAGTTGAGGTTTGATTAGCCTGCTGCTGTCCACTAACACAGCCGTGGAGGATAGCAGTTCCAGCAGCAGCGCCAGTCGTCAAGATAAATTTACGTCGAGAAAGATTGGACATTTTACAATTTTTTTTGTATTTAATATGTATGTTTTGGGTTACAAGTGTAAGGAGGAGTAAGCTTATTTGGTTTTTGCGCCAAAATCTTTAATTAATATATTGCTTAAGACAGAAAGCAAATCGTCACAAGCGATACCTTTTTGTACGCAAGTTCCCAATTGACTGTTTTTACCGACTTTACCACCAGTGTAGAGATCAACTCCTTCAACAGTTTTGCCGTCTTTACGGACTTTTGTCCCCATCAAACCGATGTCAGCCACTTGAGGCTGACCGCAGGAATTAGGGCAGCCCGTCCAGTGAATTCGAACAGTACGAGGTAATTCTAATTGGTCATCTAAAGCTTTAGCCAATGCTAAGGCGCGATTTTTTGTCTCCACAAGGGCAAAACTACAAAATTGTGCGCCAGTGCAAGATACCAGAGCCCTTTCTAATGGTTTGGGGTTGATGCTGAATTTTTGCAGCAGAGGCTCAGCGAGAAAAGTCCCCAGTTTCTCACTAGAAATGTTGGTAATGATAGTATTCTGTTCGACTGTTAATCGAATTTCACCGCTGCCATAAACCTCCGCCAGCCTTGCCAAATCGAACATATCTGAGGCAGACAATCGCCCGACAGGAACATGCAAGCCAACATAGTTCAACCCTGGCTGTTTTTGAAGAAAAACGCCAATGTGATCTCTTTTTTCCCAATCAATTTCATCTTTTTCGGCTTCGGCTTCTAGGGAGCGGCCAAATTCAGCTTCTACTAAAGTGCGAAATTGGTCTAAGCCCAGCTCATCTATTAGCCACATCAGGCGAGCTTTCTGGCGATTTTCCCGCAAGCCGCGATCACGATAGACGGTTAAAATCGCTCGGCATAGATTCACAACATCATTGCCTAGCAGAACCCAAACATTAAGAGAGATGGCAGATTCACAACGCTTGGCGGAGAAAAATCCGCCTACTAGAACATTAAAGCCCAATCTTTCTTCTTTATAAGCAGGTACAAAGGCAATATCGTTAATTTCGGCATGAACTGAATTATCCCTTCCTCCTTCGATGGCAATATTGAACTTGCGCGGCAGGTTAGTAAACTCGTAATTACCTTCGCCTTTATTAGTAATCATATCTTGGACTTTCTGGATCAACTCGCGCGTATCAATAAGTTCATCTTTATCCAGTCCAGCTACCGGAGATCCTGTAATGTTACGAACGTTGTCCATTCCCGACTGCACCGCAGTCAGTCCCAATGCTTTAAGGCGACGGAAGATTTCGGGCAAATCTTCTAGGCGAATGCCCCGTAACTGAAGATTCTGGCGCGTGGTAATATCGGCATAGCCATCATCCCCGTAGCGCTGTACAATTTCTCCCAGAAGCCTCATCTGCTCACTAGTAAGAATACCACTAGGGATACGCAGACGCATCATAAATTTCCCAGGTGTTAAAGGTCTATAGAAAAAACCCACCCATTTGAGGCGATGTTCGAGGTCGGTTTTGTCCATCGCTTCCCAGCCAATCTGAGCAAAATGTTCTAATTCATCCTTGATGGCAAGCCCATCTTTTTCAGCTTTAAATTTTTCGAACTTGTTGGCAGTAGGGCCAATATTGGGCTTTGAGGGGTGAATCACAAAAACTTCCTCATTCTAAAGAGTGGTTTTATCACTTTTTTTCTTACTGTTTAATAGATTCTTATAAAGATTTTATTGGGTGATCCGGGAAGATATTGTATTGTATTTAACAAATAGTTTGTGGCTATTTTGGTAATTTGTAAGAAATCAAGCTAAGGCGCCTATTACTAACAGGGAGATAAATAGTAGATGGCAAAGACCTTAGAAACAGCAGAAGCAGCTGCTAAAGAGAGAAATTGGCCCTTAGTCATTCAGTTCTTAAAGAATTGTCAGCATGAAACATCCCAAGTAGAAAAATTTCTGAATTTAGCACTACAAGTTCTTCTAGAAGGAGATTTTCAGCAACGCTGGGATATAGTTTCATCGTTCCCAAAGCTTGGGAAAGAGGCAATTGCACCTCTATTATCTATCCTGACAGATGAGCAAGCAGAGCTAGAAACACGCTGGTTTGCCGGCCGCATTTTAGGAGAATTTGACAAACCAGAAGTAGTCATTTCTCTAACTGAGATGATTCAACAGAGCGAAGATGAAGATTTATCAGCCGTAGCAGCAGATGCGCTGGCTAATATCGGAGAATCGGCAATTTCCGCTTTAACGGAGTTGCTCTCTCACCCACAATCGCGTCTTGCCGCCGTGCGTTCCCTTGCCCAAATTCGGCGCAGTGAAACAATCAAACCACTATTAAGTGTAGTCAGTGACTCCCAACCAGAAATAAGGGCAACAGCTATAGAAGCATTAGGTAGCTTTCACGACCGCCGCGTCCTTCCCGTCCTACTGAGATGCCTTAAAGATCCCGCTGCCACCGTTCGAAAAGAAGCGGTTATTGCTTTAGGAATGCGCTCTGCTTCCCAGGAAGAATTTGACTTGGTTGGCCAAATCCAGCACTTACTCTACGATCTCAATCCGGAAGTCTGCCAGCAAGCAGTTATTGCTTTGGGTCGCATAGGAAGTAAAGGAGCAGCCAATGAAATACTATTTCAGTTACTCAAATCCCCGACTACTCCTTGTTGGCTCAAACAAGAAACTGTGCGAGCCTTGAGTTGGACGGCAAATACATCAACCCTTAGCTATTTGCAAGAGGGATTGCTTTGGAGTGATGCCTCGGTCTGTCAAGAAATTATCACAGCTTTAGGCTCTTATAGAGAGCCCAATTTAAGGACTCAAGCAACACAGATTCTCATCGACTTCCTTCTCTCAGGACAAGAAACTGCCAGACAGATGCAGATCAAACAAACTGTGGCTATGTCTTTAGGACATTTAGGCGATCCAGAAGCCTTGATTCCCTTAAAGCAGCTAACAGCGGATCCCGACATAGGAGTACAACTACATGCAATCGCTGCTCTCAAGATAATAAGTAAGACTTAAAGGGGAACTAATTTTACGGCACAAGCTTTTAATTCCGGCTGCAAAGAAACTGGACAAGCTGCTGAGTGAGTCAGATTGTTGGCTTCTGCATCGTCAGCCCAAAGACTCCCCCAGTGCATGGGAACAAAGACAGTTCCAGGGACGATTATCCCAGTCACTTTTGCAGGAAAAGTGGCCTTTCCACGCCTTGATAGCACTTCTAGAGAACTGCCATCTTTAATTCCTAGTTTATCTGCATCATGTGGATGAATTTCGATGAACGGATGAGGATGCATTTTGGTAATTTTCTCAATACGTCCAGTACGAGTTTGGGTATGCCAATGTCCGTAGAGTCGTCCAACAGTCAGAACGAATGGATATTCCTCATCCGGGGGTTCCGCCAATCCTATTGAATGGTAGGCAATAAAATTTGCCCGCCCATCGGGTGTTTGGAAGCAATTATCAGTGTAGAGGCGCTTGTTATTCTTTGAGTTGACCGTTGAGGATTCTGAAGATAAGGGCCACTGGAGGGGACCTTCTTCCTGCAACCTTTGATGGCTAATCCCAGTCATATCGCAGGGTTGACCACGAGTCAATTGGACAAATTCAGCATAGACAGCCGCAGAATCCGCAAAAGCAAAATGCTCAACAAAACCTAAACGCAGGCCAACCTCAGCGAAGATTTGCCAATCAGCCTTTGCATCTCCCTTTGGAGAGCGAAACTGAGGACAAAGTGTTACAACACGCTCAGAATTAGTCATCGTACCTGTCTTCTCACTCCACTGCGCTGCTGGTAACAACAAGTGGGCGTAAGCCGCAGTTTCGGTAGGATAATAAGAATCCTGACAGATGGTGAAAGGTGATTTGAGCAAGGCAGCCTTAGTACGTTCCAAATCAGGCATACTGACAGCAGGGTTAGTTGCGGTAATCCACAGCAATCTAATTTCTTCTCTCTCCAATCCGATGATGATGCTCCAGGCATCACGACCTGGATAAGGAGAAATAGTGCCGGGTGACAGACCCCAAAACTGCTCGACTTCAGCACGGTGCTGAGCATTAGTAACTGAGCGATAGCCTGGCAGAAGATGGGCAAGTCCGCCTACTTCTCGTCCGCCCATAGCGTTAGGCTGCCCTGTCAGAGAAAAGGGACCAGATCCAGGTTTACCGATTTGCCCTGTCATTAGATGCAAGTTAATCAAGGTTCTTCCCTTGGCAGTCCCTTCAGAAGATTGATTAATACCCTGGGACCAGAGGGAAAGAACCGATTCTGATTCGCACCAGTAACGAGCTGCCTGTTCCAAATCCTCGCGGGGGATGCCACACTTGCGAGAAACCAATTCAGGAGAAGAATGTTTGATGACTTCAACGTAGTCAGAAAAGCCATTGGTATGAGACTCAATAAAGTCTTTATCTAGGGCTCCCCAAAACAACAACAGATGAGCAATGCCGTTGAGCAGGTCGATATCTGTACCCGGTTGAATGGCTAGATGCAAGTCTGCGGACTCTGCTGTTTTAGTACGCCGTGGATCGACAACGATGAGTTTAGCCTTAGGGTCTTTTTTAAGATGTCTGTGCAGGCGGTTAAAGACGATGGGGTGGCACTCAGCCGTATTAGTACCGACAAGAAAAATACAATCAGCCAGATCCAAATCCTCATAGCAACAGGGAGGTCCATCAGCACCGAAACTACCGATGTAACTAGCTACTGCTGAGGACATGCAGAGGCGGGAATTGCTATCGAAATTATTAGTTTTCAAGCAACCTTTGAGCAGTTTTTGAGCAACATAATAGTCCTCACTTTGCATCTGCCCCGAACCGTACATACAAATTGAATCAGATCCCTGTTCGACAATTGCCGTTTGAATGCGCTCAATGATACAGGCAAATGCGTCATCCCAGCTGATTCGGCGAAAGGGTTCAGATAGAGAATTTCGCAGCAGGGGATATTGCAGGCGATCTTTATCGAGAGAGTCAACCACCGTTGCTCCCTTGACACAGACCATTCCCTGACTGGATGGATGCGCGCGATCACCAATGATTTTCCAATAACTCTTGCCTTGGCTATCATGGGGCAAAACTTCTAAGCCACAACCAACACCACAATAAGGACAAAGAGTTTTTATTGAGTTAGCCATAATCTATAGGCACTAGCATCGACTCCTCAGACGACAAACAAAAAAAAGTAGATATTTGATTCTTGCACTTTCTAGGACATCAGTTTAAAAAGAGAAGATTTATTTATATGAAAAATTATCCCATATTCAAGGTCTATTCAAGGTCTCCACTGCGGGCGCAAACCTTTGATTGGTAATTCTTGTAATTGAGCTGTTCCTGCCAAATCAAGTGGAGGAATCAAAAGCCAAAGACTACTATCTTGAATGTGTTCACCAGCATTGGTAAGCATAGTATCTTTGAGAGAATTTGATTCATCAGTAACGACTTGATCAAAAAGAATAGCTAAGCCATCAGGTGAAAGAGATAAACCAATATCTTGATACTCAGGTAAGGTAATCAGGGGAATAGTTTTAGCACTATCTACATCGATTTTGACAAAGTAGGGTGTCTCTTTGGCTCTTTGACCCAGGGTTTCTTTAGTCAAAAGACAATAAAGAGATGTAGCCTGTGGATTAAATTGGCAATTTAAAATTGAGCCGGCCAATCTGAGTAACTCTTTGGAAATACCTGATTTGTTGACGTAGTAAAGTGAGCGCAGATAACTCAAATCTTTTCTATCGCGATTGAAATTGATAAAAACCGCTGATCTACCATCGCGGGCAAAATTCAAAATTTGTCCAAATTGTGGCAGAAAATCCAAAGGCTTCGCATCTTTAGTCAAAGGCAATAGTCCAATTCCTTCACCTTGGGCAATCGCCAAGGTTTGGCTATCAGGAGCAATCAAAAATTGACCACCGCTAGCTTGAAGTGGTTGAGGTGGCATTCCCAGTTTGAGAACCCAAAGACCATAATTGGTAGCATTGCTACGATTAACCCTTTCAATGACAATTGTTTCCCCATCTTGGGAAAGATCAAAGTCATTATTTTGAAAATTCCCGCTATCTAGCAAAAGCTCAAGAGTTGGTTTTTTCTGAGTATCTTGGTTTAAATCGAGACGATAGAGCTTGAGGTTCCGCAAATCACTGATGCCTTTATTTTTTTCGGTAGCCTCAAGAGCAATACTATCTCCTGAACTATAAAATTTAAACTGCGCGACTTCTAAATCAGCTGGAGTGATTATCTCCTTGCGTTTTTGGGTGATATTGTAAAGAATCACTCGGCCTCTCTCTTGACCCTGGACTCCAATATAGGCAAAGGCGCGATCTCTGCTTTTAAAAAGAGCATGATAAGGTTGCATCTTCCTACCTTGAAGATCGCTAGCTCCTTCTACAGTAAAGCTATAGTTTTCACCATAGGGAATAGGATTATCCAAAGTAAAGGCCATTCTTCTGCCCGCCCAACTAAACTTACCAGCTAGAGGAGGCGCTATTTTGATATTTTCAGTTACACTTTCATGTTTCATCTGACGATCAAAGGTGACAATAAAAGCAATATCTTCAGAGCCTACTTCCTTAGACTGCCAGCTAAAATCTTTAATTTTAGGACCACTGCCATATAACTTACTACCGAAAACCAATCCCAATATCACCAAGCTGAATATGAGTATTACCAGCAGAGCCACTCTATCAATAGGTTGTTTGATTGCTTTGAGCATTTAGATCAATTCAGAGATATTTCTTCAATTTTTGGCCAGCTTTTCAAGGACTCCAGAAGAGTGTTTTTTTCATCTGAAAGACGCTTTAGTAGATTGGTCCTAGGATCATGGAGCAAATAAACTACCTCTTCACCTGCATGCCACTGTTCGGCATTTCCAACTAACTGTAGCCCATTATCTCTTCTAACTAGTAAAGGAAGCAACTCTCCTGCTTGAATCAAATCATTAAGCTGTACTTGTTGAACTGAGAGTTCACCATCTTCTTTAAATTTGATTTTTGCCAACTTTACCTGTCCATCATTGAGATATTGATTCCAAGTTTTAATTAAAGCCTGATCGACAAAGGCTGCATTGATTTTTGAATCATGGTTGATATTTTGACCGAGCTCTTGGACAGGAAAAACAGAAAAAATCTTGGGAGTTTTAAACTCTTCCAAAGCCTTTTGGGCCAAAACTAAATTAACCTGTCCATTAGTTGTCAGCGCTGCAAAAGTACCAGCAGAATCTAATCCAGCAGAAATTAGTACAGCTGGATCCAGAGCGCTGCTTTGGACTACTGTAAGTCCCTGTAACTGGGCTCTATGACAATCTTGAGGATCAGTGTCAATTAAGACCACTTTTTCGCCCTCAGCCTGAAATAGACTACCTATAATTATCGCCAAAGGATTGCACCCAATGATCACAGCTCCTGTAGAGTAGGCAGAGGTGATCTGTAAGATTTGGGCTACCCATTTAGCCGAAAGGCCCTGAATAAAAACGGTCATCAAAATTGTTAAAAAAACAAGTGCTTTGATAGAATCGCCTCCATTTAGTCCCTTTTGGGTCAAAACTATAGCAAAAAGAGAAGCAATCGAGGCAGAAACTATCCCCCTAGGAGCTACCCAGGCTAAAAATAATTTTTGCCTCCAGTTCAAATCACTTTGTAAAGTACAAAGGAAAATATTTAAAGGGCGCACCAAAAACATCAAAACCAAAACAGTCCAAAGACTTCCCCAACCTAAAGCAAAAACACTAGCAATAGAAAGATCCGCTGAGAGCAAAATAAATAAAACAGAAACGCACAGAACAGTTAATTGTCCCTTAAATCTAATCAACAAACGCTCTTGAGGTAAAGCGCTGTCTCTCAGCACCATGCCTGCTAAAACAACAGCCATCAAACCAGATTCACTCTGAAGGCTTTGAGAAAGTCCAAAAAGTCCCCAAACCCCAGCTAGAACTACAAGATTTTTTAATTCTTCTGAAAGAAAAGGAGTTCTTCGCAGTATTATCGCCAGCAAAAAACCACCTAAGCCACCAACGGCAATGCCAATACCCAATCGCAACAACAATTCAGTAATAATTTTGAGAGGGGCAGCTTGACTGTTGAGGATACCATTGAGTACAACAACCGCCAAAATTGCTCCTACTGGGTCAATCAGAACACTTTCACCCTCTAAAAGAGTAGCCACGGAATGTTCAACCTTGACCTGTTTAAGAAGAGGACTAATGACAGTTGGTCCTGTTACCACTATCAAAGAAGCATAGAGAAAAGCAAGAGGAAAAGGAAATTCTGCTAACCAATGCGCAGCTAAGCCACCTCCTACTAAAGTAACAAGCATTCCAACAGTAACAAGATTGCGCAGACTACCAGAAACTAACCCCAGATCTCGGAAAGTCAGATTGAGTCCACCATCAAAAAGAATTACTGCGACTGATAGGGCAACTAAAACCTCTAATCCGATACCAAGTTGCTGAGGATGAAGTAGATCAAGTCCATCAGAACCCAGAAGAATACCTATGCTCAAAAGAAAGACAATGCTGGGAATTTTGAGATATTCTGCCAGAACTTGAGCAGTAATGCCAGCTAGCACCGCCACAATGATCTCAATTGTCAACTGAAATGAGGGGTCCATGATCTTAGGAGAAAAGCTTCTGGCTATCGTATCATAGGCAGTATCTACCTCTTTGGACTCATCATAGCATTTGCCTTAGGCTTAAATTAGCCAATCTCAACTGTAATAGAAGGCTATTTCTTTTTCCTTAAGAGGGGCAAAACCAGCCTCAACAAGAGATTTATTGAGCTCTTCTTGGGCAATATGTTTAGCACCAATTCTGACTATTCTAGAGCGCATGGTATTGCTAACACCACTGCGCTGCCGGCCTGATTCTAAGCCCATTACTCGATTGTAGAGCGCCAGTTTAGCCTCTGGAATAGCTGAGCCGTCAAAGTCTATCCCTTGAGCAATTGCTACATCAATAGCATCAGCTCCAGTAGTGGTATTTTTAGCTTCTGACATGATTTGAATATTGTACTTATTATGGTTATTGTCTAGATCAAAATCATATCACTCAAGGACATTTTTGATAACTGGCAAAGGTATTAACTAGCAGCATTGCCACAGTCAAAGGTCCAACTCCCCCAGGAACTGGTGTAATGTAACTGGCAACTTGAGAAACAGAGGCAAAATCGACATCTCCAGCTAGAGTACCATCTGAGAGGCGATTGATCCCCACATCAATAACTACTGCGCCCGATTTGACCATCGAGGAAGTAATAAGGCCGGGTTTTCCTACCGCTGCTACTAAAATATCAGCTTCATTGGTAACTTGAGCTAGGTTTAAGGTTCTAGAATGGGCAACGGTGACAGTAGCATTTTTTTCCAACAACATCAAAGAAAGGGGTTTTCCAACCAGGATACTCCTGCCGACAATGACGACTCTTTTGCCTTCAGTATCAATGTTGTATTCTTCTAATAATCTCATAACACCAAGAGGAGTACAACTGCGCAGACCAGCTTCTGCTCTGACTAACTTGCCTAAATTGATAGGATGGAGACCATCTGCGTCTTTTTCTGGTGTTATTTTGTAGAGTATTTCAGTAGCATTGAGATGATCTGGAACCGGTAACTGGAGCAAAATACCATCTACGTTGGGATCTTGGTTTAATCTTTCTATCTCATCTATAACAATATATTGTTCAACATCATGAGGAAAATGCCGACCATAAGAAGACATGCCCACATTAAGACATGAGCGCTCCTTATTACGGACATAGACAGCGCTAGCTGGATTATCTCCGACCATTAATACAGCAAGCCCTGGTGGTCTTCCTTTTATTAAGCGGGTTTGCTCAATTTTCTCAGATAGTTCTGATAGAATTTTTTGGGCTAGGGTTTTTCCATCTAAAATTTGGGCAGGCATGAAATTGTCTCACTTTTCTTGGGTGACTTCCACAACTGTATGAACATTGCCGCGGGGTGAATAATCGGCTCTGACTTTTATAAACAGGGGATCACAGATAGATGCAAAATCATCAAGGATTAAATTAGCTGACTCTTCATGAGAAATATAACGGTCTCGATAAGAGTTGATATAGAGCTTAATAGATTTAAGTTCAACTACCAATTGATCAGGAATATAGGAAATGTAAATAGTAGCAAAATCGGGATAACCCGAAAAAGGACATTTACAGGTAAATTCTGGCAAAGTAATGTCAATGGTATAGCGCCGGCCTATGCGGGGATTGGGGAAGGTAATGAGTTTTCCCCCTTCAATTTCACGCTCACCATACTTCATCTCTTCTGTAGACATCAAAGAAAAAAGAACCAATAAAATAACAATTACACTCTAACACGATAAGAATTTGCCAAACTTAACAAATTCTCTCAATCAGAGGTGGTCCTTCTGCGCTCACCCAAGCCAAATTAGCAATACCCCTGGCAAAAGCATATTCTCTAATTTGCTCGGGCTCATAGCGGGTAAGATCTATCTCGACTCTGAGCGAAGAATCACCACTACGTAAAGTCTGGGCGTAGAGTAAAGAGGCAGGCTCAGCTGCAAAATCTTGGGGAATTACTAACCAGTCATTGGTAGGAGCGCTCTGCGGCAGACCATCATTTTCTAGAAGGCTATGATAGAGATCCTCAATATTGAGAGAAAAGCCAATTCCAGGAGAGGATTTTTTTTGGGGATGATAGAGTTCAAGTAACTGGTCATAGCGGCCGCCTTGGCCTAGTAGACGTAGCCCTGAATTTCCGGCTTTAACAATCTGAAAAACAATTCCCGTATAGTAGTCAAAAGACTGCAATAGGCTCAAATCCAGCACAATTGGCAAGCCAGCGGGATAAATTTTGGCAAGATGATTATTCAAAAGTAACTTTAAATGTTCAACACTTTTTTTCCCTGCCATATCTAGAGGAAAATTGCTCACCCTTTCTAAGACTTGATCGCTCTGGCCGCGCAGGTCAAATATCTCTAAGGCCATTTGTCTCAATTCATCAGAGCCAAAGGCTAGTCCTTCTAATTTAAGCCGATCTAAAGATACTATACAACTTCGGATTTCCCCTCTCAAAGAAGGAGGAAAGATATTTAGCAAAGAAAGAGTTAGATTAACATCTCCTAGGACAACACTCCAATCCTTTAAGCCTAAGCTTTGTAAACAATCTACAACTAGAAGCAAAATTTCGGTATCAGCAAGAATACCACCTACAAAAAGAAGCTCAACCCCAGCTTGAAAAAACTCCATCTGCTTACCATGATAGCCAGCAGGAGGATAACGAAATACATTAGCTCTATAACAGAGTCTCTGCGGATAGTCCGTATCACCTGAGATACGAGTCACTGCCGCTCTTGCAATAGAGGCAGTTAACTCTGGACGCAATCCCAAAGAATTTTCCAAGCCACTTTGTAATTGAATGAGAGTCTTAGGATCAATAGCACCGCCGGCGAGCAAAGTATCTGTCCACTCTAGCGTTGAGGTAACTATGCGCTGATAACCCCATTTTTGAAAAACTGACTGCAGCTGATCATTAATCCAGCCTTTTTGCGCTACCTCAAGAGGCAACAAGTCCCTTGCACCAGATGGAGGTTGATGAATCATTTTGGTTTATTCCTTTTTTCCACCAAAGATATTTTTAAAAATATCATTAGTTTTTCTGCCAGATTGCTCCTTACTATTATCACTTTCTCTAGTAATTTTATCTAGAGCTTCTTTGGCCTTTAGAACAAGCGATTCATGGCTACCAAGCTGTAAGGACTTATTGATATGTATCTTAGCCATGGTGAGCTGATTTTGTTCAAGATAAGCCAGACCAATAAGAGCATGAGCAATTGCATTAGAAGGTTCATGTTCAAGCACATCCCTTAATTCGGTAATTGCCTGGGCTGGCAAATTTTGCTCTATATATTGCTGAGCTCTTTTGATATAAGGGTTACCAGATTTAGCTGGAGCTGTAAGATTTTTATCGGCCCAGTTAAAATCTTGGCGCTGTTTTTGTATTATATAAACTAGGTTAATTTCACTGATCAGTCCAATATCTGAGATCGCCTCTTCAACTTTTGCATATTGTGTTTCACTGATTTTATTGATCAAGCGGCGATACTGCAGATGAAGGTTAGGAGAATCAGTATTGAGCAGTTTTTTGGCATTTTCACTGGTAATTTCTGGAATAGTTGATTCTTGAGTGATTTTTTGGGCAATCTGCGCAACTATTAATAAATGCTCCATGCGCGATTGCAAAGTTGAAATTTGTTTATTGGCAGGAGAGACCAGATGAGAAAAAAGTTTATTTGCCAATTTTTTTTCTCTATCTGTGGCAAATTTGCAGGTATCAGGATGAAGGTAACGAGCAATCTTAAGATAATGTTTCCGAATTTCTTGTTCATCAGCATCCAAAGGCACCCCAAGAATGGCATGGTGGTCCCTAATATTGTATTGAAATAATCCTTGCTCGATGGGAAAAGACATCAACAACTATTTTAATTTGAGATATTAGGATATTATCCAACATCCGTACTTAAAACATTCTAGCGAAAAACATCCATCTTTTTAGCCTCTATTAGTGATTTGCTTAACTGCTCATGAATCAAGCCATTGGTTGCCAAGAGTCTTCCTGATTCTATAATTAGTGGACTTTGATCATAGGCAGTGACAGTTCCACCAGCTTCACGCAATATGACAATTCCAGCCACTATATCCCAAGATTTAAGTCCACGCTCCCAATAGCCATCTAATCTGCCGCAGGCAACATCTACCAGATCCAGAGCCGCCGAACCGCTACGACGGACCCCGCGAGTTAGATCTGTTAAATAACAAAACTCTCTATAGTTGTTATCCGATGTCTCTCGACGGTCATAGGCAAAGCCTGTAACCAGAAGACTTTGATTTAGTTTGCTGGTTTGGGATACCTTAATTTGCGCTCGATTGAGAGTAGCACCAAATCCAGTTGCTCCTCTGAATAACTCTTGGCGAAATGGATTGTAGACAACTCCTACTTGGGGCAATCCTTCTATTAAAAGACCAATTGAAACGCAGGCCATAGGATAGCCATGAGCATAATTTGTTGTACCATCTAGAGGATCAATTGACCAAAGATAATTACTCTGACTGCTGAGCAGCTCTCCTGATTCTTCAGCCAAGATAGAATGCTCGGGAAAATGACGTTTGATAATTTTAATGATCTGTTGTTCGGATTTTCTATCTATCTCTGTAACAAGATCTCCCAAATGCCCTTTTTCATCGATAGACTCTATTTTGCCCAAATTAGAGAGCAAAATTTCTCCAGCACTCAAAGCTGCTTCAGTGGCAATATCCAAAAAATTTTCTAATTCACTCATTACCTTTAATCCTCATCCAGAGGTAATCCAAAGCGCACTCTTCCTCTAGCAAAATAACGACCAAACTGTAGTTCATACACCTCGTCTGGTTCTTGAGTCACTACAATTAAATCAGAGCGCGGATAACTGACACACAATAGCGCGTAACCCTTTTTTCTGAGCTCCAACGATAGACCCATAGCTTCTGGCTGGTGAACTTCACCTTCTATAACCTTTACTGCGCAGGCTGTACATGCTCCATTGCGACAAGAAAAAGGTAATATTCCCTCTTCCTGTAGGCATTCGGCGCTGGTTAATATATACTGATTATCTGGCAAGCTCAATTGATATTCTTTTTGCTTGTCAATAATTTTTACTTGATAAAATTTGACCATTGTAAAAACTTTCTTGCTAAAGAGCCCTATTGATTATATGATGATAGACTGTGACAGTAAATGGAGAGATGGCCGAGCGGTTGAAGGCGCAGCACTGGAAATGCTGTTTAGGGCAACTTAACGAGGGTTCGAATCCCTCTCTCTCCGTCACAATTCCCTCTTAAGGGTTTAGTTAAGCATATTAGCTAGTTTCTTTATCACAAACACGAGAAAAAATAGAGCACTTTAGATATTGGCCAAAGTGCTTTATTCTTTTTTGCATCTTACATTAAATAGAATCAAAAAAAACTTAAAGAAATTTCTCAATTTCTTGCATTAAAGCTGCTTTGGGCACTGCACCTACAACCGTATTTACTTTCTGCCTACCTTTAAAAACCATTAAAGTGGGTGTGCTACGAATACCAAGTTGAGAGCTGATTCCGGTGTTGTCATCAGTATTCAATTTGACTACCTTCAACTGACCAGTCAATGCCTGGAGCCACTTCATCTACTACAGGAGCAGCCATCCGACAAGGACCACACCAAGGAGCCCAAAAATACACCAAGACCGGGACTTGGCTTTGTAAAACTTCTCTTTCAAAACTATCGTCGGTAACTTCTAGAACTGCTGACATACCAAAATCCTTTATTTAATAAATTAAGTTTGTTGTTGATTGAAGTAATTTGTCTTGAGAACAAATTCTTCTAGAACAGATCTCAGCGAAAGTCTTTCAAGTAAATCTACTGAGTTAGACTTATAGGATCACATAAGTCTAACTTGTAAGTCTGATTATGATAAGCGAGAAAAATAAAGCACCTTGGATATTGGCCAAAGTGCTCTATTCTTTTTTGCATCTTACATTAGGCAGAATCAAGAAAAACTTAAAGAAATTTCTCAATTGCTTCCATCAAAGTTGTTTTGGGCACTGAACCTACAACCGTATTTACTTTCTGCCCACCTTTAAAAACCATCAAAGTGGGTATGCTACGAATACCAAGCTCAGAGGCGATTTTGGGGTTGGCATCAGTATTCAATTTGACTACCTTCAACTGACCAGTCAATGCCTGAGCCACTTCATCTACTACAGGAGCAACCATCCGACAAGGACCACACCAAGGAGCCCAAAAATCCACCAAGACCGGGACTTCGCTTTTTAAAACTTCTTTTTCAAAACTATCGTCGGTAACTTCTAGAGCTGCTGACATACCAAAATCCTTTATTTAATAAATTAAGTTTGTTGTTGATTGAAGTAATCTGTCTTGAGAACAAATTCTTCTAGAGTAGATCTCAGCGAAAGTCTTTTAAGTAAATCTACTGAGTCAGACTTATAAGATCACCTAAGTGAAACTTGTAAGTTCTATTATGATCAGCGAAAAAAGCTCCACTGTCAATATAATAGTGTGATATTGATTCAAGCGTTAAACAAAGTTTATTTTTCTTTATCTTTTATAAATTGAGACTATAAAAAAAGAAACCGCCCGTAATTGTTAGGCGGGCGGAAAGTGGTGTGAGGAGTGAACGGAAACATTAGTCTCCGTCATGATTTAATTGTAAGCTAAATCTCTAGTTTTGTGTGACTTTTTGGATTGAAGGATGTTCATTCTTTTGGAAAGATTAAAATTTAAGAGTATGAGAGTTGAGTTACTATAAAATTGAGTCGTTTAAATCTAAACCATTACATCCAAAAAAGGAGATTAATAGAGATGGGATTAATTTTTGACGTTCTAAGTGCAATTAACGATCCAAAAAAAGTCGCTAGTGTCGAATCTTTAGGCGGAATTTACGATGGTATTCAGCAACTTGCTGGCAATCATGGACTCAATTCAGCAGCAACCCAATCAATTGTATCTAGTGTTGGCGACCAGCTACGCACCAGTTTACAAAAACAAGCAACGGGCGGCAATGCAGTAGATATTGCTGGATTGATTGGTAAATTTGCCACTGGGAGCAGTACTGGAGCTTCCCTTCAATCTCTAATTCCAGATTCAGCACAACAATTGCTCTTGAAAGGAATGACAGACAAGTTAGGATTGAGCTCTACTGGCGCCTTGGGTCTTGTTGGTAGCTTGGCCCCATTGCTACTTAAGTTTTTAAATTTAGGTTCTTCCAGTCAAGGTGTTGGCAGTAATCCTATATTGACAACTTTTCTTGATAGCAATCATGACGGAAATGTGGATTTGGGAGATGCTCTTAAATTTGCAGGTCGTTTTTTGACTCGTTAATTAAAAATCAACCAAAACAATAAAAAAGTAGGGAACTAAAACCCCTACTTTTTTATTGTTTTAGATTTTATGCAGATTTAGACTTTGGGAACATTGACTTTAGCAGATTTTGCTAAAGATAACCATTGGCCTGAAGCTGTTAAATAACCGATATCAGCAGAATAATCAAGACCGGTTTCAGGGACTGAAACTGTTTGATGATGGTCACTTTCTTTGATTTCGCTTTGCCATACAATATCGCCTTCAGTGCGACATATACGCAAAATGAGTTTTTCTCCGCCATGAGATTTGAGAGCGGTTTTTTCTTCCTCAGATATCTGCCAATTGACCCGGGCTTGATTGCCGTCTTGAGGTATCAATTCTATACGATCATCTGAAAGCAAAGAACCAGTTTTATCTTTGGCCCATTTTTCTACATTTGCGCCCAATCCACCTACAATAGCTGCTCCGCCGGCAATAGCGGCGCCACCAGCTTTAAAGACATTGCCTAGTATGTTACCTGCTTTATCTCCAATATTTTCTTTGAGATCACCGGTAGAACCTAGTAAGTCTTCACCTTTATCTTTGAGTCCACCCAGAAAACCACCAGCTTTTTCACCAAGATTTCCTGTCAGTTTTCCAGCAGAACCTAGTAAGTCTTCTCCTTTATCTTTAAGACCTTCAACTACTCCACCAGCTTTTTCTCCAAGATTTCCTGTCAGTTTTCCAGCAGAACCGAGTAAGTCTTCACCTTTGTCTTTCAGACCTTCAACTACTCCACCAGCTTTTTCTCCAAGATTTCCTGTCAGTTTTCCAGCAGAACCGAGTAAGTCTTCACCTTTATCTTTCAGACCTTCAACTACTCCACCAGCTTTTTCTCCAAGATTTCCTGTCAATTTTCCAGCAGAACCTAGTAAGTCTTCACCTTTGTCTTTCAGACCTTCAACTACTCCACCAGCTTTTTCTCCAAGATTTCCTGTCAGTTTTCCAGCAGAACCTAGTAAGTCTTCACCTTTGTCTTTGATATCTTCAACTACTCCACTAGCTTTTTCTGCGACATTTCTTTTACGCTTGGATGCTGTAGTAGTATCAACCTGATCCAATGGAGGAGTTACAAGAGTGCTAGGAACGCGCACATGCAGAGATCTCGCAAGAGATAACCAACGACCATTGTCAGTCTTGTAGCCAAGCTCGGCTATATAGTCACGATCACTACGCAATATGGGAACATGTTTATCTTGATCGACCTCAGATACATCATATTCTTGGGTAACATGAGGAGTTTGATGATCTAAATTGAGATCAGTAGAATCATGAATCTTCAAAGTAAGATGCTTTCCACCTTCATGGCGCAGAGATGCTTTAAGTGATTCAGGCACTTCCCAATAAGCATAGGCAGATTCAGAACTACGCGGTACTAGAACGATACGACTTGGTTCTTCTTTTTTCTTGATAGTAGTAGCTGCTACTGCGGCAGCGGCTGCCACACCAGAGGCACTCACATAACCGGCTGTCTGGACGGGATTACTTACAACTGGAGGTACACATGCTGGAACCCTTACTGGAGCTGACTCTGCAATAGGTAACCAATTGTTATCATTAGTCAAATAGCCTATCTCGGCTTTGTAATCTCGGTTGTCACGAGCAATAGGTATATGAAGATCGGGGTTATTGGAAGTAACTTCAATAGTTTGATAAGCAGTAGAAGCTGGATTATCTGTAACATCATAAAGACGAATCACTAACTTTTCTCCGCCTCTGGCACGAAGCTCTTCTTTACGCTCATTGGGAATTTCCCAATAGGCATAGGCATCTTTGCAATCACGAGGAGTCAAAACCATTCTGCTTCTGCGCACTGGAACTGGAGCAACTACTGGCTCTTCAGTTTTCTTACCCAATAGGAAAGGTAAGGCCAATAAAGGAGCAAACAACAGTAGCCACCAAGGAAAATCATTTTTGGTCTCAGGGGCTGCTACTGGGGTGGGTGAGGCTGCAGCAACAACTTCTTCATCACAAAACTCCTTGGCTACTATGATGTGGTTACTACTTTCAGTAGCATAGGTTGAGGTATTAGCATAGCAAAGGAAAGCCTTAACCGCTGGGTTGGGATTAGGTCCTTTGTATATATAATAAAGAGGTTGGGAAAAAGGATAACGAGGATCACTAGGTAGAACATTATGCATAGAAAGGATCTTTACATCTTTCCTATCTTTGACCTGGTCGATCAAGGCGTAGCCAATACCATTTTTACCTAGTTTTTTAACTACATCGTCGGTTTTATCACTAGCAACGGTAACGGCATTAGATCCAGTTTTAAGATCCCCTTTGAAAACTGGATAGATTTTAAAAGCGTTTCTAGTATCACTATTTGCAGGTCTATCTACTACAGTGATAGGAGCAGAAACCCCGCCGCCCGCTTTGGACCAGTTCTTAACATCCCCTTTATAAATACTGGCAAATTTATCCAGAGGCATATCTCCCTTATAAGGGTTGGATGCATCAGTGATAATAGCAATCTTGGCTCTAGAGATTATCACCTCTTTCAAGCCCTTAGCTTTTTCTTCTGCTGTTAAGGGACGGCCAATACCAGCTATATCTAACTTTCCATCGGCTAAATCCTTAAGGGCTGCATCGGTTCCTGCATCTGATAAAATTACTTGGCTACCTTGATAATGCTGTTCAAACGGTTTTTTAAGGCTTTCATTAACTACCTTGAGACTGTTAGAGCCATCAATTTTCACCTGAGAACCAGCAGAAAGAGCAGGAAAAGCATCTTTGGTCTGGCTCTCGGCTAAAGCTGACTTGAAAGGGACAAGGGTAAATACAAAAAATATTGCTGCAGTTAAAGATTTGTTACGTTTAGTCATTTCTTAACTATTCCTATAATAACTTCCACAAATTTAGCAGAGTGGATTCAAATATTCAATAAATTTTAATAAAATCTTAAGGACATGATAATTGTTCTGAACAAAACCAAATTAATATCTATACCCTCAAATAAACAAATAAGCAAAAGAACAACTTAACAAATTTCAAAGAAAATGCATGAAAATTCACTTTTTACCTGAGGATATTTGGATAGAAGCGCAAATAGGAGAGTCTATTTTAGAAGCAGCTAAAAGAGCCGGTGTTTTTATACCGACAGGCTGCTTATTGGGCTCTTGTCATGCCTGTGAAGTGGAATTGGAGGATGGCTCATCTGTATGTAGCTGTATTAATTCAATACCCATTAACAATAAAGGAGAAATTAAAATATTCACCTGCAGCGATCCTCCTTGGTAGATCTTTGATCTAGGGCAGCCAGGGATATTGACTAAAATCTGGTTCTCTCTTTTGCAAAAATGCCTCTTTTCCCTCAGTTCCTTCCTCGCTCATGTAGTAGAGTAAAGTGGCGTTACCAGCTAGTTCTTGAAGCCCTACCTGTCCATCACAATCAGCATTAAAAGAAGCTTTAAGACAGCGAATAGCTAAAGGGCTTTTTTGCAGAATTTCTTTAGCCCATTTAATTCCTTCTGACTCTAAATCCTCTAGAGCAACAACGGTATTAACCAGCCCCATGGACAATGCTTGTTGAGCATCGTACTGACGACAAAGAAACCAAATTTCTCTGGCTTTTTTTTGGCCCACAATCCTAGCTAAATAACTAGCGCCAAAACCACCGTCAAAGCTCCCAACCTTGGGTCCAGTTTGGCCAAAAATTGCATTCTCGGCAGCTATAGTTAAATCACAGAGAAGATGCAAAACATGCCCACCACCAATAGCATATCCAGCAACTAGAGCAATTACGACTTTAGGAATAGAACGAATAAGTCGCTGCAAATCAAGTACGTTTAATCTAGGAGTGCCAGATTCATCTAAATAGCCAGCCTTACCCCTGACACTTTGATCTCCACCAGCACAAAAAGCGTATTTGCCATCGGTATGAGGACCGACTCCAGTAAATAAAATCACACCTATAGTTGGATCTTCTCTGGCATCTGAAAAAGCCGAGTATAGTTCAAATACAGTCTCGGGTCTAAAAGAATTGCGCTTATGTGGTCTATTTATTTCTATCTTGGCAATTCCCTCTGCTTTGAAATAGAGGATATCTTGATAGTTTGCGCTCGATTGCCATTCAATAGTCATAGAATTTATATCCTTAAAAATGTTGAAACCCTTTGCAAAGATCCAAGGAAGAATTATCACCTACTAGATAAATTTCTTGATTTTGGGTTATTTGCCCAATGATAGCCGCAGGAGGTCCCAATTGAGATACTAATTTTTCAGCAAAAGGTTTAGCCATGGTGAGGACTAATTCAAAATCTTCACCACCATAGAGAATCCAATCTAAAGCATCTTTTTGACTTAGCCAACCTTGCAATTGAGCTGGACAAGAAAGAGAATCAATTTGGGCGCCTACTTTACTAGAGTTGCAAATCTGCACTATTGCATCTGCCAGCCCATCACTGCTATCCATACCAGCTACTCTATCCAATTGCGGTATGCTCCAAAGCACATCGATAACATCTAAACGAGGTCGCGGCCTTTGATGGGCATCAATCAAGCTTTTCACAACATCAGGATCTAATCTCTTAGATAAAGCTGGATTTAAAAGCAACTCCAAACCCCCACGCGAAAGACCATGCCAGCCAGTAACAACAATGAGATCTCCTACCTTGGCATTGGATCTTTTAATAACTCTAGAGGGCAGGACTTGTCCTATAGCAGTGATACCAATTGTGATTACGCTTGAGCGGGTAAGATCTCCTCCAATAATGGGAGTATTTAAAGCATTAATTCCTTGATAGAGCTTTTCTAGCCAATCTAGCGACAACTCTGGTGGCAAAGAAAGCCCAACAGTCAAACCCAAAGGAGTCGCCCCCATAGCAGCTAAATCAGAAAGATTAGCGCCAGCAGATCTATAGCCAACTTCAAATGGTCCTGTAGTTTGCTCACTAAAATGCACTCCATCTACTAAGACATCTGTGGTGATTACCAGATCTTGAAATGGATCTAGGTGAACTAAGGCACCATCATCTCCAACGCTATCTGCTTGGCAAAAAGTCTGTAACCATTGGAGTAATTTTTTTTCTCCTAAATCCTTGATTGTGGGCATCTTGATGATTAAAGGTAAGGAAAATTAATAAAAGCTGAGGATTTATGTGCTCAAGAGCAATATAAATGCTAGGATTTGGACAAAGTTTAGCGAGCTAAAAGTAAAGATAGTTGGCAGCCACAATAAATAATCCCCGACAATTGAGAAAGGATAATTGAAAGATGGAAACAAGAAATCGCTTAGAAGTTGATATAGAGCAATGTCCTGTAACGGTTGAAGATGATCGTATAGGCATAAGCCACGAGACCCTCAAAAGAGCCTTTCTAGACAACTTATTTTACGTTCAAGGGGTGGATCAAGCAAGAGCAACCCCTCATGACTACTATGTTGCTTTGGCCTACACCGTAAGAGATCGTATCTTGGATAGATTTCTCAAAACAACCAACACCTACAAAGAGAAAAAATCGAAGATGGTCTGTTATCTTTCGGCAGAGTTTCTCATGGGACGCCATCTAGGCAACAACCTTCTCAACTTGGGCATCTACCAAAGAATACAGGAAGTCCTGGAAGAGTTGGGCATCAATCTAGATGAAATTATTGAACAAGAACCAGATCCAGGCTTAGGCAATGGTGGTCTGGGAAGACTAGCAGCCTGTTTCCTTGATTCTTTGGCGTCTTCAGAAATACCTGCTATAGGATATGGCATTCGTTACGAATATGGCATCTTTTTTCAAACTATCCGCGATGGCTGGCAAGTAGAAATACCTGATAACTGGCTCAAACTAGGCAACCCTTGGGAATTGCCCCGCCCGGAAGATGCTGTAGAAGTTAAATTAGGTGGACATACTGAAGTCTATAATGACGAAAAAGGTCATGCTAAATCAGTCTGGATTCCTGAACGCACTGTTAAGGCTGTACCATATGACACTCCAGTCCCCGGCTATCAAACCTACTCAGCAAATCCATTGAGACTGTGGAAAGCAGAAGCTAGTGAATCTTTCAACTTTGATGCTTTCAATGCAGGCAATTATGACCGCTCAGTAGAGGAGAAAATGAATGCTGAGACTATTTCCAAGGTTCTCTATCCCAATGATAATACTCCAGCAGGTAGAGAATTGCGCCTAGCACAGCAGTACTTTTTTGTTTCAGCTTCAATTCAAGATATTCTCCGGATTCACTTCCGCAATTACCCTACTCTAAACAACTTGGCAGATCATTTTGCCATTCAGCTCAATGATACTCATCCAGCTATTGGTATTGCTGAAATGATGCATCAGTTGGTTGATAAGCATGGTTATCATTGGAATGATGCCTGGAGCATTACTCAAAAAACCTTTAGCTATACTAACCACACATTGTTACCTGAAGCCCTAGAGCGCTGGCCAGTCAGTTTACTTGGTAAGTTACTCCCTCGCCACCTTGAAATTATTTATGAAATTAACTTCCGCTTTTTACAAGATGTAAAACTCTGGTTTCCCAATGATGAAGAAAGACTCATACATCTTTCTTTAATCCAAGAGGGGCATGAGAAGCAAATACGAATGGCCCATCTTGCCTGTGTGGGAAGTCATGCCATCAACGGTGTTGCCGCGCTACATACCAAACTATTAAAAAGTGATACTCTGCGTGACTTTGCTCAAATTTGGCCTGAAAAATTCTTCAATAAAACCAACGGGGTTACCCCAAGGCGCTGGATACTCCTGAGTAATCCTGAGCTTTCAGAGTTGATCACCGAAAAAATTGGTTCAAACTGGCTCAAAAATCTTGATGAAATGCGCAAACTTGAGCCATTTATTCAAGATCCGCAGTTTTGTCAGCGCTGGAGAGAGATCAAACAGAGTAATAAATCTCACCTGGCAGCCCATATCTTCAAAACAAAAAATATTGAAGTTGACCCCAATTCGATCTTTGATGTTCTAGTTAAGCGCATACATGAATATAAGAGGCAGCATCTTTCGGTACTCCATATAATTGGTCTTTATAACCAAATTAAAGAAAACCCGAATATAGAAGTTGTACCAAGAACCTTCATTTTTGGAGGTAAGTCTGCCCCAGGCTATTTTATGGCCAAACTAATCATCAAACTAATTAACTCTGTTGCAGAAGTAGTCAATAGAGATCCTGATGTTCGCAATAGATTGAAAGTGGTTTTTTTACCTAACTTCAATGTTTCTCTCGGACAGAAGATCTATCCAGCTGCCGACTTGTCTGAGCAGATCTCCACAGCAGGGAAAGAGGCTTCTGGAACAGGCAATATGAAATTTGCCATGAACGGCGCCCCAACAATTGGTACTTTAGATGGTGCAAACATAGAAATCAGAGAAGAAGCCGGAGCCGAGAATTTCTTCCTCTTTGGCTTGACCGCTGAGCAGGTCTACGAAATGAAGAGCAATGGCTATTGCCCAAGAGATATCTATACCAACAATCCAGAACTTAAAGCTGTGATTGACCGCATAGACAGTGGTTACTTCAGCCAAAATGAACCTGACTTGTTTAAGCCAATTGTCAGTTCTCTATTAGAAAGTGATCCCTATATGCTGCTAGCAGACTATGCTGCTTATATTGAGTGTCAACAAAGAGTCAGCAAGGCCTATCAAGATCAGCAGAAATGGACACAAATGTCTATTCTCAACTCCATTCGAATGGGCAAGTTCTCCTCTGATAGGACTATCAGAGAATATTGTCAGGAGATCTGGTCTGTAGAGCCCTTGATCATTGAAAAAGGTTAATCTCACTGCTGGCTTAGGTTACCAGATCTAATCCAGCCTTCCGCTCCACTTGCGCTGGAGCGGATTTTTGACCACCCTCCATCTTCACTTTTTTCTAAAACCACGACGTTTTCGTTATAGCCAACCCCACCAAGCCGGTCATTCTTACGGCTCGGTCCTGAGCGTAAAGATACCCCGTTAGGTCTAATAACCGTGGCTTTATAGCTTCCTTTAGGTAGATCTTCAGCAGTCTTGGTAGGCACTGGAGTTGGAGAAGGCTCGCTGCTAGATTTGGCAATAGGAGTTGGTGTTATTCTAGGCTTATTTTCCTCAGCGAAGGTAGGCCTAGCTGGAGAAATTGTAAATCTACTCCAGAGTAGATAACCTAAAGTGCTTATAGTGCCAACCATAAACAAACTCCCTAGCAAGACACCCAAAGCAATTTGTAAAAGGCGATTACGAATCATACAGAAAAAATATTATTTTGCCAGAGGATATGAAACTAAAAAAAGCAATATTCCGTTATTTCTGGAATCTTGGCGATTTAAAGAAAATTTTTATGATTTCTGGTATTGGATTTATAGTTTATCATCTGTTGGGACCTGGATTAGTTTGGGAAATTCGTTTGCTGCTCTCTTGGTTAATTGCCGGTATTACTCATTTACTTAGCGTACTAATAATAGTTTTTAATACTGATGGTCTAGCAACTAGAACTAGATCTTTATCAGCCAAAGCAAATCATACTTTATTACTATTTGTAATTGCAGCTATAACTTTTCTTACTAATCTAGCAGTAGGGATTTTACTCAACTCAGTCAAGCAAACACATGCTGGCAGAGTAGGACTGGTATTGAGTTTATCTGTAGCAGCAGTAGTGGTATCATGGATGACCTTGAATTTGGCCTTTGGACTACATTATTCTCGGCTTTATTATGACGAAAAAGACAATAAAGGTCTTCCCTTTGCTAAAGGAGTACGAACAGGCTTCGTTTTTGCAGAATGCGAAAATCCCTCCTATATGGATTTTTGCTACTTAGCCTTTACCATAGCTTTAAACTATTCAGTCAGCGATGTAACTGTTAATAGAACAGAGATGCGTATGTTTGTTCTATTTCACGGCATAACATCTTTTGTTTTTTACTCAACAGTAGTTACTATTGTTTTAAATACGATTGTAAGCTCTTGGAATACATGAACAATTAACTAAAAACTAACTAAAGGACTAAAGCCATGCTTGATTGAAGCTTCTCCAATTAGCTGCATTTTATCTACCGTGATTAGATTACGTCCCCAAGAAAAATTAGTATGCCATTGTTCAAATTCAAGCAATATTGCTTCAGCAAAACAAGCAAACATCTGCCGCGAAGGAACATCCATGCTAACAATATCCATGATCTTCCAGTCAATATCAAGAGAATGCTCTACCACACCACCTTTTAAAACATAGATATCACTATGATTAAATTTACTATCGAGATTTTTTGGATAGCCTCCATCAATAATCAGACAAGGCTTTTTGAGGGTCTCTAGGGAAATTTCAACACCTTTAGGCATACTAGTTACCCAAACGATGATATCAGCCTCTGGCAAGGCCTTTTCTAGAGAAAGGATCTTCCCACGCCCTAATTCAGCTTGCAAGTTATCTAATCTTTCTCGGTTTCGAGCAACAAGGAGCAATTCTTTAACATCATTTTTCTTCTCCAGCCAACGACATACAGCGCTGCCAATATCCCCAGTTGCCCCGCAAACAGCAACTGTACTGTTGGCAAGATCAATACCTAGTTGAGCGCTGACTTGTTCAACTTGCCGACAGATAATATAGGCTGTATGAGTATTGCCTGTGGTAAAACGATTAAAATCCAACTCAACATTACGAACTTGATTGTTCTCTTTGAGATTGAATTCTTCAAAAATCACCGAAGAAAACCCACCTAGAGCGGTGATGTTGAGATCACTTTTCTGGGCCAAAGCCATGGCATTGAGTACTTTACGGATTGCTGATTTAATCCTTCGATTGATCAACATTTCAGGTAGAAAACAAGATTCTATATACTTGCCCTCAATCACTTGACCAGTGATACTTTTAACATGAAAACTTTCTACTAGCTGAGGTGGCGCTGAGCACCAAAAATCCAGGCCTTGATTAGAAAACTCAGCATAGCCAAGGGATTGTGCAACAGATTGAGCATGCTCTAGACTCGAAAGATGACCAATTAAACCAAACATTAAAGATAGATTGTGATTATAGAAGGGACTAGAAGGAAAAATCAGGAAAGTTTTAGACCATGAGCTGTCATACGCATGATATCGCGGGTTGAAAAACCTATATTATTTAAAGCTTCTCCGTAGCTAATCATGAAGTCCTCAACCAAGGCTTCTTTCTCCATGCCTAAAGCCTTAGCATCATTTTCAACTTCATTGAGCATTCTCCAAACAATGGGGAGATTTTCTTGGTTGGCTTGTTCTAATTCTGCTTTTGACTGTTCAAAATTTTGATTTAACCAGACTTCTCCAAAATTCAGATGAGTATACTCATCTTTTACTACCCCTTCGGTGATCTTTTTGGCAAAAGGATCAGCAACTGGAATATAGATATTGTAAGCAGCAATAGCAAAAGCCTCAATAATTAAAGCCTGGATCAACAAACAGGTAACGATTTTACCTTCAGCTTTAGCTTTTTGAAAATTACCATGTAGATCGCCAAAAAATTTCTTGGCATATTCCATATCTGGAGTTACTTGCAGATTATTGCCACAGGAGACAAACCCCTTTTTGTGCCTGTTTTCCATCTTAGCCAAGCGAGTGAGCTCTTCAGTCATCTCTGGCAAGAGCTCTGAAATTTGAAGATAATTACCATAGGCTTCATCTTCACCCTCAATAACTATGGCATTTATACGACTGTAGGCATCTTTATAGGTCTCACTGCTAAAATCAAGCTCGGCTAGCTGTGGCATAAATTTAAATCACTCCTAAAAATAATTCAACAAGTTTTAATAAAGTGGGTATATTATTGGCAATTTTTCACAGAAATTAGATCCTTAAATTTAAGTATAACTCAAATGTCGCAATATATCTTAAGATTCATGTCAAATCTAAATTACCAAGAATACGCCTGAGTTGTTCAATCTGTTTTCTAGAAAAGCCTGCTCTCTTCAATTGATCCAAGTAGCCTGAGTTTTTATAGCGCTCATCTAGATTAATTGCTAAACGGTAGTAGAAACGAGACTTGGCCTTATCGCCTTTACTAGATAGGTTTAAAGAGACTGCCAATTTGGGATGAGGGTTATTGGGCTCAAGTCTACAGGCAGCAAGCCCTTCTGCTATACCTTGATCGTACTTGGCCAGTAAATGATAGGCAAGTGAAAGATTATAATGAGCTATTTCATCTTTTGGCTCAAGCTCGATGGCTTTATTATGAGTTAATACGGCTTTAGATAAATCCCCTGTAACAAGATAGACTATACCGAGGGCATTGAGAGCCTCAAGGCTTTGGGGATGCTCTTGAACAGCCTGTTCTAAAATAACCTTAGCTTGTTTATCTCTATTAGCCAGATGGAGAGCCCAGCCTAGATTAATCTTTCCTATGGCATTGGCAGGGTCTAATTGCACAGATTTTTCCATAGCTTTTATGGCTAAATCTAATTTACCTGAACTTTGATACTCAAGACCTTGTAATCGGTATTTGGCGGCTTCTTGTCGGTTGTTTACGTTTGAAGACAGCACCTGAAATACTGGAGCGCAAAGTATGAAGAAGGCAAAAGAAAATGCCATCAAAACTTTTTTTGCTTTACATAAGGAAGAAAAATATAACAATTGAAGTACATCAATAGGGTTTACACTACCTAGAAGTGAACCTTTCCGTAATTGATGGTGTCTAAATAACTATACTAACATAGGGTTAGTTGAGTAAGTGGTGCCTTGATGATTCTCTCAAAAAAAGAGAAATCTACATCAGATATGGGAACAATTAAGACACAGACTTTCTACTAAAACAAGGAGTCAGAACCGTACAGATGAACACCGCAAAATTAAACGAATCCCCTAAACAGACCGTGTTCACAGCAGACATGGTACGCACTTATTTGCATGAAATTGGAAAGGTTCCTCTGCTGACCCATGAGCAAGAGATCGTCTTTGGAAAGCAAGTACAGAAGATGGTCAGCTTGCTAGAGACTAAGGCTGATATATCGCAAAAATTAGGACACGAAGCAAGTCTAGCAGATCTATCCGCTCATTTACAAGTATCCGAGAAAGAAATTGAGCAGATTCTCAAACAGGGAGAAAGAGCTAAGCGCCGCATGATTGAGGCTAACTTGAGACTAGTTGTTGCGATTGCCAAAAAATACCAAAAACGCAACATGGAATTCCTCGATTTGATTCAAGAAGGCAGCTTAGGACTGGAAAGGGGTGTGGAAAAATTTGACCCGACCAAGGGGTACAAGTTTTCAACCTACGCCTATTGGTGGATTAGACAGGCTATTACCCGTGCTATAGCCCAGCAGGGCAGAACAATTAGGCTACCTATCCACATTACCGAAAAGCTAAACAAGATCAAAAAGACTCAAAGAGAGCTCTCTCAACAGTTAGGACGCAGTGCCACTCCTTTGGAAGTAGCAGACGCTCTTGAGCTTGAGCCTGCCCAAATCAGAGAGTTTTTGAGCCTCTCGCGTCAACCTATTTCGTTGGATGTGCGCGTTGGGGATAATCAAGATACGGAGCTCTCTGAGCTGCTAGAAGATAAGAACATCTCCCCAGATGATCACATCACTTCCGAACTGCTGCGCCAAGATCTCCAAAGCCTGTTGGCAGAATTAACTCCCCAGCAAAGAGAAGTTATCTGTCTGCGCTATGGATTAGAAGATGGCAAGGAGCTTTCCTTAGCCAAAATTGGTCAGAGATTAAATATATCCAGAGAAAGGGTACGTCAACTAGAGCACCAGGCAATAGGGCATCTCAAAAGAAGAAAATCCAACGTCAAAGACTACTTGGCTAGTTAAATATATCCCTTCGAGATTAAGGATAGGGGTAGATTCAATCATTCTCTTAAAATCGAGAGGTTTTAAAAATGTTGACCTCACAGATACTCTCAGCTTTTATGGTACCGCTGCTACTATCTGCGAACTACCGAGTTCCAATAAGAGATGGTATCTACCTCTATGGAGAAGTCGCTAAACCTTACCAAATCGGCAAAGATTATCTAATTCTCAAGGTCAAAGATAGTCAAATTAATGGTGCAATATATAGACCAGGCGCTGAATATTATTGCCTTACCGGAGAAATTAAGGGCAAGGAACTAGAGTTGTCTTTTGTAGATCCCAATAATGGGCAAGTTTTCCATCAAGAGATAGCAATTACTAATATAGACGGGCCTGTTGCCTCAAAGAAACTCCCGCCCAATCGACTAACTCTTGATGGCTTTTTACCCATAGAAAAAATAAGTGAGCTAGATTACGAGATAATCAAGTCCTGTAGTACTCAAAAATAAATTAAGAGATTTTTCTTTTCAAGCCAAGGATCAAACCCAAACCAACAGAAGCGCCCAGAACGTTTAATGGCTCTGGAACTGAAGTGGCGATAAAACTTCCCGAAAATTCTGTCTGAGGGGGTTGTTCACCAGGTTGGTGATATGAGTAATACCAAGATAAACCTCGGTACCTAGCATATAGAGTAAAACCGCCACTTGCATAATATGGCGTAGTTTCACCAAAATTCATAAACAATTCATTGGCATTATAAGCTCCACCTGGGTTTATACGCAGTTGATTCTGTTGAATTCCAAGATAACCTGAACCGCCGCAATAATAACAACTAGTTAGAGTTCCTGGAGATTGGTTTCGCGATGGATCAAAATAGAATAATACGTCAGTTGAATAAGGGGTGACACTATTTATACCTGGAAAATTAGCTGAAAACCCTTGTATTAAATGAGTTAGAAAATATCCTGAATGGTTACAAGCATAAGGTCCAGAATCAAAACAAACTGGATCTGTATTTTCTGTATCAGTAAAACTTCCACTGCCAATTTGTTTACCAGAGCCATCAAAAAAAGAGATATTAAAAAGACGAGAAGCTCTAGCAGGTGAGCTCAAGAGTGTTGACAATATTACTAAAGCAGCAGAGGTTCTAATGAGATGATTATATTTTTGCATGGGTCACAAAGTACCAGTATATTTCCACGTACTCTAACCTAGATTTAGTATATTGTCAAGAAAAATTAAGCTAGATAATTAGGGTGTTTTTCGTTTCAATCCAAGGATTAAACCTAACCCAATAGATGCTCCTAAAATATTTAATGGCTCTGGAACTGAAATATTGATCGCAGTAAAGCTGCCATCAAGAGGAGTTGCATATGCTCTGCTCAACAGAAAAGTGCCTGTGGCAAAAGCCTTTGTAGACCCAGTAAAGTCCATACGAAATTGAGGTGGGGTTCCATGCAGATCTCTTTGTAAGAAAAACGATCCACCAAGATAATTTGGACCATATTGGCTATAAGCAATAGAACCGGGTTGTTGTCCATTGGAAGAATCATAATACCATTGGGTTCCACCACTCAAACCACCACCTTCACCCGGGAAATAAACCGAAAAATTATCTACTACATGGGTGGCATCGACATGAGGACCTGCCCAGGGCTGGCCACTACAAGCATTAGGATCATTGCTTGTGGGAAAACAAACTGGAACTGTATTTTCTGTATCAGTAAAAGTTCCAGTACCTACTTGATTACCAGCGTTATCAAAAAAAGATAGATTAAAAACACTAGCAGCTTTAGCAGGTGAGCTAAAGAGCGTTGTGGTCAAGAGTGCTAGAAAAGCAGAGTTTTTGAAAAGGTGATTATACTTTTGCATAATCGATTAACATATCATATAAAAAATTAATAGTCTAAATTAGAAACTATAACTAATGTCCTCCTCTTTAGTAAACTCCCCAGAAAAATTAACAGAGCGCCTAGGAGAGATTCCAACCGAACCTGGCGTGTATTTCATGCGCGATAGCCAAGGAGAGATTCTCTATATTGGCAAGTCCAAAAAATTGCGCTCTAGGGTGAGATCTTATTTTCAGGAATCTCATCTTTTGAGTGAGCGCATTAAATTAATGGCGCAGCAGGTAGCTGATATCGAATTTTTGGTCACTGATACTGAGGCAGAAGCGCTCACTTTAGAAGCCAATTTGATCAAACAGCATCAGCCACATTTTAATGTTCTACTCAAGGATGATAAAAGATACCCCTACCTCTGTATTACTTGGTCAGAGCAATATCCCAGAATTTTTATCACACGCAGAAGACAATTAGGTAAAGCCAAAGATCGCTACTATGGTCCCTATGTAGATAGCCAAATGCTACGGCGAACTTTGCAATGGATTCACCGCACTTTCCCATTGAGACAGCGCTATAGGCCTCTTTTTAAAGATAGGCCATGCCTGAACTATGATTTGGGACGCTGCCCTGGTGTTTGTCAATCCCTGATTTCTTCAGAAGATTACCAGAAAACTTTACGCAAAGTAGCGATGATCTTTCAAGGGCAAAGCGAGGAATTAGTAACTAACCTAGAATACCAAATGGGGCAAATGGCCGAAAATCTCAATTTTGAACAGGCTGCCTTACTAAGAGATCAAATTAAAGCCCTGCAATCTTTGACAACAGGTCAAAAAGTCACCCTAGCTGATGAGACCGTTTCTCGCGATGCCATAGCCCTAGCTGCTGATGAAAAACATTATGCCATACAACTGTTTCAAATTAGAGCTGGCAGATTAGTTGGCAGATTGGGTTTTTTTGCCGATAAAAATGCACATACCCTTGGCGAGGTTTTACAAAAGACCCTAGAAGAGCATTATCTCAGCGTTGAAAATATCGAAATTCCCAATGAGATCATAGTCCAGCAAGAATTACCAGAAGCGGAGATCCTTTCACAGTGGCTCAGCCAGAGAAAGGGCAAAAAAGTAACCCTCAGTGTTCCTCAAAGACAAAGTAAAGCGCAATTACTAGAGATGATCGAGCGCAATGCCCAATACGAACTTGAACGTCTCCAAAAACAAGCCCAGCGCAATCTTGAATCTCTAGAAGATTTGAGTGAATTGCTAGGGCTAGATGAGATCCCCAAACGCATTGAGGGCTATGATATCTCGCATATCCAGGGAGCCAATGCAGTGGCATCTCAAGTGGTCTTTATTGATGGAGTAGCTGCTAAACAGCATTATCGACACTATAAAATCAAAAACAGCAAAGTTAGGCCAGGCCATTCTGATGACTATGCTTCTCTCGCTGAGGTCATCACCAGAAGATTTAGAAATTCTGGTCAAGATGATGATTTTCCAGATCTAGTGATGATCGATGGAGGCAAAGGCCAACTATCTGCAGTAGTCAAGATCCTAGAAGAACTAGCTCTTTTAGGAAAATTCACCATAGTCTCTCTGGCCAAACAAAGAGAAGAGATATTTCTTCCAGGTGAATCTGAACCTATCCCCAGTGAACCTGAGCAACCTGGAGTGCAACTTTTGCGGCGAGTAAGAGATGAAGCTCATCGCTTTGCTATTACTTTTCATCGCCAGCAAAGATTGCAACAGAGCCGCAGATCATATCTAGATCAAATTCCAGGACTAGGCTTTACTAGACAAAAACAACTACTGGCTCACTTTCATTCTGTTGACTATATCAGAGAGGCAAGCCTCGAGCAGCTGGCCGCTGTCAATGGTATTGGCCCTCAATTAGCAAAAGATATCTATAATTATTTCCACCAAACTACTTAATCAACATGGGATTAAGGGCATCTTGTTTAAGTTGTTCTAGGTTGAGACTATAGCGCCCGCCAGTATTATAATCACCACTGGTTACCAGAATCACATATTTACCGCTTTGGGGTAAGCTCAGACGGATTACACCGCCAGCAGTATCTGTTACATCAGGTTTTTGAGCCAAAACATTGCCATCAGGTCCTAGCAAGATCAAAACAGGATTTACCAAAGGTGAACCCATTACCATCTTATTGGGATCGCGCTCACTGGCTAGACCTGCTAATATACTGATACGTGCTAGCTGTCCTTGTTTGCCTAAAAACTGGTAGGCAGCAAAACGCCTGTTTTTATACTGATAACTTTTAAAGCCAAGTGTATCATTTACCCTGTCAGAATAGTTCAAAGAGGTAGGTTGAGACAAACTATTAAGCGAAGGTATCTCTTTATTTGTAAGTATTTCAGCTTGAGCTAGCAGAGGATTTAGTAGAAATATCAAGCCAATAGACAATGGTAAGCAGGAAACAATTTTGCGCATATTCAAATTATGAGTTTGTATTAATCTTAATTTTAGAGCTAATTTTTAGTTATGGTCTAGGTTTTCTCTGTTCTATTTTTACTGATCTTGACCTGAAAATCGATAGTTTTTTTACTATACATAAATAATCATAAATAATAAAGATATTTTTTTATAAAACAGCATTGATGATACAGGTTGTAGTGGCAGATGATGATAATTTTGTTCGCAAGGGTATCATCGGTTTAATCGAGTTAAATTCTGAAATAAAGGTAATCGCTGAAGCAGCAACCGGTATTGAAGCCATAAAACTTGTTGAAAAGTTAAAGCCAGATGTGATCCTGATGGATATAAGAATGCCAGAGCTCGATGGTATTACGGCAGCTCAAATCATTAAACAAAAATTTCCAGAAATTAAGATATTAATCCTTTCAGCTTTTAACGAGATGGAATATGTACAGGGAGCAATCGAAGCAGGTGCTGTAGGTTATTTATTAAAAGATAGCAGTTACCAGGAATTAGTCGATACGATTGTTCGCGCGCACAAGGGATATGTACAATTTAGTCCAGGAGTTTTTCCAAAGCTAAATTATGATAACAAACCAACCAGCTCTCCCATACTTACAAACTATACAGAAGATTTACAGACATTACCTCCATATTTAAAGGCTTTAACTGGTAGAGAAAAAGAAATTTTATCTTTGATAATTCTAGGAAGAAGTAATCGTGAAATATCTGCAGAATTGTTTTTATCTATGCAGACTGTAAAAAATCATATCACTAAAATTTTAGATAAATTAAATGTCAATGACCGCATAGAGGCTACTAAGCTTGCGAGTATTTACTTGCATCTTCTTCAGGATTAAATTCTTGAGCATACTCTAGAGGAATACGTGATGTAATCAGACATCCTTTACCGGGCTCACTATTAATATGAAATTGACCATTTAGACTAGTAGTTCTCTCTTTCATACTTTGCAAGCCAAATCCGCTGGTTTCTTTTGTTGGATCAAATCCTTTGCCATTATCTTGGATCAATATATGTAGATAGCTATTTTTAGAGAAAATCTGTATGTTGACTTGATCTGCTTGACTATAACGAGAGATATTAGTGAGAGCTTCTTGCAATATTCGATAGATTGCAGTATTAATCTTAGAGGGTAAATCTACCGGTATTGATAGAAAATATTGACAAATTATACCTGTTGTATTTTCAAAATCTATAATCATATTTTTGATTGAACTTTCTATAGCAATATTATGTTGATCAGTATGTTTAATATTAGAAACTGCCCAGCGAAGATCCATTAATGATTTGGAACAAAGCTCTTTAGATTTTAGTAATAAATTATTAACTTTGTCATTGTTGTTCATATTAGATAATTGTATTATATTCTCTATAAGAATGCTCTGAGCTGCAAGATTATGTCCAAGCGAATCATGTATATCATAGGCAATACGATTACGCTCAAGCATCCTAGACTGCTCTTCTATCTGTATTAAATATTTTCTTAATTGGTCTATGGCAACATTTAATTTCTTTTTACTTTCACTAGTGGCAATCATATAAACAATTAAGAGTATGGCAATAATCAGCCAAAATACATAATTAACTCTAATATAAGAATGAATATAGCTGATATCACTACTATTAATTGCTTGTGTCATTGCACTTCTAACTAAACGACTTGAAATAAATATAAACAATATTACTAATATTGATAAATAGCGAACACTTTTAATGCCATGTATTTGGTAAGCTCGCAAAAATACAATCGTTGATAACAAAGGAAGATAGATGAAATTATTAGAAATATATGGTAGAGATAATATACATAATTGAGCAATCCAATAAATCTTTATATGGAAAGCTTTTTGAGGGAATACGAAACCCATTACTCCTATCATTATCACCATAGAAGCACTGCATACAAATTCTAAAGTACTAAATTCTAATAAACGCCAATAAATAAAGGCTGAAATTATATACCAAATCTCCATCAACAGCTCATAATAAAGAAATTGGTTAGGATTATTGTTGATTTTTTTAAGAATATTCATGATTGGCTCTCCACTCTCAATTTTGTTCTCTCATATAGTTAAAGAGACAAAATAGCCAGAAGTAGTTTCCTTTTTTGTGATCTCGATCCAGGACCGGTCCTGTAAAAACAGGACCCTTGGTCACTTCCTTTGTATAGAAAAATGCCTTATAAGTAAAAAATATCTATACATATTGGTCTTAAAGGATATCTCCTACTATGTTTCGCAAAATCTCTCTGACCGCTCTCGCTCTCGCTTCTGCTGTTGCTCTAGCTCCCAATGCTAACGCTTCTACCACTACTGCTACTGTTTCCTTCTCAGGTACTGTTGCTAGTTCCTGCTCATTTGCTACTCCTACCGCGGGTACTCTAGGTTCTCCTTCATCTTCCAACACTATGGGTATCGGTTCTACTGGCTATGCCGCAGGTTCTATTAGTCTGACCTGTAATACATCTTCCTCCTTGAGTGTTTCCAATCCAACTGCTGGTACTAGTAACGGTGCTGATGCTAGCACTCCAGCTACTACCGGAACCTACGCATCGGTTACTCTACCTAGTTCTGCTGGTGTTTGCTATAGTAGTCAAGCAACTAGCGCTAGTAGCTCTAACTGTTCATCTTTAGCTTCTGGTACAACAGCATTGGGTGTGGATATGGTGCTTTCCTTTGCTTCTGCTCCAACTGCAGCTGCCTACGTCTATCAGACAACTATCACTGCTACCTATAACTAATACTCTTTCCCCGTAGTTCTACTATTAGCGACTATGGGGAACCCTACTTTATTACTTATAGAATATCTCCTACTATGTTTCGTAAAATCTCTCTGACCGCTCTGGTTATCGCTTCTGCAGTGACTCTAGCTCCTAACGCTAACGCTTCTACCGCTACTGCTACTGTTTCCTTCTCAGGTACTGTTGATAGTTCCTGCTCATTTGGTAATGTCAGCAATGGTACGCTGGGGGCTGTTGCCATTAAAATGGGTTTTTACAATATGGGGTACCAGGCTGTTTCTGGTGGAGCAAATTCCCCTGGCTATGCGTCTGGTTCCGTTCCCTTGAACTGCAATACGTCCGCCGCTATTACTGTTAGTGATCCAACCAACAACGGGAGCACAGGCACTATCGCATCATCAACCTCAAATACCACATATGTCAAGGTTAGCAACGGTTCGACTGTTTGCTATAGCCCTACGAACACTGCTTATGGGACAAAGACTTGTACTATAGATGCAGGTACTAATCCTACGCTAACTGTGGATATGCGGCTTGATTTTGGTGCTACTAATCCAACTGCAGGTACCTACAACTACAGTACAACCCTCACTGCGACCTATAACTAGTCACCTTTCCCCGTAGTTCTACTATTAGCGACTATGGGGAAACTAAATTAAACTAGAGTAAAGAGATAGTTCCAACCAATAATTAGCTTGAGACTAAGACATGCTCCCTAAAATTTCGCTAGCTGCTTTGGTGATCTGCCTTGCTCTAGCTCCAGATGCTATGGCAAATACCGCAACTGCAACAGTGAACTTTAGTGGGACTGTTACTAGCAGTGCTAGTTTTACTACCCCTGCTGCTCCCCCTGCCAACAATGCACCAGTTGTAATACCCATTAGTAACGGTTCTGGCGGTTATGCTCTCAATGGGACAGCTTCCCTTGGAATTACTGTAAATGCGCCAACTACCCTTACTGTAAGCGATCCCATTAGAAACGGAGGAGATGGAGCAACCCAGGCCAGTAGCCTCAAAGCTATGCTTACTACCAGTGCGGGCA